>Ga0098052_1000041_pt1 | contig 69192 bp, 99 predicted proteins | sample 15_taG_FD_81591 | JGI IMG/M metagenome (GOLD analysis project Ga0098052, IMG submission 81591) | Marine viral communities from the Subarctic Pacific Ocean - 15_ETSP_OMZ_AT15312 metaG | ecosystem: Environmental > Aquatic > Marine > Oceanic | place: Pacific Ocean | collected 2015-01-18
ACGCCAACCTGCTGCGCTAACTGACTGTTCAGCGGCGCCGTCGATTTCTCGTCGCTTCGCGTGTGAGGCAAAAACTTCAGTGCCATCCGGCATACGAATGAGGTACTGCGAGCCTCTAATGTGTTCAAGCACAAGGGCGCCCTCAAAACTTTTCTGTGTGATTAAGGAGCCTTCGAGTGCTCGACGTTCGCGAGCAAACTGTGCTCGGTCTTCTGGCGAGAGCCGTTTCTTTTCGTAGTTCTTACCCATAATGTCTTCCTTTTCGAACGGAGACCAGTATTCGTTGAGATTCTTGTCGAGATATTCTGACTTGTAGTTATCAGTGTTGAACTTGAAGTCTTTGAGATACCTAGAGATATCATCGTTCCACTTGAGTTTCTTCAAGTTACTTCTCCTTCCAAAAATCAGCTATAGCTATCCAGTCGACGTTGGTCAAACTGAAGCCGTCAGGCGTCTTATCTTTCCAGAGATAGTAGCAGAAGTTCTCAAACTGAGATGGATCCGTCATTTTCAGCGATTGGGCGAGGCTTCGAGCATGCTCGTTATTTGTCAGTTGGGCTGCAACAGCCCATGTAGCCTGGTTTGCCCAGCCTTTATGTTTTCCCTCGTCTATCACGCTTCAACTATAATCACGAGTCTTCAGCAGTAAAGGTCGGAGATGGATTATTCAGCACATTTCCTGCAAACCCTATAGGTTGCTTGGCTTCTGGCGTATTTCGTACTGCCATTACTACTGCGGCTTTATGAGCCTGTTTAATCGTTTCAAAGGTCAGACAGGCTTGTTCCAGACCGGCAGCACAGGAATATAGAATGTTGATTAGCCTTTTCATTGACTAAATCCAGTCAGGGTCATAATCGACCGAGCCGGTTGTCTCGAATCGTCTAGCCCAATCGTCATCACCGTAATATGAATCAAGATAGGCAAAATCCAAGTCATCATACTCATAATGTTCTTCTGCACTTGGACCGTCCTTTTCTGGATATGTATCTTCGTTGGTTAAATCAACCATATCATCTCCTCTACTTGTCAATGATAACAACACGTTCATTGGTTTTGAAATATGGATTGGCACCGTTACGGGAATCAGTCATCCACATACGCGGGCATTTGCTCGGCTTTGGCTTTGGCGCACACATATCAGTCAGACAAATGTGACCGTCGTACTTACCCTTATTGACAAACTTAGTCGGCGCATTGAAACACGTACCACCGTAGAGCACCCGCTCTTTCTTGCGGCGCTCGCCCTTTTTCCAAACGTAAACCTTATCCTCGGCAACCTTTGTGTCGAAAGGAATCACAGTAAATGTAGCAACGTCAGCCAGCTTGTTAAGCTCAGAATAAAACGCTGCCAGCATTTCATCGGAGACGGAACCAGACTGGTCAATGCTGATTGCGATATTGGCAACACGCTCGACCTTGCGGCCGGGATGAATGTAGGCGTAACGCTTATTCAGACGTCGCGGGGTGCTGCGCTTATTGGACCGCTGAGAGCACTTGACAAACCATCGAAGCACCTTGCGCCAGTCGACCTTCGTCGACAACTTGTCCATGATTTCTCTACGCACAGACGAAGACACGGAGCCCCATGAGTTAGACTTTGCAGCCTCGTTGGCGGCATCCTTCATCGCCTCCTTCAAACGCTCTTTCGCTATTTCTTTGGTAGCCTCGTCGCAGGCGTCGCCGCCCCACTGACCATGGCTGTCAAACTGACCGGCATTATCAGGGTCGAAACCTTCGCCCTTCTCACCGTCGTCACCTCCACCATTCTGGTCGTCATCAGCCTTTTGCTTCAACTGCTCGTAATACCATTCGCCAGTCCGATCGGGAGGCAAATCCTCAAAGGGTCCAGAGCCGGGAAAGCAGCACATTTCTGGCAACTTATCCTTGCCAATCAAACAGTTGATTGAAAGGTCAGTTGCGATATTCCACAACTTGAAAAGCTGCATCTTGTCTTTCGGCACATTACCATTGTTGGTAAAAACACCAGCAAGCTCATCGGGCAGTCGTCCGGTGACGTGCTCAAAAATCAGATGATAAAACTCGTGGACAAGCACACCAGACCTTTGAGCGTCAGTCAGACCTTCAAAGAAGTCTGGATTATACATCATCTCGAAATATCCGGTGTCGGGATTAACACGTACACCGGCAGTCGGGATGCCCTTGAACTCCTTCTTCTCGATACGACGAGAAAGCGCAGCAAAGAAAGGCTCACGCTGTAGGAGTCGGAAGATGTGGTCGTTTAGAACAAACATTGTGACCTCCGTTACGCTATAACTATAGGAACGGCTAAAAGATGGTAAAGAAAAATGATGACAGGGGGGCTGTTTACTCACAGTGCAGCCTTGCTATCTAGTTTTTTGATTTATGGGATCGATCCCTCCGCCGAAACTAGCAAAGTGGCGGGTTTAGTTAATAAACTCCCCTGTCATCGCCTCACAAAACTCTAAGAATCCTTGCCCGTGAGCATTTGAACCATTCGCGCCGAGACCTTTGTTCCGTCCGTCGCAGAAGCCTTATGCAGGCCAATCACGTTAGCGTTGTCACCCTTACCGAGTACGGTCCACAACTTCATCGCGGCCTCGGATGGCAGAATCACGAAGTAGTTTGCCAGGTTTTGAATCTGGTTATCCTGAAGTTCGCTGGCAAACGTGTCGCTAGCTTCCATCTTTTCGATGAGAGCACAGTGCTCGTTGATACCAAAGTCCTCTGTCTTGGCGACCTGTCCATCATCGAGAATCATCGGGATGGTCACTTGGCGCTCGTAGTTCTGTGCAAAGTCATTGAACGCGACGGCGGCTTCCATGCCAACGAAGGCGGCAGACAAATGATAAACGCTAGCATCACCCTTGGTATCTGGCGTGAGAAATCCAGCACTAGCCAGACAATCATTCAGACGCTTCCAAGAGCGACGGGACGGGTAAACCTTGTTAGGCTCGTAATCCTCGGCATGCTCCAGATGTGAACGATTCTGATTGATGAAGTCCCAAACGAGACCATCGACATTATCCTTTGCCCAATCAAGCCAATCCTCGACGGTGGGCTCAACGTCAAACACGGTCCAGCGGTCAAGCTCGGCAGGGTCCATTTCTCCAACCTGATACTGCGAACCATGCTCGCCACCATTGACAGCGGCAACGATAACGGTATCGGGATGGATGGGCTTGCCAAACAACTTGCGAGAATCCGTAAGCTCGAAGAGGCCTTGGCGTACCTCGTTGACGGCTCGGTCAACCTCATCGAAGAAGAGGACCACGGGCTTGTCACAAGCCTCCTGAAACCAGTCAGGAGGACAGAAAGAAGTGACATCGCCGTCAGTCTTAGGAAGGCCAATGAGATCGCCCTCAGTCATCTGAGATGCGCGTCGTTCGACGACGGGCAGATCGAGATCTGTAGCAATCTGATATACGACCTCGGACTTGCCAACACCGTGGCGTCCGCGAAGCAGCACAGGCTTGCGTACCGCGATAACGTGCGGGGCAACATTTCGGAATGTCTTGAAATCAACAGCCATTGTATTCTCCTATACTAAATAGTGGCTCGTCTTACACAACAAAGATAAGAACAGTTGAAAGGGAGTAAAGAAGTTTTTTACACAGGCTTCACAAGGACCGCATGGCCCAAAGTAATGCCGGTAAAAACAGCGTAACAAACAGTCAAAGTAACAAAATCCATAATACCCTCCTATAAGTCTATGGAAATAGTGGTTTTTTCAGTACATCCGACAGGACTCGAACCTGTGACCCTCGGCTTAGAAGGCCGATGCTCTGTCCAACTGAGCTACGGACGCTTAATGGTAGCATCGGAGGGACTCGAACCCTCAATCCCAAAGGGCGACGGATTTTAAGTCCGTTGCGTATACCAGTTCCGCCACGATGCCTCAACACCCAAACTATAAGAACCAGTTTGGACAAGTAAAGCTACTAATCCGTGGCCCACTCGTATCGGATGATGCGACTGCTGCCACAAGCCACGCAGTTAGCGTCGCAAGCAGGACGGGAGGAGCCTGGCTTTCTGTAGTATTTACAGCCACATGAGCCACAGTAGTAGTTGTGGGGCTTCTCTTTCTTCTTAGGGGGTGGCTTAAACATATTAAATCCTTGCCTTCTTTAGCCATCGAACCTCGGTCTCGATAGTTTCAGAATCACCAACCGGCAGTACAATCACAGGTACTGCACCTTTTGCGGCACCAGCAACTTTGTCGGGATAGTCAATAATCATCACCATTTTATCGCGGTGATTTCTCATCTTGTGCCCGGTCACTACCGTTCGGACGCGGGCTATCGTTCCCACAGGAAAAGTAGGAACGGAAGCCATATTATCAAGCACCTTGGCAACATACTTGTTTTCAACCATTGCGCGATACTGCTTCTCAGTTGGAACAAGGCTGTCATCGCCCAAAACACGATGAGCAAGATCCGCAAAGTACGGAGGATTATTCAAGTAATAGCGAGCAGCGACGCGCATCTTATCGCGCATCTCCTCGGAAAAACTATCATTCCAAGCCTTTCGGGCAGCTTGAACGTCAGGGTCTAGCTTCTTTTCAACACGTTGAAGAATCGACTCCTGCTTGCCAGTCAGACTTCCGTAGCGCTTAACACCATCCTTAATAGATGAAAGAAAATCTCTTTCCCAGACGGAAAGACCAGAATCATTGGCAAGAATCTTGTCAATACGAACAATAAGTTCAGGATTTGCCTTTTCTCTGCGTTGTCGCATAACAGTCTCTCGTCGGTGTGCGCCAGAGTTCCAACCCATTTTTCTCTCCGTGTCCTGGGTACGCTTAAACTATAAGTACGATTCTTTTTAAGTTAAGAAGTTACGTGAGAAACAACCATTAGTTCCCAACTTTCACGCACTTGCAGGCGTTCGATTGGCCCCTTCCATGAGGCGCGCGGGACGAGGGGCTCCCTACAAAGCCAATGAACAACAATATCATAGCGTTCTTCTTTCCACTGAGATAAGAGTTTGGCATGATGTTTTTCTTTAATATGCTTTTTACCAATCACTATGCCATGGATGGGGTGACCCCAGCTATCCGGTCGATATGCCTCGCGAACAATGGCACCGGTCTTGAGTTTTCGAGCGGCTCTAATATCCATTAGCGGCGCCGTCCTTCAATAAAATCAGCCTTGTCACGAGAAAAACTATCCTCCCACGAACGACGTTTATCCGCATTATCGCTCATTTGATCGGCAGTTAAAGGCTTAACATCATTATTGAAAATAGCCTTTTCGGCCTGAAAAACTGCTTCTGCCAACTGTTTCCGATTGTTGTTCTGAAGTGTAACCTCGGTACGCTCAATAGCTTCCGGTGCAGTACCGGAAGTACGGTCGAGAATACGATTTGCAACAGAAAGAAAAGCCTCAAGTGATTCGCGAGGAATCGTGATTGAATCGTCCATTAAAATCTCCGTGAAAAAACTATAGGAACGAGACCCCGAGAGTAAAACTATTCGTCATCGTATTCGATACCATGGTAATCATACGGACGCTCTTTCTCGAACAGACCACGCTCCACAGCGGCGACGAGACAGCCTGCCATAGTCAGAAAATCATCGGGAAACGAAGTCTCGACGGGCGAAATAACTTCAAAGCCTCGTTCCTTGTTTCGCGACCGAGCGCTATCCTCAACGTCGTTGATATTGATCAACTCTGGCTTGAGCATGTTTGAGAACCTTTCGCCGTCGGGGTAGTGCTCATCTGGCGTAATGTTCGTGGCATAGATGATCTCATTGCATTGCAGATTTTCGCCCAAAGCACACTCATGGGTAAGCCTAGCCCAATCGATTCTATCGACCATCGCCAAAACACTATTGTCACCTGTGCGCCAAGAATGTGCGTGACCGAGAGCGCCGACACCCAATCCGGCTTCGGCAAATCGCTCGGCAAACTTCTCGCGCGCCGCAAGAGCCTTGGTGGCAAAGTCATTCATATCATTCTTCTTATACCCGCAAGAGCGACGATTGTGTCCATATCCAGTGCAGTAAGAACACTTGCGATTCTTGCCACGATTGGCTACCTTGTTCAACTCAGCCTTGTGGCGATCGAGATAGCGCTGTGCTGACCTGCGTTCCCAATCCTCTGTGAAGTTATCTTCTGCAAGTTGGTGTTCATATTCAGCAATCTGGTCCAGGTGATTCTGCTTCTTCGCCTTGCACGAACCCTTGTTGTGACCCTTTTCATAGCAGTAGCCACAAGTTACAGTGCGCTTCCAGTTTCCATTTTCATCAGTATAATACGACATTTCAACCCTCCGTTGTGTCGTTTACAGTATAAGTATAGTTACGCAGCTTGAAGAGTCAAGAGCGCATCGAGCATATTAACAGTTTTTGGGGATCCGCCGCCCACTGGATGGACCCAACACTTTGAGCCCCACGGACTATAAATGTTTGTACCCTTTTCGCACAGGGCAGCTAAGACTTGGCAGATATCAACATCTTCCAAAATATATTCTGGGGTTTCGTCGTCGAAGGCTTCGGGGTTGTTAAAGGCCACTCCAGCTTCAACCAGCAAAATCATCATATGCTCGGTTAGTTCTTCTCCAGAGATGGGCGCGTCAGACCAACAGTTCTCCGTAAAATACTCATGGCACGAGGAATCTTCGATGACGGCCTGCATTTCAACGTAGCCGTTTTTAATCTCGATGAGTTGCATATCAACTCCATTGTCATACCAGTTAAGATATCTGTGAGTAAAGCAGTTAATCACTTTCTCGTAGATATCCTTGCCATACTTGGGCTTAAAGATCCAAGATGATTGCATGTTTTTTACCCGCTATTTTGTGTAGGTTTTAGTGTGAGTGCATCGCACTTCACCAGTTGAGCCAATATGCTTGCATGTTTCTTGATGATGCGCGCGAGTGGGTTTAATGCCAACTGACGGCATTGGAACATAACAACCGTAAGTTAAAACTGAGTATATCAAAACAAAAATAATCTTCTTCATTATTTTCCCTATGTGTGTGAGTAAAAAAATATGGTTGACCCGGTGGGACTTGAACCCACGACTCCCACCTTATAAGGATGACGCTCTAACCTACTGAGCTACGGGTCAGTAATCTGTCTACGCCCCAACTATAGGAACCAAAAGATCCTGGTCAAGACTCAGAAATAAGAAGTAGTGTTTCTTCTCGTCGACTGTGCTCTTCGCCTTCAAGTATATATAATCTAACAGATTTTCCATCTCGTTCGCTTTCAATGACCTCTACAATCATTTTGGCCGGATAGATTTCTTTGTAGTTTGAATAGCTTGAAGGTATTACTAAATCACCGACTTTCACTGATCAGCTCCAGCTCTTCGACGCGGAATACGCACCTGCCGCCAGTGCTAGTCAGCATTACCTCTACGCGGTGGATCCAGTTAGCGGGTGATGGTTGGAAGATGTTTGTCACCAGTCCCTTAGTACGACCGTAGTTTCCTATTGTGGAATATGCTTCGCTCGCCATAACCAAATCACCGACTTTCACTGAAATACTCCTTTAAGACTTCTTCCATCGCATCGTGGACTCGCCTCTCAAGATCGATAGCTCGTAGCTTGTCCAAATCTAAGTCGAATGGAATATCTACTCGGCACTCAACAACACTTGGTCCGATTGAAATATGGTAGTGTGCGCCAGGAGTCTGGCATTTATGTTCCCTCACCTACAACCTCGATAAACTTTTCGTCCATTGGACCTCCGTAATGGAAGTTCGCGGACGGGAGTGGGTGCAAGTCCCAGTAAGCTGTTCGTCCAACATAATCGTCATCCATCTTTGCCCTACCAAGAACAATATAGTAACCAACTTTCGCTGGTAAAACTTGTACTAGGTCACCCACTTTCATTAACCAACACCATGCGAGGCTCAACCGTCCACACGGGATCCTCTCCTTCGATAGTCAAAGATTGAATCTTCCACCAACGATTGCCAAACTTGCAGCCTCTATCTCTCTCGACCAAAATGTAATAACCATCTTTTTCAAGTAAAGTAACTAAATCACCCGCCTTCATAAATCACCCGCCTTCATTTTATATACATATACGTGATCATATCGTCGGCTTCTTCGATAATATCACCCGAAGGGAACCACTTAACTTCGTAAGATTCCTCTTCAAAATCACCGTCGGCCGATGGCACGCGGCGCAGAACTATTCCAACATTCCATTCGTATATTTCTGCTGCTGAATATCCAATACCACTGATCAGATTTTTCTTCTCGCTTGGAGAAAGTTTAACTAAATCGCCAACTTCAAACTTTGTCACAAATAACCTCAACGCAATGCGATGGTGTCCAGGCTTCTTGTGGACCGTATTCGTCGGAAAACCAATAAATCCAAGCGCCTGGGCAGCTGCCTTCTCCATGTTCGATATCGTGCAAGTTTAAGACAATCCCTGTATGACCAACAAAATATGCACGGCCAGGGTTAGACCATCTTACTAAATCACCGACTTTCACTATGGATTCCCCATAGTATTTTCGTCTTCTTCTGGTTCGGGCGTGTGTCTCAAGTCTTCGATACTGTGATATTCATTAAAGTTTCGATCGCCAAATCGCACAACGGCTTCCGGGGGACAGGTGTCGACGCGCATAACAAGTCCCGGCACAGCACAATCGTCACGAATGTCATCGGCATGCCAGACCAAATCACCTACTTTCACTTACAGCCCTCGCACCTACCTTTAAGATAGTCCGCGACTATATCACCAATGACATCCATCACGGCTTCAAAATCATCTTCATCGTCAAGGCAGCGCGACGAACATCTCTCAGCTAGAGCATCGCGTATAGAATCTTTAAGATTAAAAAAATCACCCGGCTTCATTTAGAACCTCCAGCCAACCAGCGAGCATACAATCTCGGCCCCCACCTTCTTCTGCTAAGTGTGCCGGTGAAACCCAACGAACCCACCAGCGATGTACACGCCGCTTGTGTTGCCGGTATACAATGCCGATCGGGTAGTATTGCTCGCCTCCAATATCGTCTGGTCCCCAAGGGTCAGCACTTTTTACCAAGTTACCGATTTTCATATTTTCTCCAGCCATCTGTAACTGTTCCAAGATTCTTGTGGACAGCCCCTTGGAGGGTTACACCAGTATACGAAATATCCGCATCTGTCCTCCGCGATCGCGTTTAAGTCTACCTCAACTATAATCCCCAAGCCGCTGCGGTCAAGGGCATGCGTATTATTTACCAAGTCACCGACTTTCATCGAATGGTCTCAACTCGTTGGGCATATAACCATAAACTGTACGTGGAGTGTCACCGCCGAAAAGAGACCAATGCACATCGATGAGTGTTATCCCATTGTGCTTTGACACCCTTACAACAATACCAGTCGACGTGCGCGTGTAGCCGGGTCGATCGCGATGGCGCACCAAATCACCGATTTTCACTTAACATCTCCAAAAGTTCGTGGTCGAGAGGATACAGCCCACTGTGTTCGGATTTGCCAAACCAGTGAATGATAGCCTGACCTCCCCACTTATCCTCGTCTATTTCTATAATGATGCCGACGTCTTTCGCGTGTGGGTGTATCCACTTAACCAGATCACCGACTTTCATTGATAACCTCTATTTCGTTCTCAGTAAAAGGATAGGGACTAGACCAGCCTTGGTAAAGCACTAAATAGTTAGTTGACCAAGCACCGGCAGGCACGTATTGCACATCTTTGATTCCAGTGATCACGCCGATTTTACCAGCGTTGTGATTTTTGGTAATACGAACCAAGTCACCGACTTTCATTGATAACCTCCAGTATACACAACTGATAATGACCAGCCGCCGTGTATTTGCAAGCCCACTCAACATAGGCAGAGCCCTGACAAGGCTGCGAAGGGTGCGGCGGCTCAGGTAAATCCTTAAAGCGCAATACAATACCGAAAGGGCCACTGACCCTGTGGCCTGTAAACTTTACCAAATCACCGACTTTCATACTACAACCATAGAAACCAAAAAATTAAAGTCTAGGCTTTTTGGATTATTGTTACTAAGCCTTCAGCCAAGGCATCTTCGCCAAGGTCACAGACGTAGGAAATACTCGGCCACTTTATCTTCCACGAGGGCATCACACCATCTGGGTATTCCGCAAGTTCGCCGACTACGCCCACTTCATAGCCAGAACCAACGGACACAACAAGGCCTATCTCACCGTCATGCGTATCTTGAACCAAATCACCGACCTTCACTGATGACCTCAATATTCGCCTTGAAAGGGAGCGTGACTTTCCCGTCGGGCCACAGTACCTCACACGCTTCACTACTATGTGACCATGCCTTTACGATAATCCCATAGACCTTTTCAATACCAGGGATGGGTACAGTGCGTCTTACCAAATCACCTACTTGCATTGATAACCTCTATACTACTTCGGTACTCAGGCATTGCATATGACACCGCCCATCTTTCGTCTGTCCATTCTGAATCGTACTTGTTCCACAATACAACAGGGTCATTATCTTCATCGTAGTCTACAATCACGCCCACATATCCATCATTTCTTCGCGGACCGTGGACTGGTATGACCAAATCACCGACTTGCACTGACAAGCTCCAAGGCGTATTTGGCGCAGCTTCCCGGCTCGCGGTCTGGCATTGTCGACCACTTGACCCGGCATCGTCTGGCCTGAGCCTCTACCGAGATAATGATTCCAATACCATACATTTGCGGTGGTGCTACGGCTGGTCTCATCTTTACCAAATCACCGACTTTCACTGACAATCTCCAGGCCAATAGTATAGTTGTCTGCATCTTCAACTGTGCCGTCATCGAGCCATCTTATCAATGTCTCGTAGGACTCGACACAGATGACGAGAGCAAGGTATCCGTTATGCTCTACCAAATCACCTACTTTCATTAACAATCTCGCAGGCTTCTTTGACATATACCTTGGTGAACCACTCGATTCTTCCGTTAGGACACAGTATACCATATGGTGTCCGACACGTATCGTCTTTAATCGTTACCAATAAGCCCATTTCAGAATACTCACTGTCTTTTATCAAATCACCGACTTTCATAGTGATACTCCACATCGTCAGATTCTATTCCTTCGATTTCTCCATCGGACCACAAACATTCGAGCCAAAAGTTTTGTTTCAAGGGTCCGTGACCGGCAGGTATACCTGAAACATCTAGAATGATAGCAAACTCGCCACCACACTTTATCAAATCACCGAGTTTCATTAACTTTCTCCAAAATAATCCGGTCATAGAAAGCGCCTCGTTTTTCTCGCTTATCCACAGCAACACTTTCAACACCTTCCATTGAAAAATGGTGTAGTGTACAAAGAGCCCTCAAGACCTCAAATATATCAGCTGCCTCTTCGTAAGAAGGATTCTCGATAAACTCTTCAAGCTCCTCTTGCATTTTCTTACACAAAAAATCTTGGTATTCGTCTAAGCCAGCGATGTGATAAACACACGTTTTCCCACCATCTTCAATAATCTTTGGGATGCCGTCTCTAACTAGCTTCACTTATAACCTCCAACTCATATTCGCTCCACCATCCAATCTCTTTCTTCCAGTGAACCTCAAAAAATACTATACCATAGTCATCTTCATAGGCATCTAAAACAATACCATATTTACGCTCTTCAAAATCAGCACCAAGCACATTGGTGATGCCAGGACGTAATCGAACAACATCACCGACCTTCACTTACGACCTCCAAAAAATCGCAGCGGGCGAACAGTGTTGGCTTGTGGCAACCAGCCCACAAGATGTAGGGGCTCCAACCCCAGGATCCGCAGCGCATAACGAGGCCGATATCATCGGGTGTTCGACCATAAGTTTTGCATACTCCCGATTCAATCCTTACTAAATCACCGATCTTCATGCCCTGCTCATAATGTGAAACATATCGTCAGCGCTCACAAAATCTTCAGCGTTCCAGGGGTCTGTCAAAGTTTTGTTAGCAACGCTCCAGACAATTTCAACCATAAGTCGATAATCATCGAAATATGTTCTTAGCACAATACCAATATCGCCATCGGAACACCCAATCATATCGCCGGTATTCGGATATCCTGGGCCGTTATTTACGTCCATAGATATATTCATCTTTTTGTTTCCGTGCCAATTGCTTGAATCTGTACTCAGCCTTCTGGGCTGAAGATCGATCTTCGAAGACTGTCTGATAAATCAACTCAACAGGTCTTCTTGTCTTCGTATATTTCGCGCCTGTAGACAAAGCGTTGTGCTCTTTAAGGCGCCGGGTAATATCCGTTGTTACACCTGTATAATAAGTACCATCGGCGCAAAGTAAAACATAAAGGTACCAGTTTTTCATACAGCACTGATAACCTTAAACAAGGGAAAGCCACTTCGACTTTTGATAGCGACGAAGCACTCACCAATATTGTCCCTACGTTCGGCGAAAATGCGATCGCCTTCGGCATTATACATAGATGGGCGCGGGCCTGTGCCATCGAGCCAAAAAACTTTCACCATCTCTGTTTCCTTGAGATGGTCGAGCCATGTGTTTTTGGCAAAGCCCAAAACCAGTGCTCGATGAGTCGATCCACCTGAGTTGAACCAAACCAAATCGCCCGTGTTGATATTCAAAACCCACCCTTGCCCCGCCACTTCTCTTGTGGCTCAACACACTTCTACATATATGTAGTCACAACTTATCTAGGATCAACAGTAAAAATTAATTTGTACAATTAAAATTCTATATGTCGGCCTCACACATAAGTTGTCCAGGCCGTGCGCATGCGTTTTCGCCACTTGATCGAGCCGTCCAGACACTTAATATAGATATAGTCCACGCCGTCGGCTTCGGGATCATATGCGTAATCTGGTGTGTCATCAGACAAAAATTCAGACTCGTCCGTTTCGGGAGAAAAAAGACGATAGCCTCCGTGCGTACCTGCGACTACGATATGGTCATATAGCTGCTCATGGGAACAAAATTTTATTTGCTTCAACATATGATCGGGATATCCATCATAGTGACAGTAGACACCGATGTAATCTCCGTCTTCTTTTTCAAGAAACAAAGTGCTAGACGTACCCATTTAGGCCGCGCTCGTCGAATCTAGTTTTTCAGATATTTCAACCAGAAGCCTTCTGATATCGTCGATTCTCTTTTCTAGTTTTTCTTGTTTTTCGGTCTGAATAGCAGTTCTGAGAAGATAGAGTTGCTTCTTCGCTTCCGTTAGTTTGTCATCGACCGGATTTGGAACATAAATTCTAGGCATCTTAAAGTGTCCTCCTAATGTATACAGTAGTCTCCATCGTACTCCCAGGAACAGCTATCGCCCCAGATACACCATTCTTCTACACAATCCCATCCTACATCCCATGTGCAGCAGTCTATGCCGTATTGGGGGCTCGACGCGCAAGTTTGCGGGAGATAATTATATGGTTGAGAATATTCACATATATGGTAATCCATATATAAGGGTGGATAAATAGGTGTCTCGTACCCAAGTGAATCTGGCATACTGGTGTCGATGCACCCGTACATAAACAAAAATACAATAAAAAATAAATAACGCATAACTTTCCCCCCTGTGTCCTGGGGGCCTCGAAACTAAAATAGATACTATTTCTCTTTCGTCAACAAAATAATTGAATTATTGGTTTCTTCGTGAAGCTCTCCAGAAGGAAACCATCGTACAAGATATTGAAATAATGAAGTTTTTTGTTTTGGATGTGCTTCAATAACCAGCCCATAATTCCAGTCATCAAAGGCTGTCAGTCCGGCGTCTTCTTTCAATATCTTTCTTTCAGAAGACGACAGGGTTACCAAATCGCCAACTTTAAATTTCATTTCTTCTTTTTTCCAGAAAGCAAATTTGCCAATTTAAGTCGCTCGTGCATTTTCAAATTTTCAGAAAGCATTTCCTGAAATTCTTCAGACAACTTAATCAATATATTCATAGCACTAACATCAAGAGTAAAGACATTTCTTTTTTGCATAGCAGCAACCTTGTTTCTCGCCTCGTTTAAAAGATCAAGCCGCTTTTGAAACTTTCTTTTTTCCACTGTGCGGCCTCCATTTTTAAACTTTGTATTTACTGTCAGAAAAAAATATCTCTACATTTGAGAACTGTTCCTCAATGAATTCTGTAAATTGCTTTTCACCTTTAAATTCATATAACTCACCGTTATTAAGTAGTTTCCAGGTTTCCAAATTGCGTAAAATATCAACTTTGTTCAAGACAAGCTTATTGATACCATTGATATTTATTGCACGCCGAAGGGTATTCAACTCCAAAAAATTACATTGACGGGGGCGGCCAGTTGTGGCTCCGTATTCTTCCCCCGCCTCACGTACGCGAGCAAAAAACTCTACTTGCTCTTTTGGCTCAAATTGTTTTGAGCCAACATAAGTTTCGTATACTTTTCCTACTCCCCATACATCGCGTATCCAAGTGTGAGGAACAGCATTTAAAAGTGCCCCTGCGGTGCCGACGTGGCTAGAAGTAACAAATGGATAATCGCCCCAATCAATATCCAGGCTGAATCCCTGCGCTCCCTCACATAAAACTTTAACCGATTTGTCTCCATGAAATTCCTCATATAAATCAACTATATACGGCCTTAAAGAAGGCACGTCTTTTGCTTGTATGCCGACTCTTGCGTGCTTATCGCGGTAGGCCGGTCCATTTCCTCGTTTTGTTGTTCCAATTTTTGTCTCGTAATTCTCTTCCATAATGTGAAGGTCTGTAATCACATGTGTGTTGTGGGCAATAAAAACCTTACCATCGGTGTCAATTCCCCCTTCTTTAAGTTCTTGTAGTTCTTTAAAAAATTGTGGAGGACTCACAACACATCCAGGGCCTATAATTGATTTAATTCCATAAAATACTCCTGCTGGGATATGGTGTGTTACGAATTTACGACCTTCGTGATAAATCGTATGGCCGGCGTTGCATCCGCCGTTAAATCTTAGTACATGCGTATAATCCTTACACTTGCATAAGTAGTGTGTTACTTTTCCTTTCGCCTCGTCTCCATGTTGTACTCCAATTACCACATCTGCTAACACTATACATCTCCAATGTAAAAAAACCCACCCTTTCCCGCTTCATCTGGTGAAGCCACCGCAACTCTGCCACTTACAAAATACTTACTAATGTAATATAGAATGGAACTGAAAAAAGTAAAATCTTTTTGTAAAAATTATCGCCACTATAGCGTACATAATCATTCATCTATTTATCCTCCTTGAAAATCATATTTGGTACCCCCTGTAGGGATCGAACCTACGACCTGCGGATTAAGAGTCCGATGCTCTACCAACTGAGCTAAGAGGGCATTTAAGCGTACTCGGCATCAATGATATCATCATCGCCGCTTTGGGACGGCGGGACGTCTTCCTGTTGGCTTTCTTCTTTTTGTGCCTCATACAAAATCTTGCTTGCCGCATGAACCGCCTTTTCTAAGTTGGTATACGCGGCTTCGTAAGCTTCCGCATTTGAATTTTGAACTGCATTTCTTACTTCTTCCATGGACGCCTCAACCTGCTGTCTGGAGTCGTCATCTAATTGATCCTTATTCTTGATAACACTTTCTGCCTGAAAAATTAAAGTATTTAGCTTGTTCGTCCACTCAACCTCGTGCCTTTTCTTTTTGTCTGCCTCTTCGTTTTCTTTTGCGTCTTGTACCATACGATCGATATCGGCATCGTTTAGCCCACTGGCATCAGCTATTGTTATATCCTGCTCTTTTCCAGTGGCTTTGTCTTTGGCAACAACACTCAAGATGCCGTCTGCGTTAATATTAAAAGTTACTTCAACTTGAGGTACGCCCCGGGGAGCCGGGGGAATTCCGTCTAGAGTAAAATTGCCCAGAGTTCTATTATCGGAAGCCATTTGGCGCTCACCCTGTAGTACATGAATAGTGACCGCTAGCTGATTGTCATCTGCCGTGGAAAAAATTTGTGACTTTTTTACCGGTACCGTTGTATTTCTTTCAATCAAAGCCGTGCATATGCCGCCTAAAGTTTCAATACCCAGACTCAAAGGTGTTACGTCCAATAACAAAACATCACTTACATCGCCAGACAAAACACCTCCTTGTACAGCGGCGCCAAGAGCAACAACCTCATCTGGATTGACACTATGACTAGGCTCTTTCCCAAAGAAATCTGTTACTCTTTTGGCAACCAAGGGAATTCGTGTCGAGCCTCCGACGAGAAGTACTTCGTCGATATCTCCAACTTTCTTTCCGGCATCTTTTAGCGCCTTCCTGCACGAAGTAAAAGTCTTTTTAACCAAGCCGTCGATCATCGTTTCAAATTTCGATCGCTCAATGCTAACGGTCAGGTGTTTTGGACCGGTCGCATCAGCGGTTAAGAAAGGAAGATTGACCTCTGTTCTAACGGTAGAGCTTAGTTCCTTCTTGGCTTTTTCTGCGGCTTCTCTGAGACGCTGCATGGCCATAGGATCACCCGAAATATTAATACCAGTGTCTTTCTTAAATTCTTTAAGCAAATGCTTAATAATCTTTTCATCAACATTATCTCCTCCCAGGCGTGTATCACCAGAAGTCGATAGTACTTCAACGATATCCTCGCCCACTTCTAAAATAGACACATCAAAGGTGCCGCCGCCAAAATCATATACAGCAATAACCTGATCGGACTTGCTTCCAAGACCATAAGCCAAAGCTGCAGCAGTCGGCTCGTTGATAATGCGCTTAACTTTCAGACCAGCAATCTTTCCAGCATCGCGCGTCGCTTGCCGTTGGCTATCATTAAAATAAGCCGGCACAGTAATAACTGCTTCTGTTACTTCGCCTCCAAGATACTTTTCAGCTGATCTCTTCAGCTTCTGCAACACTTTCGCACTCAATTCTGGCGGGCTATATTCTTTTCCAGAAACCATAATTGAAGCCTGTCCAGAAGCGGCACGTGCCACTTCAAAGGGCATATTTTCTGCCGATTCCTTTACTTCGTCATAGCTCGAACCTATAAAACGCTTAACTGAATAAATAGTTTCCTTGGGTTTTACAACTGCTTGGCGGCGCGCGGTGGCACCCACCAAAACTTCTTCGTCGTTTCCAAAACCAATCACTGAAGGAGTTGTTCTACTGCCTTCCTCATTTACAAGAACCTTGGGTTCTCTACCTTCCATAACGGCTACACACGAATTCGTGGTACCTAAATCAATTCCAATAATTTTTGACATATTTCATTTTCTCCTGTTTTGAATCGCATATGTTTTCTGGATCCAATCATACATCGCGATTCCAGAACTCGTGCCTACGTTTAAACTTCTGACCGAGCCATACTGCGGTATATTAACACAATAAGCACATTCTTTTAAAAGTAAAGGAGAAATTCCTTCACCTTCTTCGCCAAAAATCATTAAAGCGTTATCAGGCCACTCAAACGTCTCCATCGGTACGCAACAATCCAAATTATTGTCAAGCCCAACAAAAACATATTTTTCCTTTAGCTTCATCAATTCTTCAAAATCGTTAAGATAATTTAAATCTACGTAATGGTGTGTACCTACAGTACCTCGTCGATCAAAGCGTTTACGACCAATGTAAAATACCTGTGAAGCATTAAAAGCATTGGCGTTTCTAATCATCGTACTGATATTAAAATCGCCCTTCCAGTGTTCCATCAAGACTGCGAACGGGTGTGCCTTTGAACGCAAATCTTTTTTAATCTCTTCAACACTCCGCGACTTATATTCGTCGGTTACATTGTATTTCCAAGCACTTAGGCGCTCTTTATCAATTACATTCATTTTGAAACGTATTCCTGTGAAAATCCAACATAGTTTCAGCAGCCAACTGCCGGCTAGCATGCCCATTTAGATTAGCCGAGGGATTGTTTCCAATTTTAACAATTGGAATATATGTGACAGCATATCTTTGCCCGGGTGACATTTTTAATGATTTGTCCGCACGATAAGGCGCCCAATCAATATCTTTATTTTCCTTTAACAAAGAAAATATTTCACCAAGAAATATTCCATCGTACCAGACGCTTAAACGGCCCGTATGTTGTTGTTTCTTAAAAACAAAATTCATTTTGCCTCATTTAAAATCTGGCGTAGGTATGCAAGTTTCTGGATCAATTGTGACCTCATCATTCTCGTGAGCCTCAATAAATTTTTGAGCCGCCTTCTTGTTGCGAAAATTTGTGAGATAAATCATTTTTTCACCAGCCTGAAGAATCACTTCATAACATCCATGGCGTGGATGATTGATTTGATAATTACTGACTTCCTCATTTTCCTTAAACCTTTCAAAGTTTTTCGGTATCTTGGCTCTACGCTTTTTCATATGTCAATTATAATAACGCCGCGATCATCGTCAAGATTTTCTTCTTCTTGCTGCTGTTCATTTTCCTTGAGCCATTGAACATATCTTTCCCGCTCTTCCTGCGGTGAGGGAACTCTAACATATAACCGTTCATATTCATTCATTATCCAACTCCTCAATTATTTTTTTTAATTGCTCATTTTCATCACGCAACTGGTGAATCATCTCATTCATTTCGTGAACAGCTTGAATTAGAATGTCATATTTTATTCTTAATTCCTCTAAGAGCTGATCACGAGTTTTCATCTCCCTTGGCCTCTGTGTTTTCGGTTATGTCGATGCGCTCTAGAGGGGGGACTTCCGGCCCTATAGCCATGGTGAAATGTTTCTCCCCCTCCGTGCGGGCTCTTTGAATATTTTCCGCCTCCTTGCTTGGTTTTCTTCGAAACATATGTTGATCGACTTTTCGTATTGATTTTTGCCATCGTTATTCTCCTTTCTGACGGTCATACATTGTAACGCCATTCAGATGATCTATTTCGTGTTGTACACAAACACATTCTAGGACATTTTTATCTGCACCGAAATACAAAGTGTCTATGTGATTGTCTGCTTTGACAGCGATATTCTCATAGCGTTCGGTTAAAACATAGTCACCTGGGAATGAAAGACAAGCTTCGGTGTATGATATTTTTTTAAATTTTCCGATGATTCTTGGATTAATCAAAATCAAAGGCTTTGTGACATTTATCACGCACACTCTCTTGTCTAGGCCAATTTGGTTAGCGGCCAGTCCGGCGCCAGATTTAATTTGACTTAAAATTTCTAGCAGCTGCTTTCCAATTGCAATTCCCTCTTCGACGTTCTTGTACGTTTTGCAGGGAGCAGAAAGAAAATCCCTATCTTGTATTATTTTGATATCCATACACATAATTAGTTGTCTTGAAGGCTACGTTGCTTCATTATCTTCGAAGAAAGGTAAAAACTAATTATCGCCAAAAGAACACCAGAAAAAACATCAACAATGTAATGTTGTTTTAAAGTTAGTGTTGATAAGGATATACCAACCGCCCACAAGAAATAAAGTGCGCGTAGGCCCTGCACTCGACATACGATTTTGGAATAAAAAGCGCCGAAGAACATTATCCAAGCAAATGCAACGTGGCCGGACGGAAAAGTATTGTTTGAGCCATCAATTTGGTATGTTAAATAAACCATGGCCTCTGATATAGAACTAACTTCAAATTCCGGCCGGGGATAAAAACTAGGAAAGAAAATATAAGAAATGTTTAGTATAACCATCGCTATGACGCAAGCCCAAAATGTCGAAAGAAATATATACTTGGTTTCAACAAGTAAAAACATAGTCAAAAATATTGCAGGCAAAATCGTATGGTATATCCATACATGTTCTGGCATAAAGGGTATGGCGGTATCAAATTCTGTTAGAAAATCAAATTTATGTGTCGTTACAAAAGCTTGCACAAACACATAAACACCAATATAGGTAACTAACATTAATAAGATATACTTTACCTTATCAGACTTGGACATATATCTCTCCAAACGTCTTTAATCGAAGCAAATGTAGGAACTACATCTGTTATAAATATGCAGGATTATTGCAAAAACAAAATAAAAAAATAATTTTAATTATACATCATAGAAACGTGATGGTGCTGCAATAGTTGAACTGTGTGAAAACGAGAAACGGTTGCGGATTCAATAAGCATCATTCTTTCTTCTGTAAAAACAATTTCTTCTTTATTTTTTTCTTTGCGAATTAGCTCGTTGTCAATAGAAAAATTTAACTCTTCTAAGACTATAGTGCTGGAGGCGTAGTAATCACACAGCAGGCGAATAACTCTTGGATTAATTATTTCCAAGTCAAGATAGTATCTTATAAATTCTTCAGTAAGCGCTATGTGTTGTTTACATTCGTCTACCAAGTCGTTTGCGTGTTTCTTTTCCAGCGAATAAAGCAGGTTGTCATCACCCATCGAGTGGCCTCGAATATGCCTCTAGGTCTGAAAATCCCCCAATCATAACTTGAAATTTGCCTTCTTTTTTAAAAATAATCGGAACAGTTTGCCAATCGTAAATCTCCTTTAAGCTTTTCAAAATACTTGGAAATTCAGATAAATCTATAATCGAATATGGCTCTGATAGTGATTTTAGCAGATCTATCGCTCGTATACATAAAGGACAATCTCTCTCGATGTAAAGAATATACTCATTCATTTCTTTCCCTTTAATTTCTCGGCGACCGTAAAGACGTCCCCTACTACAGTTTTTGAAGATACATAATTGCCACCAGAATTAAAAATAATTTTTGTAAAAGATATTCTTTTATCTAGATCTTCTGGCCAGCCGTGGTTAATAATTTGCTGTTTAATTTTAATATTCTCTTTTAAATAAACAACATATGCCGGGTTGATGATTATTTCATCCAGGCTGTAGATCTGGCTTGACGGCAACACATCCTCTTGTTTATGTACTTCAGTTAAAACAACCAAGTTATTCATCTATCATTCCATAGGCATCTTTCTTTTTTATGTACCACACTTCGCCCTCATAAAATATCCCAACTTTATCATCTTTGTTCTCCGCAACCAAAACATTGAGTGGCACTTTTGTCGTACGATAATCCTCAATAGCACCAGATTTAGATTTGCTAATAACAACATTCGAAGGAATATATATTAATTCACCTATTTTAGCATCTTTAAGCAATTATTCCTCCTCTTCCTCTTTTGAGGCCTCATCCGAAATTTCTGGTGTGCTAATTGTGGCCTGTACGTAGCCAGAAATAATATTGTGACACTCCGCCACACAACTGTCTATACGCAGCATTCTTTCGCGAAGCTTATCAACCTCCACAACAAACTTTTCTGGATCTTCTAAATTAATTGTTTCCGCATAGCGAGCCAATGAAGAAAGGAGTCTCTTACAGTCTCCAAATTTACGCTCTATCTCTGCTGGGATTTCTTCCAAATCCAATGCATAACTTACTCTTACTTTCATAATTTCCTCTTTTACGGTGCCTAAACTTCAATAATGGCATAGTTTGTGGTAATCAACGTTGAAGCAGCCGATGCTGCATTCTGTAACGCAACGCGGGTGACCTTTGCGGGATCAACAATGCCTTCTTCTAGCATATTGATTATTTCGCCGCTATTAAAATCATAACCGTATCCGTCAGATTCGTCTTCCACCAGGCTTACAATTATATCTGGCGATTTACCAGCGTTTTTAGCCATCTGTCTTAGGGGGGTAGACAACGCCTGCTTAATTATTTCCACTCCCAGCATTTGATCTTGGCTGTCCAAGTCAATATCAATATTTTTTGCAGCACGAACTAATGTTGCGCCACCTCCAGGAATTATTCCTTCTTCTTGGGCTGATTTTACAGCTTCTAGGGCATCTTCAATGCGATGTTTCTTCTCAATCATCTCAATTTCAGTAGGTGCTCCTACTTTAATTATAGCAACGCCACTGGCTAGTCTAGTAATTCTTTCTTGAAGGCCCTCGCACACACGAATATCATCTTCTTCCATTATTTGTTCTTTGACAATATCTATTCTCTTTTCTATATCTGCATAGCGTCCTTTACCATCAACTATTGTTGTTAGGTTTCGCATAATCTCAATAGTCTTACAGTTACCAAAATCTTCTAACTTCACACTTTTTAATGTCCTATCCGAATCTCTAGAAATAAACGTGGCACCAGTAGCAACACACAAATCTTCTAAAATGCTTTTTCTTTCTTCTCCATAGCGCGGGGCTTTAACTGCGACGACCTTCATCGTGCCCCGGGCTGCGTTCATTATCATAGCAGCTAATGCTTGTCCTTCAACTTCTTCTGCTATGATTACTAACGGTCTGGAATCTCTGGACGCTAACTCCAAAACGGGATAAACATCCTCAACCGTCTCTATTCTGTAATTCGTTATTAATATCAAAGGATTATTATAGCGACACACATTTCTTCTTTGATCGGTAACAAAAGCTTTAGCAAAATAACCCGAATCGAATCTAAAACCCTCCACAACTTCCAAGGTTGTTTCCATAGATTTTGCCTCCTCAATTGTAATCGAACCATCTCTGCCTGCCTGATCAATTGCGGCCGTAATTAAACTAGCAACTGCTTCGTCTCCATTCGCAGAAATTTTTGCAATATTTTTGATATCACCCTGGCTATTGACCGGAGAAGACATCTCATAAATATACTCTACCACAAATTTCACAGCCTTGTCAATTCCCTTCTTTAATTCAACCGGGCTGGAGCCTGCAGCTAAATACTTCTGCGAATGCTCTAAAATTGCCCGAGCTAAAACAGTAGATGTGGTTGTACCATCGCCGGCCAATGCATTTGTTTGCGATGCAACTTGCTTAATTATCTGTGCGCCGACATTTTCAAACGGATCGTCGAAACTAATGAAATCCGCAACTGTAACGCCATCTTTTGTAATGATTGGATTGGCGCCCTTTTTATGTAAAATAACATTGCGGCCGCGGGGACCGAGCGTAGAGGCTACGTTGTCAGCCAGCCTGTTGATCCCATTTAAAACTTGGGTCTGTAACTGGTTCCCGTTCTGATATCTCTTTGATATCGTTTGCTGTGTCATTTTTACCTCTCTCTAAGTGTATTATTTTTGTATGAAGTACAGCTACTTCAAGTCTTAATTCGCTATAAACTGCATCTACATGACGATGTGCCTCGCCTGTTTTAGATTGTAAATATATTCCTATTACAACACCTATTAGTATAAGGCTAATTAGAACAATTGTCAAGGATAAAATTTGCATTTTTAAATTATTCTTCGGCGGGCCGAAGAGTCGGAGGAGAAACTGAATAATCCATTCGTGTTGCTCCGGTTTCTTTAGGTGCATCAATAATGTTGTTAGCCTCTACTTGAACGGTGTCGGCATTCGTGATAGCTTTCATGCCCGCCCCCTTATCACTAGCAATAAAGTATTTATTGATATTAATTGATAGATCTGAAACAGCATTATAAAGGTTGACCAGGCTGGAGCCTAAATCTTCTGCATATTTATTAGCTAGTTTAATAAGATTCGGCGGATAAAGATCGAGAGATCCTAAGTTATCCGATCTCTTCCTATAATTATCAGGACTTATGGCAAATTGTTTTTCTTCATCATAGCCCTTTGTTGTTGTCAGGTGCTTCCAGAATTTCTCGGGCGAGGCGCCTTGGGCCGCTTTCGCTGCCTCAAGCCCCTCCTTATCTCCATATAATTTCCTGGCCGCGGCTGTGAGGCCGCCGATCGGAACCATTTCTTCCTCATCAGTTTGTTTATAAGCAATATACTTTTCATCTGGATCGAGGTAGGTGGTTGGCTTTGTAAGAGGCACTAAAGTGCCGTCCAACGTTGTAATTTTGTTTATTTTATTCGCCTTCTGCCACTTTACGGTATACGGAAATCTTTCGCCATGGGCCGCTGTTGTTTTTGAATCTATTAATTCTCTTGGAGAAAATTCTATAGGCTTGAAGACAGGTACTTTTTTATATTTTTCATGGCCAATGAATTCTAGAAAGTTTTTCTGCGTGATTGAGAACTCATTGAAGAGGAGCGTGCCCTCTCCGGCCTTTGTCACAACCAAATAAACAATGTCGCCACCGCCAAGTGCAAAATGATCGACTAGATTCTTGTAGCTTCCCTTAAGCCATGTAGTGGGGCTCAAGACTTTGAGGCTGTATGGTACGATTTCATCATCCGGCTGGTCTCTTCTGCGAATAGCTAAGTTGGCATCTACAATCGGAAGTGAGCCTTTTGGCATGCCAATTTGTTCAGGATCTGAAACCTGGATACCAGCAAACAAGCCGGCCAAGAATGCCTCGAAAAGAAAACCAGCAGTTGAATCATTATATTCTTCAATAATATTAGAAAAGATCTCAACAAACATCAAATTAGAAAGGATATCTGGGACGGATTTGCCGGGGCTGTATACCAAAAAGTTGTTAACACTTGCTATTTTCTCTCGAACAGTGCCGCCGGAGACACGAGACATAAGAGTTTCTAAAATCTCTCTGTCTTCGTTGTTTTTCTCGCCCCATCTCTCTGTGATCTTAATTTTAGGAAAGCGAATGGTTCTTTCTTCTGCTTCTCTTAAAAGTCTTCTAGCTTTTTGTTTTTGTTCTAGCAGTGGCGCCAAAGCAATCATCTGCTCTTCAATGGCGGCCAACATAGTCTCAAAAGAAAAATTATTTTTTGGAGCAAAATGTAAGTCTACTATTTCATTAATTTTATCATCTTTCATCATATTAATTAGCCCTCCATCTTTTTAATGTTATCAATAATCTCATCGAGTTTTAAGCCGGCGGTATCGATCTTGTTTTTGGTTAAGTTGTAGTGATTAATCACACCTTTAAATTTATTTTTAACTGACGGCATATGCACTGTTGTGCATAAAAATCCACTTTCATCTTTCGGATAGTCATATGGAATATTATATATCTCACACAAGAAGCGCACCAAAACGGAATAAGCTTGAACCTGAACTGGATAGTAGCCCAAATGGGTTCGCAATCTACGACCATGGACAACGCTATCCGAAATTAAAGGTCTGGCTGGCAAGCCTTTTTTTGTGTAAGCTGACATATATTTAGTATAATACGCACAAGAAATATCGACTCCAATTGAATGATTATTTGCTCCCTTGGCGTGCCAAGCAACATTGTTTGGGTCGACCAATTGAACAATTGTTCCGTCATTATCAATTACAAAATGTGTAGAAATATTTCTTTTTTCTAAAACTCTTTTACAAGAAGCGGCAGAAGTACAAACATCCCAATGAGTTACAATAACGTGAGGTTTTCTATAATTTTTTGATGTCTTAAAACAACTTGATGGTAACAAATCACGTTTCACCTTGTGCCAGGCAATTGGTCTCAATCGGCCGTCGACTAAGATGTTACTAAAATCTTTAAGCGATTCTTGGTATATTTCTTGTTGTACTTGAAGTCTTCTAAAGGTATTAATTCCGACGTATCCATCTGGCTTTAAGTCATGTTCAATTTGAAATTGTATTACAGCGTCAATCAGCTCTTGATCAAAATCTTCTACTCCAAGCCACGAAGGAAACCATCCATATTTCTTAGATGTTTTTTTGTTATAACGGTTTATTCTCCAGCTCATTTATCCATACCTCTATATAATTAGATCAATAATCCCCAATTCTTTTGCTTCTTCTGCATCGATGTATACATTTGTTTTTCTTCCAACCAGCTTTCTTAAATATCTTTCCGTCATATTTGTTTCTTCCGACAAGGCCTTAATATAAAGTTTCTGAGTTATTTTCGCTTCTTCAAATTCATTTTCTACGTCATGAAGGTGGCCATGCTGCCCTGAAATAACGCCGTGTATCATCACTCGACAATGTTTTCCCATCCTTCTTTCTCCTTTTGTACCAGACGCGAGAAGCAAAACCCCAGCAGACATAACTTTTCCCAAGCCATATGTATGAATTGGACACTCTTCCCTAACCGAACGTATCACGTCATACAGCGCAAACATTTCAGTTGCAACGCCACCATTGGTTGAAATATAAAAATCAATTGGAAGTATTTTTGTTGTCTCTTCTTCCGTGGCTTCATCTATTGTTATTATTTCCCTCTCTTCATAAAACATAAGCAAAGAATAGAGCGTCTCTGAGCATTTTTCTTCATTTATATCTCCATATATCCCCGTTATTCGTGGCGCTAGCTGGGATGCGCCGGATAAATCACTTAAATTTAATGTCAGGGGTAGATCATCTTTAATCTCTTGTTGTTTTTTTGTTTTTGATTTCTCTTTTGTCATAAGTTTTTTATTCCCAAGCACCTTTCTCTCCTTTTTTTAAGTAGCGCATAGCGCTGTCCCAGTTGTTAAATTTTAGTACCCCCTTGAAATGTAGTGGGGTACTCCTCACTAGGCTGGTGATTGCTAGATTTTTCCACGTAGCTAAAACTTTTTCATTTGTTTCAACCAACAATTTAAATTTTTCACTTTCATATTCTCCTGCATCGATCGCTTGCTTAACCATATAATCATTTCCTCTTTGAAAATTTTCATCAGCGGCCCGAAGATTGGTCAAGATACATAATAACATTTCTTTATATATATTTACCATGTGACCATAGTTTAAAACTTTAGTTAAGATCTTAAAAGAAAAGACACCTAAAAAAAACCACGATATCGCGGTGAGCACATCGGTCTCTAAAAAACTCATTTTTACCTCTTTATAAAAAAAAAGCCTACTTTTTAGTAGGCTTTGACTCAATCATTTTTTTTCACTTTACTTGCCGACAGCACTCAAAAGTCGACGTGCCACTCGTCGAGTAACTTCGTTAACAAGATCTTCTTGCACATCGTCATTCTCCAAGGTTATATTGGCTGCCTTCAGCTGCTCATCAATTTCATCTTCTGAAACGACTGCAGATGCATCATCTTCTTCCAGGGTTCCTAAGCCGCCTTCTTCTTCCTCGGGCGGCTCGGGTGAGGGGGCCATGTCAGCTTCTTCCTCTTCACCGGGCATTGGCTCTTCTAATTCTTCACCGCCACCTTCGGGCGCACCATCGCGCTCGACTGGCACGCCAGTTTCATCAGTAATTGCAGCCGCTAAACGATCAACAAGAGCTTCAACATCTACCTCGACAGTATTGCCCCCGGGGGCCTCATCACCGCCGAGTTCCGGTTCCGCGTCCAGATCACCCTCCAAGTCGCCTAGGTCTCCCATCTCCGGCTCGGGGGGCCCACCTTCTAAGCCCGGCTCCTCTTCCGGAGGAAGTTCTTCTTCTTGATAAAGATCCTCTTCCACACTGGATAGGAAATTCTCGGATAAATTGCCAATATTTGCCAACTTCATGAAACGTCTCGTGGTGGCCTCGTTGAGTAAATGCTTTTTCATTTCTTGTCTCCTTGTTCTCATTCACGCATACATTATCAAATGTATCAATTCTCCATAGTAAATAGTACCTTTGCAAAACAAAATCATTTTTATGGCGAATATTCTTCTATTTCTACTTTTGAAGCTTTTTTATAGCTTTATCTTGGATCTGTTTAACGCGCACAAAGCTCAATTTTAACCGCTCCCCTATTTGTCTTAATGTCATGTCGCCATTTCTCTTTATGCTCTCTAGACAACAATTATATTCCACTGGATAATCTATCCACATTCTGCACTGCCTCTCTTTACAAGGCGTATCACTAATATTACATTTCTCCAAACATTTCATATATCAGTATGCTCCTCTGCTATTAAATCAAAAATGTCTTCAATATCATTATCGCTCAAAGCAAACTTTTTTTTCGTTTCTTCGCCTTTGATAAAAATACGTTTTGATTCTTGTCTTTTGTTGATTCCCTGGATCTGATACGCCTCTTTGTACCTGTCCATATAGTTTATCAAGTCAGGATCTTTTTCGAGATAACCACTTATCATAGCGCGAAAGAAGTGCGATTGATTCATGCCGTCGTAGTGCAAGCGCGCTCGAAGATCAGCCTGTCGCTCTTCTGTGTCATAGAACATAAACTTCTTACGCGTGAGAGGATTTGGAATCGTTGGATCTTTCAAGCATTTCTCCCAAGAATATGTGTGTTACTTTCTAGTTGACTTGAATTTGTCTGTCGTATGAAATTTGCTCTACATCGAAATTCTGACAAGTCGCGTACGCCCGAATAAGACAAGCCGCTGCGAATGCCGCCACTAATATCTTTAAGGATAGACCCAACACTTCCCTTATACGGAACGGTAGTTGATATACCTTCTGGTGTCGCAGATTTACCTCTCCAATCATTTTGTGCCGCGGTCGATGCCATACCTCTGTAAACTTTATATTTTTTCCCTGAGTTGCTAGAAAAGATCTCACCTGGTGTCTCCTTGGTTCCCGCCAACATAGACCCTATCATTACAAAGTCGGCGCCGGCTGCAAAGGCTTTAACCATATCTCCTGTGGTTCTTATTCCGCCATCTGCTATTATCTTAGAACTATAAGTAGTCTTCGAAATTTCCAAAAGGCTTTGAAAAGTCGGGATCCCGTGACCAGTAACCAGACGAGTTGAACATATCGATCCTCCCCCAATTCCCACACGAATCGAATCTGCCCCCCATGAAGCCAGGGCATCAAAACCCTTCAACGTTGCGACATTTCCGGCCATAATATGAACTGATTCGCCGAGTCGATCTTTGAGCGTCTTTAGACACCTTTCCATAGCCATATGGTGCCCATGGGCGGTGTCGACACAAATTACAGAAGCACCAACAGATCGAAGGGCCAGCGCGCGTTCTTCAAAATCTCCAGTCATACCAATCGCAGCGGCCATTCTCGCCGCGGGTTCTTCAAAGAGAGCCCGGGCAACGTGCCTAACTTGCTCTTCAATTTCATTATATCTGTGTATGATACCCAATCCCCCGAATTTTGACATAGCTAGAGCCATCCTATCTTCTGTAATTGTATCCATTGGGCTAGAAATAACAGGTAGCTTTAAGTGTATATTTTTATCCAGATCACTTCCAATATTAATCTGTGTTCTGCTTTCAATGTCGCTATACCTGGGTATTAATAATACATCATCATATGATAATCCTTCTTTCACTTTTTCTCCTTGTCTTTAAAAATTTGTAAATATCTGTTGAGATACCATACTGCTTTTTCAATATCCTGTGCTGGATTGTCTTTATATTTATGTCTAGAAATATATTTAATTGCATTTCCACAGTGAAAATCTAAACTCCAATCCTCTATTACATCGATGGTTTCAAACTTTCCTGCATTATAGTGTTTTGGGTGATCGATCTTGGGATAGTAAATTTCTTCTCCCAAAATTATATCTGGCAATGGCGTTACGCGCGCATAACTCTCCTGATTGTTTGATTTAAGTTTGTCCTTTTGTTTCTCATCAGAAAATGGATATTCTAAGGTCATCTGTAGCCACTCTTTTTTATTAATTTTCATTTAAAAGCCCCAGCTGCCATTAAGTGGGTTTTCTCTATCTTTATCCGTGCTTCCTAAAGCACCAGAACCCCTGTCTGATATAGTGATGGGGTGGCGATAGAGTTTTTTATCAGGTACCTCGATAGTCCTAAAAGAAACAACCGGCACCATTACAACTTGAGCAATCTTGTCGTAGTTTGATACTACTTGAGGCTCATTTCCAATATTGTGGAGATCAATAAATACTTCTCCGTCATAGCCACTATCAATGACGTGTGCACCGACCACTATTGATCGCTTAGCTCCCATACTTGATCGATTACACACCTGAAGCATATAGCCATGTGGTATGCCAAATCTTAATCCCGTTGGTACAACGGCATTGTGCCCGGGCTCTATGGTTATTTCCTCCAGAAGATCGGCATACACATCTAATCCGGCATCTGAAGGGTTGGCTCTAGTCGGAATTCTTATTCCGTCATGCTCCCTGGTAAATTCAATTATCATTCTTCTCTCCTAGGTCCTTATTTATTTCTTTAAGAAGATCTTGAGCTTTTTGCCAACATTCTGGGCAATATAGATTAACAACTCCTTCTTTGTGGCGCACAATAACACTCCAGGTTGTTATATCTTCTCTTGATCTTTTATTAAAAAGCCTGGCGCAAACCAAACATTCATCACCCAATTTATCGAATAAACTGATCTTTTGTGCAATGTCGCCCTTAATCTCTTTAATCTTTTTTTTCATCTTATTACGACGAATTTTTCTATTTGCACCACTCATTTATCATACACCTTTTTTTACTTAATATCAACCTAATAATTTAAAATTATGATACATTGAGCGTGTGGAGAAGCCCCACGTATCATTGTGATCTAACTTGGCCATATACGGACGGTTTAAGTGGAGTTTGTCGCTGTCTCTCACACCCCAACATCTAATCTTTGTAGCAGTCGCGGTCGTATCAATAGCGTTAACAATCCAATATGGTTTTCCATTTTTAGTTTTCTTTTTGACAACCTCTCTGGGAATGAACCAAGCAACCTTTAAGTTATTATCCCATTTTCCTAAAGGAGGCACGCAGTGCTGTTCTAGGCTAGAGATTATATCTTCGTTCATTACCAATTCAAATGGGAAAAGACCGGTTAGCTCGCTGATGTCATAAATTCTTTTTTCATTAGAAAAATCTCCCATTTTTTCATAAATTTCAATATTTTCCTTGAATCTCTTTTTATTTTTAGGACGATCATCAACAACAGCAGCCCAAAAATGCTTAAGACCGGTAAATCTCTCATCGATTAAATCGTTCAAAGCTCCAGATCTGCACAAAGCATCCAGTCCTTTTTTGTTTAACTTGGAATAGGTTATCTCTTCGTTGAAAAGTAGATCTTCTGGCGTGTTAAACGGTCTATGATCCATAATTTGTTTAATTGCCTTTTCTCCCAGACCTTTGATAGAGCTTAATGGTTGAATCAGAGTCTTGCTATCCTCGCTAATCTCCCACTGTAAACCCGATGTATTGATATTGACCTTTTCGATTTTAAAACCATATTTCTTAGCTAAACTAATGGCCAATTCTTTGCGTGATTCCGGCTCTTTATCTAGAAAAGCTGCAACCCAGCATTCTGGATAATAATTTAAAAGCCAGGCACATTGATAAGAAAGGAGACTATAAGCGACAGCATGAGACTTATTAAACCCATACCCACTAAAATACTCAAAGTTTCTCCAGAGTGATTCTCCGGTGGCTCGATCAATTGACTTAGTAAGGCAGCCTCTAATGAATTTTTCTCTAATTTTTTCTTTTTCTTTAACACCTTTACCTGTTCCTTTTTTCGTTAATAACTTGCGAAGTTTATTTCCTTCGTCCAGTGTTATATTTTTACCTAATTTGTGAGCCAGCAGCGCTATCTGCTCTTGAAAGATAAGAAACCCTGCAGTCTCTTCAGTAACTTCTTTTACCAGATCATTAACGTATTGTATTTCTGAAGGATTTCGTTTTGCCTTTACGTATGATTTATCGACATTGGCGCTCAAAGGGCCCGGGCGATAAATTGATGTAATGGCAGAAATGTCAATAATACTGGTCGGTTTTGCTGATTTACAAAATCTTTGCGCGCCGTCGTTCGTAAACTGAAAGACACCGATAAACTTACCTTTTTGAAAAATATTGGTGTATACTTGACTATCAGCAAGATCAATTTTATCTGGATGCAAGCAAGTATCATAATAATTTTTAATTTCCTGATATGAGGGATTCTCAATTCCCATATAACGTTGAAGGACATGTCCAATACAAGATTGAATCATCGCCAACGTTGAAAGGCCAAGCAAATCAAATTTAATAAACCCTAATGGCTCAAGATGTCTAACATTTTGGCCTTCGGCCCATGGAGTTTGTATTACACCCCCTCTATTGATGAGAGGCATATGTTTATCTAAATCTTCGCCGATAACAACTCCTCCGGCATGCCGGCTGACTGAACGGACCTGTCCATATAAAGCTTCAATGTGTGTCTTAATGTGGGGATATTTCTTAAGAAATGTTTGTAGGCTATCAGAATGTTCCATTACCTCTTCAAAAGCTGGAATATATAATCCAGCCTTGATTCCTTTGGCTTGCTTCGCTTTTGGAGTGGCCTCTCTAACCATTACATTTGTAACCTTATTAACTTCAATGAAGGGCACTTCATAAAACTTACTAATATCTTTAACCAAGGATCTCAGTTGGAGAGTGTTATAATTTGAAATAGGAACAACCGTTGTATCCCCCCATTCTTCTGCTAGAATTTCTTTCAATCCAAATGCATCGCTAACATCATAGTCAATATCAGGATAGTCAGTGGTATCGGCGCGCAAAAAACGACTGAACAACAAACCATATTTGATTGGATCAACTTGCGTAATTCCAAGCACATAGGCAACAAGGGAGCCCGCAGCAGAGCCGCGGCCCGGGCCAGAAAGCATATTATCATTCGCTTTGTCAGCAATTGCTTTCATAGTCAAAAAATATTTCGAAAAGCCACGATCCACAATTACATTCAATTCATGCTGCAGTCGCTTTGTATATTCTTCTTTTTCGCCTAGCTCCAAATTTCGAAGAGCGCCGACAGAAATTTTAAGAAGCGCTTCGTCAGCAGTTTCTCCCTCTGGTACAACAAAGTTTGGCAACCGAACAGTGTCATCTGGCATGAAGTCATCAATTCTCTCATTTGCAATATGATGGGTCTTTACAAGAGAGTCATAAATTAAATTATCATCATATATTACACCACATTCTTCAGAGTACTTCTTGTAGGACTCCCACATCTGATCGCCATTTTTTGGATACAGTTCCATCCCCATCTCATCGACATCGATAGGCAGCTCAGAAGTCAACCATTCTGGTTTATTAGTGCGATTAAGAAAGCCTAAGCGCCTGTATAGTTCACGATCCTTAAATGCTTCTGGATTCGGATAATGACTGTCTGCCGTAGAAATAAGCTCTAGGCCAGTCTCTTGGTGCATTTGTATTACATATTGATTTAGCTCATGTTGCTCCGGAACATTATTCCATTGTAGCTCTCCATACCAGCGATCTCCTAAGATGCTCTGCATTTTATGCGTTGTCTCGCGCATTGCATCTAAGATTGCATCAGGTCCATCATCACGATTGTCCCAATAATTACCAGCGTAAACACCGCCCAAACAAGCAGACGAAGCGATAATCCCTTCATTATATTTCTCTAATAAGTTATAATCGACGCGAGGGTAACGATAAAAGTTATCTCCTTGGTGTGTTTCCGACACAATTTTAAAAATATTGCTAAGACCTGTTTGATTTTGTGCAATCAAAACCAAATGGCGCCGGGCTTTAATAATATTATTTTTTTGCTTCGAAGCGGCTTCGTCTTCGGTGACTAATCTGCCGTCATCTTTCTCTAAATTTTTCGCCGACTTCTTGTCAGCCTTCGCTTCGTCATACGCTTCCTTCCATTTAATGATTGAGGGTACAAAATAGGCTTCGACGCCAAAAATTGGCTTAAATTCTTTACCCTCATTTTTCATCTTCTTAGCATGCATAACCTGATAAGAAGTTCCGTTCATATTGCCATGGTCTGTTAACGCCAAAGCGTTGCAACCATTCTTATATGCAAAATCCATATGGTCCTGTGGATATCCAAACCCGTCGAATGGGGATCCTACGACACTGTGTGCGTGCAGGCCCACAAATGGAATTTTGCTTTCTATTCTATTCATCTTTATAGTCCTCTACTCTTTCTACCATCTTATTATAGTAACCATCATCGATTTCGCAACCAATAAAGTTTCTTTTTGTGTTCAGGGCGGCAACTGCTGTTGTTCCGGATCCCAAGAAGCAGTCCAATACCGTATCTTCTTCATTAGAATGTTTAAGTATTAATTCTTCAAATAGCTTTAAGCTTTTTTGTGTTGGATGAAATCTATCTTTACCATGGTATATCGGATACCTATAGATTCCATTGTCGTATTCGCTATTGAAAACTGGCTTTGACTTTTTAACACCAGTCAAAGCAATTTCCCGAGAATTAGTTAGATAGTTAATTTTGCTATTGATCGGTACGGGATTTGTCTTTACCCACTCAATCAATCTAATTTGTTTAAATTTTGAAGCCTCCATTATTCTCTTAAGAGACGTAATCTTCCATAAATCATAGAACATAATCATTGTACCGGAAGGCTTCAAGACCCTATATATTTGTTCTATATACGGTAATAGATTTAATTCTTTCTTATCCCATTCGCCAAAATCTAAACTGATTCCAAATCTTCTCAATGTTCTTTCTGTCTGGGGCGAGCCGTCCGGCTTGGTCAGACTATCAATAAAACCAGATGGCCTAGATATCTCGTATGGAGGATCTGTTAGAACAAGATCAATGGAATCCTTCTCCAGCGAGCAAAGAAACTCGTATGCATCCTGTTTTCGAAGATCAATCATCTTATCTTTTCTCCAATTGTTGTAATTTGTTTGTTTGTTAAGGTGGCGCCTAAACGCGGATCTTTTCTAATAGATTCGCTGAAGTATTGCTTCTTAAATTTTGGCAAAAGCAAATTTAAAACGTCAGCGCCAGACGCCTTCCAGATTTCCTCAATTTCTCCACAATCACTAAACCTAGTGAAATAATGTTCTGAGTACTTTCCTATCTTCTCTTCTGTCAGGTACTTTCTTTGTTCAGGCCAAGTTTGCTGTACCGATACACCATTATAAGTCGCTTTGATCTTTTTTTCTGTTGTGCTTTTGTATTCGACTGGTCGGCCGGCTTCATTGTAGGCGTCAGCCCCAGAAAAAGTTGGCGCCATTGTGTGTCCCAACTCCAAAGCGGTCATTATCTCTTTTGACCTGGCGTAGTTATATGGATCGCCGTATCCATATTCTTTGCAAGTATATCCCAAGACTTCAAATAACTTCTTTGTTATTTTGGCCCTATCTGATTGGGGTATGTATGGTATTTGACGCTTTAGGGTATCAATTAATTTTTCCATATCTTCATTATAGCAACTAGCTATTCAATGTCAATAATAAAAACTAAAATGTACTCATATATCTCTCGCCGCGATCACACAAAAATGTAACTGCAGCACCATTAATATTATTTTCCTCTAGCCACCGTTCTGCTCCCAAGACATTTGCTCCAGAACTGATTCCAACAAATAAGCCATCTTCCCTGGCCAAGCGTTTTGCTCTTTCTATCGCATCTTGAGTTGAAACTTTAATCTCTTCATCAATTAAATTTCTATCAACTAAAAAGTCGGCACCATCGTTAATTCCTTGAATTCCGTGAGTTTTTGCGTCTTCTGCGGGCGCAACCAGAATTGTGGACATCCCCTTGTCTAGCTTGATCAAAGCCCGTCTGACGCCCATAATCGTACCTCCTGTGCCAGATCCACATATCAATGCGGATATGTTCTTTTTTTCCTTGACAAAGAGTTGACGGATGATTTCTTTTGCGGTTGTCATCTCATGGCACTCTATATTGTGTAAGTTTCCAAATTGGTTTGGAGACCAAAAGTTAGTATTTTCTGCCAACATTTTATCGCGAAGCTGAATTGCCTCTTGAAAGGCACTGCAGCCTACCTCAATTATTTCAGCCCCGAACAATTCCATCATTTGCTTACGCTCAGGGCTCATGTTGCAAGGCATTATTATTTTAACCTTATAGCCCCTTACAGAACCCAACATAGCAAAAGCAATACCAGTATTTCCACTCGTGGCTTCGATGATCGTGTAGCCACTTTTAATTTTTCCTTCTTCTTCTGCTCTCTTGAGAGTATAAAGCGCCAGTCTGTCCTTAATGCTTCCGGTGGGATTAAATGTTTCAAGCTTGGCATATAATTTTTCTCCTAAACGAATTAACGGTGTGTTACCAATAGTATTTTCTACACTCATTCAAACTCCTTAACTAGTTATCAACTCCAATTTTATTCCATTCTTTATAGGTTAAAACTGAACGTGGGATTCCTTTACATTCTACTCCCTTTTCTCCAATATATTTACAATAATCTTTCCAATTATCAATTTTATAATAATGTGGAAGTTCCTTTATATTAGATCCTTCCAAAGATAGTGTATCGAACACTTCGTTTAGTTTAAAAAAACGATATGAAAATCTTTCATTAATAGGAAGTTTTTCCTTTCTAGTTTCGTCTGTATATACTCCAGTCGATTTAATTTTAACTTCTGATACCAATTGTTTGTAGTCTTCATAGTCAAACGTAAAACCCATATATTCTCCATCAATGATAGTTTTATTATCATACGAAAAAAAGAATTGCTTATCTGTTGATATCTCTCGTCTGTGATCTCTGGGTAACCAATGGTCATAAACACCATATGGAAAGGCAACATAAAAGCGTCGTGGTTTGAGCCAAGTACTTAAACCGCTGGATATTTTATTTGCCATCCAGGCGCCATATAATATGCTCCACCCCAAACAATCTCTTTTTTTTCTATCTCGTGGATGAATTGGGATATAGTGAATTGAAACTCGTTTTTGATGTGCCTTTTTATCATGCTCAAAGTGCCTGTGAGTCCAAACTGGATCATTGATATATTCACCCAAACGATATCGTATTAGCGGCTGCATATCATCATTGCAAACAACCCAGATTGTCTCACATCCTGCGTACGCACATTCCAACACGGCTCTTTCGACAGCTAAGTAATCTTGGCCAATTGGCATCAAACAATCATGCCATGGCATATTAAAATCTAACGGCTGTCCAGCGACGGGTACTATACCTGCTAAATGAAACCCACTCAATTATACCTCGCTTTAAGACCTAAAGCTATTCGGTCTCTGGTCACGATTCTTCAAGTGCGGCGGGCTCTGAAGTTGTAGCCCCACTAAAACCGCCCTTAGTTTCGTCATGGGCGCCTGGTCCGCAACCGGTACCGCCATACTCTACAACGACTTCTTCTAGGTCTTTATGGTATTGACAGGCTGCACCAGCAGAATCTTCTTCACAGGCCGGCCAACTTTTTAAAAGGCCTTCCAAGGCAGCCATTAAAGTTGCAGTGGATGCTTGGCCTTTCGCTCTCCGGAGATCCTCATCTCTATAGGGAGAGGGTGTCGGAGTGGTACCTTGGCGTGCGCGGTGTGCAGCAATATCTTTTGCCAACTGCGAATCGCGGCCTCGTTGGCCGATCTCGGCTAATGATACAATTTCCTCTTTGACAATCTGTGCTAGCTCTTCTTTTGTAATTCCCATTTCAGCTCTTCTTTTGGCCTTGCGAGCTGCTCTTTCCGCTTCTTTTCGTTGGCCAATTTCTTGCGATCTTTGATCCCGTCTTTCCTTCGCAGTCAGTCCCCACGCCGGCTCCGGCTCGGACCACCGTGTTTTCCACGTCTCGGCTGGCTCCGTGTCGGTTTCCTCTTCAGGCGCGACTTCAGGGGTTTCTTCAGGGGCCTCTTCAGGGGTTTCTTCTTTTGATTTACCAAATGTAAACTTTGGCAATCTCGGTAATCGAAACTTAATTCTTTCATCTAATTCCTCTCTAATAATTTGTACCAATTGTTCTTTTGTAATTTTCATATAAAAATCCCTTCTTCCTGGTAATTAGTTGACTTAATGGGTAAAATCTCTCTTTTTTGTAGCTCTATTCTAAGGGGGAGATTATAGCCATTTCCGTGACCCGTACCCTTAATTCCTGCATTTCTCATTATATGAAGAATCTTTAATCTAGATATAGAATCGGAATATTCTATATCATTGAGCTGTTTTTTCGTTAAAAAAGACTCTGCAACTAAATCTTTATATTGTTTATTTCCCGCAATCCGCGGCGATAAATAAAAATAAATCTTTTTTACAAACTCGGAATCGTCGTAGAAATGATCATGATTATGTTTCATTCCTGATTTAACCGCAAACCAATCAAATACACGATACTTCTCTATTTCAAAATCTGGAAAAGGCAAGCCGTGCACGTTATCCGTATCAAAAACACGCAAATTTGAAAATCTCAAAAATTGCCTGGAAAAAATATTTGAAGATATCGACATTTCATTTTTTTCTAGATTGATGCGGACTGACTCAATGTTAGCTCCAAAAGGATGAAGACCCTTCATATTAAGCAAATAAGAAAGGCGTTTCCAAACTTCCAGCTTGGAAACGCCAGCCTCAAATTTTATATCCCCCAGATCAATTTCATGAAGGAGGGTATCGAAAGGAAATATAACAGCCATATTGTTAAAGAGTATATGGCTGCTTGTTTTGTACGCGCATATAACTGCATCTAAATCACTACCTATTACAATGCTGGAACAATTAAATGAAAATAATTCAGCACCCATCTTCCGCTTTCGACATTATCTCTCTCGTCTTATATATATTGGCATGCCACTTCTTTAAAAGTCTGTAGTGTTTCGGCCTTTCTTTACATCGTCCGCCTATCTTTTTATAACGAATTCCGGTGACCCAAGCTGCTAGCCAAATCCTTCCATCAGTTTTATATCTACATCGTCTCTTAACTTTTGGTATCTGATTGGCAATATGTCTCATCCAGCCGGCAGCTGCTTGCTTTGGGTCTGTTCTATCTAGGCCAGGGAACATTTTTTCATAAATTGGCCACATCTGCAGAATACCTATGGCCATAGGAGTTTTCTTGCTCTTGCTAAACTTTCTGTCGCCCTTGGCTTTGGGATTGAAGCCCGATTCCATACAAGCTGCAGCTAAAATCATACCTCTCATTTCGGGCGGAGGATTAAAGGACTTTTCAATCTTAACCAAATGCCACAATAAGTCAACATCCACATTAGCGCGTGACCAGCGACAGTTATCTAGTGCTTCTTTGACTAATTCGTCATAGGTAACGGGCTTTTTCAATTCAAAAGTATTAGCTTCCACTGGTGGGGCTGAAACAGTGCCCACCACCATACTCATCATCACAATAAAACTATTCATTTTCTCTTCTCCTGACGTCTCCATAGGAATCAACCGCAGTCGGCCAAAGCTCTGCTATAATTTCAAGCACTGCCTTTGCAACTTTTTGGATTTCTGGCTGGGCTCCTTCATGGATTCTTAAGTCTATAAATTTAAGTAGGTTGTTAAGGTTACAAGTTCCATAATATTCTGTATACATATTTTGTGGAAGGACTCCCCTTGCTTGTTCTCTACAAACTCCTGATTTAATTAATTTTTTGTATAGTTGTAAAGAATTTAAATGATGATGCATCACCATGTAGGAAACGCTCTGGCCTCCATGGACCGCGTCGGGATTGATTATCGGATCACCTAGATCATCGATGTTGCTGGCCTGTCTGTTGTCTGTATGCTGTGTCCTAAACACCTTGGGTTCATAAAATCTTATATCCACATCGGTATAGCGCCGGCTAATCTCGTTATAAGACCAAGTTCTATGGCGATGATGCTGGCTTCTAACGAATAAAGGTACTGTAAATCTAAACGTAGCTACATTATGTTCAAATGTAGAAGTGTGACGATTGTGCACGAGGTATTTAATTAGTTTCTCGTCCTTCTCATCAAGGATATCTTTGTGTTTACCAAAAGATACTCTCGCTGCATTAACAATAGTCAGGTCGTTCCCCATATAATCTACTAGTTCAACCGTGCCTATTCCGTCTCCATACAAATCAATCGCAATGTTCTTTTCTTTCATTCAGCCTCTATTATACATTGGATATAATTTTCCAGCAGCAGCGAAAATGTTTTACCATTGAGGGGGATGTTCTCTAACATTGAATTATTATAAACAATTCGATCTCCTTCTTTCACATCAATCTTATATTCACTCGGACAAGCTAAGATTCTTGCGACGCCATATGGCGAAGCTTGTCTATAGCCTTCCGGAAGTAGTATGCTGCACTCTTCTTGTTCTTCTTCATTAGAGAGTGGTTCAACTAAAAAATAACGATTAGTCGGCTTTATTTTCACATCAGACTCCAACTTTCTTTGAAAGCTTCTCGTAGATGTCGGTAAATTGATCAAAATCCTCTCCGGACTTCATCATACGGTAAGCTCTCACGGCAAAACGTAGCTCATCCTTACTTATCCAGCCATTTTCTACATAATTCTTCTTAAGGTCGCGACGGTGCTCCTTGTACGGCTCCATCTCGTCCTCAACGGCCTTGAAAGCCTTAATAAACTCAACAATATACTCATCACTTGTCTTTTCGGTTGTCTGGTTAGACATATATAACTCCTTTTTATATTAACACAATAGTAACTCTTTTTTAAGAGTTAAGTAATTTCGCACGCTCCTCCCGAGCATGCTAACTCTCCCTGGAGGTCGGTATTATCTTCAAATTCAACAACCTTTGTTAAGTCAACATCACGAAGTGAATCATATAGAACCTGATACTTTTCCTTTGAACACTCCTCAAATGGCGGCTGCACATATGTGTGATCTTCATAAGGGAGAACAGAAAGTCCATTATAGCAATCTCTATTGTCCCACATCCACTCTCCAACGTCTGTCCATTCGTCATTTCTTATTGAAAGAGTCGCAGAAACATTATGTGTATTTTGACCTCGACGGTGGCCGGCTCGAATCCAGCCCTCGGTTACCGCCTTTATGCGCTTTAACAGTTGAAGAGTGCTTTCTTTGCGAGTAACCGCAGACGACGGCGCGCTTTGTGGAATAGTAATTACAGCAGTATCATGGGGTCTAAAATATTCATCTTCAATTAATTCTGGATGGTGAATCATCAAGTGCGTATAAATTGATTCATTTTTACCAACTCGGACACGACGTAAATAATATTCACTGTGCCACGGATGAATCCCGCTTGAAGTACCCAGCGCTAAAGATGTAGTACCGGCTGGCTTTACCGTAGTACATCTTGCCGCTGTCTTAACACCAATCAGTTTGGCAACTCTAGAGTTTTCCCTCTTCACCGCTTGTGCGGCCTTCTTCATATCTAATTCTGTTACTTTACCAGATGCAATACCAGTCATAGACACCCCAATGAGTGCTTCTTTTTCAGTTTGTTTCTGCCAAATATCACGTAGATAATGAAAATCTGTATAACCGGCTTGAAGTGTGCCAATCAAAGTCGCAGCCTTAACTCTATTTTCATATTCTTCTTGCGTCTCAAGATCAGAAGTGTTAACTTCTGTCAAGTTACAGAACTGATATGGACGCAAAGCAATTTCACAACACGGATTCGTTCCCCAATCCTTGTCGTTCGAGAAATAAAAGCCAGGTTCGCCAGAACCAGAGGCCTTTACCCTCTCCCAAAGATCCATAAAATACTCTTTTTCAATTCTATGTCTCAATAAAACTACTGAGTTGTTTGCCCGCCCTCTTTGGGGATTTTCTTCCCACCATCTTCCTGTTTTTGCAGCGAGCATTTCTTCATCGTCTGCCGAAAAAAGTGAGATAAGAGCAGCACGACGAATCCCCCCGGCAAGAACAGCATCAGCAATGTAGCAAATAATATCATGAACCTCAACAGGTCGTAGTTTGTCACCAGTTTCTTTCTCCCTTAGTATGCCCTCTATCTTTACCAGGCATTCTCGTAACGGTTGTGGCCCGGGGGCCTTGCCTCCACTAGTAACTAGTAGGGCGCCCTTGGGGCGGATATCAGAAAAATCAAATCTTATTGGAGTACCCCCAAAAAGATAACTTTTCATCAAGGCTTTGATGGCGTCGGCCCAGCCCTCTATAGAATCACCAATCAAATATCGTTTTGTTCTTTTCGATATAGGCTTCTGAATTTCAGGAAGCTTCTCAACGTGGTGCTTCTGTACACTAAATCCAACACCAGTTCCCCCAAGAAGGAGAAACATTGTTTCACTAAAAGATAGCCAATCATCAATAGGAAGGTAGGCACAATTATAAATACGGTTAGGAGCGACCTCAATTGGCTTACCACCGAACTGCATAGATCGCATAGATGGAAGTACTTTCTTGTCGTATACATACTTGTAGGCATTTTCAATTTCCTCCTTAAGCTTTGGGTACTTTTTAAGGTGCATATTTTTATTTCGTGTAACTAGTTCACTCCAGACTTCTCTTCTCTTCTTGCGCGGTAGAAACCGAGCATACTTCATGTAGACCGTTATATCAGACAATATTTTATTTGACAATTCCATTTTGTTTTTCTCCTATGAACTTTTTATATGCCTCTTTTAAGCTTTTTCGTTCTTCTTTCGCGACAGTCATCTTAATGTCTCCAATGGTTTCATCAGTCTGCTCTAATACTTTTATCTTTACATTACTGGTGTCCATAAAAATAGGAAATATAATACCATCTGGCCCATTCCTATTTTTGGCGATAAACATTCTACCGGTATTTGCATTTTTATCCCTGATCGTTCTCGATATTGTAAAAATAAAATCAGCAACGAAGCACTTATTAAATGCCTCTGAAATAGATTCCATAGTTATAACCTCCGCATTTAAGCCCGAACGATTGGTTTGTGAAGCTGTCCAAATAGGACATTTAAATTCTTGTGCCAAAGCTCTTAATCCTTCATAAATAGACTCCAACTCTTCTCTTTTCTCCCTAAAACGCGAGGTTGTTTTGAGCAAATCAGCGTAATCTACTAGAATTAAATCGATTTCTTTGTCAGATTTTTTTAATTTTTCTAAATGTAGGCGCAAAGTATTAACAGAAGCAGATTTTGTTGGGTATTCTTTAATGATTAATTCTCCCTCAACGTCGATGCTACTTTCGTATACCGTCTCTTTCAAGGCGTGCAAGTCTTGAAGTTTGATTCCGCTTATACAACTATCATAGCGCTGGCCAGTCCTCTCTTCCGAAAGTTCCAAAGTGTAGTGTACAACACTCTTCCCCTCTCTTAAAGCAGAGGTACCCAGGTGTGCCAAAACCATAGACTTGCCAGCACCTGTTGGAGCAATAACAACACCCAGTTCACCCTTACCCAGGCCGCTTTTGCTTATCTTATCAATTTTTTCCCATCCAGTTGTAACGGGATTTCTTGCACGCAGAAGGTACCTGGATTCGAAATCTTTCTTAAAGTCATGACCAAAATTATTATCGCTGCCCAACTTAAGGGCACAATCAATAACATCCTTGATCTCATCAAATGAAGAATTTTGTAATAAATCTACAGACTTAATCATCGCTTCTTTTAACTTTTGCTTCTTGCAAAAGTCTAGAGATGTTTCTTTGATATAGTCACTATCATTTATTTTTCTGATACATGTTCTGGCGAAATAATCTCGTACTTGTTTTTGTGTCGTTTCATTTTCGCTAGCCAGATCAGTTCTCAAGATACTAGCTACGATATTTTTAGTTGGATGAACTCCATACTTTTTTCTATAATCAAAAACTTTACTAACAAAAACTCGCAAATACTTCAATTCAAAAAAACTAGTATCTAACACTTCTTCTATTTGATCTGAAAAAGGACGATCTTCTAGAATTAGATGTACCAGTGTTTCTTGGAAGGACTTGCCGTATTTGGAAAAACCAATTTCTTCGGTCATCTGTGCCTCACCACTGTTTGTTATAATATATTATCGAATATACTAATTGTCAATAACAATTCTTCTGAAACACGCTTGAAGTTCTAGCCAATCTAGATCGCCAAAGCCGTCATTTGTCATATGTTTAATAACTTCGGTCTTGTTGAAGGTTATGTCTGCATTTTTGATTGTTTCTCGAATCGTTTTTTTAGCATCGATATTTAAACTTGGAGTATACAACTGCATCATCTGGTAGTTTCTTTCCAAAATGTTCGTTTTGGAAACTACGTTTCGATAAACTTTTAGTTCATTTTCTCGGAGCTGATCTTTAGAGTATGTTACGATGTCAGCTATGGTTTTGCTCTCCTCTTCAACCAGAAAAGGAAATCTTTTACTAACTGTTTTCAGGCCACAATTACCAATACCTTCTAAGTTATCAGACTTGTCTCCTGCCATAGCTCTAGCTAGCGCAAAATTGTTTGGATGAATTCCAAATCTCTCAACAATATTTCTTTTGTTTAAAACTTCTTTTTGGATGGGACGATACAAAACCGTTTCTCCATTCAAGAGTTGAAGAAAGTCTTTGTCGCTTGAGACTATTATCTTTTGCGATCCCTCTAACTGTGGAAGATTAGAAATATATGCTATAATATCATCAGCCTCAACTCCACTAAAAATTAACTGTATGACCGGCATGTTGTTGAAGTATTCAACAATGCGTTGCATTTGCCAAATTTTATTTGATTTTTCTTCATTCTCTGTAAGAGTTCTGATATCTCGATTTAAGCGCAGCGGTTTTCGGCCGGCCTTATAATCCTTTTTCATTAACTTACGTTTCTTTGATCCGCCTTCTCCATCCCAACAAATAATAATCTTATCCGGCTTAGTTTCACGACAAATCTTTTGTAAAGATTTGACGGTACCGACTAGGCCGCCAATTGGCTGGCCGTTATTTGAAAGAGACGGGTTGACGATGTAAGAACGAAAAAATAAATTTAATTGATCTATTAACAGTATTCTTTTAGGCAATATTATTCTCTTTAGTTCTCTCTAAACTCTACTTTGCTAACGGTTAGCACACGAAAAGAGTATACGCCATCAATTTTACGAGCTTGTTGGCTTATTTCTTTTAAGTCCTCGGACAAAGATTCTTTAATTCTTAAAAATTTAATACGCAGTTTAGCCTGTTCTTTATAAAGAGATAAGGGTTTCGCCGGGCCTATGACAGCAACGATCGTTATTTTACATACCGCTCGTATTTGATCTAATATTTCTGTTAAATTCTTTTCTCTGTTGGAGTCTAACATCACAAGAGCTTCATAGAAATCTCTTTCCAAAGCTTCATAAACCAAGTCTTTAATTATTTTTTTATATTTCATTATCGTCTCTCAGTAATTAATTAGTCAGCTTTTGCCATAAACTTATAATTTGTAAGATCTTATTTCTCTATCTCCGGCGGTGTATATCACCTTCTTTACTCCGCAGTGCTTGAGTACTTCGTGGCACATTAGACAAGGCTTGGATAATCTATACTCACCCTTCCTATTAATCCTTGTAACATAAACTGTGGCGCCACTAGTCTTCGACTTATTAACTCCCATAATGCAGCCAATTTCTGCATGATGTGTGGCGTGGCCACGATCCGGTCGTCTGAACCTGTTACCAAGAGAATTAAACTTGTCCTTATTAAAGGATGTGTTCAATACAGAGCCTCCCTTGACCAAGACGGCGCCGTGCTTTATCTTGCCATAGGTGCTTTGTGTTGCCATACTCTTTGCCATCTCTATAAAACGTTGTTGTCTACGAGATGGTTCAAGTAAAAAATCAGCAATATAATTCCTGTCCTTAAACGGCTTATCATCCTCCTTGTTCATTGTGCTCTCCATTAATTAAAGAGTAGGCACACTACTATCATTGTAAAGATAATAATCTAATATCTTACAATAATACGACGATGGTGCCGATGATGATGATATGCTCTGTTTGGCGACCTATATATATAGTGATGAATCCGGCCGCGCTTGTTATATACTGGAATTGAATTTGGTGAAATTTGACGAGTGGCCCTGGCGTGGGAAGACCCGGGATGGCCATAGTGCGCTTGGGTTGCGCTATGGCCACCATATATATGTCCGGACGGGCGATACGAATTATAATCATCCGCGTATACATAACGCGTGCATGAAGATATCATAGCAAAACAAATTAAAATTATAAACTTATTCATTTTTCTTCCCCATCTATATCATAATATTCTGATGCGTCACCGACACGATCCTTGAATTTCAATATAATCTCTCTATCCATAATGTCAAGTACCCTGCTCTTAAATTTCTCACTTTGAAGCTTCTCCTTCCACTTTGATGCTTGAAACTTTTCACTACTACCATCTTCATATGTTAGATTATACCAGGCGCCGGCTTGTTTTATACTTTCTGTACCCTTTATGGCTTCAAACCAGCTTTCTTCATCTTGAATAAAAATATCTCCACCCCAAAGAATTTTGAAAGTGCATTGACGACCTTGTGTACCAAAGCGACTTTTCTTGAGTGTACATTTAACTTCAGATCCAACCCTGAAGCCGCGGCCATCCGTTATGAAAGAAGCCTTTGCTTTACGACCCGTAAGCCATATGCGTAATGAATAAGCATACGTTAATGCTTTTCCGCCCGGGGTCACATAAGGTGTAGTCATCGCTTCAGCTATATTATTTGTAATATTAGTCTTAAGTTGGTTTAAGACCAAGAGCGTTGACTTGGAGTTGGCAATTGGTACCGTTAGTTTTGACATCCCTTTCGAAAGGATCCTCGCTTTGACAGCCATAGAAGATTGTGGATTAAAATCTCCCTCTATATCACTTATAGCTGGTGTGAGAGCCAAACTATCCCAAATAAATAACATTTTGTTTTCATTAGATCCAAGCAGCTCTTCTATTGTTTCTAAGACAAATTCAACACTTTGTGCTTGTACATATAAAAGCTTATCTAGATCACACCCAGCCTTCTCCAAGAAACTTGGATCAATAGCAGATTCTGAATCGAAATAAATTACATCAATATCCATTTTCTGAGCATTGGCTGCAACTTGTGCTGCCATATAAGATTTACCACTACTCTCCAGGCCAGCAATTTCAACAATTTTTCCTACTGGAACTCCAGCCAATTGTCCTCGACATATTATGCTATCAAGCCAGCGTGAACCAGTGGGAATCCAGTCTTTAACTTCAGTTGGGTTATCTTCCCTCAAATTATGTGCGACGGTCACACCCACCTTTTTGTTGATGAGGTTGCGCATTTCATTTAAGTTTAGTCTTCCAAGTTTATTCGGCTTCTTCGCCACTTGTCGCCTCGGTATTCTTTACTTCTACCAGCTCAACTTCAAAATTAAGATCTTTTCCAGACAATGGGTGGTTGTGATCTAGTACAACTTCGTCATCGTCAACAGATGATATAGTTGCTAAAATAGTTTTACCGAGTGTGTTTTTTCCCATAACTCTGCCGCCGACAATAAATTCAAAATCTTTCGGAAATGCAGACTTGGGTACATTAACAACAGCTGCTTGGTTGGGATCGCCATAAGCATTCTCCAGTCTAAATGACCTAGATTCGCCGACAAGCATGCCAGTAATTTCTTCCTCAAAGCCGGGTACCATATTTCCTGCTCCCATTTTGAAATCAAGCGTTTGATCTCGTGACAGCGAATCATCAAAAACCGTTCCGTCATCAAGAGTTCCTTTGTAATGAAGTCTTACTTCACTTCCATTTTCTACTTTACTCATTATATTTTCCTTTTTTATAGAGTGAGGCACCTATAACCCCGTGCCTCCCTGCGGACATAAGCAACCTATGAAAGAAGCTCAGCAAAAGCCTTGTCTACGGCGTTACCGCCTGATGCAGGAGCAGGGGCTTCAACCTGCGCATCCTCTCCCAGCAAAAACTCATCAAGCATTTCTTGAACCTGTGCCGGAGTTTTACGCTCGAAGAGCGTTGTAAAATCAGGGATCGAGTCCAACAATTGTGCTGTAGTTTCAGCACTCTTTGTCATTGGCGACGGCCGACGGCGTGGCGTAATGCTGGTTTGTGGAAACTGAGCGCCGGGAGGCTTACCGTAATTAATAGTTAAATCGGTACCATCTTCGGTATCTGTAATATCTCCGTAATCCGGATTGAGAACCAGGTTAAGTAACTCTGCATATGCAGTCTTACCAAATCCCCAAACACGCACGCCCTTCTCTTCCTCTCCTCTCACAAGGACAGGGGCAAAAAAGCGCTGGCGCGCAGAAAGATTCTTTGCCATCTTAATGCTCTCTTCCGTACCCTCATTCCAGAGTTGACGTACGAATGAATCAAGCGGATCATCCTCTCCAAAATTCTTCTTAGGGCTAAGGAAGCCAGGGTTCTTACCTACATTGTAGTGGAACCAGTACTCCCTAAACGGATCACCGTCCGAGGTGGGAACAATACGAATAGTTGTTTCCCCATCTTGAGGTCTCCAAAAAGTATCTCGGTTACCATTTTTGTTTTGAAGGGCTTCTGCCTTCGCTCTCATTTTGTCCATATCTAAAGCCATTATATTCTCCTTTTTTCTTAGATAGAGTCAGTCTGATTAATCTCTCAAACTGCTGTTACATACATTATACTCACTATGAGCAAAAAGTAAACATTTAAATTTAAAAATTTTCTTCCTGTATCATAGTTGCGCTTGCGATAACGTAGCCGTAATTCTGCTCATAATCATTTGAATATATGCCATACGATGCTTTCGTATTTTCGCTAATGCTACTCTTGACTTGTTCTAGTGTAGTCGCAAGAAGTTGAGAGTCAATCTCTAATTGTTTTTCGCAAAAAGAATAATAAAACTTATATTCGCGCGTGTATTCTAGGGGATAAAATAATTTTCTCTCGCCGGAGTCAACATTCAGAATTCCAAACGTTGATATTTTGGCTGTCGGAATTGGGTCGGAAAAAGTATTCATTATAGAGTCTATATTATCATAGACATTTGTCATATGAACAGTGTTGACTATTAAATCATTTATTTTTTCATAATATGTGGTGATCGGTATACCACCTAATATTTTTTCTACCATTGGATTTGAAATAATGAATAGCCTTCTGAAAACGTCGGAGCGCGCATATTGTTGCAACACTTGAAAGGTGATCTTATCTTGTATTCCCTTCTTGTCCGAGATTAAAGATGCATCTGGTTTTATATAAAGAATATATATATCTCTGCTATTTAATTGTTCTAAAATTCTCAAAACAGATCCAGAAATTGTTCCGCCGCCGGCGATAATGAACAAGTAGGGAGGTTTCGCATCTTTTAAAAAATATTCCAAAGAAGGGCAAAACGACTCGTATTCTTCATGTGAGTTTTGCAGTGGTATCTGTTTAAACTTAGACATTTTATGATGGGCTGAGTCAATGCCGTATACATCATATTGAGAATGCTGTGAAAAACTTGCAGCAATTCTGCAGCCGGCGTTTCCCAAACCAATTATTGTTTCCAATTTATTTCCTTACGAATTTGGGCCCACATCTTTGACCATGGTTCTTTGCTGGCCGCTAGCTTTAAGTTTGTCTTCTAGAAAGCTTGCTAGTGCCCTATTAAAGTCTGGCATCGGCGCAGTGGGGTCATGGCGAATAAGCATTTCTGTATAGCGAACTACGTTTTTATAATGATCACTTTTTAGGAACTCTACTTCGGTTTTATTATCTAAAATTCCTAGCAAAGCCGGATCTACACAAAACATATCAAAAAGTTCTTTAAATTTTCCTTCAGCAGCACTTTCGGGATCCTTTCTTGCTTTCTTTAATATGGCTATGAATATAACGGCGCCGATGCCGACAAGGGCTGCTGTACCACCTGATGCAGCTGCGAAGGCGGAGAAGGCCGTGAACTCTCCCAAAGCTGCAGCCATGGTAAAAGCCGTACTGATAGTGGCAGTGCCATATTTAGCATATTTTGCCTGAACCTCTTTCTTACTCAATTCATTAACGGCAATATCAATCGCCATTACAAGATCTATTGCTTTTCGTACATTGCATGGAGGGAGACTAGCTTCGCTCAATTGAATAAATTCAGAATATCCGCGCCAGCCCTCCATTATGAACTTCATCTCAGCCATGGCTCATACCTCGGTCGAGGTGTCTTCTGGGCCGCTAGCTGGCAATTCAGCTTGTGCCGCTCTTTCTGAGGCGCCTTTCGCCCTTGAGAACAAGTCAACAATGCTTCCTTCGGGACGTACTAGTTTATGGATTTTTACCAGCAAGTCGGCAATTAACTGAGGATTGTTTTTTCTCTTAAGTACCTCTAGTCTGGTGCTGATAGCGGTAACACCAATCATAGCTTCGGCAATCTCCTCAGAAAGACTTGCGCCTTCAGAAATACTTTGCACCTCTTCTTTGATTAAGATTCTTAATTTTTCTTTTGTTAATTTCATAAACTCACCCCATCAATGTAACAATAAATAGTATCTTATGTTTCAATATACTTCATGTTTCCGAAATCTTTACCCATACTTAAGTTTACTTTAAATTTACCTAGCTTGGTATTTTCAAATATTTTTACAAGTTCGGAAAATATTTCTCTATCTTCCTTTTTAAAATCCAATACGATACTATCATGTATACAAAACGCAACGTTGCTAGCTCGGTTTTTCAAGGCATCGATAATTTTAATTGTCCTCTCTAAAACCAAATCACTTGTTACGCTCTGTATTACATAGTTTAAGGCGTGATGATCATCTGCTTCGATGCTTCTGCCAAAACATGTTTTAACAACGTTGTCGGTGTAATATTTATTTAAAATTTTATCCTTATCGAAGACATTTTCAAGCCTAGGATTTTTTGCCCTTGGATTATAAAGCCAAGCAAAAACTTTCTTTTTAACCACTTCACGACTTAAAGGTACTTTAAAGACATTCTTTCCTATCCAGGTATGGATATCCTCATCCGGCTGCTTGGCGCCTAAAAGACCCAAAAAAGTCCTTAATTCGGCGGCGTTATAATCAAGCTCAATAAAAAAATCATTATTTGGTTTGATCAAGGAGCGATATTCTTTTCCAAGAGTTAGAATCGGAAAACTATTTTGTGTAGTGGTAAGACGACCTGTCTTTGTACCAAAAATATTATATTCTATCTGCGGCTTGGAACTCATTAATTTCTTTTTTAACTTTAAAGACCTGTAATTTGTCTTGCCCTCAAAAATAGAAAAATCTAAATTCAATTTTTGTTTGCTGATCTGGCAAATCATCTTTTGTATGCTTAGTAAAAAATTATAATTTTTGGGTTTTTCAAAATTTTCAAAAACGTGCTTTGTTATTTCATTTCTAAGATCAAAGTGCTCCAGCAAAAATTGCTGTGGTGCAAGATCGTAAAAACACACATCATCTAAATTTATTTTTGCCTCATTGAAAGAGCGCAAGTATGCTTTCATCTTATCTAAAGAAGCATTCCAGTCCTCAGAAAGATTCTCTGGACACATATCTTCATACGATTTACCATAACAGTACAGACTAGCATATTCTATGTTATTGTGGTGCGTATCCTTGCTGTACTTCCAGGTGCCAGTTAATCCTTGGGGCCATTGTTCGCGATAAAATTGTCCATTGGCGTATACCGCAACACACTCTTCTTTATAATCTAATTTCTGAAAAATCAAAATGTTTTTACGTTAACGTTTAACTCTCTATTGATTCCTTTAATAGTCTTACTCAGACCATGCACTTTATAATACGGAATTATATCATTTCGAAATTTTTTATTCATCTCGTAGTCATCAATAAGTTTACGTTCTTCTACCATCCTCAAATAATAGTAGACACGAAGCCAGAAAAGTTCACCATATTGTTGTGCATAATTGCTAGCCAAGTCGAGTTGTCCCTTAAAGAAGCAATCTTCTGGTTTTCTTGTAATCGTCTTAATTTTTGTTATTTTCTCAAAGGAATACGTGCTCCACTTTTTACAGGGATCTGCTACGGCCATTGTCGGCCGTTTCAAAACATAATTGTTGTACAACTCTACCATATAATGCCTCAAAATAGAAATTTCTACATCATATGCACTTTTGTAAAATCTCTTAAAAGGTTTGTTCATTTTTTCATAACTGTAAGGAACGCCGTACTTAGACATTTTTTGTGCTATTTTTTTGTTAAGAGTCATATTGGCAACGAGGCGCCATGGCGCATTTTTATCAACAAGAAAACCAAATTGTTCAGCAGTTTTCACATAAAAGTTTATATCAATATCTGATAGGAAGCCACTTTTAATTGTATCATCGGAATAATCTAAATTATGTACATCAACGATTAAACCACTAATTCTAGGATTGCAATGTTTTGATCTCGTGAATGCAGATAATGTAACAGGAAGTTGTCTTGTTATACTCCGGACAAATTCAACAAATATTCTTACAAAGCTTTCAAGGTTAAGTATTTTTTTCTGTCTTTGGGGCGTTAAATAAAATTCGTTAAAGGCACTAGATAAATTTTGTAAATAATTCGAATATTCATTACTCAAAGAAACCCATCCTTTTTTAACCTCGGGGCTGAAAAATATATTTTCTTTTTTCAATCCTCGTGCGCCGGCTTGTAATTTGTATCTAGAAACATACTCCATCATATCGTTGTAAGCATCAACAACAAAAGCTAGCCCAAAAACAGTCTTCTTGGCTGAATATTGTTTTAAATAATGTTCATCTACATAAATCGGATCTCCATTCATATCAACCCTACCGTAGAGATTTCCACCAAATTTCCAAAAATTAATTTGTTTTGTGTCCTCAAGATAATCAGTCTGAAAGGCAAAATTTTTATAAAAATTTCTTTTTTCAAACGTCTCTTCTGCAGAAAGAAAATTATTTGCGCCTATGGTGGAGTACTCGTTAAAGCCTTTTCTAGGTTTGAGGTTTTTTTCTACTAGTTTATTTTCTTTATAAGACATAAATATTTACTCACTTTGTATTTTATTATATGCGTTTGTTTAATGTAGCTACCAAGTTCGATGGCCCTAGAAGCGCTTAAGCTCACAGGATGTCGAGGCCTCCGGGGGGGCTGAGCAGCTCGGACTTGGGGGGAGGCGGAACTTCGGCGCCGGCGTCCTGCTCGCCTTCGGGAGCGAGCAATCCTTGCTTCTCAGTCTCGGATGGCTTTTTCTCTGTGGCGGATTTCGGCGTAACATTCTCAGTTTTAGGTTCATTGCCGGAAGACGTCCATATGGCAGAAATATTAGTTGTAAAATTACCATTCGCTAATGTACTCTCCACTTTGTCTACTTGATAATAGCCGCCTAGGCGTATACGACTAGCTACAGAATTCTGGTCGCGCGGGTCGCCTAGGCCCAGCGGCCTAGACTGTACATAAATCAACTGTCCAGGTACAAATAAGCTATTACCCACCAATTCAGCATTAAAATTATATATAGATCCTCCACCTAGATCATTAGCTATATTATTTGTGCCTATTACTTTCGCTTCACCGAGAAATGGGGCATCATTTTTTTCAAAAGTAAGGCCTTTAATAATGCCAGAATCAGAACCCAGAGTAAAATAATATATACCTTTTCTTAAATCATCCATTCGTTGGCCGGAGAGCGCACCAGATCTATGTCCTCTCGCGTACAACAACAAAAAATCATATACCGGTGCGTCTGCAGTTTTTAACCACGCAGCTGAAACTGGCGTGATATCATCCACCTTTACACTTCCGCCGGTGAGGTTCGGCTTAAGACCAGAAAGCTGTACGCTCATCGCCTGGGTGTTTATCGAAGTGAAAACCTTACTTTCACTATCAACACACTGCTCTCCCATTGCTGCCGGTAATAACTCTCCTATTAAATCATTAATTAAGTTCCTTAGCAAATAAGAATCTCTTTGTGGAGAAATCACTTTTTTGACAAACCAGGCTTGAAAAAGGTGCAAAGAAATAGGTATATCTGCAATGCTGATTGCAGCAGAAATAGAAAGATCACAAGGATTAACGATAGACATTGGTCCAACCAATAATCTTACTTTGGAAACAGGAGATTTCTTATAATCAGAACTCTCATTCAGTACGTCATAGCAAGCTTCTAATAAATCACCAAAAAAGAAATACATCACCCTTACTTTTGTAGCGTCTAAGGGGCTTAAGCCAGGTTTTAGCTTTTTAAGCGCCTCGGTAGCTTTTTGCGAAGATTCCTCTCTAGTCTGATCGTCAACAACCCACTCTGTTGTTCCCTGCTTAGCGATCTGATCAACGGCCTCATCGACTTCTCCGGACCGAGTGGTCGACGTCACCATCTCCCCCTGGGTGCCCACTATTTTATTGTAGTTTGCAATCAAATCTGCGCAGTTTTTTGCTTGAGATGATTGGCTTTCGTCTCGAATTTTTTGGCTTCCTTGGGGCCCCTGTCCGGCGACGGCGGCGGCGTGCTGACCGGCGGCGGGGGTTCGGCCGTGTCGACCAACTTGTGACAAATCAACATCCATAAAGAAAATCGTTGCGCCCTGGTCGTCCGGATCAAAAAATCTATCTAAAATCTTTCTATAGGTTTTCGCACGAAGGGTGGAATTAATTCGGTTGCGCGCCTCTTGCTGAGATTTGATGCTCTCATCTATATCTTCGGTGGACGAAGAGTCTGGATTTGTGCCCGGGCTACCGGGGGACTGGCCGGTTTGTTCTAGGCGTTTTTGTCGGTCGGTTTGCGAGCGCTCCAGGCTAGCGTTGATCTGATCTTGGCGTTTTTTATCTTCAGCATCGGGAATTAATAGATCAGTTTCCGGGGCGGATAGGGCGCCTTCGACCCACGCGTGATATTCAATCTCTAAGGAAGCAGTACCATCTATTCTAAAATCAAACGTATGATTCTTCAAAGTTAAATTTAGAGTAGTCTGTGTGCTGTGCAAAATATCTTTTAAGTTAGTGCTTATGTCCGCTGTATTTGGCCTAGCCCAGCCAACCATTAATTTAATACGATAATCCTCTGCATGATATCTAGTTTCATTTCCGCGGCCAGGAGGCCGGACTATCAAATCAGAATAAGTATACTCCTCGCCATCCGGAGACGTTCTTTTTTTTGTTAAAGACGTAAGATTTTGAAAAAATATTTTGAGTGTACACCTTATATTATTAGAAATCTCAGCCGGCTGTGATGCTAAAAGTTCAAAATTCACACTCTCGATTCCAACATCTTGGCCTCTGCCGCTCATATCTGCAAAAATAGAAACCGGGGAACTGCCGGCAGTAAAACTCCCTTCACTAAAAAGAAATTCAACCACCCTATCTTTTTCTGTGGACTCGCCAATTACTTTAAATAATCGTATCATCGGCTGCATATGCGCAAGTTCTTTCGATGTTATTTTGAACAGTTCTTCGGCGCCGCTAACATTTGTTATCTTGCTTACTAGTTCGTATATATCCCCCGACGGTGGCGTCTTGATTTTAAAAAAATTCTTATAAGCACCCACGGGATTATTCACACTAAACTTTGTTCCTCCCCCGGTCAAGCCCATCGATAAATTTCTCATTAAAAAACATTGCGCCTGAAAGCGCGCTTCGTATGCCGCATCAATATCATTTTCGATCGTCTGTTTGGTGGTTGTTACCATAATTTATTTTATGTCTCTAGAACAGACAACGCCTCCTCTAAATTAATAGGTATAAATATAACATCACCAATCTCGTTAGAAAAATCTCCCGGCCTTTTGTTTATCCAGGCAATCACCCACCAATATCTCGAATCTCCAAACGCTCTAAAAGCTAATTTTTCATATCTATCTCCGACTTTCCATATATGCTGTGCCAAGTGAAGTCTGGCAACTTGTGATTGGGTTGGATATACCAGTGTCGGACTTCTATAATGATGAATCCCGACAACACCACGAGATTTAAAAAGATCTTTATAAATTTCATTTGTATTTAGGGTCTTGTGTCTTAGCGCATATCTTGAAACTGCCATTTTTTTCTCCTATTTAATCGTTTGGTGCGGTGTGGGACATCTCAAGGTCGGCCGCATTAGGATCGCCACCAAGCATATTGGACGCCTGGCCGTGGGCGACGGATGCCGCGGCACTGTTTGGATCAGAATAATTCTTTGCAGTGTGGGCAGTCGTCATAGACAGTCTACCAGTACCATATGGATAAGTTTCGCCGGGCCCTCTAAATACTGAATTATTATATCCCAAAGCGTGGGAGTGCAACACTGTAAACTCACAACTAATTTGTAGTGTTTTTGGAACAAACATCGAGGCTCCTCCACCAAATAGACCTCCGCCGCCTTCAGTAAAAAAGCCGGCTTCCAGCTTTGGTTTAAACGAAAATGATTTTATAACACCATAAATAAATTCATCTCCGGACGGGTGTTGGATTAAATTACCAAAACTTAATTTAAATATAGGCGCCTCCGACAACGTTGCTACGGAGGCGTTTTCATTGTATGTCGGATACATGGAACGAATCATTATCTGAGCCATGTCCATATTTACCATTGCTTCTTTGGTACCATATGACGGCGCGTCAAAACTAAAATTAATTGTTCTTTTAGTATTTTGATAGGTCATAATTGGATCCATTCGAGCATAAACCTCCTGTTCATTCCATTTAGAATCAAATTTATCTTCATAAGCTGTCAAAAAAGCTTTAAATTCAGCATTTTGTTCATACTGTCGTGCATTTTGAAAAATTATTTTTTGGCCCGCTTCAAAAAGAAAATCAGAATTATCTGCACCCTCAAATGTTCCTGCCATTTTTTATGACCTCCTTACAATTGCGCTATGTTTCTTGTTGAGATATGTCTCAACAGCTTTTGCAATAACTTTTGTTCCCGCCGTATCCATTACCAAGAGGACGTCTTGACCCTTCTCTTCAACATCCGATGCACCTGTTAGCGTAGTTGTGAGATTACCAATCATCGACGAAAGGCCACCAAGAGCTGCAGCAACAACAGTACCGGTACCCATTTCGTTAATTTGAATCATCATATTTTCCAACGCTCTTACTTTTGTTTCGTCAACTCCAACTGTCGCTTTTATCGTCTCGGCAGCTGCAGTAAGTACACCAGACGCTTCTGGGCCCATTTCTGCTAGGTTTTCGAACCCTTCGGTCAATAAAGCAAATTTAAGCACAGAAGAGGTTGGCATAGCCGACATAACTTGTCCGACATCCTTCAGATTTTTTGTAACATTCATCAAGCCGGCGGATCCGGCGGCCATGGCTTCAAACATATGTGCCATAGAAAGTGCAATAACGGCGACAACAACACCCAACGCAATCAGCGGAGGTAGAGTTAACCAGGATGAAAGAGCAAAAATAACGAGCGCACCAGTAAGCATTACTATCGCTGCGGCAAACATAACCAAACCAGGAGCTGCCAGCAAAGCAAACAACCCTATTAATACCAAGCTAGCACCCAATACTACAAGAGCCGCAACAACAATAACGACGGCTATAGCGATAATAGTCAAAGCAACCGCTGCCATAAGAAGAGCGACACCAAAGCCAATAGCACCTATTCCAGCCATCAAAAATCCTGCGCCGGCCATAATAAGTGCTGCTCCGGTAAATAACATTGCTACGCCGAAGGCCATCATTGGGCCTGTGGCGCCTCCGCCGGCAATTGCCAAGCCGATCATCAAGCCAATCAATATTGCTAATCCGATATATAGGGGAGGGGAGTGAATAGAGGCAAAAAGCGCGTATCCTATTAGCAACAGTGCCGCGGCGAGGAGGCCGACAAAAAGCGCTGCCTTGATACTACTCAAGCCAAGCACTGTTTGCGCCGCACTATATGCCCAAGTTATGGGAGTTAAGATAGCCAACCCAGCTGCAGCTGCATATATTGCCGCGGTATACGCAGCTTTAATTGGCAACAAGAGCATATATTTAGCAGCCGAAACAATGCTTGCTTGAGCATTTGTTATTTTTGCAGCCGTATTTAAACCAGTTGCTGCAGCCTCGACGCCGTCTGCAACTGTATTTGCGCCGGTAGCGGTTAATTCCGCTCCCAAGGCGACGGTTACAGAACCAGAGGCTGTGGCATTAGTTCCTTTTGCAATCGTGTTTGCTGCTATGGCTTGGCCGTTGGCTCCATATAGCAAAGTTGATGTAGATCTTCTGGCATTTGCACCTTCTTCGACGACGGTACTTTCGAGATTAGATGCGGTATTTGCTTCAGTGGCAGCTGCCACAGTGGCCTGGGCAGCTGCCAATTGCGCGTCCATTAAAATTGCTCTTGCGGCTGCAGCTGCCTTGAGCTTCATTACATAAGTAAGAACCGTCATGGCGGCGGCCAAAGAAAGAATACCGCCAGTGATCACTGGACCGGCAATTTTCGTCATCCAATCCAAAACAGTCTTCAATCCTGCGGCGATGGGGCCAACAAAAGCAGAAATAGATTGCATTATGCTCTCAATCGATTCTTTAAAGTTACGTGATCGATCAGCCAATTCTTGTAGTTCATCTGGAGAAAGCAAAGTCGCCTCTCCCTTATCCAGTTTATTTAATCTCGCATCTAGTCCATCAATTGACATACCAAAAAGCCTATTAGCCTCGTCCATATCAGTGATTCCAATTGCAGCTGCAATTGCTTTTTGTTCATACTTACCCAGTGATCCAAAAGCTTTACCCTGCGCCTTGATAGATTTGTGAATTGCCCGAATTCTATCATTTTCTGACATTTCTACCATTTTAAGGCTATTGAGATAATCACCACCTAATATGCCGTTTAAACGACCGGTCGCTTCGGCGGCGCCTCGAAAGGTATCAAATTGGCTTGTTATGTTTAATAACCTACTGGTTTCAACACCAGTTTCTTTTGCCATGGCCGACAACTCCATATAAATTCCTGTGAGTTTTTTAGCATCCCTGCTATAAGCAGCCAACGTTGGCATAGCGGCTTGTAAATCAGAACTCAATTTTGCAATCGGAATATCCATTGCGCGGGAGGCTTTAATTAATTGGCTGGTCATCGCCATCGATTTGGTCGCGCCCATACCAAGTGTTTTGTTAAAGGTATTAAGCAAAGGTACTGATATATCAGAAGATACACCTATCCTATCCATTGTGGCAACAAAGCTCCCCAACTCAATACGAGACGTCTCAGATATATCGGTAAAGCTCTGCATACCAGCATATAATGCCTTTAAGGCTTCGCTAGATCCATCAATTGTAACGCCATACCTAGAGGTCTCATCCCTAACAGTCGTTATTATCTCACCATATTCTTCACCCGCGCCGGTCGACTTATAGAAACTAGCTTGCGCAGAGTCTAACGCTCCGATCATCATTGTTGTGCCTTCCATGACTTTCATAGACATGGAGCCTATTATATTCTGAACTCCAGCAAATGCTTTTTCGGCGGCCTTTGCCATACTGAAAGATGCTTTCTCTACGCTGCCAAGATTGCCAATCATTCCAAAGAGAGATTGATTCCAACTATCGCTTGTAAAACTTAGCGGGCCCAATCGTCCTGTTAAGCCATCAAAAGAACTACCCAGCCCGTCGGCCGCGGCTGCAGCCTCAAGATGTCTTTTTACTAACAACGAGGATGCGGCAATCTGCTTTTCAAAGTTTTCTATTTGATCTTTGTTAACTTCGGCATTTGCCTTTAGTGCCTTAACATTCTTTCTCAGCGCATCGCGGATAGCCTTTAAAGCATATGCATGCGCCTTCTCTTTATTAACTACCGTCTCAAGTCCATCAGATAGTTCGTCCAGATAACGCTTGTGTTTTTGTGCACCGAGAGCACCCAGCTCTTGTTTTCTAGTTGCCTCATCGAGACTAAGGCTCATTCGTCTAACTGCTTCTTCAGCAGAAAGAGCACTACCAGAAAAATCTTGTACTTCTTCTTTTAAGGCGGCGATAAGCTCTTCAGCCTCTTCGGCCTCTAGGCCAAGCTTTTCAATAAGCCTTATTGCGTCTTTTAACGCCATTTACAGTTTCCCCCTACTTAAATGGCCACTTAATACCCGTTTTTCTAAAAAATGTATTTGCTGCTTTTTCAAGTTTGAATTTATTTTTATATGTCCTGGCATCACTTAAGCCGTGATCTTGAGCCAGCCTCATATAATCTTTCTCTTTTGCCAAGACATTCATAAAACTTTCAACTTCTGATTTTGTACCAGATATTTTAACATCAGGCACTGGGCCTCCGAACATACCACGCAAAATCCACTTTACCCAGCTGCCAAACATGCCAAGCCAAGATTCATTAAGCTTTTCTTTCCTCGCCACACCAAGATCAACAACCATTTTTGATAATTGATCTTCTGTTAAGGTCTTTTGTTCTTCCATGGAAAGTCTCCCAAGAGTAAATATAATACTATTGTAAATAGTATTTTATAAAAAAAGCCGAGAAGCATTTCTCGGCTTATTTCTTATCGTTTTGATTTAGCCTTCCTCATAGCATCTTCTTGAGCAGCGTTTTCTTCTTCAAATTGTCTCTGCAATCTTCTAAGAAACCAAGTACGAAGACCGACAGGCAAACTATAGGCTTCTGTAAAACTCCAACCACCATGATATTTGAGGACAAAAAACTGTTCGTAAACAGCCTCCATATAGTTATTACTGAGGCCAAAAAAAGTCCGCAGTAAAGGGCACCTCCATTAGTGCATCTGCACCGCAAGTGGAACAAGAAAAATCTTGTGTTAAATCTATATTGGGACTTAATTTCTTATAAATATTTCTTAAATATCTAGAGTCTGAAGCCGGTACCACATTAATAAAACTATTAAGCTGTGTTTTATCTGTTATTCCACTCACAGAAACAATATATAGCCTCATTTGATCTGTTAGGGTTGTTTCGCCTAAACTATGTTTTCTTTTTTGTTCCATAGATTTAGTTAACCACTTTTCATCTTTTCCGCTCAAAAGACGCACCTCGACATCAACTTCCATTTTTGGCAAAGTAACAATAAATGTTCCTTTCTCTGTCTTACTAAAAGATTCTTCTTGGTCATCCGGATAAGTGAGCCCCGCTTCACTTAGAAAAAAAGTATGTTCTCCGACAGTATTACACACTGGGCAGGATACTTTGGTTGAATATTCATCACCATATGCTATGCGCCTGGTGCTAATAATAATTGCATTTTTATCACCTACAAGCAAATCATCAACTTTTATGCGTTTATCAACAATAATGCTTTGTAATAGCCTATCAATTGCAATACCTTTTTTTAACAAAGTTCTGGAAGTTAAAATATCTTCTTCTTTCGCCGTCATGTGGCGAACTTCAATCGATTCCTGATCACACAAAGGATGGGAAGCGGAATAGAATTGACCCCTTGAGGGCAATTCAACAAATTCCGTTGGTACCACAAAAGTTAAGCCAGTGGAACTATTGGCTGCCGGCGGCTGTATTGCAGCTGCCGGCGGATCGGAAACGTGAGTGCGTGCCGGGACGCGCTCATCATTATTTCTAACAGACATTTCTACCTCTCTTATGTCTAACTTCGTCTATTATAGTTTATTTTTAAAAAATTTTAAATATTTTTTTGCTAGGCGTCGTCGGCGCCGAGACCCTCGGGGGTACCAGGAGCGGCCGTCGTGCCAGCTGCGCCGATGATTTCCGGAGCAGGCATACCTGACACCGATACGTTGTCGTTATTAAGCTTTGCAAAATCATAACGTAATGTTAATGTAATTTCAGTCAAATCATCACTAGTATAATCCAACTCGCCCCACTTTACATCTTTAATCCAGCAGTTATAAAGAATCCAAGATTCAACAGGATCATGTGTCTGGGCCTCGGGAGGGCTTCCCAGGACAGACGGCACAACTGTGCCTTGTGTGCCAATTTGATCAATTCTCACGCGTCCAAGAGCGGAGACAGCATCAGACTTATTAATAGTCAAGGTGTCAAACGCATCTTCCGGTGGTGACCAGCCACTCCATCTAATAATATTATAAATTGTAGCCGTTGCATCGGGGGTTACAGGATCAACCAATGTGACATCAATTGTTTGCCACTCCAGGCGGCCCGGGTAGTAAAACTTGTGATTTAAGTAGTCGTGGTTAATTTCTGTAATGGAAAAAGATGGTTTTGAAACTTTTTTGCATATCCAAGTGGGGATACCGCCCAAGTATAAAAGCCATCTAAAATTTCTTTTAGGCTCCGGAACTTGTGCTGAGACGTCTGACCAAAAAGGCATTGTATTAATTCTCCTGTTTTTTGTAATGCTTTAAAGCATATGTTGTATTATTAACTAGTATTAATATTTTTTTTTAATCCTCAAAAGAAGCACCAGTTCTTGTTACCATAAAATCAATTGCGATATATTCGATGGCGCGGGCTGGCTTCAAGAAAATCTTAGCATATAAGATGTTTCTGTCAATCAAATCAGGCGTTGTTGTAGTTTCGTCAAGAATAATTTTGTAATCCGCTAACCCTAAGCGTGTCTTGACACCCTTCAGGAAGGGATCAACTTGGCCAACAAATCTATTCCAAGTAACTTGTACGTTCTGGTCAAATAATACTCCCGCAGCCATTCTGGAGATATTCTTTTTAATGAAAATAAGAAGTCTTCTAACATTAATTCTGTCCAAAGCAGACGGTGTTATTTGCAAAGTCTTTTGTCCAAAAACAACAATTCCTTCCGCAGGGAATGATGCAATCGGATTAATATTGGCTTCGTAAAGCTTATCTCTGTTTTTAGCAGAGAGTTTCTCCGTGACACCAATAACTGTTAATCCGGAAGATCCAGCACTCAGGCCCCCTCTATTAAAGCCCGCGGGCGCGAACCATGGTTCTGTAGACGCCTCAGAAGATGCCATCGTTCCTAAAGCCACCACCGAAGGAGGCACTTTTAAGTTGACGTCGGATGATGCATCCGTGATAAGAGCCCAGGGATAATATGTGCAGCCATAACTTGAATTGATGCTACGATCTTGCAAGTTTGCCACAACTTCTCTTACATTGCCATATCTATCGTATGTGTTGGTTTTCTTAATTTCCGGAGTGGGCACAAATACATCCGGCAAATCAATAATTGCTAAAGCATCCCCCCTCTCGGTACAAACGTCAACGAGCTTTTCTGTAAGACCGGCGTTAGTAATACCGGGCATTGTAACAATGTTAAATTCATAATCCTCCACAGAGCTAATAATATCAATTGCCTCTTCTATCGTATTATATTCATAACTAGTTTTTGAATCGCCGGCGGCGGCTAGCAAAATTTTGTTTGTGAAGGGCTCGCGCTCTGTGATGTCCAAACCATCGAAACCGCCATGCATAGGAACAATAAAACGATTGATTCCTAGTTTCTGAAGCAAGAATCGCCAGCCGCCCGGATATAGATTGCTTTCGCCGGCGGTACCATCATTGGCTAAGCCGGCCGTCTTCGCGGTGATCGATGACCCGTTGATAGTAGATGTACCAGCGCGTGAGCCAGAGATCCACAGAACGTGATTTGCGTCGTCCGGATTTGGGCTATCAGAAGTAAATGAGCCGCTAATATCATCCAATGTAAAGTAGAATGGAGATACCGTATTGCTTCCCGCAGTATGAGTTTCGTCTTTAAGGTATTGCGGAAGAGGACGAAGTAAATCTAGCGTGCTGGGTTCAAAATCTGTATTTGACGTTGTTTTACCAGAGTAAAAGCCAAAATATGCCTTCTTGGGATCACTAAACCCACCATCAGCAGAAGATGCGCGACAAGTAATTGTCGGCCACTTGAAGGATCCGGTAAAGCCTATGGTGCCACTGATAAACGCACCGGACTTGCCGGCATATGCGATCGATTCGCCTTGCGCAAATTGCTTGGTCTCGACGGCAGCTGCCGTCGTAGTAGATCCTTCAACGTAAGGGGTGGCGGCCTCACCAAGGATTGAGAAATTATACGGGCGCGGAGGGGCTTCGAAACCAAATGGTAGCAAAGCCGGATCCATGCCTGATTCATCTAATTCTTGATTCATTTCAACACGAAGATACTGAGATTTATTACGATATGCGCCATATGTTCTCAGGCGACGCTGGGTTGTATCAAATCTTGTAAATTGATCTCCCAATCTAGCTGCAAGGTAATTTCTTGAAGCAGGGTTTAAACTAAGCCCACTGTAACGTTCCACAACTTGTTGTTCTTGATCGTGATCCCTAAGTCGGCGGATAACAACCGTAAAGGTGCCAAAAGGATTGTTATCATTAGTCGATGGCATAATATCCTCAATTGCAACTTTTAGATTATGCATATCCCATTGGCCGGCCTGGTGTGAAACAAAGCGGAAAAGTTGTTGACAATCAGCAGGTTTCATAGATCCTGTTGGACCCATATGTTGACTAAAAATCCAAGGAGATTTGGCCGGCTGAGCGTCCATTCTCATATTAGCCCATTGCTCGTCGGCGCCACCGCCGGACGACTTTGCCAGGCCCAACACAACACCAAAAATATCACCCTCTTGAGAACCAGCGCTGGCTAAAACATGTGTTTCGACAGCTTTTTCGTATGTTTCACCTAGCCAATAATTTTTAGAATTTGTTGTAATAAGGGAATTAATCAATGTTGGATTTGTATCAAAAACTTTTCGAATGTGTTTTGAAGATCCATCGGCAAAATCAAAGGTAACTGACTTTGTAACTTCTCCGGCATTATCGCGGATGTCGAGGACAAAGCGCGCATTGGGGCCGGCAGATTTAATCATATTTGAATTGGAAGAAGTTACAAATGACTCCCCTAGTGTAGTTTCAACGCCCAAGATGAAGACTTTTTCATCGAGAGTATCCCCATATCCCTGCACTGTCCACGCAGCGTGAGTCGGCGTAGGAACAACTGAAAGAGTCGCGCTATTTCCTGCGTTGCCGACGTCAGCGTTGTTTGTGACAGTGACTATATCACCCGCTCGAACCGCAGACCAATTAGCATGCGCGTGAATAGCATCCTTCAAGTTCTCGGCAGTCAAAGTATCAGCAGTTGCTTCAGTAAGGTGCGGGTTGACGAGAAAGCCGTAACTGCCTGTTCCATTCGCAGTAAACTCACTTATATCACCACCTTCAGTCTTAAGACGCACCCGGGAAGCACCGGTGCTAGTACCGCTAGTGACATCGGCATCAGTCATGATGCCACCACCTGCTAACTGTATAGTTGGAGTTACTGACCAAGTATCACCGGTGGGGCCGCCATACCACCCGTAGTTATTGGCATAATCAGCAACGCCGGAACCCTGAGAGCCTCTAGCTTGAATTTTTACGCCGTCAGTGTTAACAACAGACGCCACCAGAGGAGTTGTTGTTAGGCCGCCGGAGTCTCCGCCGGCGGTGTCATCATTCGTGCCGGCTGTGCCGCCCAGCTGCCATGAAGCTCCAAAGGTAAATTCTTCGGTCGTGCCGGCCTCGCCGCCGCCTGTAGAATAGCCGGTATCACGCTTTAAGGCCTGAACGATACGATTAGCCAAAGTGGCCGCGGCGGTCAAATCTCCGCCGTCGGAACCTCTACAAGAAATACGACACTCATGAGCGCCAACCGAACCAAGGACGCCGGCGGATGTACTCGTCGCGTCGGCGTTATCGATTATAGTAATAGTATGATTCTGAAGTGCTGCCCCGGCCCCGTCTAAGAATTCCGTGTTATCAGAAAAGTCAAGAATAATTTGCTGACCGTCTAATACAGTTCTATCTAATGATCTTATAAAGATACCTTTGTTGAGGGTGTTCTCTCCATCAGAGAGAATAGCGCCGTCGCCGGTGGCCAAGTCATCTCTGGTATCGAGTGCAAGAGTGCCGGTTGCTGCAGTGCCTCCGATACCGGGTGAGCCGCGAGTCGAACCCGATAGGGTAACAGAGCCCTCTGCAACATACCAAACAGCAGCCAGTGTGCCAGTTGTCGGGAAGGCCGTGACGATACCATTTAGCGGGTCGTCGGTGCTAGCGGAAGGAACAAGCCAGAGTCCATATGCGCCGCCGCCAGTATCTGAAGCAGAAACTGTCTTCATTGAGCCTTTCGTGGCGCCATCCCAAGTCCACCAACCGGCTCGGGCTGAGTCAGTTGCCACAGAAGCATGAGCTTTGCCAACTAATCGCATAAATGTCAGAGGAGAATTGTTTGCCAGCCAAGCCTGTGCTGCATATGCTGCATATGTAGGCGCAGCGGATCCATCAGTGGAGCGCCAAATATCCTTTCCAGGGACGCCGGGATTAGGCGAGCCAAATATTTGTATAAATTCAGAATATGATGATACCTGTACTGGTCTATTGCCCGGGCCTCTCGTAGAGCGACCTATGACCAAAGGCCCAACCCCGACGGCTGCCTTTGGAATTTGTGATTTGTCTATTTCATTTAGAAAAACACCTGGTGAAACAAATTTAAACTTTTTGACTGACATTGCTTAGCCTCCTTACATATAAAATTAGTTTTGTATAAGCTTGTTGCTAATATTATAATTCTTTAATAAATAGTAACATTTAAATCCAAACTCCATAAGAGTTCTAAATTAATCTCTGAATTGTTTATCGCTTTCCAAGTTCTGTGTTGTCCCCGGAATGTCGCCCATTACCACTCTTTCTCTTCCTATTTTTACATCAACAAAGTTTTCTTTAACAATAATTTTAGAACCCTCTTGATTTTTACCTGTGCCGATGATATAACCCAAAACTTTTATATCAACTTTTGTTTCGTACTTTCTTTCCCCTTCTTCTAAATTAGAAATATTATTCTCTACGGAAAAATCTTGCTGTACAAACGCCTCATATCTATGATTATTGCGAGCTAGAGTAGCGTAATTAATGTGGCTGCCTATGCGTATAAACGGCTCAATCATTTCATTTATTTGTTGTTGATATTCCGCTCTTAAAGTAACAGAGTACAGCAATTCGATATATGTTGGAGCAGGTATTGTATACGTCTGATATACGACTTTTTTATTTTTTGATACTTTATTGCCGGCACCAATTGTTGGAAAATTATCTTGTTTATTGAGTCGATAAGAATCAGCATTTGCAAATTTCTGAGTTTTTTCTTGATTTATTCTTCTTGCAATTGTGATGGCTCCGCCTCTTTCGTTTGTTAGCGCATTTCCAAAAATACCACCTTTCCTTGATAAATCTTTTGTTATTGAACTCCTTTCAATGGTGATGGCCGGCAAAGTAAAAACTCCTTCAATATTTCTAAAATCTTTATTGTGTTTGATTTGGAAGGCGCGCTCGGGTGTGACCCAGATAACAGGAGTTTCTTTCCACCCCTTGTTGGTTGTGGTGAATATATTTAAACCATCGATGTAGTCGTACAAAGCGAAATCAATATTTTCAATATTCGCTGGCTGTATATGTATCTCTTTAATTACCGAAGGGTCTTCCAAGCCAGTACGTACAGACTTTTGTTTATCATCAACTGGCATCGAACAAACCCTCTCTGGATCTAATACACTTCGCTGTTACTTCAAATCGATGATCAATTTGGCCAAATAGTTGTTTTTGTTCCTGCAGAGAAACTATTTGATAATAAAGACTACCGTACAAAACAAAATCGCCTTCGCGAACAAATAAATTTTGATCTTCAGTTAAACGTCTTTTATGAAAATGAACAGTCATATTAGTATCTTTGTCTAAACCATATTTATCTGTACTGGTTTGTATGCCTTCCCATTCTATTAGTGCATAAACACGAATAGGTGGTAAAAATGTCTTTTCAATTGCTTCACCATATAAAGAATGAAAATCAGTATGTTTTGTGCTTATCGGATAATATAAAACCTGCTGTCCTATTACTCTCTCAATAAGTTCATCATTTACCTGCTTAACTAAATCACGTTCTTTCTTGCCTAAAAATAAAGGCGGCGGCGGCGCGGCCGGCTGAGACCATTTTTTTGAATCATCTGGCATATTTCACCCCTTTAACCAACGAAAACGCCGGCCGGTACATTTTTGAAAGCTTCGTTTGTATTGCTTATCATCTTAGATTCAGTTTCAACCAACTTATCATAAGTCATTTCGCTCAATATCGTCTTTAGTTCTTCTCTTAATTTTTCTTGCTCTTCTTTCGCTTGTGATAATAAGTCTGAAGCGTTAAGGGTGACTGATTCTCCAGGAATTGGAATGGTGGCAAATTTTCCTCTGATTTGGCCTAGCATTTCTTTTGCCAATGATAATCCAAATCTTCTTATCCACTGTTTGCCTATACTATTAATATTCCTATAGGGCAAATTGGCAAACGGAAGGGTGTTTAAGTTGTTAACCCCGTCCAATCCTGTTTCGCTGGTGGAACTTTCTATCCAAACATCTTCTTGAACGGTAAAGCGAACCCAAAATCTTTGTGGAGTGGTGGTGGTGGGAACAGGATGTAATCTTAAAAGGTTATTTCTTAGTTCAAATGAATAATGTGAATTTCTTGTGTATATAGCATCTTCATAGGCCATGGCTTGCAACTTGTTTTGCCATGGGGGGATAACTTCAAACGTAGAATCATCCGCGAACATACCATATGTAGACAAGTTACCCACTGAATTCATCCCGCCATAATATCCATAGAATCTCCACATTGCGTGAGGAGTTTTAAAATAAACTTGCTTAATTGTAACTTTCTTATTACCCACCAGATTATAATACGCAGAATCAGACTCTAAACTAGCTACTTTAATCAACGCTTGCAAATCATATTCTTGTTGTTTGTCGCCGGTGGCGAATGAAGCAGAATATTCAGTCGTCAGGCCGCCAGCAGATACTTCTTCTGACATACGATCGCCAATTCTTCTTGCATATGCGAAATTAAATTTTGGAAATTTAAGAGCCGCTGGCGATTTGCCCTCCAGGCTTGCTGAAAGAGGGCCGGTCAAATGACCATCATGATCAAAAGTACCAGTTGCGGCGCCTAGGACATTTGTTAATACGCTCTTGCCTTGATAAATATTAATAATATATGAATATTCTAATACCGCCTCTTCATAGGCAGCATATATATTCTCTTCCGTTAGTTCTACATCTAAAACATCACCGCCAAGTTTTTTATATGTATAGGCAACTTGATCTAGTGCGCCAGATATAAAATTTGTATCATAAAGGTCACTTCCAACATCAGCATACATACCAAAGGGATATGATGTGGTTGCTTGTGCTCTAGATTCTGTTCCGGTAACCGGAAGCGTGATCGCACTTACCTGACTGGCTGGAGTTAACGTTGGTACGGCCATTCATGATGCCTCCTTTATGTTGTAATTAGTATTCGAATAAAAGAAAACCCCGCCTCAATTGAAAAACTGAAGCGGGGCTTCTTAAGCCTATGGTTTTATTTTATTAACCTAGCATATGTTGTACAACAACGAGGCCGTACATATCAGGTCGAACCATCTTCTTAGCGTAACGAGTCATCACGCCCTTACGGGGCACGAAGTCCTCGGTACCGAAGATCGTCGGGGTGACCTGTAGCGGGACATAAGGAGAGTATACGTAGCCACTTTCGAGGAAGCTACCACCCTTACGGCCAACTAGAACCAAGTTACGCGGGAAGTAGGGATCAACCCAGACATCCCATTTCTTGGAAATACTACCTGCCTTTACGGCACCAACAGTACCCTTGTCAGAGTCTGCCGTGACGTCAGCACGGAACCCAGCAGTAAACTCAAGGATGTTCGCAACCTCCGGTGAAGTAACCAGGAAGTTAGCACCACCACGAAGAGTCTTTCTGTGGATCTGCGCCGAAATGTCATTAATGGTCTCGACAAGGGTCTCATACCATTCAGAAACATTACCGGTAAAGTCAGCACCAAGCAAGTTATCAGCATCATCAATACCACCAGTTGCCCAATCTTCGACCACAGTACCGTTCGAACGATTGACGAATCGACCAGGACGACGCGACCAGTGATAAGTACCAGCAGTAGCACCCTTGACCAGATCCTCAAGAATCTCACGATCAATTTCTAGAGCAATCTGCTCAGAAAGAATGCTAGTAAGCTCGACTTCGGCATCCAAGTTGTGGTAGGCATTGAGATCCTGTCCCAATTCCGGAGTCCACTTGGCTTTGAGCTTCTTGGTGACAGCGGTGACACTTATCGAGTCGACCTTGATGTCGATCTCGGGAATGTCAGTCGTGACGTCACTAAAAACGCCGCTAACCGTGGTACCATCAGACTCTAAGAGCCACTCAGTTCCGCCAACAACGGCTCCAATGGCATGATCGCCAGAAACCGCACTGAATGCATCAGCCGTTGGATATTCAAAACCCAGAGTTGAAACGCC
>Ga0098052_1000043_pt1 | contig 68267 bp, 52 predicted proteins | sample 15_taG_FD_81591 | JGI IMG/M metagenome (GOLD analysis project Ga0098052, IMG submission 81591) | Marine viral communities from the Subarctic Pacific Ocean - 15_ETSP_OMZ_AT15312 metaG | ecosystem: Environmental > Aquatic > Marine > Oceanic | place: Pacific Ocean | collected 2015-01-18
CGTCCAAAAGACGTTTTACAATGACTCGCAAATGACAGACATGAATAGTCTATCAAATGCATTGTTGGCAAAACCGACTGAACTGTCTCCAATTATTACTCATTTAGCAGGAAAAGACGATAAAAGATTCCCTCTATCTTTCTTAACAGAAGGTGTTGGTAATGTTAAATCTATTGACCGTTTAGAGTATGAGTATCGCGTAGCGACACACAGATTGAGAACACGACCAGTAGTGGCAACACCAGCAATAACAGCAAACGTAGGATTAGGAGGAGCAACTTTTGAGTTGGAATTTCCTGATAAACACTTTGTATTCCCATACGTATTAGTATCTCAATCAGGTATTCAAGCACGTATTATGAAAGAACCAGAAGCAATAGGTTCTAACTGGAAATACACTTTACAATTAGTAAACCCAGCGGCAACAGCAACAATCGCAGCAGCAGATATTACTGCAGGAGCGCTTTTTGCACAAATGTACGCACCAGTAGGAGTTGACTTCTCTAGAGGTAACGCTTCAAACTGGGAAACTCCAGGTAAAGTAAGAAACAAACTAACTACAGTTAGAAAATCTTACCACATGTCTGGAAACGCTAAAGATTATGTAGCAGAGTTTTCTCTACCAACTAAAGGTGGATCTACTACTAAACTTTGGATGGACTATGAAGAGTACTTACACATGTTAGACTTCAAAGAAGAATGTGAAATGTACTACTGGTATGGTCAAAAAACTTATGATTCAAACGGTGTAACTTCTATGAAAGATGAGAATGGACAACCAGTAATTGTAGGCCCAGGTCTATTAGAGCAAATTGTTAATACTGACACTTACTCTACTATGACTGAAACCAAATTAAAGAACATCATTGGTGATTTATTCTATCAAATGACTGATGCTGCTCAAAAACAAGTAACTCTTTATACTGGAACAGGAGGTGCTAGAGAATTTGATGAAGCTCTTAAAAATCACTTTGCAGGTGCTGCTGGTAGCTGGAAAGTAGGAGGTGAGAATCGTTTCATCACAGGATCTGGTAGATCTTTAGGTTTAACTGGTTACTTTAATTCGTACGAGCATATCGACGGACACACAATCAACGTGGTAAAATTACCATTATTTGATCATGGTGCTGTTGCTCAGGCTCGCGCGAAGCACCCTGTTACAGGATACTCTTTAGAGTCTTATAGAATGGTATTTGTTGATCAATCAAATTATGATGGACAAAATAACCTACAAATGATCAACAAAAAAGGTCGTGAGTCTATGAGATGGTGTGTTGCTGGATCTGTAGTCCCTAGAGGATTTGATTCAACTTCTGCTAGAGCATCTGATGTTGATGGGGCGTCTGTACACATGTTGAAAACTGCAGGTATCGCGTTAAGACGTTTTGATACTTCTTTAGACATCACTTGTACGGCATCGTAATCTGGCATTAACGTGCGTCTATATATTTGTTTTGATTAGAGCTGTGGGGGAGCAATCCCCCGCGCTTTAATTGATATATATAAAATTATCCGGTGAGTTATTCTTTACAACCAATAATTAAAACTTTAAAAGAACTATATTATGAGTAAAAAAGTATTTTTAAGGAGAAAGGACCTAGGAGGTTACTTACCTAAAGCAGTAAGAGCAGAAGCTACAATGAAACTTAGTAGTGTTTATGTAAATAGACAACCATTAAAAGGATTTAGCCCTGCTGATGAAAAAAAGTTTATGGAAGGAATATTAGATGTTAGTCCTGATCATAATGATTGGCCAAAACATTCTAAACAATTCTGGGCAGAACTTACAATACCTGTAGGATTTACAGGTGTAGAACTAGAAGTTGGTAAGGATGACAATGGTATGCCAATAAGTATTATGGATTATATCAAATACAGCTTTGCTGTTAAACATCCTCATGTAGCTTTAACTAAAGAAGAAATGGATTCTGATTTTAATAAAAGATTTTATATCCAAGACACTACAAGAGATGATAAGGTTAAAAATAACCAAATCAAACTTAAGAAAGATGCGGATAAAGAATTTATTAAAGTTTCTTCTAACAATGAGAATATGAAGAGAATATTACGAATTATGTCTAATACAAATCCTGATAGGATGAGTATTGAACAAGTTGAAAATGCTCTTTATGAATTAAAAAATAGCCAACCTAAAAAGTTCCTTAAAGTGGCTACAGATAAAAACTTAGAATTAAAAGCAGAAGTAGAACATATGATTTCAGCTGGAGTTTTAAGAAAAATTGGAAACCAAGTAATTTTTATTGATGAAGTTATTGGTGATACAATGGAAGATGCTGTAGTTTATTTAAAAGATAAAAAGAATTCTGGTACGCTAACAATATTAAGATCTAAACTTAAAGAATTATCTTTAGTATAATATGAATGTAAATCAAATGCATATAGCAATTCAGCAAGGAGTGGATAAGATAAATTCACTCCAAGCTGATATGCTACTACAAGAAGAAATAGATATAGAATTAAATAAAGCTATGTCTAGATTTTTAAACACAAAGTATGGTAAGAATAATAAGTATGGACAAGGTTTTGAAAATAGTCAAAAAAGAATTGACGATTTAAGAACACTAGTTAAAGAATATTCTGCTCCTACAATTTATAAAGAACAGTATGATAATAATCATTGGATAGATCAATTTAGACTTCCTTCTGATTATTTATATTTAGTTAATCAGAGATCTGAACTATTTTTAAATAACTGTGAGCCTATTGAATTTTATGTAGATGACGATTCACCTACATCTTATTTTATTATGCCTTTAGAAAATTTACATAATGGAACAGTAATGATTGATACACTTGATGTATATGCAGATCCAGGAAATATTGGTCTTGGAACTGCAAATATTCATACAAACGGAGGTGCATTTGTTTATCCACAAGATATACAAGCATATAAAGATTTTTTAGTAAATCCAGCAAATTGGCCTGCAGGGTTTCAATTATATTTTGAAGAGTATGGTCAATTAGATTTTCCTAATTCTATTATCATTATTATAGATCCTATTGCACATCCATGGTTTAATTGGGATTCTTCAATTACAAATTCTGTTAGTGGTAGTAACTTAGTAACTAGTTTAGTTTCTATGGCTGGAGGTATAACTGATCCTGAAGACGATGCAAATAAATTAGTTTATGGACAATACGTTGAAAATGGGTTAGGAGCTAAAAGACTTGCGCCTGTAGGGGCAACTAGAGAATATGCGTTAAATAAATTTATACAACAAGACGATATATTTGCATTACTAGATGACCCTTTTAATACAACAAAACATACATCTCCTCTTACAACTGTTAGAGGAAGGTACATAGATATATACACGAGTGATATATTTATAATAGACAAGTTAAAAATAACTTATATTAGAAAACCAAAGCAAATTTCACTATCTTTGGCGGTAGGTTGTGAACTGCCTGAACATACTCACCAAGAAATTGTTGACATGACGGTAGGGAGCATTTTAGAGGGAATTAGTGATCCTCGTTACAAAACTCAATCTATAGAGGTTGGGAAAAATGAATAATTAGTATTAATTAATAAAATTAAAAAAAATGGCAAGACATTTATACATTGGAAACGACGTTGCAAATGCATACACAAACGGTGTACTAGCAGACAAAGCGATTGATGTCCAAAAACTAAGTGCAACAGGTCCTGTAAGTATGGTACCTGGAGACACAATAGCAGCTTCTTCACAATTTAGAATTGTTCAAGGAACAGCTACAAAAAATATCGTAAGTCCTTGGATCTATGGTAAAGACGTAATTAACTGGAGTGGTAGAAGTGCAGCGGCTCAAACAGCGCAGGTATTTGATATTGCATTAGGAACAAATGCTACAGCAGCATCTACTCACGAGTTTAAATTGATTAACATGACTAATGGTGCTGAGCCATTTGAAATGAAATCATATGAGTATACTGTTGCAGCAGCCGCTACACCAACTGTTCAGTGTATAGCTTTAGCAGCAGCTATTAACGCTGATTTACCTCATTGGGTAAAGTCTATAGCTAACGGTGGTACTAACATTGGTATTACAGGATACAAAAAAGGTGAAGTAAAAGCGGATGGATCAGTTCAAGAAGAGTTAGTTGAAATGAGAGGAGCAGATAATATGGATGGTTCTAACGGAACTGTTGCTACTTTATCTTCTACTACTCCTGGATCTCAAGGAACTGGCGACGGTTTTTATGTAAGAAAAATGGAAGACGATCAAAAAGGTAACCAATACGGATACTACATGAGAGGACACCTTCCTAATACTCCTGCAGATACTTCTGTAACAGCAACAGCATACGACATGTATACTATTGCAGCTACTAAAGATGGTTCTTCAGCTTCACAGATTCACGGAGTTGATAACTTAATTGAAGTAAACATTGCAATGGACCCAAGTACAGCAGCTATTACAAATTTATTTGAATCTCAAATGAATGGGTATTTAGCTTCAGCTAATTTTGGACCAGTTAACCTATAATATTAATATAAAAAAATAAAAATAAAATGGCATATCCAAAATTAATGACAGCAAAAGCAATATATGACTTTTCAGTAGACGGAGGAGCAATTTCAACAATTACTCCTGCAAGTAGTGAGGTTATACCTGCAAACGCAATTATTGTTGACGCAATGACTTGTGTAACTACAGCTTTTACAAGTGGTGGTACTCCAAGTTTAGCAGTTAAAGCAGGTGGTTTAACTGTAATTTCTGCACAAAACCCTGCGTCACATGCATCTTTAGCAGATGAGAAAGTTACAGTTAACGCTGTGGCGGACAAAACAACTGCTAATGGAGCAATCCAAGTTGTAATTGCTTCAGGAGCACTTACAGCTGGAGTTGTAGAAATCTACGTAACATATTACCAGTCTGATATTTCAGCTTAGTAATTAAACTTTATTAAAGACTTATAGGGGGCATTAGTCCCCCTATCGGTCTTTTTTTTTAAAATCAAAAACTTATGGCTTTTAATATAAATGTAGCAAACTCATGTAAAATCCTAGTTGTTAATGGGAAATATTATGATAACACTTCTACTCAAGCAACTATAAAAATAACACATGTGGCTACTGGAGCAATGATTCCTGTTGTTATGAATTATGATGCAACTACTGGTAGAGGTAAAATTAATGTTCCTGTAGATAATTTACCACATGCCAATGGAGTATATAGAGCATGTTTAAATGAGCAAGGTATTGAGTACTCATGTAAACCAGTTATTATACATTGTGATATAGACTGTTGTTTAACAAAATTAACAAATGAATTAATGGAATGTTCTTGTGATTGTGCAAGATGTTCATCTACATTAGCAAAAGCTCAAAAAATATATTTACTATTAGAAAGCGCAGCTTCAGCAACTGAAATAGCTTCAGATACACAAAGTGATGCTTATTTTCAAGACATATTAGCTAAATATCAAAAAGCAAGAGAAATTTGTGATAATAACTGCGGTTGCGACTGCTAAATAAATAATACATGGCTGAAGAAGATTCAAGGGAAGTACAGGAAATATATGAACAACTTGATAGCGCTCAAGATTCGCAAACCACATATTCAGGAGTTCCAACAGAAGATCTACTTGGACTTTCTCGTGCAGTGTATAGCAACCCCTTATTACCTAAAACAAAAGAAAACTTATCTGCAGGAGCATTTGTACAAGCTAAAACTTCAAGGGTAACTCCTCAGTTTTCGCCTTCAACTGGTCCTAGATATATTTCTATACAAGCATATAGTGGTAATGCATTAAATGATAATAATACATTTACTAGTTTAGGGCTAGATGTAGGACTTCAAATAAGAGTAACAAAAAAACCTGATAATGGTACTGGATGGGATGAAGTAATAGATGTACAAGATATTACACCTTATGATCCAGCGGATTGGACTGCTTGGAATGGAGTGCCAAATGCAGGATCACTTACTACCACTTCAAGTGCAACTCATATTCATTTAAGTTATGATCATTTAGCATTTGATGCTTCAGCTAGTAATTACCAATATCATACTGATAGCGGTATATTTGATGTTGATGTTCAAGTAACATTTGCATCTGGCCATGTAGAAGTATTTACAATACCTTGTCCAGTAGGAGGATATTATTGGCAAGGACTTCAGTATGATACGTGGACTGGTCATGGAATATTAAGACATGAACAAGATGTAAGTGCATGCGCAAGTAAAGCAGGAACAGAGTGGTATAGTAAAGGAAAAAACTTTATTCAAGGTCCTAGGCTTGTAGGAGCAGAAACAACTATTCTTACAAGAATTGCTCCAGATACAAATTTTAATCCATCAGGAACTTTAGCAGATCGTGGTTATGTATCAAGATTAGATGCAAATGGAAGCACTTATTTTGAATATGTAAATAGAATTAATTATGATTGGGATGATTTTTTAACTGATACTTACGGTCAAAATGGAATTACAACTGTAGATCAATTTCAAACTTCAAAACAAGTAATTAAAAGAATAGATGTACTTGCTCAAGATGGTACATTAGGACTAGGATATACTGATTTAATTGACGGTAAAAACTGGGCATGGTTTCAAGCTAACTACCAAACTAATTTAAATGGTAGCGGATATGTAGATGATATTTTTACTGCACCTAATGATCCTACATCATATGAAAGCACAGTAAATTCTATAAGAAATCAACATCAAATTACTCAGTATTTTACAAGTACTTTTTATTACTCAGAAAATATTACAAGCTGTGCTGCCCCTACATCTACAACATATACTGTTTGTGATACTCAAGGTAATCCTAGTTACTATGCAACAACTGGAGTTGATTGTAGTTCAACTACAATACCAACAGCAGATTTACCTGGAGGATCTAATTATACAAATGTAACTTATGTTCATGATCCTGCTTGTTGTACTTTATGTACTTTAACAGCTAGTGTTTCCACAGTTGACTCTACAAATGGTGTTAACGATGGAGAAATACATTGGGATGCAACTTCAGGTGGTGTTGCTTCAGGAAATCCTTGGACTAGCGGTAGTGAGTATACAGTAACTATTACAAACTCATCAGGTACTGCAGTAGGGTATCAACCACCAACAGGAGGTAATACTTTTACTAACGCTACTTGTGATACTACAAATAATTCAAGTTTAGTAACTTGTAACTCAACTATAAATATAAAACCAGGTATGCAAGTATCTGGTACTGGTATACCAACTAATACTTATGTTGGTATTATTACAACTGGTACAGTTGGTATAAATGTACAAGAATTTCAATTAGTAGATACACTAGGAAACATAGTTGATGCTACTGCTACAAATACAAACGAAACATTAACATTTGCAACAGGTCATACATCTATACATGGAGGACTAGCTGCAAATACTGTTGCTAACCCATTTTATACTGTATGTATAACTGATCAAGACGGATGTCAAGAGTGTAGTAGTGTAGTTGTTAATGAAAACCCAGTTATAACTACTTATGGATGTACTGATGCAAGTGCAGTTAACTATGACCCTAATGCAACAATTAGTAATAATTCTTGTGTAACATGTAATTCAACTAATGGTTTATTAGAAGATCCTGTAAGTATTAATGTATCTCCTACTTGGGGGAATTTTGTTTCTTCACAGTCATCAGCTACTGAAAATAGTGCGTGTTCTACATGGAATAGTGATGGTGTATTAAATGTTTCAGCAGCTCCATTATTTCCTCTTTATTTAGAATGGGATGCAAATTCTAAATTTGAGATACTATTATATAAAGTAGTTAATAATGGAGATACCTCAACAAGCACTGGAGCAGCACAAATAGGAGGAACAATAAATGCAGGTACTCTTAATAATGTATCTGTAGCAGCACATGCATTTACAGGTTTAGATTATGGTTACTATTCTATAAGATTTAGATATGTAGACAGTAATACTACTTCTACAATGGAAGATTGTTGGAGTGAGTTTGGTGCGATAGTAAAAGCACAAGTTTGTAATGATCCAAAAAATGTTTCATATTGTGGTACTCCTTCAGATCCTTTATTAAGAGATCCTCAATCTAATTTATGTACACCAACACCTCCACAATGTTGTAATGTATCTACTTTATTATTAGAAGATTTAACTATAGCTGGTCCTTGTGGTGGACAACAAATTGAAACTACTATAGATTGTGATCCAGCATGGAATGTAGATATTCAATGGTTATATAGCCCTACAGGAGCAACATATACTAGTCTTGGAACTTATAGTATGGGGTTTGTTTCAGGCGGACCAATTCCAATATATGCTTACAGTAACAATGATACTGCTAACGGAACAAATTGGTTTGCAACAAACGGTAGTGGATTTTATAAAGTAATATTAACTGGAACATTACCAGGCGCAAATCCATGTGTTACAGAAGAGTTTGCTTCATTTACAGCTCCTATTATAGGCTGTATGGATGTTGCAGCACATAATTATGACCCTACAGCAGTATGTCCAGGAACTTGTGCATACCCTTCATATGATTGTGATCCAAATACTGGTAATTGTATAGATCCTTGGAATGGAACTTTAACTGGATATACACCTGGAACTTACAACTGTTTAACTGGACCAGGATGTTGTAATTCATATTGTTCACCCCCTGTTGTAATGGGATGTACAGATTCTTGTGCTGCTAATTATGATCCTAATGCAACTCAAGATGATGGTTCATGTATGTATACTGCATGTTTACATTGGCCTTCTACAAATCAATATCAAAATTGTTGTAACAATAATTATTATCCTCTTTCACAAATTATAGGAGCAGATAACTCTTGTTGTATAATGCCGTGTGCAACACCAAATACACTTTCATATACAATTACAGATAGTACTTCAACATGTACTACATTTAACAATGACGGATCAGTATCTGTTTCAGTAGTTTTAAATTTTTCAAATACAGCTACTTGGACTTTTGAAATATATGAAAACAATCAAACAACATTAATATATACAGACCCAGTAACATATACAGGAAATACAACATCAAATGTATATTCACAATTAGGAAGTGGTAACTACTGGGGGGTAGTAACTGATAGTTATGGATGTCATACAGGAATGGCTTTTACTATTAATAGTAATAATCCACTCGTAGGATGTACTGATCCAAATGCAGATAATTATAATCCATTAGCAGTTTGTGATTGTTGTTGTCAAGTTCAAGGGTGTTTAGATCCTAACGCATCAAACTTTAATCCAAATGCAAATATTCCTGGACAGTGTGATTATATATTACCACCTCCTAGTCCTTGTATTCCTCCAAGTTTAGACGAAGCTAAAATAAAAATAAAAGCATGTCTTAATAAAAAAGGAACAGATTGGTTAAATGATTATAAAGTAGGTAGAGCAGATGACTGTTCGTTAATGGATCAATGGAAATTGATTTTAGTTGATTATTTAGTAGATCAAGATATATCTTGTTTATATAATTGTCAAGACTTAGAAACACCTTCACCAACAATAGCTCAAAATTGTAATGATATTTGGGTTCAAGGTGGACCAAGTACAGGTATAAATCATCAATCAGCACACGCAGGAGCAAGCGTAATAAATGCAGGAGAAGGAACAACAGTTACAGCATATGATAATTTTCCTACTGGATGGTTTGGAGTATCCCCTCTTTCTAATCCAGCAAATAATTTTACATATGTAGGAGATGTAATTAAATTTGATCTTCCATCTGGTCATCCTTTAGCTGCTTGGCTAAACGGAACAATATGGACATTGACAACTCCTAGTTCGTTCCCATCTGGAATACACAATGGATGTTCGACTCAAAAAATACAACATTATACTCAATGTTTAGATATGAATACAATAAGCATAACTACAAATATTAATTATTACGATAATTTTATTAACTTTGTAAACAAATTTTGTGCAGACTGTAATATATCTATACTAAATACAAAATAAAAAATAGTTAAAAAATGGCAACTAATAAAAATATATACAGTTTAGGATCACTTGTAAAAACAAGTGTAGATGATTATGATTATCTAGAAACAGCTAATAGTGTAACTGATGCAGTTAAGAAATTGCAAGTAAGTTCATTATTTGCTTCGTTAGCTACTACAGGTACAAGTAGTGAAAGTTTATATGTAAACATAACAAATAAAAATCAATTAAATTTTAAAGGAATAAAAAGTGGAGATACAGGGTTATTAACTGTAGAGACTACTTCTAATAATATAGTATTAACAGCTTTAGAAGCCGGAATAGATTTAGATTTATGTAATAATGCAAATGCATCATTTTTAAAATCTATTGATTTTACAGGAACTATTACAGGTCAAAACTCTGTAATCAATGGTGGAACAGGGTTAGCTACAATAGCAAAAGGAGCAATGTTATACGCAAGTGCTACAGATACTATAGCTGCAACCTCAGCAATGTCTACAAACGGACAATTACTTATTGGTAACGCAACAACAGGAGTTCCTTCTTTGGCAACTCTTACTGCAGGAAGTAATATGACAATTACTAATACAGCTGGAGCAATCTCTTTAGCAGCTACCTTATCAACTGCAACAGCTAATTTAGATATGGGTGATTACGATATTGATCTAGGTACAGGATGGTTAAGTGGTAATGGTAGTCATGAAGGTATCAATATTGATTCTGATGGTAAAGTATTTGTAGGAGAAGATACTCCTACAGCAGTTTTTGCAGAAGCATTAAATGTAAAAGGAAGTATTAGGTTTTTAAATACTGATGCACCTACAATAAAACCTACAGCTACATCAAGTTCAACTGCAGGATTAGCTTTGACATTAGAAAGTGGAAGTAGTGCTTCTGGTGCAGCTGGTAATTTAAATTTAACTGCTGGTACAGCATCAGGAAGTGCAGCAGGAGGTAGTGTAATTGTTACAGCAGGTAGAGATACATCTGGTTCTTCTGATGGCGATATACAATTAAAAACATATACAGGAGGTACAGCAACAGCTGGACTAACAATTGCGTCTGAAGGACAAGATGTAACAGTTAATACAGGTAACTTAGTTATAACTGGAGCTACAAAAGGAATTACATATACAAACAGAGGAACAGTTACACAATCTGAAAATCATTCAGTAGGAGTTACAATTAATTCAACTGCAGGAGTAATAACATTAGCAGCTGTGGCTTTAGGAGCAGCTCAAAATGCAGAATTTACTGTAACGAATAGTACAGTAACTGCTAACTCAATTATTATGTTAACAGTGCAAGATGAGAATACAACTAATAATGCACAGTTAACTGCAGCTACACATACAATAGGGAGTGGTAGTTTTAAAATATCAATATTTAATCCAGCAGCTACTGGATCAACCTCAACAACAGCAAGTAAAATTCACTTTTTAGTGATAAATTAATATTAACCAAACCAAAATAGACAATGGAAACAAAAACAATTAGTACAACCAAAATGATTAATGCACCAAAAAAAGACTTTATATCTTTAATTAATGGATTATTTTCAGTTCAAGAATTAAAAGGTAAAAAGTTTGGATTAGTAGTAAGTAAGAATATTGAAATTCTTAGAGAATCTTTAAAAGAACTAGAAACAGCAGGGCAACCTACTGAAGAGTTTATGGCATTAGCTACAGAAGTAAATGCAATAGCTGAAGCAAATGAAGAAGGAGCTAAAGAAAAAATACAACAAATTGAAAAAGATAATCAAGAATTAGTTGACGCAAGAAGAGCTCAAATGGATGCTTTAACAGAAAAAATGAAAGAAGAAATTGAGATTGAACTTAATGTTATTTCAGAAGATCTTTTACCAGAAGACATAACAGCTAAGCAGATTAATCAAATAATAAAAATAACAGAATAAAGGGTAAGTGAAAAGAGTATTAATCATATTGGTAGCTATATTATGTATAGCGGGAACTGTTACAGGACAGTCTATTTTAAAAAAGCAATTAAAATTTGCTACATTTTATGGGGCTGTTAATGGAGGTACATCTATATCTGATGTAGAAACATTTTCTGTAACTCCTGGATATTTAAATACAGAGTTAATTGAAACTCCATATGATTATTCTCTTACACTAGGTATAAGAAAAATAGCTAGATTTGGATATGAAAATAGAGCTTCTACTTTTTACGATGGAACAGAATCTAATTATACAGATGCAGCAACAGTAGGTAAAGTTCAAGGGTTTGAATATTTATTTGAAGTTGATTATTCTAGACAACAAGGTGTTGATTATATAAATCAACATCATTTCATTAGATATAGTTCTGATGACGATTGTGATGGTCCTTTATGCATAAATCAATTTGCTGCTAAAGTAGAATATGTAAAAGATGGATTTGCTGACGTAGAATATTTTGAATTATCAGAAAGATATAGATGGAAGAAAAATAGAAATCTTTCTTTTAGTGTAGGGGCGGCACATAGATTAGCAGAACCATATGGATATGATCCTTTAGATGAGTGGTTATTAGATAATGGTAATTTACATTATACTTATTTAGCAATACAAGAAGGATATAATGTAGATGTGTATAATAATGTATATACTGATCCTAGTGGTAATATAGTAGCTAATAGTTCAGATGTTTGGAAAGAAGTAGTAATACCACAAGTATTATCTGATTATACAGATAAAAAAAGAAATGAATTATCAAATATAATACAACACTCAATTGTTTTAGGGTTTGATTATTACAAGTATAAGAAAAAAACATGGTTACACGCATGGGGTAACTTTATGCCTTATCATTATGATAATGGTGGTGATTTTTCATATCACAATTATGTAGATGGGCAATGGATGGATTATTCTGGAGGTTTAATTTATGGTATAAAAATAAATAAAAGTTTAGGATATTTTGTAGAAGGAAAATATAACAAGTACTGGAACAGAGAGTGGTACGATTTTAAATTAGGAATTAATTATATAATATTTTAAAAATAAAAAAAATGAATTGGATTAATAGTTGGGCTAAAGGTAATAAAAAAGAAAAATACGAAGTATCTATAAGATTAGGAAGAATAACATTATTAGAAGCTAAAGTTTGTTTGTTTTGTACAAAAGGATGTAGTTCAAAAAAAGTAAGACTTATAGTATTAAATTTTGGGTTTGAAATATAATGTCAATGAAAAAAGACATATCATTAATGGAGCATAGAATGAATTCAATGGAAGATAAATTAGATAAAATGGATGAGAAGTTAGATATGATAACGGAGAGGCTTTTAGATCCTGATTCAGGAGTAACTGCTCGGGTGAATAGAAATACTACTCATCGTAAAGTAATGGGTAAAGCTTTGTGGGTTATCTATGCTGTAGTGATAGGAGTAGTTATTAAATTGATATGGAATGGGTAGAGAATTAAATGAAGATAGTGGATTTAAAGTAAGTATTAAAACACTTATAGCAATTGGTGCTGCTATGGCTACAGTTATTAGTATGTGGTTTATGTTACAAGCTGATATTGAAGAAGCTAAGAAATTGCCAGAGCCTCCCCCTCAAGACGTAACAAGAATGGAGTTTGACATGAAAGATCAAATGATACGTAATACTATTATGACAACTCAAAAAGATGTAGAGGAAATTAAAGAATCTATGGAGAAAATAGAAGATAAACTTTATAACAGATAATGGAAGATAAAGCTGATAATATAACTTGGAAAGTTTTTGGATTTTATATATTAATAATAGTTTTAATGTTAACATCTAATCTTGCTTTTAGTCAAATATCAGTATCTCAGTTTAATGCTGATTGGAATAAAGCTAATTCTGTTAAATGGATAGATAAATTAAAAGATGTTAAAACTTTATCTTATGTAGATATTAGTACTAGTCCTGCAATACAGAAGAAGCATAAAATAGCAGTTATACCTACTATTATAATATTTAAAGACGGTGAGGAAGTTGCTAGATTTCAAGCTGATCTTAGTTTCAAAATGCTAGCAACAAGAGAAGAAGTACAAGAAGAAATAGATAATCAATTAATGAGCGATTTTTAAAATGAAGAAAATATTATTTATATTATTATTATTACCAACGTTATTACTTAGTCAAGATTCTTGGGTTAGATTTCAAGTACAATTTGATTTCTATGCTCCATCAGAATCTAACTTTTTTATGGTATCTGATAATAATGGAGATACTTCTATGTTTTTTCAACCAACAAGTCAATATGAATATTTAGATACTGTTATAGATATTAATAGTGGAAGTTATACTATAAGTTTAAGAGACAGTTTTGGGGACGGATGGATTTCATCTCAACCTTCTTCTTTTAGAATGGGGAACACATGTCAAGGAGCTATAATAGATTGGAATCCAGTATTAGGTTCATTTTTCCAAAGAGATACTACAGTTAATATTATGCCTTGTCCGCCACCTGGTCCACCACCGGCGTGTGTACCAACTTTAATAATAATAAATTTAGATCAATACCCAGAAGAAACTTCTTGGGAAATTGAAGATTCACTAGGTAATATAGTTTTAACAGGAGGACCTTATATAAATGTCCCTGACTATCAACCTCAATATATAGTAAATTGTTTACCTCAAGGTAATTTAACTTTTACTATTAATGATACTTATGGAGATGGATTAGCTGGTACATTGTGGGGAGGACAAGATGGATCGTATTATGTAGTGCAATGTGGAGACACCTTAGTTTTTGGAGATGTTCCTAACTTTGGCAACGATTCTTCACATACGTTTTTATCTGACACTTGCATACCTCCACCACCTGTACCAGGTTGTATGGATGATGATTATGTAGAGTACAATTCACTAGCCACAGTAGATGATAGTAGTTGTGCAATTTTAAAAATATATGGTTGTATAGATAGTGTAATGTATAACTATGACCCTCTTGCAAATACAATGGAGAATATTGATTCGTGTGGATATACATTAATATTACACGATCTTATAGGTAATGGATGGGTAGGAACAAGATTAGAGATATGGCAAGATGCAGATACTTCTATATTTATTATGACATCGCAGGCAGCTAATCAAAGTTTTAATTTAGGTTTATATGCACCAACTGAAGTTAATATAAAACTTTTTATATCTCAACAAGCACAACACACTGCTGTTGAATGTGGGTTTACTTTAATAAATCCATTAGGAGACACAACAATAAGTATACAGCCTCCATTTATAATACCTTTTAATACTTATACTGCTAATACATATTGTGGTAATATATGTGAAGAAAAAGTTTATGGATGTTTAGATAGTTTAGCATTTAACTATGCTGATACTGCTAATACCTCTTTACCTTGTTATTATTATCCTGGGTGTATATCACCAGCATATGTAGAGTATCATGCAGATACTGCTAATAGTTATTATACTGATATAAATATACAAGATAGTTGTATAACCCCAGCAGTATTTGGATGTACTGATTTATTAGCATTTAATTATAATAATTTAGCTAATGTAGATAATGGAGGATGTTTACCTGTAATTATAGGATGTATGCAGCCTTTAGCATTTAACTATAATCCTAATGCTAATACTCCTGATACTTGTATTCAAGTTATATTTGGATGTACATCTCCTATAGCTTTTAATTATAACCCATTAGCAAACACGGATGATGGAAGTTGTGAAAGTGTAGTTTATGGATGTACTGATACTAGTATGTGGAACTATGCTCCTTTAGCAAATATAGATGATAGTTCCTGTGTTCCATATATATTTGGATGTATGGATCCAACTATGTTTAATTATAATCCTAATGCAAATACTGATAACGGATCTTGTGAACCATTTGTTTATGGTTGTATGGATTCCACTATGTTTAACTTTAATCCTTTAGCTAATGCTGACAATAATACTTGTATCCCTTTTATTTACGGGTGTACTGATCCCTCTATGCTTAACTACAACTCATCCGCTAATACAGAAGATTTCAGTTGTATTGCTTACATTTATGGTTGTACTGATAGTACTTCTATTAACTATGATTCACTTGCTAATACTGACAATGGTTCGTGTATTGAAGCAGTTGTCGGATGTATGGACCCAAATGCGTGGAACTACAACCCACTAGCAAATGTAATTTTAGGACATGATTCATTAGGTTGTTTGTATGCTGCTGATTGCAATGCTACAGAACCTGGAGAACCTTATTTTCTAAATGATGAATGTTATGCTTGGGTTATAGAAGTAGATGAGTATTGTTGTAATAATGAGTGGGATAGTATATGTCAATTAACTTATGATTATTGTTATGGTACTTATACTGGGCCTTTAGTGTCTAGAGTTGTAGAGGCTAGGCAATTAATACAAGTAACGGATCTACTAGGTAGACCAAGTAAAGAAAAAAGAAATAAGCTTTTATTATATATATATAGTGATGGAAGTGTAGAAAGAAAAATAACAATAAAATAAATAAAACAAATGGCAACATTAACAGCAAAATTAAGCTTATCAAGTTCAAATGTTTCAACAGACAATTTAAGTGTACTCCTAAGTAATGTTTTAACAGTAGGTGGAGATTATAGAAGTTTTAGAAAAATTATAGCTTCAGGAGCAAGTAATTTAGAAACAGCAAACATAGTAATAAGCAACGCTTCTTATGGAAAAGCATATGTTTTACTTCATAACACAAGTATTGTAGCAGCAGAAATAATAACTATAGGTGAGAATGCTGATACTAATGCAACTTTAGATTATACTAATATAACTTTAGGAGCAGGAGAATTTGCATTTTACCCTTGGAATTCTACAGTAGATTTAGTAGCAGACGCTGCTTCTGGAGACCCAGTATTAGAAGTAATGATATTTGAAGCAGCATAATAAAAATTAAAATAAAAAATAAAAAGACATGGCAACAGTAAAAGCAACATTAGGTATATCTAGCTCAAACGCTTTATTAGATAGTATTAATTTATCTTTAACAAATAATTTAACTACTACAGATCCTGCGGATGTAGGTAGAATCACTGTATTGCATAGTGGACCTACAGAATTAGCAGCAGCTAGTACTGGAGCTCATTATGTATACATAAAAAATATAAGTAGTACTAACAGCAAACCAGTAGATATTAGAACTGCAGCGGGTACAGCTTATGCTCAAATAGCTACAGGAGAATTTGCATACATTCCAGCTAAAGTAAATCTTGGTATAGAGGTAATTGCAATAGATGAGTCTGTAGTAGTAGAATACGCAATATTTAAAAAATCATAATAAATGGACAATATAAGTGAACATATAAGCTATAAAGAAGCAGTAACAAGTGCTACAGGGTTAAGATTAGGTTTAGATAATACTCCTGGTCCTGAACAATTAAAATGTATGCAGGAAATTGCTAAATATTTATTTGAACCTTTAAGAGAATGGGTTGGAGGTCCAATAAAAATAACTAGTATGTTTAGAGGAAAGCCTGTTAATACGGCTATAGGAGGAGCTAAACACTCACAACATATGAAAGGTCAAGCTTTAGATTTAGATGATACATTTGGACACAAAACCAATGCTGAAATGTTTCATTATATAAAAGATAATCTAGACTTTGATCAATTAATATGGGAGTTTGGAGATGATGAAAATCCTAATTGGATACATGTGAGTTATGTTACACATCGTGAAAACAGAAAAAAATTAACATTAGCAAAAAAAATAAACGGTAAAACAAAATATATAAATATATAGATATGGCAAAGTGGTTAAAGCAAGCTAAAGTAACAAATAACATTTACACAGGAGATGCAAATTATGTGCATGATCAAGGAATCCCTGCAGCACAATGGGTGATCACTCATAACTTAGGGAAGAAAAGTTCTGTTACAGTTGTTGACTCTAGCAACCAAGTAGTAATAGGTAAAATAACTTATAACAGTGTTAATCAAGTTACTTTAGACTTTCAAAGTGCTTTTTCAGGAAAGGCTTTCTTTAATTAAAATAAAAAATAAACATTATAAAAAACAAATAAAATGGCAAGTATAAAACATTTAGTAGATATAGATCTAAACAATAACCAGCTTACAAACGTTAAACTTCAAAACTTAACTTCTGATCCTTCTGGTTTAGCTGGTGAAGGACAGATATATTATGATAGCTCAGCTAACGTAATAAAATTTCACACAGGTTCAGATACCTGGGTATCTCTTTCATCATCTTCTGGAGATATAACTGGCGTAACTGCTGGTGATGGTTTAACTGGTGGCGGATCGTCTGGATCTGTTACTTTAAATGTAGTTGGCGGTACAGGTATAACAGCAAACGCTAACGACATAGCTATTACAGCTGGTGGTGTTGGTACAACTCAACTAGCAGATGATGGTGTAACTGAAGATAAATTAGCAAATTCATTGTTAGCTGAAATAGATGCTAATACGGCTAAGAATACTAATGTTAGTACAAACTTAGGAGTAAGTACAAGTACTACTACAGTAACGGTTACTTCTTCAGATGGTAATAATGCAACAATACCTGTAGCAACTACTTCAATTGGTGGTGTAATGTCTAAAGCAATGTTTGATGAGCACACTGCAAATAATGCTAAAAATACAAATGTAAGCACAAACTTATCTGTAGCAAGTAGTACTGGTTCAAGAACTATAGCATCATCAGATGGAACAAATGCTACAATACCGGTAGCTACAACGTCTGTATCTGGTGTTATGTCAACTGCAATATTTGATGCAGTTACAGCTAATACAGCTAAAACAAGTAACGTTACACATACAGGAGATGTAACAGGTAGTGGGGCACTTACAATAGCCAATGACGCGGTAACATATGCTAAGATGCAAAACTTAGCAACTGCTGATAGAGTCTTAGGTTCTACTTCAACAGGAGTTATAGGTGAAGTTCAGATAGTTGAAGATATGATAGCGGATGATGCAGTTACAGCTGATAAAATAGCTAATTCTGTAAATAGTGCTATAGCTGCGAATACAGCTAAAAACACAAACGTATCTACTAACTTAGGAATAAGCGGATCAACTGGAGCTAGAACTATTACATCTTCTGATGGTACTAACGCTGTTATACCTGTAGCAACAACATCTGTCAGTGGGGTTATGTCACCAACTATATTTGATGCTGTAGCAGCAAACACTGCTAAAACAACAAATACAGATGTTGATGTATCTGTAGCAAACTTAAAAACTAGATTAGCTGGTGGGTTTTCAGGTAACGCAGTTACAATTGGTGATGAAAACGATGTAGTAACAATAGGTAATGACTTAACAGTAACTGGAGATTTAATTGTATCGGGTGATACTGTTACAGTTAACACTGCTACATTATCCGTTGAAGATCCTTTAATTGAACTGGCTAGTGGTAATGGTGCAAATTCAGTTGATATAGGTATATTTGGAAAATACACTTCAACCGGAGCTAAATATAGTGGTTTATTTAGAGATGCTAGTGATAGTAATGTTTGGAAATTCTTTAACACAACTGGTAACAGTCATGCTGCTCCTGGAACAGGTACTACTATTGATACTACTAGTGGATTTACTTATGCAGATGTTAGAGCAGGAACTTTTTACGGAGCTTTATCTGGTAATGCTTCTACAGCAACTGCATTAGCAACTGGTAGAGAAATTAACGGTGTAGAGTTTGATGGTACTGGTAGTATTACAGTAACAGCTGCTGGTTCTACTTTAACTGGAACTTCTCTTAAATCAACAATAGTTACTTCATCATTAACTTCTGTAGGTACAATTGGAACTGGTGTTTGGCAAGGTACTGCTATAGCTTCAGGGTACATTGCTAATGATTCTATAACAGAAGATAAGTTAGCTAATACACTTTTAGCTGAGATCGATGCGAATACTGCAAAAAATACAAATGTTAGTACTGACTTATCACAATCAACACATGCTTCACAATTAACAATTAGTTCTTCTGATGGTACTGACGTAGTAATAGCAGAAGCATCTGGAAGTATTGCGGGTGTAATGACAGTTGCACATCACGATAAATTAGATGGAATTGAAGCTGGGGCAACTGGAGATCAAACTAATGCAGAAATTAGAACAGCAGTAGAAGCAGCATCAGATAGTAATGTATTTACAGATGCTGATCATTCTAAATTAAATGGAATAGAAGCTTCTGCAACAGCTGATCAAAGTAAGTCTGATATTGAAGGATTAGCAATACAAACTGTAGGAGCAATAACTTCTGGATCATGGACAGCTACAGACGTTGCGGTTGCCCATGGTGGTACTGGAGCTTCAACCGCCTCAGCTGCAAGAACAAATTTAGGCGTAGCCTATGCTAGTGACGAACAGGCATTAGCTGCAGTAAGTGATACAGTTGTTGTTACTCCAGGAAATTTAGCAGCAAGATCTTTTACAACAACTGTAGGGGGATCTACAACAGCAAATGTTGATCATAATTTAGGAACAAGAAAAGTAATGGTACAACTATTTGATTCAAGTTCTTATGAAACTGTATACGCACAAGTAGTTAGATCTACTACAAACAGAGTTGTATTAACATTTAATGTAGCACCATCAAGTGCTGATGTAACAGTTTTAGTAACTAGAGTAGGTTAATAAATGGCAAACAAGTATGAAAAGTTTGGATCTCGTAATTTTCACCCATCAGGAATAGGTACTAGTAATGGTGATGGAGAAGGAGATATTATGTATTATGGAGGCACTACAGTTGTTGCAGGTAAAGTTTATATTTTACAACATCAAGAATGTGGGGAAGGAGCAGATGATGAAGAGTGTGTTGAATGGGTTGCAGCTGATGCTGATAACGCTAACTCTTCAAATTTAATAGCAGTAGCTAGGGGCTCAGGTGCTGCTAATGTTGTAGGAATGTTATTAAGAGGCATGGTAACTATAACAAGTGGAGTAGCAGTAGGTAATGGTGGAGGTCCTATATATATTTCTACAACGGCAGGAAGTGTGACAGGAACAATACCTTCAGCAACTGATGACTACGTTAGAATATTAGGATATGCAATAAAAGATAATGTAATGTGGTTTAGCCCAGATAACAGTTATATAAAAATAGGATAATGCCAAATATAAGTCATATAAATAATAAAGCAATAGCAGATGTAGCTGTATTTAATGGTAAAAATATTAGCGATATAGGTGAGGTAATTACACTTACTGCTGCTACTACACCAAGCTTTGCTGATTCTTTTGCAGTTGCTAAATCTATAACTACTGGAACAGCACAAGCAGTTTATATTGCAGATAGTGATGGTCATTTTAATTTTACACATAATCAAGCATATACAATATCATTTTGGATAAAGCCTGGTTGGAATAGTTCTTTAAATACTAATGTACATTTGTTTTCATCAACTACTGCTGGTTCAACAAGTGCAAATGATAACATGATTAGATTGTTTTATCATGAATCATTAAACAGATTATATTTTGAGTATCGCTCTGCATCTAATGCAAAGAAATCTAATTTTTATTTATTTCACTCTAACTCTGGAAATCATGCAGCAGCATATGCAGCAGCTGGATTAGGTTCTACGTATTGGAGTGCTGCAAATAGAGGAAACGTTGGAGATGATGACTTTACAATGATTACTGTTGCAAAATCAACAACAAATTCTGCTGGATCTAGTTATGCAAAAGTTTATTGGAATGGTACTTGGTTAGGTAATGGACATTATGGATCAAACGGAACTGGACAAGGAACTCCTAATATGACTAGCGTTGATAGACAAATAGCATTGGGTAGTAATACTTGGACTTATTCAAAATCTGGTAATAGTACAGAAACACAATTTAATGATTTAACTATTTGGAATAAACAATTATCAGCATCTGAAATATCAGAACTTTATAATAGTGGAGCAAGATTAGATGCAACAACACATAGTGCTGCTGCTAATTTACAAATGTATTATAAATTAGAAAATAACGGTAATGACACTAGTGGTAATTCTGCTCCTGCATTTGCAGTAAATGGTAACTCTAACTTTGAATCAGTATAATGAATTACTATATAATAAATACAAATTCTTTTGCACTATCAGATAAAAGTAAAATAATATATTTACACAAAAGTATAGATGAAACAAAATATATAATAGTTACAAGTGAAACAATTGATGGTTATATAGCTACATTTGAATCTGCGGCAGCTTTAGAAGAATATACTAAAGAATATCCATCTGGGTGGGTAGGAGATAATACAGGTATAACACAAGAAGAAATGGAGGATATTAAATATATAGAAGGAATATAATGTTAGTATATAAAAAAATATCAGGCAACACTGCTAAAGAAATAATTCCAGTATTTGATTTAATATCAGATACTAATAATATTAAAAACAGTAAAGAAAAGCCTTTTAGTAAAATTAAAAATATTAGTATTTGTAATACACACGCTACTAATGATGTATATTTAGATCTATATTATAGTTATTATGAATACGAAATTGCATCTGAAAATAATTGGGATGCAGAAGTTTATCCAGACATTCATCCAACAAATAAGTATACTACAAGTATTACAAATTATTATTTAGCAAAAGAACTTTTAGTTGATCATGGTAATACATTAGTTTTAGAAGAGGAAGACTTTATAGATTTTAATAATAAAGAATATTCATTAGCAATTAAACTAAAAGAAGCAGATGGATCTGTAGATATTATAATAAATAAAATTTAAATTATGAGTATAATAAGTAAAATATTTTCAGGAGGAGCAACAGAACTTATAAAAGGTGTAGGTGGAGTTATAGATAACTTACATACATCTGGAGAAGAAAAGCTTCAGGCTGAATTAAAAGTAAAGGAATTAATAGCTAACTACGAAACTCAAATGGAAAAAGAAATAACTTCCAGATGGGAAGCGGACATGAAATCTGATTCTTGGTTATCTAAAAATGTTAGACCGCTAGTATTAGTATTCTTAGTATTATCAACAGTTATAATGATATTTATTGATGCTGGTACTATTAAGTTTGTGGTGGAAGACAAATGGACAGATTTATTACAATTAGTTTTAATTACAGTAATTGGAGCTTATTTTGGAGGTAGATCTATAGAAAAAACAAAAAAGTAATATGACTTTAAATGAAATAGCATACAATTTACTAAACCTTGTTAGAGGAGGTAGATCTAATAATGATGAACATATATCTTTGTCTCAAATTAAATTTAATATTAAACATTATAGAGCAATGTTTATTAGGAGAGATTATGGGAAAAATGGATTTGTAAGTAGACATGTAGAACAAGATTTAGGATGTGTTAGAGTAGAACCAGTTGACGCTTCTAAGTGCTGTAACTTAGATACAGCGTGTCCTGTATACAGAACAGTTAAACCATTGCCTAAAACTATTAGGTATAATTTTGAAGAAGCTATTTCTCATGTAGGAGATATTACAGGCATAGGTACAATACCTATGGTTAATTCTAATACAATACAATGGTTACCTTTTGATAGATATACAAAAGGAAAAATGAAAGCATACATGATTGAAGATTATTTGTATGTATATAATGCGGAAGGGTTAGAAGCTATAAATGTTAGAGGTGTTTTTGAAGATCCTCAAGATGTTTCTAAATTTGATGAATGTGAAGAAGGTGGATGCTATGATGATAGTAAACATCCTTTTCCAATACCTATGGATATGTTAAGTTTAATCAACCAAGGTATATTAGCAGGAGAACTTCAATTGCTGTCTGGATCTTTCAGCGATACGGATAATGATAGAATGCAAGATCCAAAAACAGTAAGAGGCACAGCCCCTAAAAAATAATAACTTTAATAAAAACTAGAAATAATGAAAAAAATGATGTATAAAAAAGCTGGAATGAAGTATAAAAAAGGCGGATCAAAGCCTGATTACTTAGACATGGACGGTGATGGCAACAAAAAAGAAAGTATGAAGTCTGCTATCAAACAAAAAAGTAAAATGAAAAAAGGAGGTAAAAGACAAATGGGTGGGGGAGCTCCTGCGCAGTCTTTTATTGAACCACCAATGGAAAGACCTTTTGATAGTAAAAATCAATTTGTAGCTCAAAGCGGTGGAGAGCGTATGAAAACTTTAAAGAAAGACCAAAGAGAAGAAAGAAAAACAGCTAGAAAAAATAGAAGAGCAGATAGAAAAGCTGACAGACAAGCAGTTAGGGATTTAAAAAAGTCTTCTAGAAAATCAAGAAACGCTAAACCGTTTGTAGATGGAGCAGGTCCTATTGTAGAAATGTCTAGAGGTGAAAAAAGAGAAGACAGAAGAGCTACAAATAAAGCAGCAAGAGCTTTTAAAAAGCAAGAAAGAAAAGCAAGACGTACGTCTAGAAAAGAATTGAAAGCTGGACAAAAATCTGCAAGACAAGAACAAAGAGGTCAAAACAAAATAGGTAGAGAAGAGCAAAAAAATAAAAAATTAAATACTTTAAACAAATCTGAAAGCTCATCTGTTAAACCTGTAATTAAAAAGAAAAAGACTATAGATCCAAAGGAGGCTGGAAAAAACGCTGGAAAAATAGTAAAAAATGTAGCTAAAAAGGTAGTGGAAAAATCAAAAGAACAATCTTTTGGAGATGCTTTTAAAACAAACAGAGCTGCTGGTAAAAAAGAATTTACTTGGAAAGGTAAAAGATACCATACTAGAACTAAAAGTGAAGAAGCTAAGAAAAATAAAAAAGAACCAGTAGGTAAAACAACTGAAAGTAAACGTCCAAAAGGGTTTCCACAAAAAAACGAAACTGTTGTAGAGCGTACAAAAAGGCAAATGATAAATCCTTATGCAGGACCAAAGTTTAAAAGAGGAGGTAAAAGGTAATGATTCATAACCTAAAAGAAATATATGAAGATTATTGTAAAACAAACGGTGATATAGATAAAGCTTTGTTTACAGATTTATGTCATCAATTTAATATAATGATAATAGATTATATTTTAGAAGGTAAAGAATTTAATATGGGGCATAACTTATCCACTATATCTATTACTAGGAGAGACAGAGATCCTCGATCTCCTAGAATAGATTGGGGAGAAAGTAATAAGTATAAGAAAGAGTTACTAGAAGAAGGTAAAAATTTATATGACTCTATAACAGAGCTTGGAACTAAATGGTATATATATCACACTGATGAGTTTTACTGTAGATATTATTGGAGAAAAGGTAAATGTAAAGTTTCTAATAAATCTGCCTATAGGTTTGATGCCACTAGAGGTATAAAAGGAAACAAAGAAAAGTTAATCACTCTTTTAAAAGAAGATGACTTAGCTTATTTAAAATTTAAAAAACAATAACATGGCTAGAAAAGGAAAGAAAAAAGGGTCTGATGGTAAAGCTTGTTGGGAAGGGTATTACTATGCGGGTTATGATTCTAAAAATAAAAAAGATATTTGTAAACCTGTAAAGAAAAAACAAACAGGAGGATTTATAGAGCCTCCTATTGAAACTATATAATTATGAGTATATACAAAACAGTATCAAGTAAAGTAGTAATCAGAAAAATATTTAGAGATCTTAAACCTTCAAAAGATAATTGGATAGATGACGCTATAGAATGGATAGGAGAAGCTTTAGAGCATATTGGGGCTGCACCACAGCTATGTCAAAAACAATGTGTTTTAAATATTAAAGATCATAAAACAATGATGCCTTCTGATCTTTACTATATAAATCAAGTAGCAATTAATAATAAAGTTTCTATTGCATCTTCTGAAGAACTAGACACATTAACATCTAAAGTAAAAGACTTACAAGATCAAATTAAAGATGCGCAAGCAAATGGATTAGAATACTCAGATACAGCTTCAGTATTACATGATATAAATAGTAGAATTGTAATATTAGAAAATGTTTATTTTTCAGGAGATGTTAATATGCAACCTTTACAATACGGTGCAAGTACTTTTCATAGAAGTATGCATTGTGACGGGTGTATAAATGAAAATATAAACTATGAAGAAACTTATATTGTAGATTGTGATTATATAAAAACATCTTTTAAAACAGGTAAAATATGTATAAGCTATATGGCTTTACCTATAGATGATGATTGCTATCCTCTAGTGCCACAAGACATTAGTTATCAAGAAGCTATGTTTTGGTATGTATATAAAAAAATGTTATTGTCAAATCCACAAATTAAAAACAATGGGATAGATTATAATTTTGCAGATCAGAAATGGAAGTACTACTGCACACAAGCTAGAAACGCAGCTAACTTCCCAGACATAGATAGAATGGAAAGCTTTATGAATCAATGGGTTAGACTAATACCACAGATAGATAGTCATGATTTAGCTTTTGAAAACTTAAACACAAGAGAAAATTTATATAGAAGCTAATGGCAGATAAGAGATTTGTAAAAGGATTATTTAAAGATACTGGACACATTGATCAGCCAGAGGGAACGTGGAGACATGCTCGTAATATGGTTATTAACGCTACAGATGGGGCTGTATCTAATGAGGGAGGAACAAGACTTAGAGGACATTTAGGAAGTAATTCAACTATAGGAGCTCAAAATGATCAAGTAATTGGAACTATTGAAGCTTCTGAAGATAGAACAATTATGTTTGTTACTGATGTAATGAGCGCTCCAGGAGTAGCTAGAAGTGAAATAGGTATTTATGAAGATGGTATATATACTATGTTATTTAATCCTAGTATTGCAACTAAACCTACTAATGATTTAAACTTTAGACAAAGCCACCCAATTGAAGGTACTTTTAAAATTGATTCTAAAGGAGACTTAATTGTATATTGGACAGATGATTTAAATCCTCCTAGAACTTTTAATGTAGACAGACAAAGACGAGAAAGTACTATAGGGGGAATTTTACAGATTAGTAGGTTGTATGGTATTACTTCTGCTAACTTAGATAATATAGATATATTAAATTTGTTTCCATATTCAGGACCTGTTCCTCATATAGATATAGATGATAAAGGCACACACCAAGGATCAATTGTTGAGGGAGGTGGATTATTAACTGCAGTGTATTATTTAGCACTAGCATATGTTGATAATGATTTAACAGCTACAAACTTTTTAACTGTTTCTAATCCAATATCTATTGTAGACGATTATGATAGCACAACTCCTACTAACAAAAAAGATGGGGCAAAAGAAGGTAGTCAAACTACTAAAGCTATTAAATGGGATATATCTAATTTAAATGTAGATTATGGTATTTTAAGGCCTGTTGTAATAAGAAGTAAAGGAGAAGCTAGAGAAGCTTTTAAATTAAATGATGTGTCTTTTAATACTACAACAACTAGTGTTTTATACACTGGGTTAGAAACAATTTCGGCTGGATCAGTAGAAGAGGTTATAATAGATACCATAGCATATAATAAAGCTAAAACAATTCAGCAACTAGATAATGTATTATACTTAGGAAACACATCTTCTTTACCAGATTTAGATTATCAAAAATATGCTAATAATATTAAGCTGCGAGCTAAAACAATAACAATTGAAAACTTTGATGAATTTTATGCGTCAGTAGATAATTTTGAAAGTGGGTGGGGTAATAGACCTGTAAATGAATATGGGGGAGTAGTTTATAGTGTAGACCCAACTAAATCGTATAGATATGGCCCTAATATATTTAAATACAAAGGATACACGAGAGATGAAGTATATGCTTTTTATATAGCTTTTATTATGAAAGATGGTAGTATGTCTTATGCATATCACATACCAGGAAGAGAAGATTTGTGGGACGAAAAAGAACCTGTAAATAATTTAAATGCTCCTGACTATGGAGGCTTATGGCAAGATGATATTTATAATGTTAGCCCAGAGTATGGTAAAAGATTCCATTGGATTGACTCTACAGTAGATTCAATATCAGGCTCATCATATGATCCTATTCAAGCAAGAAAAATGAATTATTGGGAAAACGCTACAGAGTTTTATCCTAACACAAGTAATTATGAAGTATGGGATAATACAAATGGAGGTCAACAATTGCCTGGTAGCGCAGGAAGTATAAAGGGTTTAAATGTTAGACATCACCATTTTCCTTCTAATAGAAATAGTAGTATGAGAAGTGTGTCAGATGATAATTGTAGAACATCTAGTAGCTCTACAGCATCTAATTATGCAGGTACTGTATATAATGAAGCAATTACAGTATTAGATGTTACTGGTGGTCAAGGAGGAGCTATTCCTAATCCAGGATCTTGGAGAAGAGTTAGATTTACTACTACAAATGGAGGCTCATATTTTAATAATACTCCAGCAATGCAAACATCTGTTAATGATCATTGGGACAGTTCTAATTCAATTTTTACAGCTCAATCTAATATTGATGTTAGAGTTAAATGGGCTATATGGTATGAGCAAAATACTGGATTAACTACTAGAAGTTTTTGCACAAGATTAAGAACTAATCAAGGAGGATCTCCTTGGACGCTAAGTAGTGATTGCAATAATGCAAGTCCTTATGGTAGTGGTGGTAGTTGTGGAGGAAGTCAAACAGATTTTAATGCAAGTCCACAAGTGTTTGGAAATATTGCATTAACTGGAGTTAGTAGTGGTGGAGGAGTTTTAGTATCGTTACAACCAGGAGAATCAATATGGTTAGAAGATGCGCAAAATACAACTGGAGGTGTAAATTATTATCAAGCTACTCCAGGAGAAATAAATTGTTCTGGAGGTGCACCAGGACAACCAAATACTTGTAGTAGTGGAAGTTATAACCCACCATGTTTAAGCGCAATTGAATTTGATATTAAAAGTTCATTTTTAAATATAAACCCAGATGATTATGCTGACGCTAAAATAAGTCATGATGTAAAAAGATTAGGATTTGATTTAGAAGATATTAAAATTCCACAATCAATAGCTGATAAAGTTCAAGGGTTTAGAATATATTATGCAAAACGAGAACATTCAAATAGAACTGTTTTAGGGCAACAAATACTTATACCATCGCAACGTAAAAGAGCTTTATTAGGAATTTGTAACGAAGCAATGTCAGGGACAGCTACTGCTGAAGCTTTACAATCTTTATCAACTTTACAAACTAATACAGAAGAGTTTTATAACATGCAACCTTATACTTTAGCTCCTTGGGATTATCCTGTATTGCCTCACTATTATGAAACAGGAGGACCTACTAATCCTGTAGGTTCAATAAATACTACTGATTATGCTTATGATACATTTTCTTTTCATGACTTTTATTTACAAAGAACTAAAAACAGTTTATCTCCAGCAACTCATGTTAATATAGAATATTATGTACAAAATCTAGCGTGGAATGGACCAGGATTAGAACAAGATAAAAGAATGAATACTATTCTTTTAGGAGATCCAACTGATGCAGCAGCAACAACTCCTGTTAAAGTACAAGAAAGATGGGGATGGGATGATGAGCAAAATTGCTACCCACAATTAATGGGAACTTCTATTCATATAGGAGTTAAATATAGTGCAGTTAATGGCAGAACACAACCTAGATTGTTAGGGCAAAAGTCTAAAACATATCTAATGGGTGATACAATTTATAAAGGGCAGGCATTAGGATATGGTGCTAAACTATTTAATGAGTTTGGTGAAAGTCTTATAGCTTTAAAATTAATGGACAATCATGCTATTAATTATCGTAGAGGAAGATCTTATCCAGAATCTAATACTATAGGATATTTTGCTGATACATATGGAGCAGGAGCACCAGAATTAATCTATGGGCATTTTGGAAATCCTGTAGATGGGTTTTCCACTTTAGTGAATAGACTAGATAATAATGGAGATTTTGTTTCAAACCATGGTTTAAGAAGTCAATCTATAATAGCTAATTTAAAAGCATTTAAAACTGATGTGTATAAATCTTTAGATAGTCAAGAATTAGTATGGACAGGATATGAGGTTTTAGGAGGTGATTTAGAAAACTTTGTTTTTGATGGATCTGGCAATATGACTGGAACTGGTAATACAGTTGACGTTATACCAGATGGAATATTTGGAGGAGACACTTTTATATGTAGACATGGAATATCTCCGGCTATAAAATATAGTAATGACCAAGATAATTCTAACCCAAAAAAAGCAATTCATTATCATATTGTAGAGAGTACAGATAATATAAATTTTAGACACGAAGAGTCTGAAAAAACAATGTATTTTCCTAATACTCCAGCAAAGACTTTATTAAAAATATCTGGTGTTGAAGATTTACATCATTTTGATAATCTAACATATAATGATAATTATTCTTTAAACAATGATGTAAGACCTGCGTTTCCTTTACCTTTAAGAGACATACTACAAAATGACTTTCCTACAAGAGCTCATAGAAGCGCTAAGAATGACACAACAAGTATTATAGATAATTATAGAATATTCTTAGCAAATCAATTTAAAGACTTACCTAGAAACAGAGGTGAACTTTGGAAGCTTTCTAGTTTTAATAATTTATTATATTTTCATATGCAAGAAAGTTTATTTGCAGCACAAGGTAAGCAATCTATGCAAATGAAAGATGGTAGTGAAGCTTTTGTTGGAAGTGGAGATATATTTGCACAAGAACCAAATGAATTAATACAAACAGCTGGAGGGTTTGGGGGAACACAGTCTCAACGAGCTGCATTAACTACAAGATATGGATATTTCTTTGTAGATCAAGCAGCTGGTAAAGTATTTATGATGAAAGAATCTTTAGATGAGATAAGTAAATTAGGTATGAAAAATTGGTTTAAAGAAAATTTATCATTTATACTATCTCCTTATGGGATTACCGATGATAATCCATTAGCTAGATTTGGTATTCATTGTGAATACGATTCAGAGTTTAAAAGAATATTATTAACTAAAAGAGAGGTTGTACCTACACAGCAGTTTTTAGATATGTTAGATTTGTTTTATATACCTTATGGTTCTGGTGGATCATTTTTAAATATAAGATATAATCCTGTTCAGAATACATATCAACAAGCTACTCTTTTTGGAGGATGGCAAAATATATCGTGGAATAATACTTCATATTTTAATCAAGATGTAACTGGATGGACTATTTCTTATTATCCAGAAATGGGATTCTGGGGAAGTTTCCATGACTATGTTCCTTATGATTATTTTAAAGACTCAAAACATTTTTATTCTTTAACTGATCAATATCCTAGACCTGTAGTATCTGCTACTGACGGTACAACTTTTGGTAATGCTGGTATATGGAGACATAATAACACTGGAAGAGATAGTTTTTTACCTGGAGATGGTTATGGAGTGTACTATCAAGAAAATGCTGCACTTACATATACTACATCCGCTTGGCTAGATCTTGTTAATCATCATCCTTTTGAGTTTGAATTTATTCATAATGAATATAAATCAGACGATGTTTTAACTTCTTCATTTAGTTATACTTTAGAAACATTTAATCAAGAAAATATTAGCGTGTTAGAACATGGGTTTACACAATACTTATTATATAATACTTTTCAAATGTCAGGTATAGAAGATTTAGAGTATTTAATAAATACAAGAAGAATAGGTAACAGTTGGAAGATAAATAAGTTTAGAGATATGGCAGCAGAGATTACAAATGTGTCTCCATATTATATGTCGACTGGAACTAATATTATAGGAGGAACAAATACAGGAACGATAACAACTAATCCTAATCAGAATATGTTTATATATGATGGGATGTCTAAAACAATTAATAACTTATACTTAAATTTAGGTAAAACGTGGGATTTACAGAAGAAATTTATAGATAAATGGGTAGGAATCAGACTTATTTATAACAATATCTCAAATAATTCATTAAATTTGTACGCTACAGATGTAGTTGTACGTAAAATGCATAGATAATATATGAAAAAGAAACGACAACATAAATCAAAATATTCAGTTACACGAAGAAAAAGACGTCAATCAGGTGGAATGTATACTGATAATACTGTACAATCTGCTGGGCAAGGGGCTGTAGGAACAACAGCTAATGTAGTTTTTGACGAAAGCAATCCTGCTATCTTAGAAGCTAAGATGCAAAAGCTACAAGAAGCTAAGCAAAATGCTATGGATAGTAGTTCAGAAATGGCTGCTTCTGTAGAGGCACAAGATAAGCAGGATGCACAAGCTGTAGCTTTAGCTGAACAAGAAAGTAATCAAAAATTTGAAACTGGAGAAAGTCTAGCTAAACAAGGAATGGAAGCTTATGATGAATATCAAAAAGGAGCAGCAGCACTAGCTACTAAAAAAGCAGGAAAAGTAGCAGCTGAAAAAGCAGCGAAGTCTATTGCTGGAAAAGAATTTGGAAATGTAGCTAGAAAAAAAAGTGCAGAAGAAGTTAGTAAAATGTTATCTAAAGAAGTAGTAGGTGAGGGCGCAGAACTAGCTTTAAGTAATACATCAGGAGGATCTTCTAGTTTACTAGGAGCTTTTAATGCTCCTGCACCTGCAATGCCTACTCCAGGTATAGTTCCTCCTACTCCAGCAGTTAATGCAGTTGCTAACGCAGGAACAACAGTAGGATCAGAGATTGGTAAAACAGCAGTTAAAGAAGGAGCTAGTAAGTTTGCAGGAGTTGGAGGTGCCGGAGCAGCAGGAACGTCAGGGTTAGCTAAGTTTGCTACATCAGGAGCTGGAATAGGTACTATCGCATCTTTAGCTGGTACAGGTATTTCTATGCTATCTGATGACGGAGACCCAACTAAATCTAATTTTGGTGAGTACTCTGGATCTATATTAAGTTCTGCAGGAACCGGAGCTTCTGTAGGGTCGTTATTAGGGCCTGTAGGTACAGCTGTTGGTGCAGGAGTTGGCGCTTTGTATGGAGCAGGTAAGCAATTTTTTGGAACTAGAAAAGCTAAAAAAGCAGCAAAAAGAGCAGAACAAGATAAAATAGCAAGAGTAACTAAATACAATAAAGAGATTAGCAATAATCTAGCAAGTGCTAATATGCAAGCTAGAGCAGCAGAGATACAAGCAAAAACATATTCAGGATATGATCTTGGTAGAAATGTTGTTGCCAGATTTGGAGGGAATAGATTACAAATGCCTAAGTACGCATAAAAATATAAAATATGAGAAATAGAATACTACAAAGATTAGAAGCTAAAAGAAAAACAAAAAGATTTCAAATGGGGGGCACGCCACTGCCAGGAGGAGAAGTACAACCTATACCAGGATCAGATGCTGTTGAGTTTAACGGACAAACTCACGATCAAGGAGGAATAATGGTAGACAATATAACTGAAGTAGAAGATGGCGAAACTATGGATCAAGTTACTATGGGTAAAGGAGGTAAAAAGAAAGATTATTTTTTCTCTTCTTATCTAAAAAAAGGTGGTAGATCTTATGCTGACATGCATAAAAATATTTTAGCAATGGGAGGTGGACAAGAGGATATAGATTATTTAGCTAAAATGCAAGAAGCTGCTGCAGGTAGAAATCCTAACAATGTTAAAACAGAATACCAAGAAGGTGGCCCAAGAAATAGTCAAGAAGGAAATAAATATCAAGTAGCGTCAGATGCTATATATGGTAGTATTGATGATGAGATGGGTACAGTACCTGACTATCAGCCAGGTTACACTGTAGATGGTGTTCAAATGTATACTGGAGAAGGAGATACAGACTTTCAAACTAAACTGCAAGACGAAGAGTATAGAAATGCTTGGATGAAAAATGTAGACCCTGAAGTATTAAAGGCGGCAAATATTGAAAGTTTTGATGATATGGGAGATCCAAAGAATGTAACAGCATACCAAAAGGCTTGGAATGATGCAAACCCAAATAATAAAGTTGTAGTAGATGGTAAGTTTGGAGAACAAACATTTAGAACAGCTAAGGTTACTCCAGCTGAAGAAGAAGAAATTATAGAAGAAACTCCAGACACAGAAGAAGATACTACTACAGATACAGAAGTTCCTGAAGAAAAAAAGAAAGATTACTCTAGCACTTTACTAGGATTAGGTAGTATGATACCAGCAGTTATGGCATTTAATGATAAACCTGATTATATGGAGTCTCCAGATTTACAAGCTCCTGGAATAGTTAAATCAGAAGATGTAGCTAAACAACATTTAGATAGAGTTGATTTTAATGATCAGTTAGCGCGTAACTCTGCTGATGCAACAGCTATGAATAAATTTATTGACACTTCTGGAGGAGGTCCTGCTAGTATGGCTAACAAAATGGCTATGTACGCTAAAAAGCAACAAGGAGATAGAGAAATTAAAGCTCAAGAAACTAGAGCTAATACTGCTATAGCTAACGAAGAAGCTAACATGGATAGTGCAAGAAAAGTTAGGAATGCTAATGCCGCATTAGATGCTAGTAAATTTAATGTAAAATCTCAAGAAGCAGCTGCTAGTGCAAACACTAGAAACAAAATGTATGTTGACGAGTTTAATAGAAGTGCAGATGCTGCAACTAAAGACAGAAGATTAAATGCTGTACAATATGGTATAAATACTCTTGCATCTTTACATAGAGATAAACTTATGTATCAAGCTAGCGCTGATGTAACTGACGCAATAGATGGGCAAAGAGGAATAATGGATAGGTTTAATAATAGAACAAACAATATAATTCCTTATACTGAAACTACAACTACACCTCCAGAAGAAACAACAGCTAAAAGAGGAGGATATAGACAACTTAAAAATTTAAGAAGATAATATGGCAAATAAATATAGTAGATATGAATTACAACCTTTTCCTAGTTTATATGTAGATAATAAACAACCGGAAATTGCTCAGTTATTATCAGATAGATATGATAAAAATAAGCAATCAAAAGATTTAATAGATAGAACTTTATCTCAACTAGAACTATTAGAGGGGGATAGAGGACATTTAGAGAGAGTTAAAACAGATGTTAAAACTACACTTAATGATCATATTAAAAAAGGTGACTGGGAGAACTCTTCGTTAGTAGTTGCAGATGCTGCAATGTTAGTGGAGACAGATGCTGGTTTAATTGCTGCAAATAAGTCTATGAAAAATAGGCAAGCTGAAATAGCGGCTGTAAGAGAAGCTAAACTAAATGGTATTCCTATGTTAGATTTTGGATCTAATATTAGAAAGACACATCAATCTTATTATTATGATGAAGAAACTGGTTCTTATATAACTAATGTATATGAGCCTATGGCAACAAAGCAATTAGACTATAGAACTAGAAAAGAAAAAATGATAGGTAAGATACCTGCTAGCCAATATAATGCTATGATGGCTGGTATAAGTAGAGGTCAAACTAATAAAACTGCTAGTCTTGTTGTTGATCAGTATATCCAAGATACTGCAGAAGGGCAACAAGAATATAGAAAAATAATGGAATTGGAATTACCACAATCATTACCATTAGAAGAAAGATCTAAATTAGCTAAAGCTCAAATACTACAAGACTTTAGAGAAGTTGCAAGGCAACAAGAATACAATAAAAATAGTGCTGTACCAGGTCAAGGTCAAGGCGGAAATGGTATAGCTCCTGGTATAACTATAACATCTAGTCAAGATAGTAAGATTGTAACTGGATTTGATAAAGCTGATGATAAGATTAGTAAGATGAATAAAACTAACATTGTTTTACTAAAGCACTTAGAAAACGCAACAAGTGAAGAAGAGAAAGAGAATTATCGTTTACAAATAGCAAACAATAATAAACTTTTAGATTCAAGTCTTAAAAAACTTGCTAACTCTAGTGAGGAAGGTAAAAAAGCTTATGAGGACTATTTAACACTAACAGATAGATTTAGAGATTTAGGTGAAGATGGGGAGGTTCTTTTAGCAGCTACTCAATACTTAACATTAGATACTAATGATACAGATACAAGTTGGGGTGATCTTGCACTTGCAACTGCAGCTGGCGCTGCTTCTGGTGGAACACTTGGAGCAGGACTAACATGGTGGTCAGGACCAGGAGCTGCATTTGGAGCGGGAGCAGGAGCAATTGGTGGAGGAATAATTGGGTTTTTTGGCGCTTTATTTGGTGAAACAACTAAACTACGTAATGTAAGAGATTGGCACAGAACTCAAGGAAAGAATGAGTATGGAGGACCTACTTTAGGTATACCATTTGTAGATGATGAAAGAGAGCAATTAGCGGATGAGTTATATGGAGGAGAAAATCCTAACAATCCTGCTATACTTGGAGGTCCTACTATTAAACATTTAAATAATCAACTAGGAACTAATTTTTCAGAAGATCAATTAGAAGAAGTTATGGGGCTGACAAATTCTTATTATACTTTTATGGTTGATGATAAAAGCGTAGATGGAGAAGGTAATAAAACTAAAAGACTTAGTGGGGATAACTTATTTAAAGGAGTCAATGAAAATGACTTTACAGTTAATCAAAAAACTATGTCTTATGATATGAGTGATAAGGGTAAATCGAAAAGAAATAATGCAAATGCTTTTATTCAAGAAAATGTAAATTTAAAAAATGGAGGTATACAGTTTGAAGGTATGAATACTAACACTAATGAATTTGATAAGTGGATAAATGGCGATATAGATGAAGGAGGTATTGGAGGAGTAGATAATTTAACAATTAGAGGTGTAATGTTACCAGATATTACAAATAATGCCCCATTAAGAATAACATTTGGATCACAAAAAGATGGTACTAGAGCATCTGATAGAACTGCTTATATCACAGATCCAACAATGTTACAGCCAGGAGGATGGGTTCATGATTTACTTAAAAAGCATTATGGCAGAGTTGATGCTGCATATGAAGAGAAAATAAGAATAGATTATGATAGAAGAGGTTATGGTAATGTAACTTTAGACGATTATACTCTAAATTTAGCAGAGAAAAAAGTAATTATAAACGGAGGAACACAGGAAGATGTGTTGAGGTATAAGAGGGCACAAGAAGATTATACAATAAAAGCTATGCTAGTACAGCCAGAAACCTTTAACTTTGAGCATTATAAAAAAGGACCAAATGGAGAGCTTGGATTAATAACAAATAACGGATTTATTCCTTTTCAATTAAATGGTACCTTTAATGAAGCTGCATGGACTGAGTTAAGTAATAGACCTCAAGAATTACAAGGTTTAAGAAATACAATGTTGAATACAAGCTTACAAGACTTTACCAATCTAGGAATATAATAAAACCAATATGATAGACAAAAAACAGAACGGAGGTTTAGAAGATGATAATCAAGATTTAATCCAACCATCAGGAGATCAGACTTTAAATAGTAATAACTTAATTAACACTGTAGAAAATAATAAGCCTTTAGAGATTTCAGGTTTAGCCGGTATAGATATATTAAGATCTTTACAAAATGAAGGATATGATCCTGCAGGAGCTACTACACATACAATAAATAAAGATGATTTTAGTGAGTATAAAAGACTTATAGATGGTCCGTTTAGTTTAACTGATAATAGTATAGATGATAAAAGAGCTGAAGGTCAAGGCTTTGGAGAGAAAGCTGCTCATGGTCTTCTTAAGCTTTTTCCTAAAACCGCATCACATGTACTAGGTTCTACTGTAGGGTTGTTAGATGGGTTTGCAGAAGTAGCAAAAGATGCTTATAACAATGGTATTGCAGCATCTAATTGGAATAAATTTTTTAATAATGATTTCCAAAGATCTTTAGATGACTTTAATAAAGCTGTAGACGATAAACTTCCGCATTACTATACCTCTCAAGAAGCAGATCTTAGCTTTGCTCAATCTGTATTTGGTAAAGGTGCTGCTAATTTTTGGACTAACGATTTTTCACAAGGACTTTCTTTTGTAGCTGGTGCTGTATTGTCTGAACTAGCTACAGCAGGTACTGCTAGATATTTAATGCCAGCTAAAGCAGCTGCTAAATTAAAAGGTATAGCAGCAATAAGATCTACTAGCTATGGTCAGAAAGCTATACAAGCTAGTAAAAATTTACAAAAAATAAATAAAGCTGAAAAAATTTACGCCGGGTTAACAACAGGAAGAAGAATAATGACCGGTGCATTTTATGAGTCTGGAGTAGAAGCTAGACATAACTATGATGCTGTAGTAGATAAACTTAATCAATTGCATGCAGAAAGAGGGTTAGGAGAACCTACAGCAGAAGAACAAGCAAAAATTAAAGACATCGCAGTTAAAGTTTCTAACGGTGTATTTGCAGGTAATGCGGCTTTAGTTGGTTATAGTAATTTTTTAATGTTCCCTAAAATATTTGGTAGCGGTTTAATTAAAAATAAAAAATTTAAAAATAAAATAACTCAAGGAGCAGACGGAAAATACAAAGCTAAACATAAAGACTTTGGTAGAATGCGAAACTTTATAGACAACAAATATTCTTTTGTTGCAAAAAGAATGGCATATGAAGGTCTTGTAGAAGAAGGAGGTCAGAAAACATTAGACATTTCAGGGCAGTATGCTGCAGAAGACATGTATTTTAATCAGAAAAATCCTGGTCAAATGCAAGCTATTGGTGAGATAATGAACCATACGTCTGATGGTATGGCTAAAGCTTATGGTAGTGTTGAAGGACAAAAAGAAATATTTTTAGGAGCAGTTTTAGCAGGATTAGGATTACCTAGTTTTATACATACAAATGAAAAAGGAGAAAAGTCTTTTAAAATAGGGTATGGTAAATCAGGTGGTTTCCTTGATTTTATGAACCAATACTCAGAAGGTAGAAAAGAAGTTGAAGACGTAGTTGACTACATGAATAACAACCCAGATGCTTTAGCAGGTATCAAAAATAATTTTGATATGCTTATGGGCATTAAAACTGCAGACGACCAAAGAGATTATGCAGATGCAACTAATAATGACTTTGCTTACAAGAATGCAGATCATGATGCATTTTTTGCTTTTGTACATAGTAGACTACAAGGAGGATATTTTGGGGATGTGCTAGATAGTTTAGAAGACATGAGAGGTATGGATCTTGATTCTTTTGAAGCTATGTTTAACTATGAAGAACAAACTCAAGACATGTCTAAAACAGAAAGAGAGGCATTCTTAAGTGAGAGAAGAAACAAAGTTATTGATACTCATATAGAAAGAGCAAATAAAATTAAAGAAATACATGAGTCTTTAGATAATACTAGAATAAGTCCTGCAGCTAAAAAAACAATAGCGCAAGCTTTATCTAGCACTGCAGATCTAGACTCAAGAGAACAAAAACTTATTAGTGAGCTGGAAGAAACAGGAGGATTTGCTTTAACTGCTATTACAGATAAAGAAGAAAACGACAGATTTTCTAATGATAGTATTTTTACTAAGCTAAAAAACTTTACTATGAAAAAGCTAGGGCTTAAAGGTAAAGATGTAATGGAAAACTCTGAAGTTGGTAAAGAAATTAAAAGAGAATTAGGTATAAAAGAATTTACAAAGCCTGGACACCCATATTTAGTATGGCAAAGAATGGTTCAAAAACTACAAAGTCTTAAAAAGCAGCAAGATGCTTATGAACAAGATGACAATGTAGAAGGTTACGTAGAAGTAGGAGACCAAATAGAAAAATTAGAAGATGAGATTGCAGAATTAACATCTGCAATAGATAATCAAACTGCACCAGATATATCATCAGAAGAACAACAAATACTTGATGAGTATAAAAAAAGAGATCCTGCAGGGTATGAGCTTAATAAAGATGAAATGATTAAAAAGCTTCAGGACCTTAGAAGGATTAGAGCTAAGAGACATCAAATGTTAAATCTTGTACAACAACTGTTAGACCCAATTGCAGCTAACGATAAGATACAACAAATGGAAGAGGTTGTACAAGACATTTTAACTGAAGAAGAAAGAAAAAGTTTACCACCAGAAGAACAACGTTTAGCTAGAAAGTATAAAGGTAAGATTGTTGAGTTTGAATATACAGATAAAAATGGAAACACTAGAACACACAGAGTACTTGTAAAAGATTCTGAGAATATAGTTAAACTTCCTAATGAAGAAACTTTTAGATTACTACAGAGAAAGAATGATTTGCTTAAGAAAGGAGCGTTGACAGAAGATGAAAAAGCTGAATTAGAATTACTAGAAGAAGAATTAAAAAAGCCGGAGCACGTAACACAGTATGATAATTCGTTAAGCATTGGAGTGTTTAAAAAAGCTACTAATGTAAAAATTCTAAGTGAAGAAGATTTAGTACTTAAGCAGCTGCAGTCTGTAACGCAAGTACTGCAAGATCAGCTAGCAGAAAAACTATCAGAAGCAACAAAAGCTATAGAAGAATCTAAACAAGAGCTTATAGATATAACTTTACAGATTAAAGATATAAAAGTAGCTATAAGAAATGCTAAAACTAATAAGAAAGGTGAGTTAAGAGTTAACTTAAACTCTATAGGTAGAGGAACTCAGAATAAAGTAGAGACTGCTTATCAGCTGTTACAAAACCTAAAAGCAAAAGAACAAGCTTATAAAGCATTACTAGTTAAGTTTAATGAAGATGTAGCTACATTAAATGACAATGCATTAAGAATGCAAGTTATACACACTACTATTACAAACCCAGAGACAGTTGCTGGTATACTAGGAAAGTCTAGTTCTAAGCAAGAAGTTTTTGAAGCTGTTACTGAACTGTTAGGATTAACTTCTATGGAAGAGTTTTATAAAAATCTTGGGGATCAAGGATTCTTTGATACAAATGCACTAACTGCTTTAGCCGGTCAAAAGAATAAAGACGGAGGATATGATGTTGATAATCAATTACTTCAAGAAATATTAGGATTAGCTTCTAGTAATATAAGTAAAGATTATTTAGATTTGATGAATACTGATTTAGAACACTTTAGAAGTGAATTGATTCTTTTAACTAAACATAGAGAAGATGTAGAAAGAATGCTTAGTAGAATGGTTACTCCTGATGGACAATCTGTTATGTTTCCTCCTGATGGTTTAGGCCCTAAAGATTTAGAATATCTTAGTAGAGAGCTTAGAATGGTAGATCAAGACATAAAAACTTTAGAAGGCATTGTTAGTATGATGGAAGCTGAGACTGAACAAAACCTTTTAGATGCAACTAATAGCGAGCTAATACAAGAAAGACTAAAAGCTATACAAACACAAAAAGAAATTAATGATGTGTTTATAGAATATGAAAATTTCTTAATGTCTGTTTTATCAGAGCCTGCAGAAGAAGCTGAATTAGAAGAAGGAGAGACACTACCTGAACAACTTGATATAGAAAGTCAAAGAGATAATTCTCCTAGCTTAGAGAGCGTAGGATGGACTAAGACTGCAGGTAACCATGGTGCGTCTTTAGCTAAATGGGAACAAAAATATAAACAGTTAGTATCTCAAGGAGATAAACTAACTGAAGCAGAGCAAATGGAATTACAACATGTTGAGTCTCAGTTAAGGTTCTTTAGAAAATCATATGAAATATTTGACTTTAGTAAAAAGACAGGTGCTAGACTTAAAATTGTAACTAGATATAATATTAGCGATGATCTAAAAGATAAAATTGTTTTTTATGATATAGCTAAAGCAAAGAAATCAGGTAGATTTGATGACCCTTCTAACTATCAATACTCAGACAACTTAACTGAAAATCCAAATAGAGATGAAACTTTAGAAAATATAAAACTATTATTAGTAGATGCTACTGGTCAACCTATATTACTAGATGGTGGCCTTGTATATACTGATATGAATAGTTCTGATATGGTTAACTCTCAAGGTAGATTTAAAGGACAGCCTTCAGATCTAGATAAAGATGGTAACTTAAGAGAGGATTTAGGATTAGATGTAGCACAACAAGATTTTATTGCTGAAAGAAATAAGATACTATCAGACAATCAAGAAAGATTCTTTTTTATTACTAAGAAAAGTAGAGGTGTTGCTATAAAAACTGAAGAAGGATTGCAACCTGGGCTAGGAAGATTAGAAGTTAAGAAAGGAAAAGGTAACTCAGGAGTAAGACCGGCTAAAGAAGAAGACTTAAAAGACATGCCTCTTACTATAGCGCTACCTAACGCAGGACAAAAAGGTGCAGACCAACAAGTTAATCTATTTGGATTTAAAGTAACTAGTAGGTTTGCTTACTTTGGTACACCTACTCGAGGTCACATGGGTACAAACAATTTAATACCTGCACAGATTTCTAGGTTAAGTGAAAACCAAGTAAATAACATATATAACCTATCTAGATACTTTGCTGAGAATGATAAAGGAGGTATTAATATAGGAGGTAAAGGATTTACAACTATACTTAAAGAACAAATAATGTATGGTGATAGATCTAAACAGAGAGAAAGACAAGAGTTTTCTATATATATGAAAGATGATGCTATATTCTTTGGTGATCAAGGAAAGAGCATAAGCATGGAACAACTAAAAGATCCAAACAAATTCTCTGATATACATGAAGAGTACAAAGGATTTTTAAGAACTTTATATTTTAATATTCTTTCCCCTGCTTTAGCTACAGATCAAAAAGCTAGAGTAGAAGCTGGAAAGAAAGGGAGAAAGACTGGAACGTACGTAGCTCCAGACTATACAAAATTTAATGAGGTTATAGTAAATGATGATTTAAGTACAGAAGTTAAAGAGTGGGATAACTACACTCATTATTTATTATCTGATGTAGGTAGAGATGTTGCAGATGTACCTGTAAAAGTAGATTTACCTTTAGCAACTAGCCCTAAAGTAGATCAAAGATATACTCCACAATATAAGAATGTATATCTTGAGCACAGTTCACAATCATTTACAAATGAAGGTATAGAAAATGATAAGAATGATTCAAATAGAACTGTAGATAGAACAGAAGACCCTGTAGTAGACACTACTAAAGAAGAAGATATATATGAAGAAAGAGTTGTAGTTAATACTAAAACAGGAGAAAGAAAAACCATAATAGTTAAAGTAGCTAGTGATGAAGAAAAAGCTATAATAGAAGGAGAGGAATCAAAAGCCGCACAAGAAGAAACACCAGACACTTTAGAAGATAGTCCGTTTTCTCAATCATCAATGGATGATGAGTTTGATGAGCCTTTCTTTTTATCTAACATGGAACAACCTTCTAATAATATAGATTTAAATCAAGAGTTAGAATGGTTTAACGCTAATATGCCTAAAGATTCTAATGGAAACTTTTTAGTAGGAATTGATATGATAAAAGGATTGATAGATGGTAAAGCTTTTGGTAAGTTTACTAAGGATGGTAATATATTATTATCAGACTTATTAAATACCCCGGGTATAGTATACCATGAATCTTGGCACGCAATTACTAGAAGATTTATATCTCCAGAACAAAGGTATGCACTATATGATGAGGTAAGAGGTATGAGAGGATCTACTCAAACCTTTAAAGGAGAAACTAAAAAAATGTCTCAGCTAACAGATAAAGAAGCAGATGAATGGTTAGCGGAAGAGTTTAGAGAATATGCATTATCAAATGGAACTCATAAAGTAGGTAGTAATATACAAAAAAGTATATTTGATAAAATACTAGCTTTATTAGATTTCTTTATTAATAATAAATCTCAAGCACAAGAGTTAATGTCTAGAATAAATTCAGGATACTTTAGTAACCCTACTAACGAAGTAACTATATATGATTCTAAAACCGAAGCTTACTTTGAAGGCACTAAGTTAACTGCTACTATGCGTAATAACGTTATGGAAGGTATGACAGTTTTGTTATTTAGTAAAGCATTAAAACCGGGTAGCGGCGTATTTACTTTAGCAGATTTTGTTAATCCAAAGAAAACTGAGGCAAGAAATAATGCTGTTAGAAGTTTATATGGAGATACAACAACAAAAGGAACTGTATACTCACAAATACATCTTTACCTAAAAACAGCTAGAGATAACGCTACTACGCAAGAAGAAAAAGATAATCTTACTAATACTATGAGGGCTATATATGATAACTGGACCCAATTGCAACAAGAGCATGCAAAATATTTAGAAAGATTTACTATAAACGTTACAGAAGAAGCAGAAGAATTAGAAAGAATAAGAGAACAATTTGGTAAACCACAAAACGAAATAGACCCTAGTGTATATTTACCAAAAGCAGTAAGGTTATTATTAGCTACATTACCTAAAAGTAAAAATGGAAAATTTGTACTTAACGAAAGCGGACTCCCTAAACTAGTAGAGTTTGGTAGTATAATGAATTTTATGTATAAAGAATTTGCTAATACTAATCCATTAGATTTTAGAAAAAACTTAATAAGATTAGAATCAAAAAGACCTGAAGTAAAACTTATAAAAAATAGATTAGGGCTGCAGTCTGATGATCTAACATCAAAAACTCCAGATCAAATTAGATTAATAGTTCAAGCTATGATGCAGTTTGATCAATCTAACAATACATTCTATACTCAACTTATGACAAGAGATGGAGGTAGAAGACTTATTGATAGTAATCAAAATAGAGTAGAAGATAAGATAAAGTTAAACTGGACTAATAACTTTAAAGAAAACATACAAAGCAACAAGTCTTTAGGTAAAGATGTAAACGGAGAGTTAATAATTAATAAAAATGCTAAAGTAAAAATAGGTAGAAAGAAAAAAACATTTGCTGAGTGGGCCCTTGAAGACAAAACACCTCAAGAAGCTTTAATAGTACTAGATCAATTAGGAATTACATTTACAAAACCTGATGTATTTTCAGAGCTGTATGCAGCAGATGAAAACATAAAACAAGCTGTTAATTATATATTACAATCTGTATATAATGAACCAGTAAGTAATATATTTAAAGGAGACATACAAGCTAACTTAAGAACATTAGTAGAGCTAGAAGCAGCTACTAATCCTACAACGGTAGACTTACAACACAGGAGTCCTGATGGTAAAACAATACATGGTGTTAATTTAAAAACTTATGCAGATGTATTAATTTCTGACATAACAAAAATTGGGCCTACTGGGGAGTCTATAGTAAATATTGAAAAAGTAGCAAACTTATTAAAGTATGATAACTTAGCTAATTCAGTTTATTTAAAATCTATGTTAGAAAATCCTGCTACACCTTTACAAGTTGTAATACTTCAGGGTATAGATCAAAATTTTGGTAGAGGTAAATCATTATCTAAAGGATCTCCAGTAGATATTGGAGTAATGATGGTAAACTCTTTGTTAAGTAAAGGTATAATGCCAATACTTAGAACAGCTGATAAGAAAACAGAGTTTGGTATTCAGTATGCTACTCCTAGTTTAAATCTAACTAAAGAAGCTATGATAGAAAGATTAAAAGGATATTTAGCAGATGAGCTTAGAGTTGCTTCTAAATTTAATAGTAAAAGAAAATCTATATTACATAGAGTATCTAAACTAAAAGACAGTGGAGGTAACTTAAGATTTTTCCAAGGACTAGTTCCATCTCTAGCTAGAAAAACATATGGTAAATATTTATCAGAAGAACAGATTGCTGAAATAGTTAATAGAGAAAGCGTAGCAAATGATCTTTCTACATTCTTAGATAATCAAGTAGAATCTACTATGAGCACGCTAAGCACTTATAACATAGCTACAGCTGGAATAGATTCTAATCTACTAGATAGAGCAACGGTAGTATCTGTAGATAGACCGGGTGTTACTCCTAACCAAGTAATAGGTGAACAATTTACCTATGAGTATATGACAGGAGTAAATGAGCAAGGAAAATTATTATTAGGTGACTTTGCTTTATATACAGATTTATTTAAAAGAACATCTGGTATTAGCGGTACCAAAGCTTATCCAACATCTGATCCTAATATTTTAGATTGGATGAATACTAATGTGCCAAACTTATTATCTAATAAAGAGCATACTCCTAATTTAAGAGTTTCACATAGAGCTGCAATTAAAACAGAAGCTCCTTATTTAGAGCAGTATATGGCTACCTTAGACTTAATGGGTATGAGCACAGACTTTATGAATAACGTTAATGATGTATACTCTAACATGGAAGAATTTGATGGAGGTGGATTTATAACATTAGATGCATATAGAAGTTTATTATATAGAACCGGTAAGTGGACTCCAGCACAAGAAGACTTCTATCAAAAATTAGTTAACAAGGAAGATTTTACAACAGAAGATGTAGCATTATTACCTCCAATAAAACCACAATTGTTTGGACCTTTTATTGCTGAGAATTCTAGACTAATGACTTTCCATAAGTTTGCATTATTTCCACTAGTACCAAGACTAATGGTAGACAAAGCGTTTAATAACATACATCAAGACATGCTTAACAATGACATTGATTATATGATATTTGAATCTGCAGCTAAAGTAGGTGGTATAACAGCAGGTAGAGAGTTTGTAAACAATGATAATAGAGAAGGGTATGATCCTTTTTACGAAGAGCTGCCAACCGGGTATAGCGCATATAAACCTATGGCGCTTGACGAGCAAGGACAACCTTTAAGTTTACAAGAATTAAATTTCTCAGATTTAGGTATACAAGTAGAGATGGCACCAAAGACTAAAGAAGAAGTTACTGAAGGATCACAACTACGTTCTTTGTTGCCTGTAAACATATATGATAATGGAGAGTTATCTGAAGAGTATCAAGAGTTTGAAGATCTAGTAGATAAGTACCATGAAATTAATAGTACTTTAGTTGCAAAAGATTTTAATAGTTTAGTTAAAAAACTTAAACTAGAAAAAGATGAAAGCGGAGGGTACAAACTAAACTCAAAAGATCTAGAAGTATTTAAAGAGGTTCTTATAGAAGAGTTTACAAAAAGAGATAATCCTTTACATACTATAGATGCTATCAAACAATTATTAGATAGTGATACTAAATTTATAGAACAGTTATTTGAAAAGAATAAAATAGAAAGTTTATTATATTCTCTTGTAAATAATAATGTAGTAAAAAGAAAAATGCCTGGCGGACAGTTTGTATTACAAGCATCTACAGGATTTGAAAATGAAATCAAAGCTATAAAACAAAAAGATTTTGAATTAGCTGAGAGAGAGAATTTAGATTTACATACATCACAATTAAAACCATTAAAGTTCTATAGAAAAGCAGATCCTAATAATCTTGGGTCAGAAACTTTAGCAATGCAGGTATATTTACCAAGTAGATTTAAAGATAGAATGGGATTAACTATAGAAGATGTTAATGATCCTAATATAGATCCTGAATTATTACAACTTATAGGTTTCCGTATACCAACAGAGGGACTTAACTCTATGGACTTTATAGAAGTTGTAGGATTTTTACCTAAATCATTTGGAGACACTGTAGTAGTGCCATCTGAAATTGTAGGTAAAGCTGGATCGGATTATGATATTGATAAGTTAAGTATTTATTTCCCTAATTCTTATAAAGATGGAGACACTTTTAAAAGAGTTAAGTTTGATGATACTAAAACTATTAAACAACAATCTAAAAAAGCATTACAAAATGAACTACAAACTATTATTAGAGATGTCCTTAGTCATCCTGCAAGTTTTGATCAATTAATAACTCCTGTTGGGGCTTCTACATTAAAAGACGAAGCTAAAGTAATTGCAATGAAAAGAAATCCAGGACAATTTGATGCGGAAGGTAATAAGATAAAACAACCTATAAGTCAAATTCTTAAGTTAGAAAATATGATGAATACATCATATAGAATGTTCTCTGGATTAGGAGGTATAGGTATTGTAGCTACTAGTTCTACACAACATGCTAAAGGACAAAGGCCAGGAGTTAATTGGAACTATGCAAACAATGAAGATATAGTATTTAATTTTGAAGGAGAAGACTTTGGATTATCTAGAGTATATGATGTAGCAGAAGAAGATAAAATTAGCGCTACTATTGGGCAGTATGTTACAGGATATGTTGATGTAACTAAAGAAGATTTTGTATTTGATATTAATGCTGGTATAAATATGGCTCCTATACATATGGCTTTAGTTAGATCAGGTGTACCTTTAAAATCAGTAATTAATTTTATGTCTCAACCTATCATAGATGATTATGTAAAATTAAAAGAACTTAATCAACCAATGTATGCTACAAGAGCACTTAAATCAGACGAAAGAATAGTTGAAGATTTAATAATAAAATATGGTAAACAATCAACTACTGATGTTAAATTTAAATTAAATACACTACAAAGCATGATAGGTAAATCACCTACAGACATGTCACAAATTCAAATGAGAATGCAAGTGCAAGTTTTAAATGATTTCTTAAGGTATAAAGATTTAGCAGAAGATCTTTTATTATTAAAAGATGCTACTAGTATAGATACTTCTAATTTAAATAGTAGTATAGCTGTTAGATATGCTATACAATCTATCAATAGACTAGAAACAGATGGAAAATTTGTAAATTTAGATGAATTATTATATAGTAATAAAGAAGGTGCCTCTACAGTGGGTGCTTATACTACACTATTAAATGAAGTAGACGGTATGTTTGCAGAATTTAAATTAGGTGAGTATTTAGTAGATGCAAAACAGTTTATAGATACTAAAATATTTGAAGCAACAGATAAAGATTCAAAAATGATTAAAGATGATGTAATCTATAAAATGAAAAAGTTTGAAAATTTCTTAGCTACTACTATAGTTCAAAATACATCTTATGAATATAGTAAACTACATGAGAGAGGTAGAGATTTATTTATAGGTGAAAATAGCTTACCTAGAAGAATAAATAATTTTAAAACTATAAACGGGTATTCAAACAACTTGCTAATTCAAGAGTTAACACCTATTCTACAAGTATATACTGAAGACAGTCAAGAAGCTACAGTAGATGGTTTAAGATTATTTAGTAAATCATTACAACCTTATGATGTAGATTTATTAGCAGATGCTTTTATGGAATTAAAAGAAATAAATCCTGAGTTAGCTCAAGACTTAATTATATTTAGTGCATTACAATCAGGATATGATTATTCTCCACAATCTTTTTTCCAAGTTATACCAGGAACAGAAGTATTAGCTAGTCTATCTAAATATTTTAAACAAAATAAAACAGGAGATAGAACAAGCGGGCTAGTTAATAAAGCTAATATGGAAAATTTATGGACAGACTTCCATAAAAATTATTCAAATGATAAGAAAGTAGTTCCTAATGTTTATAGAAAAGAAGTAAAAAACAGTATGTCTTTATATAATAATGATAACTTTGTAACAGTTACTACAAAAATTGGAGAAGAAACAATTGGTTCTAAAACTACATCAACATATGATACTCAGTTATTTAAAAACACAGGGTCAGTTGATAAAAAAGGTATGGCTGTATTTACAAAAATTAATAAGAAAGGTGTACCTTATAACTTTATAGAAGCTACTGGGGAAAGCGCACCATCTATAGTTAATAGAAATGGCTCAGAGATTGCTCAAGATAGTGATAGAATGGAATACTCTAAACAAGAATTACCAACTAACCAATCGTCAGAAGTATCAGATGTACTTAAAGACAAAAAATGTAAAAAAGGAAATTAATGGCTTGTAATATAATAAGAAATAAAGATGGTAAAATAGTTAAAGTTACTGCCGATAACGGCAAAGACTCAAAATTATTTAAAGATATAGTTAACTTAGGTTACGATAAAGAAACAGCTTTAAAGAAGTGGGCCGTTGCATATACACCTACATTTAAAAACTGGTTTGGTCAAGGTAATGTAGATGTTAATGGAGAACCAAAGATTGTTATGGTTAATCAAGATCCAATGTTTATAGCTGACGACGCCACTACTAAACATGCTACAGAAAATTTAGGTAGTTTTAAATCTAAAAAAGATCCATCACCTTTATTAAATGAAATAAAACGAAGATTTAAATTAGTTAAAACTGATGGTACTATAAGAAATATACCTTACATGGAAGATGTTTATGGTAGAGCAGAAAAAATCGAAAAGATGTATCCTGGTGTAAGAGCCTTTGTACTACAAGATATGGGAGGAGACTATATTAGTTTAGACATTAGTACTAGTTTAGATGTAGATAATGTTTATCATCAAGCACAATCTAATAGTCTTGCTGAGAGCAGCCAAGAGGTAGATCTAGCTATGAAGCAATTCCTTAGAACTTTAGGAGTTAGATTACAAGAGGTGCCTGAAATAAGAGATAGAAATGGTAATGTTTTATCTGTTACAGCTAAAGCGGACATGCTTAATAAAGTTGTAGAATACTCTAAAGGAAAAATGGGTATAGATACATTACCTGAAGAAGCGGCTCACTTTATGGTTGAAATATTACAGGCATCAAATAGCCCATTATTTACATCTATGATGAATAATATAGAAAAATTTGGTGTATATCAAGAAGTAATGGAAAGTGATACTTATCAAAAGCTTTATAAAGGAGATGAAAATATGCTTAAAAAAGAGGCTATAGGTAAGCTTATAGCAAAGCATGTAATAAAAAACATTAAAGGAAATGAAGCCCCGGTAAATATTAGGAGAGTAGACAGCTGGTGGTCAAGAGTTAAAGATTTTATAGCAAGTATATTTGGGAAATCTAATGCATATGTAGATGCGGCACAAATGATGGTAAACAATAGTGTTGAAGAATATTTAGATGTAGAAAAAGCAATTAAAGGAGGGCTTTCTGGAGAGTATTACCAAGACGAAAGTAAATTTAAATCATATCGTAAAAAAGCATTTGGGGCAGTAGAAAATGCTGATGTAAGCGGCCAAGATGTTCTTGATGCAATAACTCCTGAACAAATGAAAAAGAAAAAATGGTCAGGAGACACTTTAAAAAAGCTTGAAGATGAAAATAAATATTGGGAAATTGAAAGAATGTCTTTAGAAAAAGCTGGATTAAAAGAAACATGGTTTGTAGAAGATGGAAATGAAATAGAAAGATATATAGGTAAAAAAAATAGCCCTTATCCTGGCGTAGTAATAAAAGGAAGAGTATCTGATGCAGTTAAAAAACATTTTTGGAAAATAAACAGAGGAAAGATTACAGATCTTAGTGGTAAAGAAGCTAAACTTCGTTTAGATAATAATGAAATGAGAAAAGTAACAGGTACTATGGGGCACACTGTTATGGAAGAGCTTGTACAATTGTACGTTAATAAAAAGGGAAATAGAAAAACTATTTTAAATAAATCTTTATTTACTGAAGCTCAATTTCAAGTTTTAGAGCAAGGTGTAAAAGATCTTATAGCTCAGATTAAAAAGGTTCAAAAAGAAGTTGATCCTGAAGGTAAGGTTACTATAAGAACAGAGCAAATGGTTACTAATAGAGATCAAACCGTGGGAGGGTCTATAGATCTTATTGCTATATTTAGTGATAATTCTGCAGCTATATATGATTATAAATTTGTATCGCCGTCTATTCAAGCAGGATATGTAGATAGAACTTCTAAAAGAATTGTAGAAGATCCTTTTAATGTTAAAATGGCAACATATGACATGCAAATGTCTCAGTATAAAAAACAATTGCTACAAAACTATGGGATTACTCAAATAAGACAGTCTAGAATTGTTCCTATACATATTAGATATAAGACAGAAAAAGGAGGGAAACTAACAAATCAAATCACCGTATTACAGATGGGAACTAAATATAGTGAGTTCTTACAACAGATACCGGTGGCAGGAGAGTTAACTAGGTTTAATGATATAAATAAATTAATTAGAAAATTACTAGTAAGAAAAGAAGCTGTTGATAGACAGTTACAAACTAAAAAATATAAAGCAGGGGCTTCTTTTGAGTCTCTTAAAGCTCAGCAAGCAAAAATATCTAAGCAATTAAGAGTATTACAAATAGATCAGGATTTAGCATACGTTATAAAATCTCTTGGAGAAGATATAAAAATAATTAATGATAGATTAAGTACTAATAATGAAGTATTAAAATCAGGTGAATTAAATCCAAATTATTTAACTAATAGTGATTTAAATGATTTATTAAGTGATCTAATGTTTTACCAGTCATTAGTTAATGTACATGACTATGTATCAAATATGACTGAGGCAAAACAAAAAGAATATAAAATACTTAGAGATAGGCTTGCAGGGTTCTTAGGGCCAGCTATTACCGCGGTACAAGGTAAGATGTTAGAAAGAACTAGTGATAAAGCTCAAGAAAGAGGAGTACAAGGTATAGAAAGTTTTAATCTAGATGTTAGTTGGGCTACACGTAACTTTGTTAATTTATCTAAACAATCAAATCCATATTTGAGAAATCTTTGGGAAATGATGGATAAATTAAATTTCCAAAAAAGAAAAATAGTAAAAGCTAAAGCGGAAGAAATACAATTTGCACAAGATGCTTTTGTAAGAGATCGTGGTATTAAAGCTTTTGATGATTTATTAAATGAAGATGGTACTTTTAAATCTAAGTACAGTAAAGAATACTACACAAGAAGGAACGCAGCGCTTAAAGGAAGCAATTCTAAGTGGTTTTCAAAAGAAGAAGGCAATGTAGTTATAGATGAAGAATACTATAATAAGAAATATAAAGAATTTAGGGCAGGTAAACTGAAAGCTCTAAAATCTAGGTTGGGGGATAACCAACAAGCAATAAACAGAGAAATACGTAAATGGGAAATAGCGCACGATGTTAAAAACCACAGGAAAACGGCATCTATAAATAAAGGAGGACAATACTTTTTAAGGCCAGCTGAAAAATGGATTAGTGAGGATTATCTTAAAATTCAAAATGATACTGAAGCTAAAGCTTTTTATGATTTATATATGAAAACTATACAACAAATAGAAGACATGTATGGGGAAAGGTTGGGCCCTAATTTTACAGCTGAAATACATAAAGGTTTTATTGAGTCAGCATTTGTTAATGGAAGTATGAGTGAAGCTCTAGACAGTACTATCGAAAACTTTCAAATTAGAGAGCACGATAGAACGTACGGTATAAGAGATGAAAACACCAATAGATTAATAAAGCAAATACCTAAATTATATATACACCAACTAAGAGATTCAAACGGCAATGTAGACTCTTCTTTAAAAAGTAGAGATTTAGGTAAAGGTTTATTATTGTTGTTTGATGCTGCTTTAGATTACCAGTTAAAGAGTGAAATACTACCTGAAGTACAAATGATGGAAGCTATTTTAACTACTAATGCAATTGAAGTGCAAAGTACAGATACTTATGGTAATATTTTAGAAAATGCTAGTAACATGGATACAGAGAAACCTAAAGAATTGTACAATACTTATCAAAAATTTGTAGATGCTTATATTTACGGTACAGATTTAAATGCTAAAGACTTAAAATTAGGATCTAAAATAAGTGGAGCTAAAACACTTTTAGGATTAAAGAACTTACATTCGCTTGCGCAGCTGGGACTCAAAACTCCTGTTGCAATTGGGGCGTTTAGCGCGGGTATGATTGGCTTAGAGTATGAAGCTTCTAAAGGATCTTTTATAACTAGAAAAAACTTAAGAACAGCTCAATTAGCTCTTATGAAAGCTGACCCTAAAATGAGGGCGTTAGCAGAGTATTTAGATATATACCAAAGAAATGATGTACAAAATAGATCAGATAAATTATCTGCAGATTATAGAACTCGACATTTTACTAATGATAAATGGTTTGCATTTTTATCTACAGCTGATAAAGGAATTGATGCAATAACATTATATGCAGCTGCATTAAACTATGGTGTTGATGAAAATGGAATGGTTCAAAGATTAGATCGATTACCTAAAGATTCTAAAAATCTTCTAGAATTAATAGAGATTGAACAGAATCCATTGTGGGAAGGAACAACAACTAATGTATCAAATAAAGCAGTAGATAGATATAAAGTTAAAATTAAAGGTTTAAACGAAGATGGAGAATTAAAAATGAGAAATATCTCAAGAGAGATTGCTTTTAAAGTGAAGGGAAGTATGTCTGAAGAAGATAAAGTTATTTATAATCAAAACATGTTCTTAAAACTAATGATGCATTATAAGTCTTGGTTACCTGGTGTAGCAATGGCTAGGTTTGGTAAACAAAGATATAATAATATACTAGAGAGTTTTGATGAAGGTACTTGGATAAGTGCATTTAGTAATGTAGGCCCAGAAGTAGCTTTAGATACAGAAGTGCATGCACTGGACTATTTACAAAGTGCTTTTATGGATATGATGCGCGCAATAGGAGATATTATAACGTTTGGGTACTTTGATATGACTAAAGTAAAAGAAGATTTAGCTAGAGCTAGATTTGATATTTGGCTTTCTAACAACGCATCTAACCCGCAATTTGCAGATAAAATAAGAAATGAAGCTGCTAGAGAAGAGTTATTTCAAGAATACCTAGATATGAAAAGAGGAAATATAAAAGCATTCTTAATGGAGTTTAGAGCTGTATTAGCTTTATTTTTATTATTAATGACTATAGATGATGATGAAGATAAAGATGGTAAAGTAAGAATGAGGCAAACCTTTCTAGGAAGAAAACTATATAATACTTTAAATAGAATATATAGAGAAACAGCAGTATTTGTTAATCCAACAGAATTTTTAGAATCAGGAAGAGCTACAGGTATACCAATGTTAAGTTTATTAAATAACGGTGTAAAAGTAATAGGTAATACTTTTGAAACAATGGGGCAAGACATATCAGGAGTAGAAGATAAAAGAGATAGAACTCCAAGATTTTATTATACTTTTAAACTATTTCCTGGAATAAACGCTTTAAGTAAGGGAATAGAAATGTTCCCACAACAAAAATACGAAAAGTATTAAATGAAAAAGGGGAACCGTTAGGCTCCCCTTTAATTTTATTATGATGGCCAGATAACAATACACATATTATTCTCTTTCCATTGACATTTTCAATAGAAGTAAATAACCAATAACATCATCTACTGTATCTTCTGTTTCATCATTAATACCTCTATTAGCTATCCTAGCTAATTTATCATCTATACGCGCACATATAGCTTCAGTTGAATCAAGCTTACTAAATACATTTGTAGGATTGAGCGCCGTGTTGCCGTACGCTGCATTCTTTTCTTTAAGTAAATTAGTAATTCTTCCAACTACTTTGTCTAAATGCCACTCAAACTTAGGATTTTTAAGCCTTCCCTCATTAGGATCTTTATTTCTGTCAACATCCCAATAATATTTATTGTGTGTTGAATTCATACTATAAGGAGTATCAAACTCAAGTCCTTCTGGCACAGACATAGTTACTGTCTTATCTTTCTTTTTTGTCATAAGTAATAATCTAAATTTAATGTTTCTGTTTCTATATTTATAATGCTAAGTAATTCTGAGTTCTCAGGTATTTCAGCACCAAGTTTACGTTCTAATTGCTTTTTCCTTTCATCTGCTTTAAACAATATTCTAGACAAAGTAGAATCTACTCCCATATCATGGAAATCTAAAATTTTAAGTTTATAGTCATCTTCTAATTTAGAATATTTACCTTCTTTAAAATACTTAAAATTTAAAGTATGTCTTTCTGGTACATCAAACATATAAACTGTATGTTGTGGATCAGCATCAAAAGCTCTTACAAATGTAGGAAACTTTCTTAAAGCTAAATCAAATTTTGCAAATATAGGATCAGAAGACCACCTGTATAAAAGTACAATATGATCTTCTAATTCAGCATAATTTATAAAAGCATTAATTAAGTTACTCTCGTAAAGAAATAAGTTTTTATCCCCACTTAACATAGGTAAAACAAAAATAGATGATTTTGTTCTTTCTGCAGTCTTTAGATGATATACTAAAGCATTGCCATCTTTTACTTTCTCTATTATGTTTATTTTATACGGGTCACCTTTAATCTTAAGTCTATCTCCTACAGCAATAAAAGTATTATCTGGCATAGCTAATGAAACTATAGTAGTGTCTTTATATTGAGGAGTTATACTTAACGTTCCTCCACTTATTATAAAGTATAAGGGGGCAACCGGATTATATATGACTTCTTTACATTTTATACCCATTCTTCGTCGCTGTGAGATTTAACTTCGTATATTTTTAATTCGTCTAAAACTAAACCTGTTTCTCTAAGGACGTCATCATTAGTTTTTAGCATGTAAACAAGCTTAAACGTTTCAGCAAATTTACTAATTCCTACCGCCTGACCAAAGAATTCTATGTATTTTTCTAAAACAAAAGTTGGCATTTCATTAGGAATTAATGATTCTAACCATTTATCTGCTGTTTTTGGGCCCACTTTAGGTATACCAATAATACCATCTGTACTATCTCCCATCAGCATTTGTTTCCATAAAAATGTTAAAGCTTGGTTCTCGTCTACTATAATAGTTTCAGCTTTTCCATAATTATAATGTATTCCTTTATTCTGATACAACACATCTTTATCAGGACTACATATTACTGTCCTTAAGGGATCATGAAACACAGAAACTAAATCATCAGCCTCCAACTCAGGGACTGATATAAACCCCCACTCCTGTCTTAAGTATTCTTTGATTGCAGGAAATATAATAGGTTTATCATTATACTTTCTATTACCCTTATAAGGTCTACTTTTAGCTACATCATACCTAAAACATTTTCCTGATGTTAAAAATCCGGCATATTTTCTAGCCTTTGTCATTTCAAACATCTGGTTTATCCTGCTATCTATACTTAATAATGCCTCTTCTAAGGTTGGCTTACCCATCTCGTAGTAAATGAGACTATCTCCATCTATTAGTGCTACTGTTTCTTTCATATTTTTAATTTTTATTAGGTTAAACATATAAGGGAGGTGCCCAGTTTACCGGTCTGCCTCTTATGTGCAGCTTATTCGTTAGGGTCCTCCTCCCATATATGCATCAATTAAACATGAATTGCACACAAACAACTCTTCTCAGTTAGTCTTGCATGTACTTCCTGTATTCAGGTTTAACTTGAACTTTAAATGTATACAATTCCCTGTTATGGATTTGTATCTCTTGTCTACATAATACTTCTAGTGCTCTGAAACACTTTGAGTCTAGCATATCTTTTTCTTCAAAATATTTAATTGCATTCTCAGCGTTACAACGCGATAATCTATCTATATCATGTTTTTCCATCCAATATAGGACATCTTTATTTCTGTTATAATGATATGCTTTACTTTGTAAGAAGTCAGCATATTCATATAATAAAAAAGGTTGTCCTGTTGGATCAATAGTAGGTATTATTTTACCTGCCATTGCATATTCTTCCTCAGAAGCGGTATAACTCTCAATCATCTTTTTAATATCTTCCATTAACTCTTTAGTCATAGGAACTCTATTAGCAGATTGATTAAGAATAGTATCTGTTTCAATAACTTCTAAATCTCCATCTTCAACCGCTTTTGCTAAAGCTAAAGACATGTTACTAAAAACATAAGAATCATAAGGAGCACTAACATAATCTATATTATGTTGATAAAGGTCTCCTAGAGATCTTTTATCTAAGATAACATCATTACCATGCTCTTTATGATAAGCTGTAACTACCGGTCTATGGTCATTACAATAATACCCATTAGTAAGTTTAAACATCATCCTAGTCTGAGCAAAATTATCTACACTCAAATAAGAATCATAAAAATTAGTATGAGGAATAATAAAATCAGCTTTTTCATAATCATTAGTAACAGTAATTTTATGTTCTTTAAGGGCTGATTTTAACCTATCAGTTGATACATTATGCATAGGTAAAACAAAAGCTCTTTTAACCTGTGTTAAATCAGAAGTTGTTTCTGTAGTTAAAAGTTCTTTTATCTTATTATATTGTGATTTAGATTCAGATAAATTTGTATTTTCTATATCTAAATTAGACATCATTAGGCCTACTGTAACCATGTCTGTAAATCCCAAGTCATCTATTAACTCGGGACTTATTTCACTGTGGTGTATATTTTTACTTGCCATATTATTTAATTGTCATCTTAATGATAGCTGGATTCATCATCATTTTGTTAAACTTCTGTTTATTTCCTGTATATATAGTTCTAACTACTAGATACTTTAAATCGTCAGTAAAATAGCTTCCCGTGCACAGGTTAACAAGACGCTCTTGCATTTTTGGTGTTACAGTGTCTGTTTTTGAATATGCAACAGAGAAATTAGCTATACGAGTAGCTAAAAGACTAGCTATATCAGCTCTGTAATTATCACCAGATCCTATACACTCTCTTAACTCTGGTAGTACCGCTTTTGCTTCACCAAGAACTATTTCTTTAGGTGTAACTAGTTTATCAAGCTTATTATTAATAAACGTCGTAAACATAGAAGCAAACTCATTACCTGTTGAACCCTCACCAATCATTTGAATTAATGGTAATTGGTCTTCAAAGCTTTTTATACTAGATATACTGTTAAAGAACGTTGATATAGAACGCGCATTAGTTTCTTGAGTCACTAATTCAGGATGCATAAGTAAAAAGTTAATACATCTAGTGTCTATATCGTTTTCTTCCGCCCAACGGGCCCACACATCTACATCAAACTTTAAGTTAGCTGTAATGTAACGAGTCTTTTGCGCTGCGTCAACAGAGTTTACCATGTAATCACCATTGTCTGGATTAGCAGTTAATATAATATGCCAATCTTCAGGAAGGGACCACGAGATATAAGTTTGTCTATCTACTAGCTCCATACAAGCTTGAATAAATCTTGTATCTGCACGGTTCCAGTCATCTAGTAATAGTACACCGCCTTTCTTTTTATCAGCAATCCACTCAGGAGCACTGTAAGACATTCTACTTTTACCAGTAGTTTGAAAACCTAGTTTAGAGTGATCGTTAACTGCTACTTCATCTACCCATTTACCTATCTTTTTACCTTCTTTAGTAGTCCACATTTGAAATTGTTTAATAGGAAAACCTACTAAGTCACCTAGCTCTTCTATCTGAGCTAAATTAAGCTTTACAAAGTCAAGACCGTGTTTAAGTGTCATGTCCATAATACTGGTAGTTTTACCAATACCAGATTCACCTACTACTTCTATAGCAACAGGTTTTTTACCTTCACTCTGTAAGTGACGATTGTTTACAATAATGTGCCCTACAAAATCATGTAGTTCATCAATATTTAAATTTACTTCGTTCATAATTTATTTTATTTAATTGATTAATTTAATTGAATTTTAATTCCAGGTAACTCTTCGTTAATCCTAGATTTACTGCTGTGTACCCATAATGCATTCTTAGGGCAGTCTTTTGGGTTCTCCGCCTCTCCATCTGTTAGACATATAAACCCTGAGTATCTATTTTTAGGGTCATTGTAATGATCTACCACCGGCTGAAAGAATGTACCGCCTCTACCTTTAATTTCCCAATTTTTCTTAGGATCAAAAGGCGATACATCTGTAATTTGTGTATCAAATTGTGCTACAGTTATTTGATTACCGGTTTTATGCATATGAGCTAACTCATGCATAAATTCTACTAGCTCTTCACTACTAACAGATCCTGAAGTATCAACGCCTACAAGCACGTGATTCCTACGTTTAATTTTAAGACCTGGATTTCCTGAATAACGCTTATTATTTTTACGTCTAAGTTTTTTAGTATATACTATAGATGAGTTGTTAACATAGCGTTTAAGAAAAGATTTCCAATTGAATTTAGGAGGTTGTAGATTAAATAACTTTTCAATTATCTCTGCTAGCTCCCCCGGTATATCTCCACATTGCTTTTGAATCTCTTCAGCTGTAGTTTTCATCTGATGTTCATATTGCTTTTGAACTAGTTTCTTCTCAGCTTCAGGAAGATCTGTAACTTCTTCCCATTCTTTATGATCATATTGACTGTTACCGTCCATTTGATCTAGAACTCCTTGAAGTCCTGGATTACTTGAATTACCATTTTCATCGCATTCTTGATTAAGTATGTCATAATAGACTTTAGTACCTGCTTTCTCTGGTAAATATATACCCGGGAAAGAGTTTCTCTTCAAGCCACCTGGCGGAAGCATATGCTCAGCAATATATTGGTTGATTTCTATATCTGCCGCAATATTAAAAAGCTTTTTATTAGGGTATCTATCTGCCAGTATAATATGTCCAAAAGCTATATGTAATAGCTCATGTTTTAGCAAGCCGTGTTGATGGTGTTCACTTAATTCTGAGAAAAAGACTGGATTTATAACTAGTCTCATCCCAATGCCGTGTTTTCCTACACCAGCTGTAGCACACTTCTCAGTAAACTCTTTTTGAAGTCCAATAAGAAATATGCCATAAAAAGGCTCGGAGAATATCAATGTTTTTGATACTCTCGCAAGTTGTTCGTGTGTTGTTCTCATGTTTTAATTTAAAATATATACCGTATTGTATTCCAAGGTATAATTGATTGATGTAATTCTTTAAACTGTCTTATATATTCTGATTTAGTACCAAGTTTGTATCTTACATTTTCTCCACCATATTGTGATTGTTTAACTTCTTGCTTGTCAAGCACCCACAAATCTATTTCTGTCTTAGGGTGATTTTGTAAGTTTGCAACATGCTTCTTAAAGTTGTGTGTAAGAAAAATACATTCTGATAATACTTGATCTTTATATTCTACATAGTCATTCATCATGCTAAACAGATTTTTATAATCTTCTAGCCATCCATCATATACTATAATGGGGCTATAATTAACATGTACATCATAACCAGCATCTATAAATGCATCAATAGCTTTTATTCTATCAATAATTTTAGATGTGCTAGGTTCGTGTAAGTCTGATTTATGTTGGGGCATTAAACTAAATCTAATACGTATTTTACCTTGAGGGTCAAATGACGTAAGATTTGGATTAACGTACTTTGTTGCAAAACTACCCATTGCAATGGGATGATCTCGAAAAAATTTAAATATCTTTTCCCACTCGTGGTGTTTAGCATGCAGAGCAAAGTCTTCATTACAACTAATATCATATGTTGTAAATTCTGGGTGTGTTTGATTAGGTTTATCTACAGGTGTAAAAAAAGCATGGTTATTTATAGCTGTTAGTATATCTCCTGTGTTAGTTGCTACATCAAGACCTTTATCTTTGTGTCTTTTCATATAGCAATAAGAACAGTTGTATAAACAGCCGTAACCAAAGCTTGGTGATATAAAATCTGTAGATCTACCGGAATGCCTGATAAGCATAGATTTCCTGGTGATCTTTTTTATCATAATCCTAAATCTCTACGTTCATCTGCACGGTCCTCTGCAATAGCATCAAGTCTTTGATTTTTATATTCATAATCCTCAAGAGGCTCTTCAAAGAAATCATCACAGTTTTCACATACATATCCTTCTAAAGGTTCTGCATGATCTAAGCATTTTTTATCTTGACATATGCCATTTATTATTGGTGCATCACAACAATAGCTAGGGCCTTCATCATTATCTGTGTATTCTGCCCCACAGCAGGGACTTACCATGTATGTCATAGTTTAATTGTTTAATTGATTAGTAAAAAAGGAAAGAGGGGATTAACTTAGACATTCATCTTAGTAACCATGATACTAAGTATATCTAAGAAAATTGCCCCTCTAACCTATAGTTGTGTGATAAGCTCAACAACCTCATCTACTTGCTTCTTATTCCTTGGCATAAAAAGCACGTATTGATGGCCGCTGTCTTTCAAGTGTTTTTTAAATAACTTCCATCTTAATGGAAAAGACTCATTAGCATATCCTTTTGTTTCTATAATCCATTTATTTTTAGGATCTACAAAATCAGGAGTATAAGTAATAGGTCTAATTTTACTTCCTTTGTTATAAAGTTTCTTAGTGGTTCCTTCATAGCAAGCTTGCGGGTACACTAAAGCGTCAAATATAGTAAAAGTTGTTTGTTCATATTCAACAGGTATTTTAAATTCTTCTAATTTTTTATAACAATATAACTCTAAATTAGATTGAAAATTATGCCCATCATATGTACTTTTCTTTGCATTTTTTACTTTCTTTTTCCCCGGTTTTTTAGCTTTCCTCTTCCACACCATAATTCATAACATTAGTTTGTAAATATCCTTCTAATCCTCTTTCCTTATTCCATATAAATGCTTGTCCGCAGCGTAATGTACCTACATAACCTTGCGTTTTATGCCAAGCGTCATTTCCACAAATAGATGGTATAAATCTAACTTTAGTTCCCATGTACTCATTAAGCATTTCTTTATGCTTATGACCACAATGTACTTCCCTGACTTTACATCTACTCCACATCTCCGGTTGTTCAGTGGCAATCAATAGCGGAAGCTCTTGCGCCTTTTCTTTATCTCCGTGAGTAAACATTATCATGTTAGTTCCATATTCATAGTATTTACGAGTATTTAAATCATTATCTATATGTACATTTTTATTGTTATGATACATAGCATCTAAAACTTCTCCCACATAAAACATGCGTTCAAAGTCATGATTACCTTGTACAACTACAACATCTACAGGAGCAAACTGTGCTAAATAGTCAATTGACTTCATAACTAAATGCCAATAACCTCTAAAAGATTGTCTCCATAACAAGTGATCTTGTTGAGGAGTACCTTTAGTTGTAGCTCTTGAATAACCTTCAGAATTAAGACCGTCATTACCAACTGGTAATAAAAATCTATCTATTTCAATTCCATCTGCTTTTCTATGTAAATCTACAATAGCTTTCATGTAATGATCTTCTATAGCTCCTGGACTATCATCTGTAATTTTACCATAATGTATATCTGGTAATGATATTTCATATAATACAGGATCTTTTGACTTTTTATATTTAATCTTTTTAACTTTATGTGAGTGAGATTTAATATAGTCTAATAATTCTTCCTTAACCTGGGGCTGTTCATGCCACTGATTATGTGTTACTATACTATAACGTTGTTCACCATTAAAGTTTTGCCAAAATTTAACAGACTTTACATCTGCCATAGTTAAACCGTTATCTAATAAATGTTTTGTAAAAGCTTGACTTTCGCTAAGCTCGTGCCCATTATCATTATTCATTCTTTCTTGTACCCATTCTTCTGAAGTTACAAGTTTTTTACATTCTTTAATAATTGCTGGATCTGTTTCCCATTTATTAGCTAACCAATCTACTCCTTTTTTTAAAAATCCTTTTTTTGTTCTTAATTTTTCAATAATTTCATCTCTGTTCATTCTAATATAATTTTTAATTCATTAAAACCGCCTACTCTACTAACTAGATCTGAAGGGTCTTTCGACTCAAATCCTTTAGGTAGACAGATATTTCTAAAACCATATAAGTCACAAATCTTTTTAGCCATTAATTGGCCTGGATTAGTTTCTTTAGTAAAATCATTATCGTATAAAATTTCTATTTTATTGAATCTTGTATTTAGCTCACTTATTAATTTCTCACTAGGTATTTGCATTTCACTCTGCATAGCAATAGCATTGTAGCCAGCTGCATGTAAACACATAACATCTTTAAGAGATGAAGTAATGATAAGTCTCTCGCCTTTGTCAGGGAGTTGGTTATAGCCTTGCACATCATTTTTATTTGTATTGCTTAACCACTTATTTTTATCTTCGTAAGGAGAATGGATTTTATATCGATTTTTAAATTTAAAGGCGTAAGTAATTGATTTACAAGTAAATCTATTGCTATTAACCCAAAAATGACTTATTGGTTCGACTGCAAACTTAGTTAGTATTTTCTTACTGACCAAGTATTTAGACCAGAATTTAGCATCCTCTTTATTCCAAAGGCGACTTTTCTTCTGTATAATAGCCGCTTCTTTAGTAAAGGTTGGCACTTTATTTTGTCTATAGCCCATTATACCCATAGTAAATTGTTTACCAGATATATTAGAACATAAACCTAAATTAAAATCACAATCTATTATTCGCAAAGCATCAATGAAAGAGCAATTATATTTATATTTGACATAATTAAAACAATCAAATACATGCTCAGCATTACCAAAGTCTTTATATAGTAGTTTACCATTGTATGGTGTTATATATACAGTGGGAGATCTATCATCACGTAAGTCGCTACTAAATTTTTTACCTAACTCTTTAAATGTAGGGCAATAATACATAAAAATGTCATACTCAGTAATTTTACCAAGTATGACATCTGTATGTAAGTGATCATTGCTGTTTCTGCTTTTTATAGCCATTAGAAAGGCAGATCATCATCAGTAGTTCTTCCATTTGTTACAACTTCAGGAGAAGTCGTCCAGTCTTCTTCTTCTTTAATAGTATCTGGAGTAACTAGTGTAGCTGTTGCCACATGTGTTCCCCACTTAAGATCCGCATTAAAATCAGCATTGAATGAACCGTAATCATCGTTAAGAGCTTTAATAAATAAGTCATCACGTTGAGGTTTTACTCTACCAAAGTATTTAGTATATACTTGTTGGTATTTATCATCTTTAACACCTATAAGAACTCTAGCTTCATTTGTAGATAAACTTGAAACTAATGTTTTAATTTCAGCTAAATCTCCATTTGCAATAGCAGAAATAGTGTCAAAATAAACTTCATCTCCTGATGCTACATTAGCCCACGCTTTAACAAAGTTAATAAGAGTTTCTTCACCTGTAAAAGCTTTTCTTTGTCCTTCTGATTTCCACCACTCATATGATGGAGCTTCTTCAGACCATGTTGATTGCCCAATATTATTCATCCATTGGAATTTACCATTTTGGGATACTTTAGGTTTGTTCTGCATTAATATTTCTAATTTAAAATTACCGTCACTATTACTTAGCCAGAAAACAACTTTGTTGTATGATTCTCCACTAAATTCTACTGTGTAATTAGGTTCTTGTTTAACATTTATATCCATTGCATGTAATTCTGCCATTGTTGGATTTACTGCTTTAACAGTAACATTTGTTAAACCTGAGAAAGTTTTAATTCCTCCTACTACTTCTTCTGTACTTGCATTACTTTGTATTGCCATAATTAATTTATTTTATTGGTTTTTAATTTATAATTCGAACGTATCATCGTCCATTTCTAGTTCTTCTTCTTGATCATCTGTATCAGACATAGCATCACCATTAGGTATACCTGTTATCTCTGGAGTGTCTACTGCAGCTTTTAATAAAGTTTCTTCTGGAGTTTCATACTCAGTAGGACTCAACATTTCTACAATAGCCTCTTGTGTCTCTTGCATTTGACTTTTAACTTCTTCAACTGTCTCAATAGCTTCGTCGATAGCTTCTTCTAAAGTTACTTGATTAGGATCTACATACTCTTCATTTTCTGTAGTCATATCATCAACAAAACTAAAAGATAAAGCTTTCTTTCTACTAGGTCTTCTACCTTTAAGAAGTGGATGTTTGAACATTTCGTCTACTTCCCATGGTTTAATATTGTATTTGATAGCCATATCTGCTTTAGCTACACCATCTTTAAGATCTTGATCGATCATAGAGACAGTAATTTGTTCAGGAGTTTCACCCGCTTTTACTGTTGTTTTTCGTGCGTTAATCATTTTTTTAATTTTAATCTATAAATATTTCTGACCATTTCATAGGGATAGTCTTGCCCTTTAGGTGTGCACATCTTGAACCAGCAGTTATATCCTCGAGGGAATCAAATGAAACCATAGTCTCATCTCCTTCGCGGTAAATATAACCAACTGCATCCGCATTAGCACAAGTAATTTGCTTAATTTTTCCAGTTAAATCAAGATCCTTAACAGCAACCTCTTTCCCTTTCTTTTCAAGCATCTTATCTTTTAAGTGTCCAACTAAGATAATATGATCCGCCAGCTTATTCAGTTTATCTATCCATTCTTTGTAGGCCATTCTTAAATATAAGTAGCCAGCGCCATTAGGCAATGATAGTACTGATGCACCAGGGTTCTTCTGATCAAAGTTTTTACCCATAGGAGTCCTCATATAAATTTGTTTAGCGTAACTTTCACACCATTCTTCTAGCTTAGATATAGTATCTATAGCTATATATTTATAAGGCCTACCTTTTTTCATAATTGCTGAACCAATAGCTTGCAAATCTTTCAAACTGTGTGCTTTAACTTTCAAAGCATCAATCATGTCTGAGCCATCCTCAAGATCTATTATTAAACAATCATCTAATTGTGATAATACTGTAGTCTTACCTATCTTAGGTGGACCATATATTATCATGTTCTTTGGCGATTTACGGCTCGCCTTAACCTTTTCCATAGGTAATTCCATAGTATCCATATTATTTAGTTTTTAATTTACTCCTTAACGTGTCTCTTCTAGACTGTAACCTTGACAATTCATCTTCGTTATTTTTGAATCTTTTCATTCTTTTGTCTGTTGAATTGATCTCGTTTAGGATTGCCAGTCTGGCTTTTTTCTTCCCGTTTCTTTTGCTCATAAAGTTTTATATTTTTAATTAATTTTTCATCTGTAGTTAGCTCTCGTTTGAATATATTAAATATTCTAGCTTTCATAATTTTTCTAAACATTATTTCTTTCTTTCATTAATAGTAAAAGTAGACATCTCTGCTTCATATGGTATCATACCCAACAAACCGTCACGATTTTTCTCAACATGCACAGCTAACAGTTTAACAGGGTCAGCTCCACAATATAAGTCTGTAATACCATACAAATCATGAGGGCGCTGCAGCATCATAACAACATGTGCGTCTTGGCCAATGCTGTCACCGCCAAACAAATCTGTTAATAGTGGCTGATATTGCGCCTTAGCACGATGTTCTTGCTCTATGTTACGATTTAACTGGGATAATAATATATTTATAGATCCCATTTTAGCTTGTAACCACATACAACCTTTAGATACTTCGTTAAGTTTTTGTAACTCATGTTCTTTATCACTTAAGATAAGTCTCGAGTGATCAAACACATTAACTATAGTATGATCTGGTTTTTTGTTTGTTATCTCAACATTAGCATTTTTAACAAATTCCATATTCCTAGGTATATTGTTAAAGTATATAGGATAGTGAGCATACTTGAGAACCTCTTTCTTAAATGCTTCATAAGCATCTTGTTCTAATTTACGTTCTACTGATAATAATTCACTAACCTCTTTTCCTGTTCCTTTAGCACCAGCACGCATAATCTGTTGATGGCCTGGCATCTCAAAACTCCAATATAATACAAGTAATTTCTTGTTTTTATTGTTATCTAATAAATCAAATATAAGTTGGTTACTAAATGCTGACTTACCTACGCCAGGTCGGCCAGCAATTACATACATTTTCCCTGGTTGTAAACCTCCAAGCAAATTTCTGTTTAATCTTTCCCATTTAGTAGGAAATACTCGTCTTATTCCTTTTATACCGTCTTGCACTTGATATAAAGAAGCACTAATAGCTTTATTAATACTTTTAAATCCACTATCTTTAAAGGGATCTTGTAATTCTTTTGGTAGTTGTTCCTGTGTCATTTTCATTTAAGTTTTCATACTTTTCCCAAGTATGGTTATTAATCCATGTTTCTAAGTTCTGCATATAACCTAAGCTATCTTCTTGTACTTTCAATTGTACTTTTAAAGCTTTAATTATTTTATTGTGTAAGTGTAGCTTTTTACCAACAACATTCTTATATCTTAATTTTGCTTTAGCATTGGTTTTAGCTTTAGGATCTGTAGCACATAGAACCCTTATTTGTGTTTTAACAGTTACTCTGTTAGGATACACAGATATTAACTCAGCAAACATTGCTTCGAAGTTATTTGAAAACAAATTTTTATATTTGTCTGTAACTTCAAGGTCTGACTCAGTCCAATCAACTATATATCCGTCATCTTGCAATTGAGCCCAATTAACTTCTAGCCGTGTTTCTTGTAAATATGTGTATCCTTTTCTAAATACTAAATACAAGGCCACGTACTCGTCCGGAGACAAGCCAGTGGTCTTTAGTAATTCTAAATCTATATCTATTGTCATATATTTTATATTATTTTTAAATTATCCAATTAACGTTATTAAGAGATTTAGTGGCATTTTTTAACCATTTCTCTTCCTGTGAATCTTTTACATATAATATGTAAATCTCACCTACTTTACCTTCTTGAAATCTAATAAGTCTACCTACACGTTGTATCATAGGGAGAGCTTTACTAGTAATACCACACATAATACCCATGTTAGCGTCTGGTATATCAAAGCCTTGATTAAGAGCTTTAGTTGAACATAAAACATTTATAGCTCCTGTTTTAAAATCTTCTAAAGCTTTTTCTCTTTGCTTTTTAGTTTTCTTAGAATGGTATGCAGCAGACAATGGGTCCACAGAAGCACATAACTCATCTGTAAAATCATTAGCGCCGCTAAAAGCTAGTATTTTACTATCCATATTGTCAAATACTAATTTTTGAAACACAGCTACCTTATTAGATGCAAAATCTACTATTTTTTTACGATCTCTAATAGCTTTGTAAAATAATACTGCTGCTTTCTTATCTGCAGGATGTGCACTCTTGTCTGCTAAGATTCTTTTAGCCTCATCAAAAGCATTAAACTGTCCAAGCTGATACTTATAATATACAAATGCATTGTTTATCTTTTTATACTCATCCTTCTCAGCAGGCGTAAGACTCAAAGCTTTACAATATATATTATATGGAGCAACTATACCTTTAGCTACACATTGATCTAAAGTTATTTTATATCTAACAGGAGCCAAATCATACAACAATTCTCTATACTCTTCATCTTC
>Ga0098052_1000046_pt1 | contig 67627 bp, 97 predicted proteins | sample 15_taG_FD_81591 | JGI IMG/M metagenome (GOLD analysis project Ga0098052, IMG submission 81591) | Marine viral communities from the Subarctic Pacific Ocean - 15_ETSP_OMZ_AT15312 metaG | ecosystem: Environmental > Aquatic > Marine > Oceanic | place: Pacific Ocean | collected 2015-01-18
AACAGGCGGCTCTTGGGCGGCAACAAATACAAATAGTATATTCCCTCTTGGCGCAAGACAATATCCCGAAATGGGGGATATGGCCGAAGCAAGGTATTTATGGTATGCCCCACGGATTCATGTAGTCAGCGACATTAACTATATCCCAGGAACCTATGTGACATACACCGACCAATCACATGATTTGAGTAATGAAGCATTAGTTATCCAAAAAACAGAATGGCAAGTTAAAGACAGAAATACTGAAAAAGTTACACTACACCTTGAACGGGATGAATCCAGATATGCCGCCGGCATTTCAGCATATTTATTCCCTACACTTGGCGATACAGGCAGACATAATCCCGCCGGTAGCCACCACCGACCAGGAAATGGGGGAACACCTACCCCTCCCGACGGTCATGGTGGCGCAGGTGGGCGTGAAGATGGCCCCGATGATGGCGGCTCACCCCCCCCAAGCCGACCACAGGGGCCGGAAGACGGTGTGCCTTACAATCCAGGCGGTGGCTACAATCCAGGCGGTGGTGTGGTCGGAAACACACTAAACCCCCCTTTCAATGGAAGTTTGTTTTCATCCGGTCAAGGGGCCAACAATACCACTTCATCATACCATTCTAATTTGAAAGAACGAATGGGGCTACATAACGACCAATTCTCCAATCAAGGACAATGGGCGATACTCGGTCAAAAGAAACCGACTAAAGCACCGTCGGCTATGATACCCGTTGATGGGTTAGATGCGGAAATAAAACCAAAAGAGGGTAATGCAGTAAGAACGAATGAAGGTTTCGTCTTGCCTGGAAAGGGGCATCCCGATACTGCCGGATTTGTAAAACATAGTATTGAAACAACCATACCAATACCTGTCGGTGTTATCGGTGAACAAATATCTATTATAGGAACAGTTAGTTGTGGGTCGGGCGCAACATCACACAAACTTTCTTATCTATACATTACAGTTGAATGTCCAGAAACTTCACAATCAATATCACATACAGTCGGTATAGAATCCGGCGTCAACAAATCGGTTCGTGAATTAATGCCTACCCGTTTAGTTCAAGGTTTGGACACAGCAAATAACCATGTCAAGGTGACAATCACACGCAAGCCTGGAACAGCAACTACAATGGGTGGTGTTTCTGTTACCGATAACGCAGATAATTTTTCAGTAGTTCTCCATAACCTAAAGGTTAATTTCAATCGTTCATCAGTAGTGAGTAAATCACAAGCAAATGAGTTTCAAACGCATGGTGATTTCACAAAGAATTAATTTAGTGGGTGGCTTATTTTTTTATCCCCAAGAACCCATCTAAGGGTTTTAATCACACCTTGAAGTGCCTTGTAATTTCGTGCGTGATAGATTTTATCTTTATGAGTAGTGCCGTTACTATATTCCGAGCGGTGGTAATTGCATTTCTTTTCGGCGGCATCAAGCATTTCTTCTATTTCTTCCCATGTTCGGTTATATGTAAATAATTCTTCAAGTCTGTTCATTAGACCACCCATCCCTCAAAGTTAAAATCAGTTTTGCTTTTACCCTACCAACGCCTTCAATTTGCATTAGGTCTTTTTGTGTTGTTCGTAATCTAAGAACATTTCTCAATCCCCCAAACTTATCAAGTATGCGCTCGGCAGTTTCCGGTGTTATCCCCGATAGGGCGGATAGTGCGGCTACTTGGGGGTGTAAATCCCCACGGTTTGGGGTCTTTTGTATTTCGTGGGGTATCGGGCTTATCTTACCACGGATATTCAAATGAGTATGGTTTTGTGCTAACCAATCCACAAAGTCATTCATGGTTTTCAATTGCATGATTTGGATATTAGGGAACCGTTGAAAAAATGTCACTTTAAAAGCACTAATTACTTTCTCCATCCGTTGTCTTTCAATAGCGATACGCTTTGCGGTTGGTCGCCCACCGGCAACCCACGGCTTTAATTGCGTGCCATAAATAACAAGCATTGGTCGCTCGTAAGCGAGTTCTAATTCTTGTAATTGATTAACTATTGTTCGGCCATTACGACCACTACCAATTATGCTTCTGTAAAGGTCATTGATTTCTTTTGCTTCTATGCCCCAATTTCCCATGACATAATCGGCAACGGGGAGGCGTTTGATTCGTGCCTGTCCTTTTTGGTTTTGGTTTCTGTCACCCATTTTCATTAATAGTTTGTGCTTGAGTTTTTCATTCTCCCTGTCGTCTATTATTAACATAACATCACCTCAAAGTGCCATCTTTGCGCCAACAGGGGCCACCACAAAGAGTTCGTGCTTGAAACCAACCACATGAGGGGGAGCGGTCATACCCAATGACGCCTCGCACATATTTCCGAGTAATGGTTGGGTTGTAATCACGCCACCCTAACGATTCAATAAATGAACAAATCGTGTCCACCATTTTCGCTTTGCCGTCGCCGTCTATTGATTCGGCGGAGGCAAACCATCTAAGGTTCTCCGCCATGTGTTGAACCAATGCTACCCGAATATCATGGGTTGGGTTAGATACGCGAATGCCCTTTTCAATACAAGGGGGGATAGGCACTTGTTCTGCTGTTCCTATGGGGCCATCAAATACTGATAAGGCGACCCTTTCTTGGAGGGGGTTGTTTGCCGCCCACCGAACAAGACTGAATCCCTTTTCATTTGGGCGTCTGCCTCTATACGGGTCATGGATTGATAATGAGGGGTCGGGGCGAGAGGGGACGACATAACCCTGCGGGTCAGCCATGAATGCCTCAAGGTCTATGTTCACAGCCCAACGCTTACGCTTGATATTGAATGTGTCGGGAATGCGTGTTAGTTTTTGTGGGTGGCCTACACCATCAAGTGTAGCCAATCCCTTACCTTTTACCCGTTGGTATCGGTCAAGGTGTCGCGCCCAATCAGAACCAATTACCGGCGTTTCAAACAATTCGTGAACATGAAAACCCCTGCCGGTTGCCACAAGCCTCACATCACCACTTAGACGCCTTACAAGTTCGGCGGTATCAAGTTTAACCTGTTCTATACCCCCACGCTCGCCGCTATCAAAATCCCACCATGCTCGGTCTATGACAGCACTTGCGGTATCAGTTTTCCACGGTCTATTTCTATCCCTGTCACGGAAAGAAAAAAGTGAAGTATAACATGAGGCTTTGCCGTTGACTTGCTTAACATATTTATCAAACTTGGCCCTGCTATCGCACAGGCTACGGTGCAATCCGATTTCGCGAGGGAACCCTAATAGACTCTTCATAATATCACCGTGTTTTGTCCGAACCTAAGAGGCTTGAACGGTGGTCTGTTCGCCACATTGAGAACAAACACATTTTTTTGCCGAAGCGGTTGGGCCATCAACCTGTCCGGTGATGGTGATTATTGTAGGGCTTTCGTCTTTGAATGTAGTGCTACCACACACACAAGTTACTAATCCCTCTTCGCCGGCACTAATCTCAAAATTGTGGTTGCCGCCTTGATGCTCTTTGAAGGATTTAGGATTCTTTACTCGCTTACTCATTGTGTTTCATCTCCATTTCGTTTTGTTCGGGGAACATGGGTTCGCATAAGCCGGTCAATTCTGCGTCACAGGCCAAGTTGAAATCACACCATGTTGGACAGAAATAATCGTTCCATTTCATATCCCACCTTCGGGATTTAAGCGAAGTGATGATAGTATTATAACCTTTTGCGAATGCTGATAATGACCGACCATTTATTTTTTCAATCATACTCACGCCCTGTTCTTCACCGACATAAACTTCCTTTTTAGGACTGTTCATCATATCAGTTAAAAACTTTTCATTCATACAGTCGGGAGTTAAATACATAAAGTGCGTGATGTTTTCGTGGCCGAGAGCAGTAAGCATATTATAATAAAAACATAATTCTTTTCGGGTTCGTGTTAATTTCCCTGCGGCCATGTTTCCGGTTTTCAATTCCACGATAACGATGCCGCCGTCGGGATGCCGAATCACACCATCAATCATACCGACTATAACCACTTCATGTTCTTCGTCAAATAAATAATGCTTGACTTCTGCTTCTATAACTTCTAAGTCGCCCCAAAAAGCAATACGCTGTTCTTCCATTTGCGCCAAAGCGTTTAGTGTTGTGTCGCCCGATTCGCCCCCTAATAGATTACGGAAATCGGAACCATCATACTTGGTATAAGCATTTTCAAGACACGAATGGATTTCGCTACCACGAATCATGGCATCGGTTGGTGGTGGTTGGGGTATGTCTGCTATGTATCTCCACCAATACTGACGCGGACACATCAAGTAGCCCATGTAGGATGATTTACTAACACGAAGGTATTGACCCTCGGATGGGTTATATGAAGAGTTATCTATTTCTTCACTTGTTGCTTTTCGTAGCACCATCTGTTGATTCCCCCTTCGCTTTCTTGGTCTTAGTAGTTTTCACTACCTTAACCTCACTTTCCCCGTCGCTCCCTAATACTTTGTCAAAATCCATTGCCTTTTCTGCTTGGGCTACCGAAGCAAGATGGGTTGGTATAATGTGGTCGGCGGCTAATCCCAAAGAAGCACCTTCGCGCCTTCGTTCAAAACCAGCGTGCCACCAAACACATTCCGCACCGTATTTCTTAATAGCGGCCTTCAATGCCGTTGCGTCACCTAAAACAAGAACATTACTCATATATACACCATCCTACGAGCGTTATGTAAAGGTAATTATTCTTCCTCGGTGCTGATTTCCGCTACCACAGCATCAACATCGGTATCGCCTTCGCTAACATCTAACCCGCCACCACAGGAAGGGCAAACGCGTTCTAATTCTAATTCTTTTAACATTGGGCGGAAAATAACCTGCTTACATGAGCCGCATTCTGTCTGTTCCGCAAGACCCATTTCTTGTAGTGTGGCGAACATAATAACATTTAGTCGCTCAATGTCTTGGCTAACAGCACGAATCAAACCCTGTTGTGTCGCGCTGAGGCGACTGATTTCAGCGACCATTTCTTTGTTAGTCATTTTCTTTGGCATTCGCATACCCCCCTTTCCAGGCTCTAAGCCCCCGTTCCCTCTATCTGCTATTGGCATATCATCACTTCCTCTATTAACACCTAATAACTAATAGGTTATAAGGGTTATCATCGGGCATTTAAACCCACAAAACCCCCGTTAATCCATTTAAGGCGTTAAGTATAGGTTGTATAGACCAACCCGCTACCAAATAATAAGGCGTTATTTTATTCACAACAAACCGTTCCGCCAAATCCCTATAACCAATTTCGGTGATACTTTCTATTTCTGATGGGTCGTCAAAGGCAATATACTTACCCTCATTGTTTAGGGTGACAAGGAAAAATGAGCCTTTTCTATACCCCTTCCCTAAGTGGCGATTAGCCCATTCCGCCGCCGCACTATTACCGGACAACACCTTATAGTCGGACAAATCCCTTTCCAATTTACCCCTCATACATAGTGGAGCGGTTTCATAATCACCACTAACTATGCCGGCAACTAACGACTCAAGACTTTGCGTTAATTCACCCTCTCCTTTCCCTTCCAACAAAGCGGTTATTGTTTGTTGCATGGCCGACTTCATTATATCGGGCATTCTGGATTGTTTCAATTCTATTCCTTTGACATAGATTTTCGGTTCGTGCGCTTCGCCTTCTGTCCATGCCACACGCCCCGCATAACGGTTCTTCGCCATGAGAACCATACGCTCGGCCCATCGTTCAAACTCAACCACGATAGGGGCCATCTGTTCATTTAAGCGAGCGTTTAATTTTTCGCCCTCTTCTGGCGACGGTATTTCAACGAAAACAGAATCGGTATGTCCATAAATCACATTATAACCTTCATCTATACACAATTGTTTTAGGTTGGATAGGGTGCGCCGACTCGTATAGGTAATGGCGGCGGCTACTTTAGGATGATACAAACCATGCTTACTATCCCCCGCGACCCCATACATTGATGCCACAAGTGATTTACAAGCATACTGCATCGTGTCCCACCGCACACGCTCTTGCACATCATCGGTGGCTTTCATGCGGGCCTTGAAGTCATTGCGGAGGTCGGTGATATAATCCATCTGTCGTATGAGCAACCCCTGCTCATCCTTTCTGAAACAAACACCATTGCCGCAATCATCCCCCTCTTCATCTAATGTTTCCCACGATATATTATTCTGTGCCGCGTTACTATGATACATGGCTTTTATATCAAAGGAACCAACGGATTCATAGATACCTGCTTCTGCTTTCATTACATCGGCCCCTTGATACGCCACCTTTTCAAATTGGGGAGTAGTCGGGATGCGGGCTGTAAAATCTGGGTCGCGTAAAGTAAGACAGGTGAACATTTTTGTTATAAAAGGCGTGGATTTAATATCACATTGGACGATGTGTTGAAGCGCAATATGATAATCCAAAGCGTTAACTGCGGCATCTAACTTTGGTAAGAGGCGAACATCTTGGCGGCAATAGTCAAGGTATGTTCCTATGTCCGAATAATAAGTATCGTGTCCATCGGCTAATTCAACCTTCTGTTCACCCAAACATTCTAACGCCACATCACCCAAACCATATCCAGGCAATTTCCCGTTTTTCAATTCCCACAATTTACTAAACGCAAGCATGAGGTCAATACAATTCCGCCCAACAATCGGTTGCGACCAATCACGAAACTCATGACGAAATCGCCGCATAGGACTTAAACTTTCGGGACTCATTTTGTTGGCCCGTAATCGTTCTGCGATTACTTTAATATCAGCACCCACAACAAACCAACCCGTAATAATATCGGGGTCATGTGATTTCATGTGCTTAACAAAGTGTTTGAGCATTGAAGCCTCATTATCAAAAGCAATTGCCGGTATGTCAAACTCAACCTCATTCTTATCTTCTGGATGATTAAGACAAGGCATAGTAAAGTATTTACCTGCCGGATAATCTGAATGAACGAACCACAAAAACTCTCGGTCTGTATATGAGTCATGCACACAAATAACCCTAAGAGCATTTGTTTCGGGGTTCCATTCACAATCCAACGACCAAACTCTATGCTCATAAGTGGGGATTGGTTCTTCTCCGTCCAACAAGCGGTCAGTTAATACACGATTTACAAACGGGATATTACATTCCCAAGTTTGGTTGATACCTTGATGATGTTTTATTTTGGTGACTTCGGCGGGGTCAGGCATTATTATTTTTGTCAACGGTTCGCCATAGACCCCTTCATAACCGGATTCTTTGCTCGCCGCATCAAGTAGGTGAGCGTCGTCGTCATGGACAAAACCATAAGGATAATAATTATTAATCGTAAGTGTCTTTCGCTCAGTATCGGCATCACGATAACGCACGATTACATTACGCCCTCTTCCCCTTTCCACTATCATAACAATTCCCCATTATGAAGTCATTACTGTTAGAATATAAGGGTTCGCTTCGGCCTAAATCCAATCGCGCTCATCATCCACTCGTTGTCCTAATTCAGCAAGTGTTTTCCCAATTCGTTCTTCGGCCAACACCACATAATCTGGGTTCAGTTCAATACCAACCGCTTTGCGACCGTTGGCAAGAGCGACCGCTATGGTTGTGCCGCTACCTAAGAACGGGTCTAAGACCACGCAGGGGACAGGGGTCGGATAAGAACAATCACAGGTTGGCCCCCATCGGTGCAAAGCAGTAATGTTTTCAATTTTGTTTTTCCGCGGCACGCGGTTTCCGCTACCGGCGAAATCATCTGAACGGTGGGCTTCTGAAATCTCCCTCTCCTTTTTCCATTCGGTGTTTTGGTAGTCACAATCGGGGCATCTATTATGTTGTGTGGGGATAAAACCGTTGCATTCGGAACAGGCTTTACCTACGGTTCGCTTGTAAGGGGCGTTACAGTCACCACAACAGCCCTGTTCGCTCGTTCCGGCTCGTATGCAGGGTTCAATCAATTCGGGTGGATATACGGCGAAGTGTGCGCCTTTGTATGGTTTGGGCGATACCCACCATACCGAGCGTTTATTTCGTTTTGTGGTATTAGTAGCATCGGGTATTTTAATTGCATCCGAATCAAAATAGTAATGTTTGCTCTTAGTTAGAAGGAATATGTATTCGTGATTCTTCGTGCATCGGTCACGCACCGATTCGGGCATACAGTTTGGTTTGGCCCATATAATATCCTGTCGCAACCACCAACCATCCTGTTGTAGTGCGAACGCGACTCGCCACGGAATACCCACAAGGTCTTTTGGTTTGAGGTCGCCACCACTTGCGGCATACGAATCACCAAGATTCAGCCATAATGTGCCTTCGGGTTTCAAGACCCTGCGAACCTCTCGGAATATCTCGGTGATGTTGGCCGTATATTGTTCCGGTGTAGGTTCAAGTCCTAACTGTCCGAACCACGCCTTACAATGCCCGCAATACGCCTGTTCTTGGGGTTCCCAATAGGCCGACTTCAATTGAAGGCTGTTGTCGTTGTTGCGGGTGTTTTCGCTTGGGCGTGTGTAACCTTCCCAATCGTGGTCGCAATCGGGATTACCGCCCCATACGATACCATCTCCGCCGTAATCACGCAACCCCCAATAAGGAGGGGAGGTTATACAAGTATGCACCGATTCATCGGGCATGGTTCTCAATACCGTTAGACTATCGCCTGTTAGTATTTTGAACGGTTCATCATTGTTTAGAACCGACACAATCTCACCCAAACCATTGAATCAAGTCACCGATGAGTATTATAGGTATAACAACAATTAGTGATGTGATGCCCAACACACAACCGAAGAAATCAGTTAGACGCATTATCATCCCTCACAATTTGTTTTATTTCTTCGCCACATTCTTTACATACACCGGAAAGTTTCAGCCACTTCACCGCGTCACACATAGGACAAATACCAACCTTAGTCATTAAACCCACCCCGCTTGATAGACCCAATCCATTGTTGAAAGTATAGCGAGAATAACAGCGAACAAACGCCAACGGTCGCCTCTTGATTTAGCCGTTCTTTCATTCTCGGCCATGTGTTGAATCAACCTATCGGTTGCTTCGCTATCCTCCTTTTTGACATACGGCATTATATCAACCCCGCCTGTAAAACGAAATCCTGTTCTTTATACGATGATGAAGAGGCAGTCGGTAATCGCGCAATCATACGAATACCTTGACCTTCGGGCCTAAAGTCTAAGAAATCAAGAATGACCTTTCCAGTATAGTGAACGAATACATTGTCAAGACCACCTTCAAATGTGGCCTCCCAATCTCCCTCGTTCTCGCTAACATTACCCAATTGTATTTCGGTGCGACCCTTTATTTCCGCACCAACAGCAACGGACAATACCTTATCCTTAGCGGTGAAAGTATATCGGTTAAGTCGCTGTCCGTTGATACTATCACAACGCAACGCTTCATACAGGTCATTGGATTCAATTATCCATGTAGCAAAGGGCTTACGCACCTCATCGTGTGGAGGGTTCATATAATATCCGGTTTGGCGGATTTGTGTAGCCCTCTTGCGGCTGTTTTCTTCCCAATCATTAAGTGTAGTGGGCGAGTTAGTAAAGGCGCGGCCCTCGCCGCCCGTCACTATTGTTGTTTGTTTTTTGCCCGACTTGATTTGTAATTTTCCCTTTCCCCCATCATATCTAAGAGTTACAGAAGTGCTGTGCATAGACAGGATTCCCAATAACTTATCAATGTCAAGTATAGGGATTGTAGCGATTTGCTCGCCCTGCGGATTGGTTGCTGTGCGCTCATCGTCACACACCGCGCTAAAACGACTCAAGGATGAAACACCATCTCGGACAAGCGAAGTGGTTGATACAATACCTTTCGTGGCTTGAAGAATACAACCATGCACCTGTGACATAGGTTTTCCGTTCACATATTGCTTTCGCTGTGTCAGTTTTAATAATCTGCTTAATCCACTATTTTCCATTTCCATTACATATACCATTTTCATTCCCCCTTTTGTTTTCGTCTTTGATAATCCAGGACTTAACTCTCGCTGAATCAAGTGTGTATTCTAATTGCTTATATCTCTTTAGATGATGGCCTGTGCCTTTGGTTGATAATTGACCCCAATGATTAGGAATATATTTATTGATTTCAACTGCGGTTTCCGACGATTTGCGCCATGTGCTAAAATAACCACCTTCTATCAATTCTAATATAGCCTGTTTGATAATCCTTTTGCGTGTCAACCCCTTCGGGCGACCACGCCGTTCATCTGCCATCACTCATCCCCTGTTTCCTTCTTTGTTTCCCATGTTAGGAAAGGCAAACCTCTCCAATCCACTTTACCACCACCAACTGAAAGAATGGTGTGTGTTTCCCCTAAGTGTTCCATGTGCCGACCTTTCATCTCTTCAATGTCTGCCTTGACAACCCATTCACCGTCTTTCAAGGATTTGTCGCCCTTGACACCGGATGCAATGTCTGCCGTTTTCATGTATCGTGTTAGGAATATCTGCTGTGAAAAACAACGCATCGTTCCCTTTTCCCATTCGGGTCTTTCACCAACGGTCATTAGAACCTTTTTGCCCCCACCATCACCGACATATTCTTTAATCTGCTTTAGGTGGAAGGTGAAGAATACCTTTGGCACACTAAGACTGTGAATACGGCCTATGGCATCACGGAATAACTGATTACGGGTTCTCCACTCTTTCTGATTGAATGAATCGCCTTCGTCTTTAATGACTCCACGCCTCAATAGAACCCCTGTCATGGCGTGTTCACACCACTTGAGGAATGTTGAGCCACCGTCAAAAATTACTGCCGCATGAGAATCTGGGTTCTCGGCCAAATCCTCGGCCAATATATTGACGAACCAATTTACCTTATCCACCAACGCAACATAATTAATTGAGTTATCCTCGTTGAAAATACTATCATCGGTTTCATCGTGGAGAGGGAGAACGGCTATGTTCTCGGCATCGGGATATAGGTAATCAACCGTTGCTTTTGCGCTGTTGTCAAAATCAAGAATGGTTATTTGTTTGCCGCTTTCAATTTCTGCCCTAAGTAAATCAAGTGCAAGTCCTGTCTTAGCGGTATTCTCACGCCCGACTAAAGCACATCTAACGGGAACGGATTGCGCCCGCTTGTTAACGAATCGGTTGCGGTAGTATGCCGCATCATAGACTGGCTTAGGAGCCGCGGTTGACGGAGCCGTGGTTGCGGTAGCACCCCAACCCGACATTAAGCATCCCACCCGTCGCCACCATCAGTAGTTGTTTCATCGGCCTCAAGTGCAATAGGGCTGATTTCATCAAAGGCCCACCACCCATTTACACTAAATCGGTATTCATCATCCTGTGTTTTCCACGGTTGACCCACAAGGAGAACCTTAGTGCCGACTGCGAAATCCACAAGGTTTTCTTGGCCCGCCGGAACATAAACTTCGGTCATTTCCGCCGTTGAAGTAATATCAAAATCAGCACATACCAAACTATACCCACCATTATCGCGGGGGTCAATATGGATAACCTCGGCACACACACCGATTATTCTATCCCACCAACCGTCTGTGCCGTTGTTAGCATCATAGAATGCGGGGATTTTATCAAGACCCGCTAAGAAATCGTCTTGTAAGTAGTCGGGCATTATGCCGCCGAAAATATCACCATCGGCCATAACAGGTGGCCCATTAAAGACCGATGCGGCGGTAGGGTCAGCAGTAAATATACTTACACCCGCTTTGGCGTAGCCGGTCAAACCGTTCTTAGCAAGTCTGAATGCGTAGGTTCCTGGAACAAAGGTTGGCACCATATCTTCTGCCGCTTTACCGCTCGCTTTGACTGTAATGGGTGTCCATTCTCCGTTGTCGCCCTGTGGCCGACCTAAGAATAACGAAGTGCGTTCACGCTCTTGGGTAGGTCGCGGTGCGCCATACTTGAAGTTGGGGTCGCCACTCGGAAAGTTAGGGTTGTTCTTATCCCAAACAATGTAGTAGTGAGTATTCGCATCCAATTCAATTGTTCCCTTTGGCAATGAATCAACCTCGGTTGTATCAGCACCCTCAACAAACATTTGCTTTAGTAGTAGCGAGGGATTAGCGGTTCTTGAGTAAGTGCCGTCATGGTTGTTCTCATAAAGCACGACTTTGCCCTGTGCCACCAATGCCTCTCGGCCATCGTGAGGTAGGTTAAGTAGTGTGGTTGTCATTTTCTTGTATAGAATTGCGCCCCAATCCTTGTATCGTGGGGCGTTGACGAACATACCTTCATAGAGGGTTGCTCCGCTACGCTTCAATGAGCGGGTATCATTTGCAATCTGTCGTGCCGCTACTCTTAGTGCCAACACTTCACAATCACCTTCACTCTTGCCGGCGTTTTCCCATTCTTTACCATGCTCGGTGAGAACGAGTGTAAGGCGACTACGCACCACTTCAACACTCGCTCCAACCGACTTGGCTACATTCTCAATCATTTTTTCATCCAATGTCATATCATCACTTCCATTTGTTCCCGTCTTTTGGGGTAATTTGTCCTACAAACTAATAGGTTATAAGGGTTATGTTTCCCCCTTTTTGGCACACAACCTAACAAAATTATACCTTACTATTTCGCCATCAACACCTGCTATCAAATCCCGTTCCGAAGTCACCGCCGCATCAATCACTTTCATTTTTGATTCGGACTTGGCCGAAGAACCGACAGCAAACTTAAACACTTGTCGGATAGCGGCTCGGACAGGGATGCCCTTTAACTCTTTCAAAGCGGATTCAAAATCGTTGTCCTTGAAAGCACGCATTAAAAATACATCACAACGAAGTGGGTCGTCAATTAATGAACGGAGAAAACGACTACGCGATTCCCCGTCCGGTTGAGCGGCATACGCCTGTAAAGCATTAATGGCGTTGCGTAAATCCCCTGTATGCGCCTTCGCTATTTGCGTCAATACGGTATCGTAACTCTCCATAACATTCTCAATTTCGGATATTTCTTTTAGCCGATGGCAAATATCATCCTGTTCTATTGCTTTGAATTGACGCAGGGTGCATCGTGATTGAAGCCACGGAGAAACCTTACTCAAATCATTACAAGTCAGTATGAAGAACCCTTGTGAGTTTTCAATCACACCCTTCAAAGCGGATTGGGCGGCGGGAGTTAATTGGTCTGCCTCGTCAAGTAAAAATATCTGCTGATAATTACCCACCCTTGACATTGGCAGTAATTCATCCTCCACAAACTCTATGCCTCGTTGCTTTTTACTTGAAGCGTTGAATACATGGATTTGCCAACCTAACTCATTAGCCAAAGCGAGAGCGACAGAAGTTTTCCCTGTTCCTGGTTCGGGGGAATAAAACAAATAATGTTGCATGACAGCACTAAAGTTTTCATTGGCAACCTGTTCCATCTCTCGGATAATGTCGGGTTGCCCCACCACCGATTGAAGGTCGGGTCTATGCTTAACAGCCCATACTGCGTTATTCATCCGATAACCCCCATACTGCGCCATATTTTGTCATACCCGTTGCGTGGGTATGTGATTGCTTAACGAAACGATTATCCCTATTGAGAAGGTTGTTTATAGAATTGGGTGAAGCAGGTAGTTTAGTAAAGCGTCTGCCGTTAACTTGTCTAACTTCATTCATTAAATCATGGTCGCAGGTTGGCCCTTTCTCCTTGATATATCTAATAGCCCCTTCACGCCATCTCGCAAAACGAAGTCGTGTTCCCTTTGCCAATTCTGGATTGTATGTTCCCTTTCTTCCACCAATGTTTTCTCTCATAATAAACCCCCCATATTTGTATTAAATAAGCCCCTCTCTATCGTTCAGTATATGCTTCACCAAATAATAAATGTCAGTCGCCACAAGCACTATGTTCTTTCCCTCGCCTTCGTTTTGTAATAACAAACTCATACCAATTAATATGCCCCGCAACTTGTCGTCGCTTATCCCTTCAACAATCTCTTTTGCCTTTACGCATACCTCTTCACGGTAAATAAAATCCCTTTCCTGTTCACTTAACCCGTCACGACTACTAATTAATGATGGGAAATCGTCAGTATATATGAGCATAGCACCCACCAACTCATCTAATAATTCTATGTTGACAGGAGATAACAAATCGTTTAATGCCTCCATTGTTTGTAGTTTATCTCCAACTAACTCGTTCTGTCTTTTGACTAAATCAAGCATCCAATCAAAGGGGTTATCTCCTAAAGTCAACTCATCCACCTGTTCATTATCATTCTCGTCAATCGGTTCCGTCATAAGTCTTCGCCATCAAATTGTGAGAGAGTCAAATAACACTTTGTATTGTTTGTGGATGAGGTCTTGTCAGTCATGCGTCGTTCCTCGGCGTTCATTTCACCCACCGACACATAGCCCGCTTTCCTTACTGCTTTTGTCCGCTTGTTCTTTTTTGTTTTCTTATCGTTGTGTTTTTTACACATGGTCGCCCAAGCCCCCATCTGTTCGGGGTCTATCACCTTGAGCGACGAATGGTATGGGCGGACACCGGAACCACGACAACCCTTTTTGCCGAAGCGGGAAAACATAGTGAACCAAGAAATCGTGACGCCCCTTTTGGCGGCATCAGCGAACATAATATATCCGCCGTTTTTGTGGTTCGTCTGTGTGATGTCAGTTACGGTGAACGGCCCGCGTGGTAAAAACTCTCTATATATGGGGGGTAGCATTTCCCTCATTTCATTAGTAGCAATCACCTGTCCGATTTTAAATATACAACGCTTTGTCATGTTTATTCCCCCTGTCTTGTAATTAACCCTGTAATTATTTGGTTATAAGTCTTTCTAAACGCAGTTAACGGAAGCAACAACCTATGTATATCGGGTTATTTTCATGGGTTGTTTGCGACCACATTTCGGGCATAAAATATCACTTGTGCTAAACGGGCTTTGGTATAATATAACCCATTTCGTTCCACACCTAATATCACCTTTATTCGTTGCCAAACATTCAATGCTTACTTCGGTTATTTTACTCATTTCATTCACCCGCCTTTTCGTTATAGTCGGGATGCTCTTTCGGCAATCGGTGTTGTCGTCGCTTACCCAAATTAACAAGTAATTTTTTGACATTAGCACCGGCTGTATTGAACCGCTTTAGTGCCACCGCGTCCCCCGCGGGAACCATGTCACCCTTAACGGCTTCAACATCTATATTGTTAAGTATATGTTTTATCAATTCGTATTCTGCATGAGTCACAGTTTTCGCCCGTCTTTTGTGTATGGTATCACCCAAACAACCCTCAAACTAAAAGGGTATAAAGGTTGTCATTCAATAGATTCGGCTTCCCTAATACAATGTAGGCAAACATCACTATCAGTAGGCAACACGCGCACACGACCACAGGGGGAGCATTTAATCGCCTTCGCCTTTTCGTTTGGTGTCATTACCGTAGTAGTGCGTGTAAGTATAATATCCTCCTTGTTGCGGATTAACTCTCGGTCAATATCATAGACGGCGTGGAAAGTTTCACCACCGATTACATTTTCCACTTTCTCCCGCCCGATTTGAACCACTTGAACATTCTTACACATGAGGGATGATAGACTATGGGGGGAGGGGACGGTTCGTATTGATTTGTGTTCTGCAAGCAACGAAGCCATCCCCTCTTTTGTCATTGCCCCGTTCTCCCACAGCAGGTCAATGATGATGCGGCGAATGCGACGATTGTTAGCACTCATTTGTATTTCCCACGACATGATATTTATTAAGGCTATTGAATACTTACATATATCAATCATCACTAATACTTAAATACATTGATGAGTTAATGAAACCATCATCGTCGGTGGCATCAGCCGGAGGGTATCGTTTAGTATTCAAACCACTTTTTGAATACTCTTCACCATAATACCATTGACTTATTTTATCAATTATAAAAACAAGAACCATACAAAAGAACGGAGCGGCCAAACAAACAAATGGACTTATAACCAATCCTTCACCCCCTCCTTTCTCTTTTTCACTCCTTTCGGTAAAGATTTAATATCCTTACTTCGTATTTGGTTCGCCACTCTCGCATCATCGTTAACGATGATTTGCCAATAACAATCACTTGAACGAAATGGGGGGGGAACCTCATTTGTTGTTTTCTTTTTAGGCCAATCCACTTTACCCTCACTAACTTTCAAACCATAGGTCAGAACAGCATAAGCGTATTCATCCGGTAAAGTCATAGCAACCTTAGCCAAACGACGGTGTAATTCTATATCGTCGGTTTGGTTTCTCTTAATAAAAGCATAAGCGAGAGGGAGGGGGATTGTTTCTATTTGCGTCTTTGCTCTCACTCGGTCTTTCCACCGAAGCAGGGCTACTGCATTACGATAGAAAGAACGATTGGGGCGATTGAGGGATTGATGGATAATGGTTATCGCCTCGCTCTTTGAAGTTAAGCGGGGCAACTTATCCACCACGACAACCAAACGGAAAGCGACTAATGGCGACCACTCTAAAATATCTGTTTCGGTAAAGCGGCGTGGGTTGCGAAGTATGTATGTTCGCTCCGGTGCTGTTGGGGGGTATTGCATAACCCTATCCATAACAATTGGGTTCTCGCCCAGGAAATCGGTATCGTCGGCAGTTAAAATAATTATTCCCAATCACACACCCCTTCTTCAAGAATATAATTTACTAATCGTTTGTATTGTGCGATACTAAAATACCATACCTCTCTAACGACTTTGGGTGTGATTTCATAACGACCATGATACCATTTTAACCCATCATCTGTTAATAGAGGCAACAACTCATCCTTCTGCATCAATTCTAATATCTTAGGAAACTCATTCCGATAAATCGGTTTGGTAGTTAGTAGGCGGTTGCTACGCCGCCACTTCACCGTCTTACCTCTCTTATCGTCACTCATTCGCTTACCTCAAAGTCGGCTTCAATAATATGGGTTGGTGCTTTCAATGCCGCAAAGTGTAATTCCACTTGGTCTAACAATTCTGGATGCGGCGCAAGCACATGAACAAGTGCGCCCATCACACTACCTAATTGTGCTTCGGCTAAAAGCAATTGTGATTCAACGCCGATTTCCTTTTTCAATTGCCCCACTAACTTTAGTGATTGGTTGGCTTGACCTGCTAACTTCGTTGCATCGTGAATCCACTCGGAAGTGATTTCCCCTTCACCTCGTTGTTGTTCTAACTCATCAAGCCACGATACTAAACGAACCACAATCCCTTCGGCCATATCAAGCGTGCTGATGCTCTCCTGTCGCAATTTCTCAATATGTGCCGCCTCTTCGGGGTCATATTGGATATGGTTATCCATGTGTTCGTCGCAGGTTCCCTGCGGCCAATTGTGTTTTTTCTCCAAATAAGCGGGTGCTATCTCATCGTTCTTAATTCCCAATTCATATTCTTTCATGTTTGAGTTATCACAAAAAGGACAGTCGTTTGATTCTAAGACCCAACGCAATGTTTCAATGGCGAAGGCGTCCTGTTCGCGGGCCAACCGGCGTTCTATTTCAATCCGTGTTTTCATCAGCGTCACCTCTCTCTTCGTCGTTGAATGATGCTAAGTGCTTTTTTTCCCTGCGTCTGTGGCATTCTTCCACATCATCATACAATTTTGGATATTTCATTATTGATATATCCAATATCCTTATTGTTTCTAATTGACATACTACCTTATCCAATCGCTCTATTTCGGCAATCAATTCTTTTTTCGTTTTATTTAGCATTTTAATTTTCACCTGCCTTTTTATTATAACATTCTAAACAATATATTCGGCTATGCAAAACTTCGGTTTCTTCCAACAGACAAATTAGGTGACATTCTGGACATTGATAATCAGCCATTAACGCACCCCCCCATACCATTCTTCGTCTTTCACTAACGCCCATAAAGATACCCGTTTGCTGGATGCTAATGTTCTTACATATACTTGGCCCACGATTTCAAATCGCGGGTCACGGTGCAATACCTGTCCGAATGCTCTTGGGGTTTTGGGCGCACAAGACCTTGATTCGCGGAGCGGTGTTCCGTTTAGTAATACTGCCCCATCTATTAATTCTGATAATGTCATTGGTTTGTTTTTTGTGCGCGCATAACGCCACATTGCATCTCTCGTTCTTTTGTGTTTCAATTTAAGTCCCATCGTAAAACCGCCTCCTTATCATCAAGTTTTTTGTTCTCTAATATCCGCAACCAAGTTTCAATACCCAAACGAAGAAACTCACTACGGGTCATACCGGCCTCTTCTGCCATTTTATCAATTGTGTTTTTCATTTCTTTTGTTAGGCGGAATGATACTAACCTTCCAACATCGCGTCTAACTCTATATGTCAGTATTGTTTTACTATTTGGCTCCATCAAACACCACCCTTGCCCCAAGAAATTACTTGTTCTTTCGCACTCAAACTACCCTTAATAGGCTTGGGTTTAGGTGTATTCGCATTAATATAACCAATACGGCATAGCATCCCTTTGCGACCCCTGCCGGTTGATTCCGGTTGAACCTCCTTATACCATTCCTGGCCTTCAAGGTTTTCAATAATCCAACGCTTCGCTGATTGGTAATCCCCACCCGTCACCATTTTACTAACCTCTTTAACAAGGGTGGATTTCGGTAAGTCTTTCATCCAAAAGGTTTCACGAATTAATAGTAAGTCGGCATCCATTACCCGTCGCCTCATTTTCAAAGACTGGTTAAGGATAATACGCAAGGTATCATCAAGCGTGACGATAAGCGGTTGCCCACCTTTCCATTCGTCTTTCATCATGTGGTAGCCAATAGCAAGTCGGCGGAACAAGTCAGCCTCAAAAGAGCGCACATCGTCACGCTGAATCCACTCTCCTATTTCTTCGTCAAATATAACACCCGTCGGTGGTTGGGCTATTATATCATCCATTCGTTGTTTGAACCACCGTTTAATTTCAATGGCGTGGTTAGCCAATACAACCCGTTCTTCGGTTGTCATGTTTGATTGCCGGTGTTGTGCCTGTTTGAACAACCGTTCTTTTTCCGGCGTCATTTCAATATCAATGATAAAGAATCGGCGGTCAAGCCCGCTATCCAATTCAAATCGGGCCGGTTGTGTTCCCGCCCAAACAGTATAGCGAGTAGTATAACGAACCCAACCCGCTTTCATTGATTTTTGAACCCTACCATTATCAAGTGAAGTCAACAATTGGTTTTTCATATCCATAGAATGGTCTTTCTTTGAAGCGTCGCTCATACTACTAAACTCTTCAAAGCCGAGAAACCCGCCGCACATTTCACGCGCAAGTGGTCGCCCTGCTATTTGTGAATCTTCGTTCAAGGAGCCAAACATACCTGCTTCTGTCACGCTGTTCGGCCCCATCATTGTTCTAAGACCCTGCCCCAAATCTGCGTCGGGAGAATATAACAATCCGGTTCCCTCCGCTAAGAACATCAGAATTAGAATGGATTTACCACTACCCTTTGTTCCGCGAAGCATTAAATGAATCCGTGTGTCCGGCAATTGCGACATAGGCGTATAGATTGGTGGGCCGGTATGACGCAACGGACAAACACTAATTGTAAAATCGGTTTCATCAACATAGGGTGATTCTGGGTCAAAATCACACCGACTACATTTGTTGACCGCATTAAATAAATGCGCCCCAATTGAACAAATGAAAATCGGTAATTTGTCTGCTACATCTATGTAATGGTTGCCTTCGGCAAAATCCGTCACGGCCGAAAATATATCAACAACTTTTGATTTCTGACTCATTGCCACATCACCCCCGTATCATTATTTATTTTGACGCCGGTTTCGCGCGCCATATTATATCGCACCTCGTCCGAACCCGCCTCCATTTCATCGTGTAACTCAAGCAAAACATTTTCTATTTTTTGTGCTTCTTCATCATCCATTTCCAAATCAAGATAATACCCACAATACTTGCTTAAGGCATATTGCGCGTCTTTATCTATGTTTGGATTTGATTTGTCATGGGCGGCACAAACAACGACAGAAGGTTCGTTTGTCATTAAACTAAATAGATAAGGGAAAACCCAACATGGTTGGTTCATCATCAAATCCTTTTGCAACTCACTATCTTCGGTGAAGTCATAGGTCACATATTCTTTTTGGTTTATGTCAAGGAACGCCGCATCATTTGTATATTGTTGAATCGTGGTCGTAGTAAGCAAAGTAAAGTTGTTGACACCAAGACCGATTAGGCCGTCTAATGTATCACGCACCACACTATACGAATACAACCACGCGTGGGGGTTAGCATCCGGTCTTGCTTGCAACGGAAACCAATTGGTGACACGCAAAACATACACGACCTTATCCACTTTGTTTTTTATTCGGTATAAAATCCAACCTGGGTGCATAGGTTCGGGAATAGTATTGAATGCTTCAACAGAATGAAGTCTTGAACAAAGGTATGCTATCGGCTCGGCCTCGCCCACACAACTCATTATGGTAAGAAAACCGGCGTGGCCCTGTTCACCCTGTAATCCCACCAACAAAGTTGCGTCCTCACTCGGTTCGGGCTTGCCATCAAGCCAATAGAAATCAATATCATTATGTCGCTCAAGCATTATTATTCACCTGCCATGTTTTCGGGTCACTTGACTTAACAACCAAAGCACGAATACAATTCGTTTCGTCACGCATTTCCATCCATTGGCCCTCTTTCGCATTACGCGCCCATTGACAGAATCTCTTAAAATCCCATAACTGCGCCGCGTCAACAACCGGCTTCATAGCCGACACTAATGGATTAACGCCATCAAAGACAATTCTCTTCAAGACACCGTTTTCTGTCAATACTACAATCCACTTACTCATGAATCCAACCCCTGCACTTTACCTTTTTACCGCACCAAATACAATGAACCTTTACTGTCAACATTAGATTCTTTGTCTGCTGGATGGTTGCTGATTCCGCGTAGTTATTCAAATCCTTTGTTAACCCATCAACTACAAAAAGGTGTGAATCTTGGCCGGCAGGTGATTGGTCGCAAACCCCTTTGTCGCTCATTCATCCACCGCCCAATGTCCTATCAGCGTGTCGCATTGAAAACAACGCAATTCATTGTTCTCTCCAAAATCCATCATCCATTGGATGCTTAGACTTGTTTCCCCACACACTCTCCGATTCTTACAGGCGATAGCACCATCACGACTACGCGTGACTATATTACCATCCGGCAACAAACTAATTCGTATTTCCATTTCTCCTTTATTATTTAATTTTTCACTCTTCATATCTATTCCCCCTTTGTCACTAAATATACCTTATGACTATTTGCTTTTAATTCTTTTTGTTGTTCAGAAAGAATTGAGAAAGAATTAATCGCTTGACTGCGAGCCTGTTTGGTTAATTCTTTTATTTCTTCATTAGGTTGTTGGTTAGACCTACTAACTAAACTACCTTTGAAAGAATAAAAGAAATAACCTAAACGCTTGACTGCGCCCTTGTTATTATTTCTGGACAATACTGAAAGAGGAAAAAGAATTAATTTACCCCCCAATAATGGAGAAATCGTGCAACTACTGCACATTAAAAATCCCTCCCCGCCCACTTCTGAAATGTTAACTCATTTTCTAAAACCCATAACTTAGCGGTATCTTCCTTGATGAAATTATGAACCTTACAAACAGATGAGATAATTCCTGGTGTTGACTTCAAAATCTGACCTACCTCTTTTGTTGAGCCGGTTAGATTTAATTTGTCTTTGATGCTGTCGCTCGTCAACCCCAATGGATGCTCACGCAACAGGGCGACCATTCGCAATCGTATTCGTATATGCCTTCGTGCCTTCATATCCATTCCTCACTTCTATTTTCCAATTGACAGACAGGGCAAACATAACATGATTCATTACTTAAATCCGGTTTCATGCTGACGCCATGACGGGCGCAAACAGGCTCGCTCTCGCCCTCACCGGACATACTCTCGCACCCCATACCATGTTATAAACATTGTGTTTTGCTCTAAAATCATTGTTTTTCATCCCCCATATACGGCCCTAATCTCTTGACCTGTTTCTTGAATAACGCCCGAACCACAAAGCCCCAAAAAGCACATTCAAGGATTGTCAATAAGAGAGTAACACCCACTAACATTTCAAGGTTCACGCCTTCACCTCCACGCTTCGGGTGTATGGTTTGCATGACGAATACCGTTTTTCTCCACAATGTTCGCAATCCCACAAATCAAGTCTGCGCCGAGCAATTGGTGTCCAACCATAGGAAATGTGCCATCCCGTATTGAGCCATTCATGCTCGCACCCCTCTTCGCGTTTTTGTTCCAATTCTTTTTTGCGTTCCTCAAGCAAATGCTCATGGTGTGCTTCAAGACTACCGTTAAGGTATGCTCTTTCATCCGAAGTATAACCGCCTCTCATTCCATCACCTTCCAATTTTTAGACATTTCTTTAATAAGGCGCATCATCTCATTAACGAAATCAACAGCCATTTCTTCATCCATGTTAATTACAATATATTTTGTGAAATCAACGGTTGAACCACTTGGACAACCTGCCCCGAATTGAATAGAAACCTCAGTCACCATCTCGGTCAAGTAGTCACCGCATATAGGACAATGCAACACATCACTTGAGGGGTCATTATAAAACATACCCCAATTCTTCACCAAGCCATCAAACAGCCCTTGTATGGTAGCGTCTTCTTCCACACAATCTTCACAAGTTAATTTTTTATCCTTCATTCAAGCATCACCCCTTTCATCTAAGTCTTTACGGTAATTTCGTATTACTACCGCATATTGCTTCATCATATCGCGATATTTGCGAGTTAGACCGGACACACCACCCGAAGGTTTGTTCCCCACCCACGGCCACGCTTCAAGCATCAATGCCTTTAGGTTCTCATTTTGCTCTCTCAGCCGAGCATTCTCCATCGTGATTTCGTCTATCCGGTCAAGGTAAGGGGTCGGGTCAACTCTAATGTCGCTCATTGTTCATCACCGCCTTCATCCATAATATCATTAAACAATACCATGAACCGTTCCAATAGGTTTTTTCCGGTTCCCTTGATACCAAAATACTTTTTCACATTGGTTACTTTCCAACCGCGAGTCGGTATCACACCATGATTACAATACATTGTCAAATCGCGCTTACTGACAATAAGGTTCCAAATTGCTTGGCCCATCGGAGAGCCATTAACCGTCATAATTTGTTCACCTCTTTCAAGTGCTTCTGCTTCGGCTTGTAATTCTTGGATGAAAGGCGAATCTAAATCGTAAGGCTTTTTCGCACTCATTCAAACACCCCCTTCATTACCTCTTCCCATTCTAATTTTTGTATTTCTGTCCAATTGCTGTAATTCTGCAATCGTGCGCTATCCTTTATTTTCTGTGACGACCCCTGTTGGTCTTGGCTATTGTTTCTGTTCTTTTTCCTTGTCATGTTTATTCCCCCTGCTCTAATTTATCCTAAACCCTATCTCCTTTTAAGTCTTTCGCTACGCAGTTAACGAAAGCAAGAATCAAGCGGTGTTTGGTAGTCATACTTGAGTAAGTAATCTAAAATTGATGCTATCATTCCCGAAAAATCATGTTCGGTTCCGTCACCATCACCCATCCTGTTGTATAGGGCAGGTCGTTCCTGTATGCGTAGTGGCAAATTACCAAAATACCATATTGGCGCATGGCCGGTATGTCCTTTCGGTGCTTTGTTTTTGAATACTGAATAATAATCATTACCCGCTTGCGGACATATAACAAATACCACCCTATTGTCGTTGTGATTGACGAAGGCGTAACCACCGTTTTGCCTTCCCGACCCTGTTTCAACAGGGTATGTTTGAATGGTGATGCTATCAAGCAAAAGCATTGTATCAGCCGCTTTTATGAAAAGTGATTCAAAGACGATTTCCGCGTCATTGTGAATACGCTTTATTCTGAAAGACTTACTCATTCCTCTTCACCTCCGGTGATAATAGCCTCTCCTTCATCGGGCATCATCAACCACGATACATCACAAACGGCTTTCTTTTCAGCCTTGAGCGTGGATTGACATTGAACATCAAACTCACCCCAATCATCCGGCCAACCATGAACGGCGGCATTATCCACACACACTTTACGGAATAAATCTGTCACCGCTCGTATTATTCTATTAGCGGGCGGGCTATCAAGAAGTGATGCCTCTTCGTTAGTAGTAAGGTGAAACTTAAATTGGATTTTGTTTCCTTTAATTACAGACTCCCCCACTCTAAATGAGAACAGCCTTTTTCCTTCGCTATTATTATAATAGCATATCCATCCTGTTGTATGAACAAAATTACCGTCTTTGGTGGGTAAGTTTAACCTGTCCCAATCCACCCATGTTCTCGCTGATTTACCGCGCAATCTCGGTGCTTTCTTTTTTATTATTTCGTTTTCATCAACGGTGTATAAGACGCCTTCGTAATTCGTGTCTTTCAACCTCTCGTTCATATCATCCACTAATTCACGAAGTAGTGCCTTTTCTTTAGCCAATAATGAAGTGCCGAATATGAATCGTGTCGCACACCCAACCGGCCATTGATTAACTGATAACACCGTCTTTGATTCTTCATAACCAAAATATAAATCATCTTCGGGCATTTTATTACCCCAATAATCAGTCGGCCTAAAGCCCGCATTGACTAATTGTTGTTGCAACAACAATGCTCTTTCTTTACTAAAGTTTTGTAATTTATACCCGATTGTTACTGCTCGCCATGCTTTTCGTTCCATTGTGCTTTCACTATCTCCATCCATCAGACAACACCCCCCGCATCGTATTCAATTTCATTTAACCAATCGGCAAAATCATCCATAAATACTATGAAGCGTTTATCCATTTTCATTTCTCCTGGTTTTTTATTTAGCGTCTTGGCAAACCATGACATAGTGCTATTTGTGACTGAAAGTTTGATACCATCCAATCCGTGTTCTGAACCTGCTTGTCTAAGGTGATAGCCCGACGGCATACTCTTTGTCTTACTGTAAATAGGCTTTGCCGACCACTTAAAGGGGCCACCTAACCACGATGGGGCATTTACGACATGGCGTAATGATACTTGCACCCCAAATCCGTTACCCAACATGAAAGTCATTTCTTCGTTCATTCAACCACCCCCTCAAAATTATTGACGATATTTTCCGCATTTTCAATTAATATCCGAGCCTCTTTCTCTTTCTCTTTTTCCCTATTGACCCTATCCGCCCATTCTCGTTGTCGTTCATCAATATAATTTTCAATCCATTGCACATTAAGCCATTCGTCAAGGTGTTTTTTGTCAGTTAGTAATTGATTTGTTATTTTGGTATGTTTTTTACGAAGGTTAAGGTAGTTATCCACATTAAGATTGATATATGCTTGTATGTAATGGTAATTCGGTATGAGGATAGAACGGTCTATTTTGAATTGGTTTTTGAAAAGGTGCATCTTCGGTGTGCTATCCCTCATATATAACAAACGGTTATATGTATGATTTCGGTATATAGTATATCCATTCTCTTCAACATCTTCAATACTTCGGGGATAAACACGCTCATTATTATTATCCTTTTCAACCCACCACGAAGTAATAATCCTAGTGTTTATCACAACATCTCGCCCTTCTGTTGAACCAAGATTATTATTATTATCAAATACCCAATCTTCTAATGATTCAATCTCTTCGGGTTCTGGGAAGGGAGTATTACGGAAATTGACTCCGCCTTTCTTTCCACTTGTAATATAATTCACGCGTGGGTGTTTCTTACGCATTTCAATAGTGTGTTTAAGATAGGCCGGCCTTCTATCATTCCCTCGCGCCGCAGTTATTGCGAAGTATTTAGCCCAAGCCTTATTCCAAGCGATTATTGATGTGGTGTTGGTGAAGTCATAATCCGATGGATTGATGGTGATATTGTTATGAGTATCTTTGACGCCATTTACCATAAGGTTCTCAATGATATGCCACTTATCCTTTTCGTTCATGTCCCAAGAATAACCACCCAAACTCATTCGCTCACCTCCAAAAACGGGCCATCGTCTGTCGCACCTTTCGTAGCCACGCTTATATCGCTTGGTTCCCCTTCGTAAAGACCCATCTCTTCGCAAGCACCACATTGGGTTGCGCTGTCGTTGAACCTTATATCCAATTTCAATCCATTATATTCTATTTTCATATCATCACTTCCTTTTTTTGTCCTCTCGTATTTTGTCCTAACACTACTGGGCTTATAATCCTTCCTATAACGCAGTTAACGAAAGCAAGAATTAACATTTCCGATTCGCCGCTCATATTTGCCCAAGCCCCCTCAAAAACTCTCCGATGTCGTCATGAGCAAAGTATTCTTCGGCCAAATCTAACGCCTGTGTAATGTTATCACAATCAACGAATGTTGGGCCACCACATGAAGGATATTTGAACCAATTATGCTTACAGCCTAATTTACCATCGTGATATTGAACCCCCCAATGGTGATGATTTTTTGTCTTTCGTATTGGCGTGATTATTACAACCCCAACCATACCGTCGTGCTTTTCAATTTTCATTGCTCTCATTCCTTCACCTCCAATACTATACCGTATTCCTGTTCTAAACAATCCAAACAAATTACCTCATCTTTTTCGTTTTCTCTTATACTTTTAGTGGGAGAATTAACGACTTTGAATATACCAAACTTATAATCACAAGCATTGCCGCATTCACAACGAGGCGTCCCTGTTTCAGTCATTATTCATCACCCTCCTTTTTGTCCTCAACGCCGAAGAAATCCGGCATAAGTAATTCCGCCGCCTTCTGTGATTTGGCCGCCGCTTTGAATATGAAATCAACCCCACCATCCTTCGCATCACGAATCTTTTTCATCCATGATTGGAGGTATGCCGCATGATTTTCCAAGCCCTCTTCTGCCATTTTATTTGGTATGGATATGGCCGCACAAAGCAATGCCGCACCCATCTCCGCCACTAATTCTTCGTGAGCATAATTTTCACTACCGAACATACCGGACATATCGCGATTGAGTCGGCCTGGATTTCCTGTCCAATGAGTCAATTCGTGAAGAATGGTTGAGAGTCGTCCCTCAATCGTCTTGAAATCATCACGCTTCGGCACTTGAACGAAGTCGCCACTAACCCTGTAAAAAGCCTTGCCGCCTTTCTCTCGGAAATCAACACCATTCATTTTGATAATCTCATCCACTTCGTTTTCAGCCTTGATTCTTCGCTTACCCTTGAGAGTCTTTGTCGCCTTTGGTTTTGGCAACGGTGGCAACCCTGTTTGGTCGCGATTGAATACATTGAACCAATCCATCATAGGTATTTTCTTGAAAGAATCGGGGTCGTCTTTGTCGGGGAATACAAGCATATTCCAATAGATAACTACCGTTGATTGTTGAGCCTTTTTGATACCATACCACTTGGTCGGTTTTTTCCAACGCTTACCGTCTTTGGTTTCAGCCCATTCCCATTCACCGTTCTTAATCGCGTGTGAAGTAGCAATCTTTTTCCATTGATTGAAGGTTCCCCATTCATTTGATTTGAAACCTTTGTCCATTGCTTCGCTTATTAACCACCAAACATTGATGCCGCGATATGGCTTTTTAGCGGCTACACGCATAGGCAGACCACCAACGCCGCCTTCCCACGGCTTTTCCCACGGCCTAACGCCCTTTTTCATTTGCTTGATTATAGAGTTAGCAACCTGTTCTTTGATTTGCGCTCGTCGCTCTCGCTTGCTGTATTTCGCCTTTCCTTTACTCTTTGTCTTTGTGCCGGCCTTTGCCGCGCCCTGTCGGGTCTTTGTCTGTGTTTTATTCTTTGTCATTTTATCACTTCCTTTTTATTTTTTGTTCTGCTCCAATATCTCTTCGCATATATATCCATTATACCACTACTATTTAACCTTTTCTGAACGCAGTTAACGGAAGCAAGAAATGGATTTACCATTAAAAAAATCCTGGTCATTCCCCCACCCCACAACATTTTCCACATCGGGCTTCACCTGCCTCTTCGTCATACCACCCATCCACGCCATCTAATTCGGGCATAAACTTGAGTCGCAAACTGCGCCCCGTTCCATCGTTCATTTGTAGTAATTCGTAACGGATAGAGTTTTCAAGTCGCTTCGGTAATTTGCGATTGTGAAATCGTGCCATATTTATCGCCTCTATATCCTCTTCGGGTGTCCACGCAGTAAAAATAACATGAAATATACATGACGGCACTTGAATATCACAAACAGGACATTTGAAGTTTAATTCCGCAATCTCTAATCGGCCCCGTCTGCGCTCAAAGAAATATCCCAATTCTTCGGGTGCTATTTTTTTATCACCCTGCGGGCCTCGCGGGGGTATATTTTCAAAAGTTATTCCCATATTAATTTCCTCCCCATTGTTCAGCCATTGCTTCGGCAAACCCTTCAAATGTGATGCTTCGCTGTTTCCATCTGTCGGCTGACGGGCCAATATAATATATCCGGCATCGTTCTTTCATTGGTAATTTTTTCGTTTCCGCTTTCAAATCCGATGTGGGTTTGAGTGGGTCTAAACCCTTGAGCCAAAGACAGGTCGCCTTCGTTTCTAAATGCCCAAACATATACGGTTGAATTAATTGAGTATATTTAAGACCACCGATACGCTCTATTGCGTATTTATGGGGTATTGGATTCTCAATACATATTTTAGGAATATCAACATTGAGTAAGTAATTGAAGAAGTCGGCCGCTTCATCAAGGTCGTTCCATCTATCGGGGTCTTTATGCAACCACGATACACCACTATTAGCAAAATATGTGCATGGGGGGTGGGCTATCAATAAATCCCATTTTAGATTCATGGCGATAACTTCGCGAATATCATTTTGAAAATGATACGGCGAACCATCATCAGCAGGGAGCAAATCACAAGACCAAGCATTGTGGCCCCTTTTTCTAAACGCTTCGCGAACAACACCACTAAACTCACACGCAACCAAAACTCTTAACCTCATAGTTCACCACACATCCCCAATTTTATTTGTTCCTCAACAGTCCAATAGACCCACTCGGCCCATGTATCATTGAGGAAATAATCTTTTTGCTCGCCCTCTTTGAATGGTCGGATTTTATACCATACTTCACCTTTAACCCATCTCCAATCAATTTTCTGACCTTCACCATTAGGGGAATATCGCCCGTTTGAGAAGTTCCATAATGTTTGATGAATAACCGACCCATCGGCCCAATCACTAAAAGCGATTTCAACCATGCGTTCTGGGGTATAGGCTTTGGCATTAATAACCAATTTTTTCCAATTATTAGGGTTCATATCAACCTTCATTGTTCATCACCTTCAACCTGCTCCCATTGTTCAAAAATGTATGTCGGCGTTTTTATTCTGTATAATAATATCATATTTATTCCCCCTCAAATCTCGTATAGTGAAAAGTTCCAAGCATTACCCAATTCAAAGTAATAACCGCATTCCCGCAACACAATGTTCAATTCCTCTCTCAATTTCCATCTATTGCGGTCGCCATAATTCAAAGCCTCATAGACTGCCCCTTCAAAGGTGCAGGTAATCGTATCATCATTGGCGTATTCGGTATAGTCGCTGGCCTTAATGTCTTTGATAATATATTTTTTGCCATTCTGCCAAGCCCACGCTTGATTATTAAAGTAAATGCGGGTATCAGCAATGTGGGGTGAATTATCCCAAGAGTATTCTTTGCTCATCTTTTTGAATACGGCTTCAATTTTTTGTGCGATTTTGTATTTTCTCATTCTATCGCCCCCCGAACCCGAACATTTCATTGAAAAGTGCATTTTTGAAATCCTGTGCGGCATCACTACGGTTTAGATGGCTACCATCAGAATATCGCCTAATATCATCATAATACTCAAGGCAAAGAAAGTTCTCGGCATAATTTTCCATGAAGGTTTTATGCGCCCCGCATAGATTAATTCCCGCGCCATCCCACCAATCGTGATAACGGTATTCAATTCGCCCGCCGTCGTGAAATCTGATTTCATCGGATGGCCCGCCGTATGACAATTGGTATCGCCAATAACCATAAATCTCGTCGCAATCCTCTTCGGGATATTCTTCGTCGCAATCGCACCAAGTATGAGGCTTGACATAATCAAGGCATAAACCGTATTCATTCGGTTCCCCATCCTCTTCGGGCTTATACCCCTCTTCGTTGTATTCCTCTTCGTATTCACCTTCGTTAAACTTTACGAAGTCTGTCATTCTGCTATCCCATCGGTCATTGATTAGGTCAGCGCATTTCGGTTGTTCTGATGCCCCCTGTTGGACTTGGCTATTCTCTTTGTTTATTTCATCTGTCATTTTTATTCCCCCTGTTGATTCTCCCTCACCTTACTACTATTTAACCCCTTCGCAACGCAGTTAACGGAAGCAAGATTCCTGGTGATTTTGTAAAAAATTAATATCTGTGGCGTGTCATACATTCGGTATCGGATTTGCCATGTATGAGGCTGTCGCGCAAAAGACCATTTGATATATCGCGTGTGCGGGTTTTCCCATTTCCCACAAGTAAGAATTGTGTCCGGCTTCATATTAATTCTCCCCCTTTTTTCTGATTTTGTCGTCCGGTTTCATGCTGATAGGAATTGTTCCTATATCTAACTCTAACTCTCCCCAAACATTTATCCGCTTTGGGATAGCGGGGTCGGACATTAATTCGTCTTTGAATAATACCTTTTCACATTTGACGCAAATTAATTTCAAATCGTTGCCTTTGGTGGTTCGCGTGAGTCTTTGTGAGGGTTTTAATTTCCTTACCCCTGCCATCGGGAAACGACTACGGTTTCCGCACCGCTCGCACTTTTGGGGTAGTAATGGTCTTTCATTCTCCATATACACACCACCTGCTACAATCTCGGCAAATAACAACGGTTGTGATACGACCCGCGACCAATCTCTCAACATGAGCGCAAGACAATTCCGGCGGGAAAACTGGATTCGCACAATTACAACCATAGACGAAATGCCCGCCATGCGAGCCGACTTTTCGTGGCCCTATATTTATGAAGTAATCTTTTTTTGATACACTTTTCATTTTGTCAATCATCAAGCATCACCCCATCTTTGAATACGAAGCCGCTCGCCCGACAATTCGGTGACATTAAACTTCGTGGGCGCGAACCCAAGTGCTTCAACCTTGACATACATTTGTTTTTGGCGCAACCCCGTTGGATATGTGATAATTCTCCAATTTGAGAGTTTAGTGACTTTGATATTGAAAATCTCACCCTGTTTAGCGTTATGTTCTTCGCCTATGACTTCGGCAACCTCTTTCAAAACCTGCTGTGTGGTTTTGTATTGATTACGGCCAAATACCTTATCCCTGTGTTTTTTATATTTTTTATATTCATTACGATTCATAATTTCAAGCCTCCCTTATTGTGTGGCAATAGGTTGTAGTTTCTTCCATTTCATATTTTGGCTCAAGCAATTTACGAAGGGGCGTGACATAATCCGACCCCATATAACTCGCCTCACCATTACTACTGAACAAATCATAGAGAACCCCACCATCATATACTAAGTGGAGCAAACCTTCAACCGGAACATCGTGATAAGTGATATTACCCCCGCGACCTCTTGAAATCGGGTAAGAAAAAGTGTTTTCAAATAATCGGCAACCACTTGACATACCGTTAAGCCCTTCGTCAACCCTTTTCACCCCATCATCGTCAACCCACTTAAAAGTAAATCGCTTGTGTAAGTATTTCCTAATTTTCTTGGCTAACCTTTGTGCCTTAGCGGGTAGGTGTCCAATGTGGAAATCCTTATGCCATCCGTCGTCAATTTTATTATCGCTCATGGTTTCACCCACAAACTCAAACAACGGCCGCATCGGTAATATGGTAATTTATTCTTTGTGCGCTTGAGTAAATCCTTGTTGAGAACCGGCTGTTCACATTCACACCTTAGCGGTGCGATACCGTGTTCATTGACACAATCGGTTTCCCAAAGTGTCGGCTTTTCTTTTGTTGACCCCTGTTGGTCTTGGCTATCTGTGTTTTTTACATCTTTCATTTTTTCACATCCTGTTTTGGGGGTGGTTGTTTGTGTTCCCCCTCTCACAATTAGTCCTTGTTTTCCAAGTTAATAAACCTTTCGCAACGCAGTTAACGGAAGCAACGGGCATTAATCCTTATATTTTCGCATTATCTCACCCCACTTTACGCGATTCACGATAAGCGATTCGTCGCCCTTGAATGAATCCTTCTTCTTGGCGGTTGCCCGCTCAATGTTGATAGTCATACCGAGTCGTGGTATATTTGCTGATGATGAGAACCATTTTAAGTCGCCCTTCGCGCTACGCATGAGAACGATTGTTCCGTCGCCATACATAGAATTATAACCACGCGTCATTATAACTTCGGCTTCAATGCCGCCGATTTTATCTCCGATTTCGGCCGGATATGCTACCGTATTTTCAGTTTTCGTCTTTGCTTTCAATTTTTCATCAGCCTGTCGCTTGAACCAATTCGCCCAACAAACATACATTGAGGCGGCGAATGAGGCAGACTTAGAATCCACAATTCCCGCTTCATAAATTGTAATTAAATTACGCTCAAAGGTTGAACGCCAATCCTTAAAATTATTTTTAGAGCCACCCGCGAAGTGCTTATCCATGAAATCAAGAACCGAATTAGTAATGAACCGAGTCGTTTCACTTGGTTGAGCATTTTCACCCACCAAATCAAGCCACCCACCAAATATCATTTTCCCTTTGCGGTCAATATGATAGATGAACCATTCATAGAGTATTTTACGCCCCTCCACTTGATTTTTTATGGCCTTCGTATTATTGCTAATTTCAACATTGAGTAAATGTTTGCCCGAACCTTTTTCATACGCACCACGCGCCGAATAATATGAACAGGCGATTTCCAAAAATCGGTTCAATGAATAAACGGGGCGTTCTTTCGCACCCGCACCACCGCCCGCACCTTGATATTCATGCGAACCCTTCAAAGTGTGCTGGATATTATACAATTTTTCAAGCATATTCGGGTCAATGTTCGTGTATTCAAAGAGGCAGGTCGTGCCGACAAACCGAACCCGTTTTCGCTTTTTGTGCATGACGGCGATTAATTTATTTCGCTTTCGTTTTACTGAACAATGGTCGCAATGATGAGGATATTTTTTAGGTGCTTTTTTAGACAGCATTTCGTCACCGATTTTAGATATTGAGGGAACGGTTCGCATGATAACAGGATTACCTTTTTCACCGCCGCCAATCGGTTCAATCGTTGCCAATACCTCCCAATCGGATTTACCGAATAAATCGTGCTTGACTATGACTTTTGACTGCCGTTGAACCTTTCTAATTTTCAGCATGGTTTCGTCGGTATTTTCACCATAGGCTTGATATTCATAGGGTTCGCCACCGGAAGCGGTCAACCGCATTTCTGTCTTTTTCACCCAATTAAAATCGGGGGGATATTGAAGGTGAAAATCAGTAATCCAAATATAACGCGGCGGCTCTTCATCCTGTTCGCCGCCTTCGTGCCAATTTTGCCAAGCATACGACTCAATATAAGAGTCTAATGATTGAAATAGACTACCGTTGGTATTTTGTGAGAACATACTCGGCCGATATTTCATTGCTGGATTGCTTTTTGAGGGTTTCCACAAACCTATTCGCTTCAATTTGTTAAACTGCCGTTTATGCACTTGAGGCGTGACATACCACGCCCCCAAATCCACAATTCCTGGCTCACCGATTTCCCATTCAAAACGGATTTTCCGCGAGTCTGCCGCTCTTTGAATGCGTTTTAACAATTTTTTGATTGATGGAACGCGCTGTGGCGGGACTGAAAATCTCATCGTTTTAATCATGCGACCACCCCCGCGATAACCAATACCCCATGAATACTCATGCCGGCCATTGTTGTTAATGTTGTGATTGTGAAAAGCGTTAGCCACGATACCGAAAACGGTATTTTCATTTTCAAACATTTGATGCCTTGCCATGTAGCCCACACAATAAATGCCGGCAACATAAACGACAAACAAATACCACCCATGATAGGATAATTATAAACCACCCTGTCATAGATTCGTCCAGTTTTTTCACTCAATTTTTTCAATTTTTCATTTAACATTTCAATCCCCCCTTTCTTAATTCTAAAGAATAAGTGTGGGTTAATAAGGTTTGTGCTACGCAGTTAACGGAAGCAAGCCCAGGTTTTTTATCAGTCATTTTATTCATCCCCCTGTGTAACGCGTTTGACCCTGTGAATAGACTGGATTCGTTGTTGACGGGTTGAGCGCGTCCAATCGTGCATTTCGCCGGCTCGCGCTGTGAAAACATGGCTCGCGGTTTTTATTAAGAATATACCGCGCTTTGGCAACGCGTCTTTGATTTTGCCGACGGTTTTCACCATTGAAAGTGGGTGCTTGAGCAATTTTTTGAACGGTTCATAATTGGTATCGTAGTCGGAAATATGAGGCATCCTTTCAATGGCGAAGCCGAATGATTTGATGGCCGCGTGATATTTACCGGCATTGCTACCTTTTCTGAATATCCGCCCCCGTAGCGCGAGCGCGCCATGCGCCTCTTCATAAGTGACGCCGCACGCAATCGCGGTGGCTTTTACGGTGCAATCGTTAGTTTCGCCCCAATGTTTTGAACGCTTATCCATTTTTTGATAGAGTTTTGTTTCCTTTGGCGCGGGTGGTTTTGGTGCTGAGCCGCGTCGCTTGATTTTTCGTGGATTCTTTGGCCCTTCATCATAATAACCGACTATATGGTGATAAGAATATGGCTCGCGTTTGTTAATTTGCGTATCGCCACATTTACAATGAAGCCCTTTGGTTTTTGACTCGTAAAGTGGATGGCCGCAAAATTGATTTGAGCCGTTTTCGCGCTTTCTCCAACCATGATACATGGGATAGTCGCCGCCATACCAATCTTGATAGTATGCTCGCTTAGACATTTTTACTCACCTCATAACTTTCGCTGATGGATAATTTACCCATATCATTTTCGTCAATTTCAAGCACTAAATGATTTTCATCACAAAGCGGGCAACGCATCATAACATAGTATTTCCATAACATATTTTCACTAAAATTGTGACCTTTTTCAATGGTGATTAGGCTTGGGATTATGAATCGTGGAGATTTTAACTTTGAACAACAATCCCATTCAAAGTTTTTGCGGAAATCCCACACCATATTTCGTAAGTTTTTGTCCGTTGTCATTTCAGACGCACCCCCGAATCATGCGTGAGGCGCGTGAGATGATTTTTGAACCAAGCCAAACGGCCCGACCTTCTGAATCACGATTTTCGGGAACGACCCATTCAAGGGCAACGGCTTGACCTATACGGTTCATAGTGACCCATGCGCGGCGACCGTCGGGATTTGTGATGGCGACGGCGGTTTGCGCGTCATTGATTTGCATTTTGAAATCACTCAAGATTTTCGCCCCCTGCGTGCTTCGCGCTGTGCGCGTGTGCGGACTTTGAATCGTGGTTGGTGTTTTTTGGGTTCGGCCTTTGGTTTTGGCTTTGGCTTTGGCTTCGGTGGCGCGTTTTCGCGTGCCTTCTTGCGTCGGCGGAGGCGTGCTTTCATGTTTCGTATGAGTCGCTTTTCGTTAGCGATTGCGTCGGCTTTGGCTTGCTTGGCTTTGACTTCGTGGGGCATAAGTGGCATTGTGCCATTCTTGAAGAATGACTTTGTGAAGGCTTTGACTTCATCAAAATTGGTTTGGTCGGTTAGGTCGTCACCCTCGCGAGCCGGCATTGAGCCGACCGATTGAGTGGCGATTTTTTGCTTTCGTCGGGCCATTTCAAATTGCCCCCATTGCTGATTCAAGGTCTGTCCAATAGCCACACGCATCACATTCCGCACCTATATTATCAAGCCAAAAGAAGGCGTGCCGGCATTTCCGGCATCGTATCTTTTTGTTGCCGCAACCAATTTGTTTCGGTTGCAACTTGATAACATTGCTTGCGCCCTGTGAAGGGGTTGCAAAGTTTTCGTTTTTTACATCTTTCATTTTTTCACTTCCATTTTTTTCATTTTTTCATTTTTTCATTTTTTCATTTGGGGATTCGGCGCTGTTCTTTACTGCCCCTTTCCCACAATTATACATATCTTTACTCCTTTATATACTTACCGGAACGCAGTTAACGGAAGCAAGAAACGGTGCCTTTGTGACACCACCACAAACGGATAGGTTCCCTCGCGCGAGGGAAATGTCGCTTTCGCTGAAAACCTATACTGGATTATACCCGCACGCGTGACGCGCGAGCGCACACATGAGGCGAAAAAACAGGGTTTTGCTTTTTCGTTTTTACACGGATGCAAACAATTTTTATAAAAAACCAAGCATCACACAAGGGGGGGTCGCATTTTTTCTCCGCGTGGATTTTTGGTTTTTGTTGTTTTTTTTGGTTTAAATGGTGGATATAGGAGCGGCCAAAATTAATGGCTTGCAGTCCAACCTTTCGGCCGTAATTTTCATTTGGTTTCATTTACTCATATCATGAGAGGTATAGTGTGTTAAAACGGCCAAAACGATGGACTGCGTTTGATATTTTTTGGCCGTTATGTATTGTTATTTTTTCCCTGGTTTTTCTAACAATTGCTGTATCCAGCGTATGTTATTTTTTTGATTATTATTCTAACAGTTATTTTTTAATCGGATTTTGTAACTGTTATTTTTTCGTGGATTTTCCTAACATTGTTTTGGCCGTTATGTAGTCTTGGTATCAATTCGCCTATGGTTGTTGTGGTGGTGTTTTGAAAGCGGCCAAAAGAGGCAACGGGTTTTCATTTTTTTTGGCCGTTTCTCTATGGGCCAATCCCCAAGCCCAAAATCCCTGTTATTTTTTTTCTCTTTTTTCTAACAGGGCCAAACCCCAAGCCCCACGAAAATTAATTCTTTTTATTGTTTTCGCGATTCACAGAAAGAATTAATCGTATTCAGTCAAGCGGTTTTTTTTATTCTTTTATTGTTTCAATAGTATGTAGGTTAGTAACCTATTAACTAAACCATTAATGAAAGAATAAAAGAATAAACCTAATCGTTGTGCTGGTCTGGATTTATTCTTTCTGAATTAATTTTGTTGACAAAAAGAATAAACAAAACCAGGAAAATCTCCGCGTGAAAATCTTTTTGTGGTGGTTTTTTTGTTTTTTTCTGTGCGGTTTTTTGGGGGGTTTTACCCAAATAAAAAAGGGCCAAAAAAACAGGGGCGCAGTCATGCCTTTTGGCCGTAATTTCAAAATGAAGGTGACGACTGAGGCCACAAACCCCCTGATGGACAAAAACGGCCAAAAGAGGTTTAGTTAATAAGTAAAATAAGCGTTAATTAATAATTAAAACTGCATCTGGGGGCTTAATATGCAGATTTTTGGACTTTTGGGGTTTTTTTCAAAAAATGATATTTTTTGGCCGTTATTTTTTGGGGTCAAAATATAACAGAAAATGTTATTATTTGGGGTCAGATTAATAACAATCGCCGCGATTGGCGGCGGCCGCGCTCCTTAGTTAGCGAGTGAACCGTGGGCTTATAGTCTTTTCGTTGCCTACGCGAATGTTATAAAAAACGGCCAAAAAATAACAAAAAAACTCACGACTGGCCAGTAAATAGGATTGACAGACAAAAACGGCCAAAACGCTTGACTGGATTCCATAATTTCGGGCCGTTTCTAAAGGGGCCAAACCCCCAAGCCCTAAACCCCCCAAAAAAAGAGGCGGCGGCCATGACAAAAAGGGGCAAAAATCGCCAAAATCCGCACAACGACACGATGGGTTCATATCCGATGGCCCCACTTGCTGAAGCAATCATGTAAGCGAAAGCATGAGGGGAGTCAAACGAATAGCGAAAAATATGAAAAATATGAATGAAATAAATGGAGCGAAAAATATGAAAAATATGAATGAAATAAATGGAAACATGACAACGAATGACGGCATAAAGGGAGGTGAAAAAATGGATGATGAATGGATGATGAAACACGAATACAAGCACATAAGCCTTGAAGGGTTGATTATTGGTAGCATACGACAAGGGGGCTTAGAAGCGGCCTTAGAAGTGATGAATAGCCCTAACTATTGGTTAGGTTGCGAACGCGAAATGTGGGCATTGAATATGGGTTCAATATACGATGATGCGCGCGGCGGTTCAATCAATGAAAAGGTTGGCTTGATGCTACAAACACGACAAACACCACACAATACATGGTGAAGTGATAATGGCGGGGGTGTCAAAACCCCTGCCTAAATCCCTTAAATGGGCATTGCGTAACGATGCGTTGATATACTCAACCACCCTCACAGGGTTCAGACCGCAACGAATGGCGGCAAAAAGGAGTTAGAAAAATATGAAAAATATGAATGAAATAAATGGAAACATGAACGGAGAGGTTGAGGGAGGCAACGCGATTGAAGCATACCGACGCAAACATAGAATTGGTAATAACTTGAATAATGTTATCAGCGTATTGATTGACTTCCATAGTGAATTAGTGGAACAATCATACTTAGGGTATGAAGTGCTTGAGGAAGTAGTTGATGATTTGAAGCGCATCAACCAAGAGCAAAAAGCATTGAGAGAACAAATCGCGGCGTTACTTCTAAGGCCGCTTGAAACAAGAGGCTGAATAGAATGCCACGACACGATAATTACAACGGTCGCTTCATCATTCAAGACACCGAAGGGGCGACCTTCAAGTGGTCTTGCAGGGGTTGCGACCGATACAGCGAGCAATTAGGTTACAGCGATAAGCGCAACGGCCCTATACAGGCATTCAATGACGCGCATGAACACGCAACAAAGTGCTTGAACCGACTTCGTATTGAACAGGGAACGAATGAATGGCCTACTCATTATTTGGTTAGGGATTTCATTTCAGACTACATAGACGCAACAGCCCAAACCGTTTGGGTTGATGTTAAACTTTCAAACTGAATGAGGTTGTCAATATGTCAAAGAGCATCACAGGGCGTCACCCCGCTAAAGGTGGCAAAGGGGTTAGTCCAAGTGGCAACCCCGCCCCCTTCGGGGGGCATCCTTCTAAGGGTGCGTTGCGGCCCCTCTATGGTCGCTTCGCGTCCTCACCCTGCCCTACCTACCGCCGGCATTTTTTCGGGCGTCTTGGGGGCTTTTTTCGTCCGGTTTTTTCGTCCGGTTTTTTCTCTTTTTTCTTCTTTTTTCTTTGGGCCGTTTTTGGGGGTTGGTTTTGTTTTTGAAATCTTTTGGCCGTTTTTTCTTTTGGCCGTTTTCTTTTGGCCGTTGCCGGCATGAACCCATTGAAGCGAGCATATCACGAAAACGGCCAAAACGCACGACTGAAAGGCTGATTTTCGGGCCGTTTCTAAAACCTGCTAATTTGGCGAAAATTGGCACATTTGAAAAGTTGAAAATTAAGGCGAAAACGCACAAAGTCGCGGTCGCGATGTCACGCGAAAACGAAAATAAGCGCGTCAAACGCGACCGATTTAATAAAAATCCCACCCCGAATAATAATCAAAAAAAGACCCAAAAAAGCGAAACGGAATCGGTCAAATACCTCACAAAAATCGTCAAAATCGCACATCCCTCGCGTAGGGGTTGATATACGACCACACAATCGGACAACTACGGAACGAAACACCGACAACCCAAAAATGAGAGGCGAAAAAAAATGAGAGAACATGAAAACAGAAGAAAAAGAACGGCCGCCGGTATGGTGGCAAGCATTGTCTTGACAATGTTTGAATTAATCAAGTGTGTCAACTTCGGAAACACCAACCGAAGTTATGAGGCATTAGAGGCACGCTTGAATGGGTGCAAAGTCAAAGAAGTGCGAAAAGTTGCAAAGTCCTTGCAAGTATCAACAAAAGGCATACGGTCATTGACTAAGGCCCAACTAATTGAACGCATCATGAAAGAAAAATACGGATATGACGCAAAGGCTCCCTACTTTCAGACCGGCGACGAGTTGAAAGTTGACTTTCAAAAATTAGACCCTTCGCTACAACTTGACAACGAGGGGCAATTCATCAAAGCAGACGGAATACTCAACCCGCATGAGCCGACAAATAAAATCAAGTCGCCATATCAGCGCGCACCTTCGTATGATTACATGGATGCAAAAACCAAAGCGAAGCACCGAGTAGCGACAAACGAAGCAGGTCAAGCAGTTAGTCGCCGTTATTCGGCCTCAATCAAAGTCCCACTATTGAACCCTTCAAATGGCACTTTCAAGACATACGCCGACGGCCGAATTAAGTTAGTGCGTCATGAAATGCGCGTGGGCTACCTTGACACAAACGACGAAGAGCGATATAGTGGTCGTGTCAAAACCGGCACAAGCAACCGCCGCACCGCTACAATCCTAAGACAGGTTATGATTGAAAATAACGAGGGCGCTTATTTGGTGTGGGTTGCAATACTCAAGACCTCAAGTCACTTGATTGATTCAATCACCCTACCAAACTTCGCAAGCGATGAAGAAGTGACTCAAGCACTTGATTCAATCAACAAGGCGTGGCAATTCGCCGCACAGGTTGAAGAGGCGTCACGGTATGGCCGATGTGGTGATGAATTAGTATCGTGCGACCTTGACCCAACAAAGGCACACAACTGCTTAACTCAAGCCTACGCTAAGCAATCAAACAAGGACTACATCAAGAGTGTTAGGGGCCGTCATTCAATGCTACCATACGACCACGCCGTTATGATGCTATATGAGGGGGTGAGTGAATGAAGAAGCCATGCCGCTTCAAGAAGTGCAAGGGAGTTATTCACCGCGGCTCATGCCCCGTTAGGGTGGCATTGGGTCGCAAGGGTGGCAATGTGAAAACCGCCACTCTATCACCGGCCCAACTCAAGCAACGCAAGCAAGCAAGCAAGCAAGCACGCACACCATCAGCAAGCCGAAATAAACTCAACAGCGAGCGCATGAAAGCAAAGCAGGCAGCAAGCAAGAAGGCCGGCCTTTGTCTATACTGTCACACAGCCCATGAAGGAATATGCCCCCTTGCATCAAGGGGCGGTCATAATTCAATCACCGTCCGCACTATCAAAGAAGCGCGAAAAACAATCAAGCGCCGGACTGCTCTCAAGAATCGCAAAGAAATGGAGCGCCGCGCCGCGATTCAATTTAGGCCACTTCTAACACTTGACGCAATTCCATCAAGTTGGGTGTTTGTTTGCATCCGTTGCAACGCATCACAGAAAACCGGCACTATGTCGGTTGCATTTGCTGATGATGTGGGATTCGGACTTTGCAAGACTTGCGATAATCAAATCGTTGAGAATATCTCGTTTGGCATTGACTCCAGGATTGACGGCTAAAATTGCCCCCTATGGCCCCGTAAAGGGGCCATAGGTGGCTCTTAATCTGAATTAGGTTCATACCTACTACTACGGGGGTGAAATGGCTTAGAATGGCTTAGAATGGCCTTGCGTGGTCTTTGTGGTTTTTTGGTGGTTTTTCGCGCATGGTTTGAGGTTTGACCTTGAAGGACGCCAAAACCCAAAAAAACCGAGGACTCATATAGAGCCAACCACCACGCGCAATTTTTTACAATTTTTTTTTACAATTTTTTTTTTGCGATTTTTTTATAAGGGTTCATGGGTTCGGGTTAATTGGTTGCGGGGATAGTCGGTATCTTTCCCCCCTTTCGCCGGTTCCCCCGCGACCACCTATTCCCAAAGGTTTTTACTTTTCCTGGTGTTTATGACTTTGCCGCCGACGCCGCTTGCGTTATTTCGGTTTGGTGTTTGTCTTTTTTTGTTTTTTCCGTTTGTCCATTCTCCGGTTTTCATTGATTTCATTACAACGGGAACGCCGATTTCTGGTATTTGAAATTGGTCTATTGCGTGTGCGAATGCCATGACACAATCATTGTGTTTTCCCAAATCCACGATAAGGCCGTCACGCCACGCATGGCTCTCAAACTCTTCAAGTAGTATGCCGGTTATTTTACGGGTATCATCCGAGCCGAAGGGGAATATGACCCGTTCCTGTTCAAACCAAACTCGCAACCGATTCAGTAGTCCCTGTTTCAAGGTGCGGTTGCTGACCTTACTCTTTCGGTAATCTGGAACTGCCCCCTTCTGTCGTAATAGGTTCTCATACATCTGTTGGAACCCAACATCTTCTGCCGCAAAGGGTGGATTACCATATCGTTTCAACCAATCCACGACAACATCAGCCTGTTTGTCCGGTGGGAAATCGTTGCGCCTCCACATATTCACAAAATGAATATCCCCATCATCATCCTGTCTAAGCACGACCATAACGCTGTAATCCTGTCCTAATCCGTGTGCGGGGTCAAACCCGATTGAATAGCGGCCTTGTGGATAGTCTTTGCCCCATTCAAGCACCGAATCCATATCAAGGTGTTTTCGTGTCAAGGCTCGCGGGAATACAGCCGCCTCATCATCCACGACACGACATAGAAACTCTTGAATGAAGGATAAGTCGCCCATAGCGGATTTCTGTTCCAATAGATAATCTATGTTTCGGTATTCCGGCCATAACTCTATCGGATTTACGCCGTCGGGGTCTGACCGCCATTCATCCCAATTTCCAATAGCCGACCAAGTGCCGGTTTTCCACGCATCGTTGTTCAGCATTTCGGTATGGTAAAGGTCTGTCATGGACATAGGGGTTCCAATGACATAAAACCATGTTCCAGGGTCAAGCATTGGTGTAACTTTTTTCTGAAACCAATGGCGGAGGTTTTTCATAGATATATCGCCCATATCATCTAACACATCGTCAAAGGCCACGCAAGCGGGATGCTCGCCACGAATTGCACTACCAACCGATGTAGCACGAATCCAAGACCCATTAGTAAAATACAATTCTAATTTATTTCCCCGCGTGCGGTCAAGGTATCTGGATAGTTGTGGGTGCTGTTTAATATCCTCCCTAATTTCCTCAAGCCTCCTTGAAGCCGTGTCCTTGCTTGCGGAGAACAACCAAACGGAAAAGGGTTTTTTATTATGTCGGTCAAACAGGCAATGGTGGAGTAACTTCACACGAAGAGTAGTGGATTTTGAGTGGCCTCTTGGGGCAATCAGACAAACACGGTGAACTTGCGCTCCCTGTCTATCGCTATACATTTCCATCCATTCGCCAATATGGGTTCCCCAAGTATAACCAAGCCACCGATAGAAAAACTTAACATCGTTTTTAGCCCGTTCCATGCTAAATTGTGTTTTTATTTCCACTATTGCCACCCTATATATCAGTTATGGTCGCAAGGAGCATATAATGAGCCTACTAAGCCCTGTTTTTTATCTATCAAATGAGCGCATAGACCTGCTCTTGATACATAGCCGTTTTTAGCATGGTATCTATCGTGTGACGCTAATGAAGGTAGTTGGACAACGAATGCGCCTTCGCTTTCAATTAATTGTCGGTGGTGTTTATGTCCATGAAACCAAATGTGGTTTTCACATAAGCCCCAATTTCGCCTTTCTTCGGTAGCCATGATAGCAGGTAGTTTATTTGGTCGCACCGAATCGCCATGTGTAAATCCGATAAGAGTATTACCATAAGTTACATATTGTCTATAAGCAGGGGAAACCACTACCTCAACATCTTCAACGCCTTCGTAGGCGGCTGATAAATACATCATCAAAGCAACAGAAGAATGTCTGTCGTGATTTCCAGGCATGAATACGACCTTAACAGGGGCTACTGACCTAAGCAAGTCAATATGTTCTCTTGCTAAAGTGCATCCGGTCATTAGTATTTCGGCGGGGCTACCGCACATATCTTGTGTTGTTCCCTTTGTTGTTGTTCCGGCGGAAGTATCAACATGAAACCAGTCACTACCCGTAGCCAATATAATTTCTTCGGGTCGGTCTGGTAATTTTTGGATTAGGTTTCCGGTTTTCTCCATCAAGCGCGAGCGTGCTTCGTCAAAACCATATTGTTCGCCTACTTCATCAACCCACCCATATTTACCCCAATGTAAATCAGTTGGACTAATGACGATGGCATATTTATTATCCTTGCCCCAATGCTTCGGGCTAATAGTGGCGACCTTTTTAGGTGCTTTAGTTTGGTTGTTAAGTATATCACGGAATTGGTTGAGTAGTATGTCGTCTAATTCACGGAGGATATTAGCATCCTTTTCAATTTCAGCCCATTTCCGCTTTTCTAATTTTCTATGGAATGACCTGCGTTGTTGAACCAACATATCATCAATCAATTCATCAACAGGCTTTGCGAGCATTTCTTCATCGGTAAATGGTTCCATATCACGAACCCACCCATGCTTGCGGATATATTCTTTAACCCATTGGCGCGGAAAATCCTGTTCCCTTGCAACTATTGTGGAGGTATTAGTCACACCATCCATATTAGAGTATGATTGTTTCATGGCTCGGTGTTGTTCGCCAGGAACCACTATAATACCGGCCGCGCACTCAAGGTAAGTTAAATATGTATCACTATCATTATCATAATAATAATTAGTATCAAGACGCCATCCTTCTTCTTTATCAGTTTCTTCCTTAGTCGCTGGGTTCAAAGAATTATTACTGTCTTTAGCCAACCACCGTTGAATTGCAAGACGCCAAGCATTCATCCCTCTTGTTGAATCAATCTTATGTAGGAACCTTGCAAAAGCAATTTGTGATTTATGCCCCATTACAACATATTGCTCTATCAATTCGTCGCCGCCCACAGAATACCCTCTATCTTTCTCGCCCATGTTCATATCGTGCAACTAATTGCTTATCAATGTTCCGATTTTTTAATTATTTTTGTTATTTCACTTAGTTGCAGAAAGATTTAAGGTCACACAGTCAAGCGTTTGCACTAATTCTTTTATTTCCTCTTTAATGTTTAGTCTTACCCCCCCTTAATAAACCCTTTAAGAAAGAATAAAATAATAAGTGAAGTAGGGGCGCAGTCATACGGTTATTTGTTTCTGTAATAATTTTTTCTATAAAAATAATTAACAAACTATGCCAACATTAATTACACAAACGATTAATAGTATGTTATTGTGCGAAAAGAAAAGGTTAGTGCTTGGGATTTTAATGAGTTATGGGGTGGGTTATCGGGTGGTGATGATTTCATGATGTGTTATACTGAAAACATTTGTGTTGATGTTCCTGGAGGTCTTGGGCCTAATATGGCTCTTGTTCTTGGTGTGGCGGAATTATTATTTTGGATTCTTACTATGACCGCCGGAAGCAAAATGTTAAAGAAACACAGGGGCATGAGAAAGAAACATGGCAATAGAAGGCGACGCCGCAATAGCGATTCTGACACGAATTGAAAGTGTTAATGACCGCGTTACTGATATAAGCACACGATTAAACGATTCAGACGAAACGATAGAGCGTCTTACCGCCGTTGAAGGGAAAACCGATATGATTTTAAGTGACCTAAAAGACATAAAAGCGGGGCCGGTTTATTCATTAGACCAATTCATAACTAAAAGAGTAGCACAAGCAACCGGAGGTGTGGGTGCATTATTTCTTTTGGTTATGTGGTTAATACAGAATTGGTATTAGACAAGAGGTTTTTATAACAGACCACATAACAACCTTTTTGTGGCGGAGTTTAACTTTTGGGGTTTGCGTCGTAAGAAAGGGGTTGATGGGATAAAAGAAGTAAAAGCAGAACGGGTTTCAACAGCGAAACCATTTCGTTTGGCGGCAGGTATTCCCGATATTCTCCGTGATGCCGAGAGTTTAGGAACAGATGCAAACTTTGACAATGAGTTTGACCTATACGACCAAATGCTCAAACTTGACCCTGAATTGAACGGCGCAGTTAGAGCAGTTTCGCTAACTGCCAACAATTACGAAATAAATTATAGTCGTGGTAAAAATAATAAGATTCGCAATGCTATTCAAGAATTAGTTGATACATTAGATTTTGACGACTTCTTAATTAACGCTATGCGTGCGCTCATGGTCTATGGGAACGACATAAACAAATTGGTAGGTAAGGCTGGCGAAGGAATTACCAATATACAATCCCTGCCCGTTAAACAAATTACAATCGTGGATGAGAGGGGGGGGCTTGATACCTATTTTTCGGCCGGTGATGAAAACCCTATCATCACCGCTAACAGTTACATATTAAGAGAGGGGTCAATGTATCAACAACAATTTTCCGCTAAAGAAATGTTGCATATTAAAATTGACTACCGCTCAACATGGTTCACAGATATTAAGGGACGAAAAACTTATGGTATATGGGGCGCATCCCGATTCAGCAGTCTAAAAAATCCAATCCGAGCCAAATACAACACCATTAATAATCGTGTGGCTTTAGAAGATGCCATGACTAAACAATACATTACGATTGACAAATCGGCTATTGAACATATTACCGACCCCAACGAACAGAAAGAAAGACTGACACATATTATGGATGAGGTCGCAAAATTATTTGAGGGATTGAGAGGCGACCAAATACCTATCCTACCTCATTATGTTGAATTACACCATGTCAATTTAGAAAACAGCATTCCCGACAGCACAGCGTTTCTTGACAGCGTAAATGGTGATATTGCCGCCGTTCTCCAAGTGCCGCGTGTAGCCGCCGGCCAAGAACGGGGTTCAACCTTCGCCGCTACATACAGCGCAAGCCTATGGGCGGTTCAAGCAATATCCCGTCTGCAAAAAGTCTTAGGGCAATCAGTTATGCAACTTTTCTCAATCCACCTTGACCTATTGGGTATCGCACATAAGAAACAGGATATACCTACCATATCATTTGAAGCCATGAATCAAGAAACCCCACTATCCCTCATGCAACGGGCTAATATGGGTTATGATGGTGGTTTGTTAACTCTTAACCAATGTTTAGATTTATTGAACCTACCGGAAATTGGTAAAGAGGGTAATGAAAGAAAAACTGATGTGGTGGAACCCACAGAAGAACCCGAATTACCACGCGAGAATGAACAGAAACCCGAAAACAAAAAACAGGGAGATGAATAAATTGGTAAGTGCAAAAACATTTAACGACCGATTAGTAAATAAAACAATAGTGCCTATTATTTATTTGTGGATATTGGCCGCAGGTGGCGTGGTAGGTATGGGTATTTACAGACCCGATGTTGTTATCCCGAATCTTGATGGTTTTATCGCACTTATCGCCATTATTGGTGGCGTTGCCTCCCCCGCACTAAGTATCATTGTTAGAATGTGGGAGAACGAACAACAGGCCGATATTGACGGAATACCCGAAGATTTACTACATGGTCGCGAGCGCGATACAGAAGAACACCGCCATAGGATGGCTGTTGAAAAACATAGTGAAGGTATGGTGGGAGAAAAAGGTGATGAATAATGAGTGAAGATTTTAACAAAGGTGAACAAAACGAAATAAATGTAGTTTTTGACAAAACGAAAACAAGTGTGACACTTGACCTTGAAATAAATAAAGCCGTCACTATCGTTGAGGCGAGTAGTGGTAAAACTATTATTGAGATAACAGGTATAGCCTTTCATGAAGGCCGTAATAAGAATAGGTGGGAAATAACCCGTAAAGCGGCAGACTTTGTGGCTGAACAAATGATTAATGTTGATGTGACCCTCAACCACCCCGACCCCGATGATATAGGTTTCGGCCGAAATATGGAAGGGGGCGTGGACAAAGCAGTAGTTGGTATTGTCACGCACGCGAGCGTTGAAGATAAAGACGATGGAAAGTGGGTTGTTAATTATGTAGCGCAGGTTCATAGAGCAGAATTGTTTGAGGCTCTTGAATCCGGTCTTTGGCTCCGCTCCGACTATGGGGTAAGTATTGGTGGCTTCGGTATTCCTACTACCGCCAATGAAGATGGAATGGTTTTTGATGATGATTTTACTTTAGACCATTTGGCGATTGTTCACCGGCCGGCATACAACCGAGCAAGTATTGATACGGTGGAGAGGGTTGAAATTACGAATATAGAGGTCATTGAGCCGGAAGTTTCCGCATCATTTAAGTATCACTCGGCATCTGACACAATTCAGCAAGAGGTTGTAGCAATGACTGATGAGCAAATAGAACAGAACGAGGCAAAAGAAGAGAGGGATGCTTTGGCATCTGAAATTGAGAGCCTAAAGGCAGACATAATTTTGAGAAACGCTGAAATTGAATCCTTTAAGGCGGCAGAAGAGGCGAAAGTTGAAGAGGCTCGCCAAGAACTTGTTGAGAAAGCAAGTGACATGGGATTGAAGGGTCACGAAGAACTTTCAACTGATGTTATATCCTCCCTTATCGCTTCATGGCAAGAAGCAAACCCAGAACCCGCACCCGTAGTAATGGAAGCGGCAGTTTCAACCCCTACCACAGATTCAACCCCTGTTGAAGCAACCACCAATCAGCCGGTAGTCGCAAACTTCCTAAATGGCGTCTTAGTTGAGTCAAAAGAAGAGATTTACGGCCGATGTTGGAACGCATGGGCAAGAGCATGGAACGAACAACTCACTACTGATGAGCGCAAAGACGACGCAATGCGTGCTAAGTATTACGACGAAATAAAGACCGAAGGAGGTCAATAATATGGCATACGGACAAGGAGCAGACCCACGAAACGCAACACTAAAGACAGGCGCATATTCAAAGGGGCCAGGAAAATTACTAACAATGGACAGCACAAACAATACTGTTGATTTGACAGCAGTTAGCGAAATCGCAATCGGTGTTTCAGCCGGCGATTCAAGCCGAACTGCGGCATTAGCACTTGATACATCGGCAGGGGCAACAGTCGCTTACTACCCAATGGGTGGTGTTTTGATGATTCAATCAGCCGCTTCACAAACTTACACAACAGGCTGTTTAGTTTATGCAACTGGTGATGGTTTGGCAACTGCTTCATCCGCCTCATCTGCAAAGGTTATTGGAACCTATGTTGGTGAAGGCGAAGCAACCACAGCACTTGTCGCAAACGGAAACGGCGACACAGATGGCGCACTACTTTCAGAAGGCAATATGATTGCTGTTAATACTAACGGAGCAGTTACCGCTTGAGGATAATGAAAAATAAAAAATGGAGATGATGAAAAATGGCAAATAATACTTTAGAAGAGATTTTGAATGTCGGGGCGGCCACAGGGCCATTCTCAACAGGTGACGCAGTATTGGAGCAGACTCTAAGAGATTTTATCCAACTACAATCAACCACAATCGCAATAGGAACAAAAGTCGTTGGCGTGCGAAATGTTGCATGGCTTGAGTTTAAGTTTTACACAGGCGTAAATGGAACTTTCAGTTATCCACTTGATGATAACGCAGTCACAGACCCAACAAAGGTCGGAACTGCTAACTACACAGCACAACTAAGCAAAGGACAGGGCCGTTGTGTATTCCTTGACACAGTAAGACTTCGTGGCGAATCATGGGAAAACATTGACCGCCAACAACTCGGTATCATCCGAGCGCGTGCTGACAAGATAGACAACCACATTCTAACCACACTTGTTGCAGGTGCAGGTCAAACACAGGCCGCAACTTCAACTTTCGGTAGCGCAACTGCTGACGAAGAATCGGATTTACTTACAGCAATGGATTTAATCTATGCAAACGCAAGAGTAAGTGGTGATGAATCACTCGCACTTATCCTACCTGCTGACAAGAGAAGTGCAATGCTTAACACACAACTCTTCGGCAATGTCGTTGAGTCACTACAAGACCACTTGGGCCGAGTAGCAAACCTCCGTGTTTATTACAGCCGTGATTACGGTAGCGGTAATGCACTCGGAAACGATGCACTATTATTGATTCCAGGTTCCGAAACAGCCGAGTTTTTCCAATATAACGGAGCCGGTGTTATGGAAACAGAATTGACCCGCCTCCCGGGTGTTGGTTATGATTGGCTTTTGACTTCCTACTTCGGTAGTGTTGTTCACGAACACCAAGACGGTGCTTCAAGCGGCACTACAAACCGCATTGTTAAGATTACCGGCGTGCGTGCTTAGAACTAACACTTTAACTGAAAAATAGGGAGATGAAAAAATGGCTGGACAAAACAACCAAAATAGAAAATTACAAAATCTTATCAACATTGGTAAGATGGCAGATGATTCAGTCGGCGCATCCGAATTAGTGGATGATTCAGTCGGTAATGCGGCATTAGGTAGCCTTCAAGAAAAGACACTACTTTATGAGTATGACTTCGCAGTAAGCGGTGGTTCAGCAGGTGCAATCGCACTTACAGGCAGGGGTGGGGTCGCACCAACACAACTACCGGACAATGCAGTAATCACAAATGTAACCATTGAAGGTGTAACCGACAATACAAGCGGTGGTTCAGCAACAATCGCTCTTGGATATACAGGACAAACAGGTGCATTCTTAGCCGCAACAGCATATAATAATGCTATGTGGGATGTGAATGCAGTAACTTCGGGCGCACCTGTTGTCGCTACCGGAAAAACAACTGCCGCAGTAGCAGTTCTCGCAACAATCGCAACAGCAGACCTAACAGCCGGTAAGTGGTATGTTTGGGTAACTTACTTTGAAGGTGCGTGAGGCTAAATGCCTACTCTTAATGAGGTCGTTCATGGCCCATCTAAGGCCAAGCCTAAGAAAAAGGCTAAGAAAAAAACAAAGCCTAAGTCTAAGAAAGAATAGTGAAGCATAGTGAAGTGTAAAGTGAAGGGATATGGAAAAGAAACCGACAAAGGCTTATCTTGTAAAGCAACTTAGGAAACGGGAAATACCGATTCCTAAAGACGCAACAATAGAAATCTTAAAGCACCGCCTCAAATACTGGTTAGGTGGCGAGGGGTTTCATGTTAGACCGCTTAAATATACCGGAGCGATTAATTTTAGTAATTCCCCCGTTAAATTACTTACTGATAAAAACGCGCTATATTGGATTCCGAACAGCAAAATGGCTCATGTTATTGTCGGTTCACGCGTCGTTTTGATTTTAGATAGAACAAACAAACCTTCAAATGACGCTATCATACTTGATGTGCCAATAGACTACGATGAGGTGTTTAACGATGGCGGTAACGACAGCACAAATCCGTGACCTTCTAAATAGGCCACGCGGTCTTAACGAGGGAACAATTAACGAATACCTTACTATCCGTAATAACCAAGTGGATAAAGTAGTGCGCGCCTCCGGTTTATTCGGGGTCACAGCGTCTAATGCGCCTACTACCGCACTTAAAGAAGACGCAGTAAAGTTTTTAGTTTGTATGGATTGTTTGCGGGTAGTAATAGATACTATCCCTTCATGGGTTCCCGAAAAGAAACAGGGCGCACACGATATTAGATACCAACGACAACTTAAATCCTTTGAAGAACAGGCACAAAATGCTTTGGATGCAATATCAGAAAAAGGTGGGACTGTTTTTGTCATTGATTCAACAAACAGCAGAATAACAACAACCGGAAATGGTTTGTCGGGTCTTTTTTAAGCGAAGTGAATATAGTGAAGTGTGAGATGATAAAAGAATGGCAACAGTCACATGGGTAGGTTCAGTTGATACTAATGCGGCAACGGGAGCCAACTGGTCGTCCGGCTCTATTCCAGGCTCCGGTGACGATGTAGTTTTCGGCCCCTCATCAAATAATGTTTGTGCTTGGTCGCATACTTCTATCGGCCAAGTCAATAAAATAATTATTCAAGCCACATTTCCCCACACACTTTTATTTCAAGGAGGGACGGTAATTTGCGCTTCACTTGATGTTTCAAGAGCCGGAACGGTTGACGCAAATAGCGCAACAGTTTTAATGTTTAATGATGGTGCTTATGATTTCACTAACAGTTATATTAAAATTGATAGTGTAAGTGACACAAGCCTTAATACATCAACTACGGGTATGTTTGCAAGCACTACGGCAAGAAGTAATCTGACCTTTACGATGATGATTATTGGAACGAGTAGTAGTCAAGGTTTAATGTTTGACGATGGGGTTTATCCAAACATTTTTCTTAATGCTGGTTCGGGGGCTTACTTTTTCCCTGCTTATTTAACCCCTAATAATACCTATGGTATGGTGGATATGTTAGATTTGACATTGGCGGCAAATGTTTCCGCATCTATGACAAACCTTACTATTGCCGAAAATGATTATTCTAAAGTATTTAGATTAGGCGGCGACTTAACAATTTCTTCAACAACTAATTCTTTTGATATGGGCGTTTCAACTGTTCATTTCAAAGGTAAAGCATCTGGCTCCGCTTTTTATCTTCCTGTTGACGGCGATACTAATTATGGTTCATCTAATTCTTTTTCGTCGCGATTGTATAGTGTTGTTATTGATGCTGGCGATACGGCCGGCGATTTTGTCCTTATAGCGGCGGGGTTAACTCTTTCATGTAATAGCCTCACAATTAATGATGATGCTAACCTTTTTGGGCCGGCTACTGACCCAGGTTCGGAAATAATTTTGGTTGAACGACCAAAGATTCGTGGTTCTTGGAACTTTCAACAAATAGCAGATGGACACTTTCGTTCTGTAAATACGCATCATGTTCTCGGTGTTTCGCAGGGCGGCACAGGTCTTTCAAGTATTAGTGCTACCAAAATACTATTTGGTAATAATAAAGCGGCTGTTGGTATTTCAAGTGATTTCACATGGAACGATTCAACTAAGGTTCTTTATGTTAATGGTAAATTAACAGTCACAGGTCTTATTGACCCGACGGGCCTTGAACTGACCCCTACCGCCTCAAATCCAGGGGGGGAGGTCGCTAATACTCTTTGGCTTGATAGCGGCGATAGTAATAAATTAAAATTAGGGTCAAGCGAAGTTAGTGGTGGTAGCACCCCCGCAACAGCACACATTTCATTATCAACAAGCATGGTTGGTTTTCCGTCGGGCGCATATACACCATGCGGATTAGATACAGCAGACTTTGATACAGCAGGTGCTTGGGATAATACAAATAAGTATTATGTTGTGCCAACAACAGGTAAATACTTCGTATCATTTTCTGTTTCTATTCGCTATACTTCATCCTCAGAAGTCACCATAGCATCATTATATGTTGATACGGGGGCTGGTATGAATAACAGGATAAAGACGACTTATGGTAGGGGTTCGGGCGAACCTTCGGGTGGTTCAATTTTATTAAACTTAGATGCGGGGGATAAGATAGCCCTTTATTGTTATCATAATGGGGGGGCAGGTAAAAACCTCATTGGTGATTCGGTCACAGAAGGTATAACCTTTTTGAGTATAGCGGAGATTGTTTAATATGAAATCATTAGAACAGGTATTGATGGAGAACTATGCGGGTTTTGACCCAACGATATTCCCCCTTGTCCAAAATGACGGGGATGGTGAATACTTTAGGCGTGACCTATGGCCCGCCGAACTTGGTGATGCACCAACGGATGAACAATTAGGAGAGTGGATAAATGAGTGAAAGTAATGAAAAACGGAAAGGAAAAATAGTGTATAGACCGCCGGAAAAGTGCTATACTAATGTATATATTGAAATAACAGCGCATGGTTATAAGATTTATAGACACGGTATGGAGCGACCATTTACTGTAATACCACATAGCGCAGTAAAAGAAGTCTTATACGATAGAGAAAGTGATAGGTGATATTAGAATGATGTTAGAATGGAATGATATATTAGTGATTGGTTCTTTGATTGGTATAGTAGGCGGCGCGATTTGGTGGGGCTACAAAAAATACCAAATAGTAATGGCCGATGGTAAAGTAACGATTGATGAAATCGTTAGCGGCGGTCACGACTTAATGGATAAAATAGCAACAACAAGAGAAGAGATTGATGAAGTCTTATCCACCGATAAAGGCGAAGTATTAAAAGACAAGTTGGGTGGGGAATAATCATGGCTTATTACTGTTCAAATGCTGATGTTGGTATGCGTTTAGGTCTTGATTCCGGCCAACGCAACAGGGCTAATACACGACTTACTGCGGCAGTTAGAAGGGCCACAATAGATATAGACCAAGAGTTTCGCGGGTATGGGCGTGATGTGCCAAACCGTGAAATTGGAGAAACAACATCAAATGGTGCAGTAGCGGCAGGTGCTACAACCATAACTCTTACTTCGGGAACTGATTTCGCATCGGCAGGTAATGGAAACATTGATGGTGACTCTTTCGCTTGGACAGGCAAAAGCACAAACGACCTTACAGGTGTTACGGGTGTTTCGGCAGACCACGCAACAGGCGTTACCGTTCAAGAGGGAGAGTTTGCTCATGTTCTCCGAGAGATATGTGGCGACCTTGCGGCGGCTTATTATTTAGAAGACGAGGGAGCATTTCAAACAAGTGGGCCGGAGGGTGGCTTAAGGGGTTCAATTCTAAGAGAGCGTGGAACCCTTAATCTCCGCCGATTGGCTCATCTCGGCTCGGTTGATTGAGGGTGATTAAGAATGGTTGTTGATTTAGGCGTTGGTTCCGATTCCCCTATAACCTTTTTGATTGCTTTTGATAAAGGTAAATTGACCCGTATTCTCAAAAAGTTCCGAGCAGAAGCAGTTAAAGTTATTGGTCGGGAAATCAAGAAAATTATGCAAGAAGAAAAGAACAATACAAAAAACAGACTCAAGAGCAGGGGGGTTTCGGGTTCCGCACCGGATAAAATCGCCCAATCACTTATGGTATTAGGCCCAGAAGAATACGGTGAAGAGATAGTGGTTCATTTTGGTTCTTCGGATGGTTTTTCATTAGATGGGGTGAAAGGTAGCAGGGGTGGAAAAATAGCGGAATTATATGAAGAGGGGCGACCTAAATACAGTTATAATTTCAAAGGTGGTGGAAAGGGGACAGCGCACAAAGAGGGGCGACCAATCGTGCCTTCAAAGATGCGTGGGGGTGCTGGTTCATCCTTGTCAAACTATCTCCCTCCAGGGACACAGACCCACGCGGGTTATCCTAAATTAGCGTGGAACGCAACAACGAAAGAAAACACACAAAGGAAATTAGTATCAAATAGAATACCGGATGCGCTCGCCCGCGCTTTCGGAGAGCATTTTTACGACAAGAGGTTTAGGTGATTTTTATGGCAATAGCAACAAAGACACAATTTTGGACAAGTCGTTTGAACGGCGAGAACCCTGCCTCTCCTTCGGTGGCGGCAATAGCAGACAATGATGCGTGGACAGAAGTAGGTTCCGCAGGTGGTGGTTCAGCGACCACCGATGATTATTGGACAATTACTTCAGACCAAGAATGGAAAGTGGTTCCAACATCAAGTGAATACACTATCGTTGGTGTCTTTTATTTTAGTGACGCATCTAATATCCCCACCAATGGAACGGTGTTAATGTCGCTGGATAATGGAACGCATAAGGTTGAAGTCAAATCCAAAGGCACAAACGCTAAATTAGATTTGGTGGGAGCCACTACGGTAACTACACATGACCTTGATTTGGATATGGGCGACAGCGACGCCGTTCCTGTTTTTCTTCGTTTGACGCTCGCTTCTGATGGCACAGCAAATCTATATATGCGGGAAATCATAGAGGATGATGATGGGGCTACCCACTATCTGTCCGTCACAGGTGCTTCGGGTTCAAGTAAAAAAATAGGGTGGGGTAACGATGATGGAACGGTGAAGTGGGCGGCTATTTACGCTACCCATTATGGGGCGTTTAGTCCCGATGAATTAATGACTTCTGATTTCGCACAGGACGCGCTCGGTCGCATGGGGCTTGCTACCGTTCAACAATTGAAGGATAGTAAGCGTATGTTTTTGAAAACACATTTAGACGATTCCGCTATTGTTTATGGTTACGATATTTCAAGCCAAATGCTGAACCGAATGACCCCACCGACAATCCATGTTTTACTTCGTTCTCTTACCTCTCCGCAGTTTGACGCGATAGGCGGAGGACGCATAATCCAAGAATATGATGTGATTATTTATGTCACCACAAGAGGCACTAACTATAAAGACGCATACCGAACCTGCCTCAATATAGCGGGTGAAGTCTTTGACGAATTATACACGAATACAGGGGTTAGAGGGAACACCGATAGTATTATTTCCTATACAGCCGATTTGGACACAAAATTAGACGATGATGAGGTGGTATGCGTGCATACCCTCACTTTTAGATATATGCGGCGTGTTAATATGCGACACCGTTAGACGCTTGAAAGGTAATACTTAAGTATCAACCCCATAATCAAGTAATGTATAGAGGTAGTTATACATGGCACAAAGTAGCGAGTTTGACCTTAGATATGTGGCACTTGCCAAAGAAAGCACTTATGGAACAGACCCAGAAACCACACCATCAGCCGCTTATTTTTATGGTGAATGTGATGATGAATCTTTTGCCCACAAGTTTGATTTGTTGACACGCGGGGATATGTCCACAGCAATTGCTTCAAAATCAGTCACCGGAAAAGAATACTCGGAAGGTGGTGTAAATCTTGCACTACAACCGGATGATTTCGGCGGTATGTGTTTTTTGGGGTTCTTTCCTAACAATTCGTATGGTTCTGCCGCACACACTTTCAACGAAGGCGACAGTTTAACCGCACACGCATACCCATCATTTACAATGCGTGTTGGTCGTGAAGATAAAGAACACAAATATACCGGAATGGTAGCAAGCCGAATGAGCGTTAGCGCATCAGCCGGCGAATATACAATGATGAGCGTTGATTGGGTCGGTAAGGCTGAATCAGCAACACTTGCTATTGATAATGCAAATGCTTGTCTTGGCGCATCCAATGTGTCTTTCAGCACCAACGATGCACTACACTTTGCAGACGGAACAATCTTTTTCGGTCAAGCATCAGATGGAACAGCGACAGCAAAGGTGAAGGCGGTTGATTTTGAGATTAGCCTAAACCGTGACACCGACAATGCTTGTTCTATTGGTAGCAATACATATAGTCGTGCGCCTCCTGTCCAAATGCGTGAAATTAGCGGTAGTATTGAGTTTAACCAAGTGGTGCATTCGGCGGCTTCATCCACCAATGAACCTACATACGATACTTTGATTGCGGCTGACGGACATTTAATAAACCAAACAACTTCAACACCGGCAATGGTTCTTAAGTTTTCTGATGAAGCCGGAACCAATTATATTGAGTTTAAGTTCTTCCATCTAAGATTTGAAGCACCCGAAGCAACCGTTAGTGGTCGTGACACACAAACAATGAAAGTTAATTTCATTGCCCTTGCAGACCCCAATAACAACAATGATGCCATGAGCGTTAAGATGAAGGGTTCACAGCGAACAACTGCTTACTGATGGGGTGTTTAAGTGGCTCTTTCAGATAATGTCGGCGGCATAGAGATAACTGATAAGTCAAAACTGACTGTCACTACCGTTGAATCAACTCTTGAAGGTATTGACGCCGCGCTTCAAACAGCCCTTCGTAGCGCAACATTCGCCAATTCTGATGTAATTTATTCAATACAAATTATGAGGAATAAAAATAGCAATGATTGTATAGCATATATCGTTTGGGAAAACCAATGATTTTAGAGAAATAGAGTAGTGTAGTATTCACAAGTTAGTGAAAAAGAGAAGTGGAGAGAAAATGCCTGTATTGAAAAAACAGATTGAATTAGACGACGGAACGATGATTTGGGTTCGCCAAGCATCCGGTATGGACAAACTCAAAATTGAGAATATCCAAGCCCGAACCTTTAGAAAGTTTAGGGAATATGGTCTTGACCCTACCGAATGGACAGAAGAACAACACACCGAGTTTGCAGACGCATTGGATGAAGCGGGCGGCGGTATGGAAAACCAAATACAACAATGGGTTCCTAATTGTGTCCTTGAAGAAGATTTCAATATGGATAGTCTTACCTCCGAAGAATTACGAAGAATACTACTATTCGTGCGCGGTGACGACAAGGAGGGGGCAATCCCTTTAGTCAATTCTTCCGAGTAGCACCTAACTTATGTATGGCCTACAAGGGAACGACCCCTTCTGAATTATGGTCGCGCTATGATTGCGAAGGTGGACAACACTTACTTGAAATGGATTTGTTAGTCGCAACGGAAATAAACGAAAGAATATCCGAAGCAACAAGAGATGCGAGTAAGAAGGATGGCAAGGGTGCGGCGGCCCGCTTGAAGCAGAAGCGAGAGCGGCGCAAAAGCCAACAAATAAATAACGCTGATGATATGTTGAGTATAATTAGAGAAGCGGGTATGCCTATTGAAGAGGCGACCAACAGTAGTAGCGAAGGTGAAAACGAATGATATATGGTATTGACCCACAAATCGTTGTCACTATTATTGCTACTCTTTTTCTTTTTATCCCGCTACTTTTAAGGTCGGGCGCATCCAGCGTATTCTTTGATGTGGTGGGAACATTTCAAGCCGATAGGCTGTTGGGTGATTCCGATGCAAAAATGGCAACATTCAATGCTATTATGCTTGATGGTATCGGTAGGATTCAAGAAGGCGCACAAGCACTTAACGACCAATTCAATATGCTGATTGATAGCGTAATGCCAATGACAGAAGCAATCGCTGACGCACGAATTGAGTTTGAAAAGTTCGTTCAAGAGGGGCAAAACGCAAAAGAATTAGCGGCCGACATTACCGAAATCGGCGCCCAGTTTGGGTATGCGGCCGACCAATCCCTCGCCGCAGGTGCGCGTATGGCGCAATTATCGTCAATCATTGGCGAAGGAGCAGTAGTTTCCGCAACAGAAGTCGGTATAAAGTTCGCCCTCATTGGTGGTATGGAAACCGAAGCCGCTATGACTCGGCTTATCAACCTACAACAACAGACTAAGTTTATGTATGGTGATGTGGAAAAGGCTACCTTTGATGCAATGTCGGCGGAACAACAGGCTAACCTTGTCCGAGAAAACAGCATGGAGATTCTTAACCAATTAAACACCGTTGAGAATAGAAGCGCGGCCACAATGGAGAACATTACATTCGTGATGAATCAGTTTGCGGCACAGGCTGATATGACCGGAGAAAGCATTGCTAATATGGCCGCTATGTCGGCTACCTTGATTGAAGCCGGAGAAAATCAAGGTAAAGCAGGGCGAGCCTTGCGTATTATCTATGCTCGGTTGGGTGCTAACACAAGTGGGGCCGCAGATGCCTTAGAAGGCTACGGTGTGGCCGTAAAAGACGCTCAAGGTAATATGAGGCCACTTAGCGAAGTCTTGCATGATTTAGACGCTATATGGCCTTCTTTAACAAAGGGAGAGCGACAGGCTTTGGCACAGTCGGTAGCCGGTAAAAATCATTATGTCCGATTCCTTAAAGTGGCTGAAAATTATAATCGTATGCAAGAATTGGCTGTTGACGCCCTTCACGACCAAGATGCCGCACAGGATGAAGTGAATAAGCGATTAGAAGAAAACATAACTAAATTGCGTGAAGCCGAAGCCAACCTCGCTAACTACAAAGCGGAATTGGGCGAAGCATTCCTCCCCGCAATCGCGGCCGCAACACAGAAACAAGCAGACTTTACCGAAGCATTGGCTGATATGGCTAATATGGATTTTATAGGAATGGATAAAGCACTTCAATTTATGGTGACGGCCCAACAGTATATGCAAATGTTCGGCCCTGCTCTTGACCTTTTTATTAACCTTAAGCAAATGACTGTTGCTATACAGACACAACACGCCATCACAAAATCAATGATGGGTGTTGATTTGGTGCGAGCCAACGCATACGGTGGTATGCAAAACATGAGTCGCGCTATGACAGGAAATCTTACTCAACAACAATTTTTAGAAAACGCAATAGCCGTTACAGGCGCAGTAAGAGAAGCACGATACAAAAATATGCAGGTGGCTACTGGTGCAAGGGTAATAGAATTGAAAAAGGTTATAGAGGCGCAACACCAAATTGCCACCTCTCTTGAAGCACAACTTATTTTTAGTGACTTATTAGTAATAGGGGCAAGAAATGCACAAATTAACGCCAAAAAGGTTGCTGATACATTAAAGGCGCAACACCAAACAATGGTTGCGCTTGGGGCGCGAACCCGATTATCATTAGAAGAGGAAATGGGATTGAGAATAAAGAGTCAAGCCGGTATTCATACAGAAATTAGATTATTAAATGAAAAATACGCACTTCTCACTCTTGAAGGACAACAAGCATACCAAACCGAATTAGCATTAGAAGGCACTTCGCACGCAACAAAAATGGCTAACATTCGCGAAGAAATCATGGCAGAAGAAACGCGATACCGCAGAACACAAGTGGATAAAGCACAACAACTACTTTACATTACTAACGAAAGAAACCACGAAAACACATTAATAGGATTGAAAGCAGAAGGGATGGCACAAGAACAAGCACACGCAGAAGCAAGGGCGGCGATTTCAGAAACCCATAAGATTTCCGGTTATCACGAAATGGCAATGCTTGAGCAAAAATTAAATGCTGAATTAGAATGGATGAACACTTCGGGTATGTTATTATTTAATGAACAAGAAAGATTAATTGCTGTTATTAAACATACCGAAGGAGAACAGGCTCATACACAAGCATTAAAAGCGAAAGGAGAAGCAACGAAAGAGTTGAGTATGATTATGTCCGGCAACCTTACCGAAGAACAGATGATGATTCAACTTGATGCCACCTTAATTACTCTAAAAACTAAACTTAACGATTTAATTTCCAAAGAAGGATGGGCGGCAATAGAAGCGGCCGGTGGGCTACACAATATGGCTTTGGGAGAAGATAGGCTCGCCGTAACCTCCGAAAAACTAACACCGAGATTGGCTATGGGTTCGCGGGCAATGAATACCTTTTCTATGCGGGCAGGTGTGGCTTCTATGGCATTAGGTATGTTCTCCCATAACTCTAAAGCGGCTAAGGCTTCTATGGCTCTTATGATGCTTAGTATGGCCCCTATGATATACCAAGCCGGTAAAGCAACAACAGAATTGGCTGGAACAACGGCGGCATTGTCGGGAAAAGCGGCGGCGGAGGCACAGGCTACCGCCTCCACAGTAGCACACGCAGGGGCAATGGTCGCAGAAGGGGAAGCGGCAAAAGTCGCTACATTTTGGACAAGTTCTTTTGGTATTGCCCTCAAATCAGTAGGGATTGGTATTGCTATTGCCGCAGTCGCCTATCTCGCGGTAACCGTTGCTGAAATGGCGGGTTGGTTTGAGTCGGCCACAGACGCCGCTAATGATTTTGACGCCTCCATACGACAAACTACTGTTACGGCCGAATCGTATGCTTCTTATACCACAACATCATACAAAGATTTAACAGAAAACATTGACGATTTGACCCACCAAATTGATTTAATGACTTCTGCACAGGAAAGTGCTACCGATTCAGCGAAGGCACTATACCAAAGCCAAATAAACGACCTAACAACAATCCGTGATTTGGAACAAGATATACTTAATATCAGAAACGCCTCAGCAATGGAGGCGTTAGCACAAAAAGACCCTGCCGCACTTAGAACCCTTTTAGAATTGGGTAGTGCTATGAGGGAGGTTGAGAATCCAGAAGAATGGGCCGACCCTATCGGCTTTGGGAAAGGACACGATGAAGGGTTGGATAGGATAGCGGCGAGAAGTGCCGCCTTCATAGCAGAAAATGAAGGGTTGCTTGAAGAATTGGATAGGGCTTATGCCCCGCACTTGCGCGGTTTATTAGTGACGCCGTATGATGAAGGCACTATCCATCTTGGTTCGGTTAAAGTAAAAGAAGAATACGCTGACCTTTACCAATTTATTATGGATATGGGTATATCAACAGAAGAAGAGTTCACCCAAGCCATAATCGCAATGTTAAAACAAACAGAAGAAAACGCAGATGATACAGCCGGTGCAATTGATACAGGGGTTATTAACCCAATTGATGATGCAACCAACGCACTATATGAGTTTAACAATGCGAGAGAGGAAATGTTCTATGGTATGTCGTCAAGTAACCTTACGGGTGACTTGGTTCGTCAAGTCGTTAGAGAGGGCGTGGAAAATCTAATCAACACAACAGAAGTCATAATGACGAATCAATTTATGGGTATGACAACCGAAGAGGCCGCCGATGCAATCATCCAACAGATTGAAGAGAAATCTGGATTGTCGGGTATCAACCTATCCATGCAATAGTGAAGTGAAGAAAGTAAAGTGAAGTAAGGTGAAAAAATGGCACGCTCGGTTACATCAAAGTATGGTTTTTGGCTCGCAGGTTATTATGACGATTTTAGCGGGGCGCGAGCAATCCCCGATGATAAAAACCAACCATCCTTGACTACAAGTTATGACCGAAAGAAAACACATCACGGCAACGCCATGAACGGCGAAGCGACCCTTAATCCCCGCTACCGTTGGGCGTATAATGAGAGGGAAGGGGATGCGGGTTATGGCTCCCTTATTACCGACGCAACAAATCTTTTTTTATTAAATAATGGTTCTTATGAATGGTTGACCTTAGATACGACACGACAGAAACCAGAAAAGTGGGAAGGGCGAGCGCAACTACAATACCCCGATGGCATCGCGAACGCGAACCGTGTCAAGTTTGACAGAACATCGTGGTCGGGGTCGCAGGGCGGCTACCAAAGATTTTGTAATGGTTTTTATACCGCCGGTTCTTATGTTGTTCCTACGGGGGATGATGATTCAACATTTGGTCGGAGAGATGTTTATAATTTCAACGCTAATAATTATGATGCTAAAAAAGGTGGGTTACTATCTAATAGTGCCACTAATTCTGTTGCTTATGTCCAATGGGCTAATTTAGTTGGGGCTTGGGCCGGTGAACAAGTAGCGTATAGCCACAATGATAATAATAGTGGGGTGACAGAATGCCCCTATGCTGTTTTTACACCGATAAAATCACCGGCTGGAAAACCATTTCTTTGTATAAAATCATTTCATGCCGTGACCGATTCACACGAAGTTAGTTCAACTAAGCGACCCGCTATTGCATACAATGGCACACTTAACAGTAAAGACACAGGAGATGTTTTTACAATACGATTTGCTATCCGTTCATTTGAAGGTAATACTGCCGCCGGCATCAAAGGTATGGTTCCTCCAACAGTCACTATTTTTGCAGGTTTTGATGATAGCCTTAGTGCCACAGATGAAACCGGATTTGATGATAATACTAATACTGCGGCTATTGAATGGGAAATTGATTTTCATACTGCTACGGGTTTAGCCGCCGCTTATGACTACTATGATATGCTTTATGATAATACCAATACTAAATTAACTTTTAATAATGACGACCTTTGGATAGACCTTGATTTCGTTATTGATTATGATACAAACAAATATAAAGTATATCATGATGGAACAGAAGTCACCGCGGCAAATATAACAGCCGGCTCTTATGGTGACGGTTATACTCTCAAGACAAATAATGTGACTTCTTCGGCATTTACCCCAAGTGATATGTTCGGTTGGCAAATCACGGTTGAACCACAAACAACAACAGGAGGAATAACCCATGCTGGAACAAATATAAGTTTGTTGCTGGATAGAGTCGGTTTGGTAAGACCCCTCTCCGACCATCCCGACGGTAGGGTATTACCCCCACTTACTGATATGAAAATGATTTCTCCCGTAAATGGTATTTCCCAATTACAACTTGATATAGCAGACGACCCCTCCATGAATACTTCAACGGGGGCTGTTGGAACACTTGATAGTTATTATAGCCACCAACTCACTAAGATATTTAATACTAACAAGGTTGATGATTGGTATTTATTAATGTTCGCATCCGACGAAGGCTACCATACGAAAGAAGCAGGGGCAGGGAGAATTGACCGCCCCGTTTGGCGTGGCGTCGTTGAGAAGATAGATATTAAACAAAACAAAACAAAAAGACGCACCATAAAATTGAACGCACGCGACCAACTCTCCACTCTTGATAGACAGGTTCCTCTTTGGGAATTGGGTCAAGGTAGCATGAACACAGAAGAAAGCGCAACACCTTATTGGGTGCATGATTCTCAAGGATATAATAGTATGATGTATCTTGGGGTAGTGGCCCTTAAAACTTTTAAATCAACCGTAGGTTTTGACAAGGATGATGCTTATGTTGAGCGAACAGACCAAAGAACGCAATTGTATTCAGCACACCCTATACAAATGTATAATAACGAAGATTCAATTTATGGCCCAAACAACATAGAAGAACAATATGAGGGTTATGCTGTCGTGGGTGTGGGTAAAGAAAGGGCGGGCGGCAACACACAATTATACCTCCGTGGTAATCCAGGCTACACGACAGGTAGTAGCATCACAACCACCAATACAATTTCACACAATGTATCGGGTGTCACACCTTCTGCTGTATCAACATATATTTATCCAAATAGCATAGTGAACGAAGCACAAAATTACCAAATTGTTGAAGTTGCTTCGGGAACACTTGCATTCACCCGCGAAACGCCTCTTATTGTTCATGCGAGTAATCAAGTAGGTGGTTTCGCTACAAGTGGCGGCGTATCAAATACTATCGTATGTCATTTTGATTCAAACCCTACCCTTGCTATCGGTGATTACTTTTTAATACCCGATTATACTACATTGGGTGGTGCAAACCACGCGGATTATGTGGGGCTACACCAAGTCAAATCAATAGGAAGTTATATACTTACTTCGGGAGGAACAACTTATCATAGGGTGATTACACATACCCCCTATCCTGGAACCGCCATAGGAACCTACGGCACACCACTTACGGGAAATGACAGGGTTCAATGGACAAAAGAAACAGGAACAATAACTCCAATCACTACCGATATAAGTAGTAGGGCGGTTCATGCGGCGTGGATGCGTGATTTCCCGCTTTCGTTATGGTTCCGTTATCACTTTGGTATTATAGACAGGGCGGTTGATGCTACCGGCGCGATACAAGGGGCGACAACTATTGCCAGCACCAAAGTTCAAATAACTTCTGCCACTTATGCGGCAATCGGTGGTTCTTCGGGTCTTGCTGAAATAATTGATGCTGACGGAACGATTGATACTTTTATTTGGAAACAAAAGGCTACCGACGGTGGTAATTATTATTTGGTGGGTTGTGAATACCTAAGCAGGGCGCATAATTCGGGCGTGATAATTAACATTCTTGATACAAGTTCGGACTACAAACATTGTTGGGTGTTGTGGGGTGATATGAGAAACAATGGCAAAGCAGACGCCGATGGTTCAACTCGTAAAAATCAATTTGGTTTAATTTATCCCACGCCGGAAAATTATGATGTTAGCCTTTACTACAACGACCAACTTTCCGATGATGGAACACCAGATAAGTTCACGGATTTGAAATTAGGTCAAGATGTTGATTTGTGGGAGGTAAGTGCGAGTTCAGACCCGACAACAAATATCCCTTTCTCAAAACCGGCAGACTATGGGAACAGACAAACGCTTACAAGTATCACCGATAATGGTTCCGGTAAGGCGCGATTGACGGTTAGTGCTTCTCATGGTATCGTTGCCGATGATTATGTCCATGTTGTTAATTCCGCTCTCCATGAAGGCGGTCATTTAGTAGGTAGTGTTGGTGCAACCACCATTGACCTTACTACTGCTTTTGCCGGAACAGACAGCGCACCAACCGAAGGCTACTCTTGGCACAAATCTATTGGTTCAGAAAGTGACTTGGCCGTATATCAAGATTGGGAAGATAAAGGTGGGGCATTTACCATCATTGATGGTTCTAAGTTTTTCAATCTCAATACCGTAGTGAACGGAGGGAAAAGTGGGCAGAACGCAGGGGGTAATACCGACTTAGGAGATTATGTAGCAACCGTTCATGGTTTCCCCTCCCTTATTGATAATTATTGGGGCGAAGCCATGTCGTCATTCAAAACTACCGCCGCACCATTCTTACAGCACCCAAACCAATTTAGGTGTCTGTCCGATGGAACGGGTGTTAACACTTCAATAACAATAGGTGATACTACTATCCAAATTGATTCCGGTATTAATTTCCCTATGAGCGGTATAGGTAAATTGACGGGGGTTACTTCGGCATCCGGCTCATCCACACAACAACAAACTGATACTTTTTATATTGTTTGGGATTCGCGATTTCAAACGACATTAACTGATGCGGCCACAGGTGGTAGCACAACAACTTTAGTGGATTCGGGGGCTACCTTTACAACAACCGGCAGTTATGGGGTTTCGGCAGGTATGCTCTTGAAAAATGATACTACCGGAGAACAGGGCCTTATTCAATCGGTGACAAACGCTACTACTTTAGCGGTTTTGGCGGCTGATTTCCCGACAGGTTTTTCGGCAAGTGATGTTTATGTAATTCCAGCCCAATTAGCAAATTGTTATGGTATTGCTTTAAGCGCATACCAATATCTAAGTAGTATCACCCCCGCCCAACTTGAATCTTACTTAACAAATAACATAGCAAGTTCGCTTTCTTGGAATGGGGGGAGCCTTGATATTAGATTTAACGCACCAATAGCCACCACAAGCGGAACGACAGGCCAATACGACGAAATAAATATATTTAATAGTATTTCATCACAATTCATGCTTCGTTTGATGATGGAAATAAAAGGTTATGTTCGCACTACTAATATAGGTAGTTATTGGGATAGCGATAAAATGCGTTTGCTTTGGTCGGGAGGATTGTTGGATTCTTGGTTCCCCCGCCCAACTTTACCATGCGTCTTTGATATTAATAATGTGCCTATTACTTCTATGATGACAACAGATGGTGGAGTATCAAATAATGATGGTTATGGTTCTATCGTGGATGGGCGCAGTAAAACCATGCTTGCTATTGTGAAAAATATGAAGGAGAAAAATGCGGCCGGTTATTATTCCGGTTTGATTACAACCTTTAGTTGGTTGATGGGGCGTGATGGGAAAATAGAATACAGACCCAAATATAATAGTGGTTGGTCTTTTGATAGAACAAATCTTTTAGTAAGCGATTTATCAACAGATGTTGCCGGTCAAGTGAGCCATATAAGAGTCTATTACAAAAATGGAAAAGGATTCGTTGATTATCCAACACCAAGTCTTTCAGATACAACAAAATGGAAAGTATTAGAATATCCAGATTTACAAAGCCAATGGGAAGCGGAAGCATTAGCAAAACAAGAATATAACCGACTAAAAGAGGGTAGGTTATCAATTAAAGCGGAACCCATGCGTGATGTTAATACCAATGATAAAATGTTATACAATGGTAGGTTTGGTTATGTGGCCGACCCACAACGAGCATTACAAGGCTACCAAAACAGTTCCTCCGAACAGGGTAGGTATTGGGCGAGAGCAGGTGAAGGGGGAATACCATTTCCAGGAATGGTAAATGCAATGGATGGAAACCTAAAGACATCAACAGACATATATAATCGTTATGGTTATTCCGGCAGAATAGATGCCACCGATACTCTTAACGATACGATAGCATGGGATGATAATTACTATTTTTACGGGGCTAACAGCGTATCGTATGCGGTTCAAATTGTCAATGTGTCACATGGGGTTCCGAAAACAAGTGCTACAACAAGTGAAGATTTGCGTATCTGGGTCGCGCTTAAAGACGGACAAACGGGAACGGATATAGATAATGCCGAGTTCACCATTGGTATATCGGACTGTTCTTATTCAACTTCAAGTGCGGCCAACGGTGGTAATTGTCCGACACTTGCGCCCGCTCTTGCCACGAATGGATATGAAAGTGTAAATGTGAAGGATAGTGGTTTTTATGAAATTGCTGTTCCGGTGTCCTATCATAATTCCTCTCCACAGAAAAAAATTATTGTATCATACAATGCTGAATACTGTCGTGCTTTATTACGACACAGATGCGGCGACCCCGCAAGTTCAAGCATTCGCCATAACTCACACAACATTACCGAAGCAACAGGCTGCTCTGGGGCGGCAACAAATACAAATAGTATATTCCCTCTTGGCGCCAGACA
>Ga0098052_1000047_pt1 | contig 67233 bp, 79 predicted proteins | sample 15_taG_FD_81591 | JGI IMG/M metagenome (GOLD analysis project Ga0098052, IMG submission 81591) | Marine viral communities from the Subarctic Pacific Ocean - 15_ETSP_OMZ_AT15312 metaG | ecosystem: Environmental > Aquatic > Marine > Oceanic | place: Pacific Ocean | collected 2015-01-18
GCTTGCGTCACCATTACCTTCTGCTACGAAATCATTTTCTGCATTCAGCAATAAATCTCCGTCTGCAGCAGAAGCCGTAGACGTGGCCGAACCAACCTTTATAGTGTGTTTTTTATGATATTTGTCAACTGACATTGCTTCTCACATTATCGACGCTTAGAACTTCTGCTAAGCTTTTTCTTAAGCTTTCTGAACTTCCTCTTATAGATGTCCTGCTTAAGCCGACTTACCTTGCTTAGAAGGGTTATTCCATCTAAATGCTCTATCTCATGCTGAATAACAACAGCTTCTTCATCAAAGTAGGTCTCTTCAAATTTATTTCCAAGAGGATCTCGGAATTTAACGGTAACGCTCTTATGCCTTATGGCTCCAAAGCGATATAATGGCAGCGATAAGCAGCCCTCTTGTGAGGATAGCATCTCTTCTGATGAATCAACAATCTCTGGATTCACCATAACAATATCGCTATCTTTAATATTCGCAACAAAAAGCCTTTTAAGGAGGCCAACTTGAACTGCCGCCAAGCCTGCGCCTTTTAGGTTAATCATTGATTCAAGCATAATTTTTGTAAAGTTCTCTAAAGCCTCTCCAAACTCCGATTCTTCGACGGGAAGACTTTTTGTTCTAAGAAGAGGACTAGGGCCATAAACAAGGTCTAAGGCTCTCGGTCGTGTAGGTTGTCTTTTAATTTCTGTATTTGCACTAACTTTTGCACTAACTTCTGAATTGTCCATAATCATTCATCATCCCTTCGGTATTCTACCGAGTCAAGTATATTCCCGGCGATATCGGATGCAATTTTTTTAAACAAAAATGGAAAAATAGCGTGGATAATGCAAGCGATTCCTGCGCAGAAGAAATTAAAGCCATAACAAAGAGAATATCCCATATGAATTAAATAGGATTCTTCAATATTGTTTGGATGCTCTGAAAATAGCTCTTTAATTTTTCTCACTCCAATATTTCTCCGATCTCTAAAAATCCTAACTTTCCAAGCCTTTTCTTTGCAGCCCTACTCTCTGTCTTCTTCCAAAAGTTATAAAGCTTTATAATATCATTCTTCATAGAAAGAATATTGACCCCATGAATGGCGTCAACACATAGATCATAATTTATTGATAGATCATGATAAATTTGATTATTGGAACAAAGATAAGTCTCCTTATATCCTAGAATCCCCATATTTCTATAATACTCGTTTTTCATCGTGCGATTAAAGCTTCCGGGGAATATTCCGACCTTCGTTATAGAGATGTCTCCCATCTTTTTGAAACAATCTATTTTTCGAAATCTATATTCCTCTTCTCTGGCGCTCAAATATAGTTCTGTAAGCGTTGTCATTCCATCATAAGGAAGCTCTTGTCTTCTGGATAACAATAAATTTAAAAGATAATGCTTAATTTCGTCGGAAAGAACCAAGCTCTGTTCTTGAACTGAACTCTCTAAGGAATAAAAGAAAAATTCTTCCAAAACGGAATTACTATGTGGGCTCACCCTCGATCTCCTTTACGGGGAAGTCATATATAGCTTCTTTCCCATTCCAATATCCTATTCGCGCCTTAAGGCTTGGGCCGCTAATTTCTTTAAAATTTGTCTGTAAAAGTTCATTTGAATAAACCGGGCTCACTCCTTCGGCGGTAGATACAGTAATGTGAGGAATTTCTGCAGCAACCGGAAGATTTGTCACCACAGCAACTGCTTGGCCCTGATAATCTTTTCCAAATCCAGCGATAACCAACTCCACCTCTTGTCCAATTGGGGTCGCCATAACCTCTTCTGCTGAAGGCTTAAACTTAATTGTCATGTAATGCATGAAACGCCTTGCCAAGAGATCATCTCTTATGTTTGACTCCCACCAATCTTTTAGATCGTTCTGCCCCTCATTCGTTAAAAATGCAGCAGTATAAAGAGGTTTTCGCTTCTTCTTTTTCTTCTTCTTGGGGGCTGCCATATCTATTAATGTATCGATCTTATCGATCATATCATTGCCCGAGGCTTGTTTGACCATTAGGTCCCTAATCTCTTTAAGTAGTTTTATCATTACGGTTTAGCCTCTATGCTCACATGGTTCAATGTAACCTTTTCAGCGAATGCCGGATACCTTTCTTCTAAGATTTTTCGGACACCACTTATGTATCTCTTGTTATCATCGTAGAAGGTTATGCTCGTTACATTTGGCTGACGCGCAAATTCTCCGATGACATAACCCTTATACTCGCTACCAGACATCCCACCGGGCCGTGTAAAGACTTTTAGCGGAGCAGGCAGGCCCACAGACTCCAATCTGTTTACAACTCCCTCTGCCATCCCTAAGGCTGTCTCTCTGGCGGTGAGAACATAAGAGTTTGAAGCATATTCTTTATAGACAGCTACGATCTCATCGTTGGGAACTGTTCCGAGCGTTTCCGGAACTTTATAAAAGTTCGGATCACCAGATACAATAACTGCATTCGGATAATACTTCCCTCTTGTATCAAAGATTCTCTGATGTTTTGAGGAAAATAATTCTTTATAATCAACCACAGACATCTCTCCCCCACTTCCTGTGGTGAGAACAAATACTACTTGATTCTTTTTTCCTAAAGCTGGAATGTCTACAATCTTTTTCCTTAATGAAAGAGGAAGGAATGTTCTTGCCTTCTCGATCAACTCAGGGATAACCTCTCCCTTCTTGGTCTTTCTAACATAAAGCTCTGGAGAAGAGTTTAGCTTATTAACAAAGCTAATCGCCTTGCCGAAGATCATTGGATATGTGCTTGTTACACCTACTGCTGCATTATTCTCGTCAAGAGAAACTTCGTTGAACCATTCTGGTGTCCAGAACAAAGTATCATCAAAATCAAATATGAAAACATCTCCACTAGCCTGAGGAACCATCGCTGATAGTCTCTCTTCATACTTTGAGCCAGATGTCTTTAGTAGTCTGGTCGAATTTGCACACTTTTCTTCTTTTATATTTTCTAAATATTTTGCCAATTTATTCAACCTTACATTAATGAATCCGCCCTCCGTGGGAGCAAGCATGTTTAATTTTGTCATAACTGCATCTCTTACTCTTTCCTTCAAAGCCTCTGGAGTGAAAGCTATCTCCGGAGTATACAAGATTATTTCCTTGGCCACTGGCTGGTAATAATTTGCATTGAAATTCGCTATAGATAAGTCTGGGTTTAATTCTTTTACAGAATTATAAAAAGCCATGAAGAATCCTCTATCTTTAATGAGGTTTCCAGGGCTCTTAATTCCTCTTAAGTATTCGTATTGATCAACCTTTGATAGATTTTTAATATTCTCTCTAAAGGTACGCTTCTCGTCTTCCGATAAGAATGAAATCTTATCACCGATTGGGAATCCATAATCTAAAAGCACGAATAAGAAATTCAAATCCTTTTTGCTATGAACCCAGTTCATAATTGAGGTTCTGAATACTTCTTCTTCGTTTAAGAGCTTAATTACCTCTCCGAGTATTAAGTTCTCTTTCATTTCGTTCAAAGCTTCGATATAACTATCTTGGTTTAAGATAGTGTGCTTTAACAGATCTGCTAAAACATTGCGTTCTGCATTCCTTATATATTCTGGATTAGCCTTTAAGGCTTCCGTTACTCGTGGAGCTACATCAAATCCATATTTAAACTGGAACTTCATGACTCGCATCATACGAGTTGAGTCGTCCTTGAATGTCTGCTCCGGATCCATGGGGGTATCTAAGATATTATTCTTAAGATCTCTTAGTCCAATTCCAAGTGGATCAATGATAATTTCCTCACTTGGGCCCTTGTCTGCCAAATCAGAAAATCTCCAGAGTAAAGTATTTACTGTAAACTCTCTTCTTAATGAATCTTCTTCTATCGTAGCCTTCTCTACATGATCCGGCTTAAAGCCACCATCTTTATACGTTTCTGTTCGAGCAAAAGCGATCTCAATATCTTCGCCTCTGAGGTTTACTCCGTTAACAATCCAATCGCCCTTAACGTTTAAAAGTTCAACACCAAAGTTATTCGGATCACTCTTCTCGATGCGCGCATCTGCTGGAGAGTTGGCAACGATCATATCTGCAAGCCATTCGGCATCGCGCCTGATGCCATCTGTACTCAAGGCGACTGCATCAATAACAATGTCAATGTCTTTAACAGGCTTTTTTAGGAGAAAGTTTCTCACCGCCCCACCGACCACATAGATGTGGTCTGATGGGTGGACTGTCAGGCCGTCAGGTCCTGCGAAGCCGGACTGAGCCTCTGAGAGGGTTGTTAAGAAGGCAAGGAGGGCATATGCCTTTTCCTGCTCTGGATCTTTAGATGAAATTTTTAACATGTTATATTCCTTACCGATATTATAGGCGAAGATATTAATATCTTTTATCTATTTGTTAGAATCTCATATTTTAGGGTTTTCTTCAGAAGATCTATCGTCGCTTCCGCTTCATTTAATGCAGCTCGCAAACGAACAACACATTCTGTCCTTGGCTTATAAGAGCTTCTGGCACTAACTTCTTTGCAATGCTTACAGATATGATCGTGTGTATATCCCCAATCCGGGTCAATCTCATCGATCCACTCGTGTTTGTATGTTTTCATTATTCTTCATCTATCTCGGATAGAGCAACTGTTGCTAGACTCCCAAGAATCATAGCTGATCCGCGTGTAAAAGTTATAGCTCCGAACTCTATAAGCCTAAAGGTTCCGCGTATTTCTTTTACAAGAGTCTTTACAATAGAGAACTTAGCTTCGTATTTGTCGATTAACTTTTGATCCGCACTTGAGCGTTCAACATACTTTCTCAAAAGGAATCTTGAAATTTTTAGTCTAGCCTCATATTTTTTTATTAATCTTTTAACATTTTCAGCAGTAGAAACGTCAGATCCTAAATCAAAATTAAATTCAATTCCCTCTAATATCTCGTCAACTTCTTCTACATCTGTTCGCCAATCGGCAAGCTCATTTTCCAAATAAGTAATTTTCTTTTTGCTTCTTTCGCTTATGAGGTGAGCAGTGTATTTTCCGTTGCAACATTTTGACGGATGAACCCAGTGCTTAGAGCAGACTAGTCCTCGTTCGTTATAATCATGTAAACGAGCAACTTCCTTTCTCAGCCTAACCGGACACTCTGTGTCCTCGCAAGCATCACTTAAATCACAGTGAATACAAACTTCATGTACAAACTCATGATCAAATCTAATCGCATCTGGATCTTCCACATCAAAGATTGGATCGCAAAGACAAGAGTCTATGTATTTATATACGTTCTTGCACTTAGGGCAAGTCCAATTAGTCGATGGAACCTTGGGCCATGGCCACTCAAATGGCCCTATAGCTGAAGGCTGCTGCGTAGGATGTCTGCTTGTTCTGCAAAAACAACTATATGTTCTAGGAGGGGGAATTACTCCATGCCAGATTGTTGGTACATAAATTGGCGCACCACAAATATTGCATGAATCTATTGTTGTATAAGACATTACTTACCTCCCTCCTCATTTAGAGCTTTTAATTTTGCCGCCAAAGCTTCCACTAACTCTGGAACTTTAGCGAGAAGTGGGCTATCAACTATGCCTCCATCGTCCTGTATAAACACCTCGGGACCAAGAAAAACAGAAGCCTCTTCACATAGTCTTCTGTAATATTCTGTATTTCTAGTCGCCTGCAGAGAAGTCTTCACCCAAGCGTCTCTCTCCTTCCGTAAGTACTCAATATCCTTAAGTAATTCTTTCAGCATATCTGGGGCATCATCCGAAAGCTGCTCCATTGCCGACTCCCAATTGTTGGACTTCAGCTTTGAGAGTAGCTTCTTAATTCTGTTCATCTCTTTTTCTGATAATGCCATGCTACTCTCCTATTGGGCTAAGTGAGCTTGCTTTGGCACGCAGCCACCTTGAGATCTCTGCGGTTGGCCAAAGATAATGATCACCATCAAATCTTGAAGCAATTTCTCTTAGAGCTTCAGCACAAGCCTTTGCGGTAAGATCGGGAAGACTCTCTTTATTCTCTAATTCTTTCTGTTTCACCAGTAATTGTATTCGTTTCTTTAGAGTAAACCCAATCATCGTGTCTTCATCATCTGGATGACAACGAGGAATATTCTCTCGATCAAGGGCAGCATGAGCTTCTTCTATCTGATGCTCCTGAAGTTTCATAACTACCGCTCTAACGTTATCGGGAGTTAAATTGAATTACACTGAGCCTCATATCCTGCAAAGTATGCTGTGAGTTCACTCATCGCTATCCAATCAGGCTTTACCCAGTCCTTTCTTTTTACTGGATTCTCCGATCTTGTTCCGCGAACAGATCCGAACGGAGCGTTCTCAAGGTTATCTTGTATGGCATCTCTTCTTCCGCGCTCCCAAGGAGTTCCGCAAACCTTTAGTTTTGTTTTTCCGCCATGACCATGAATTGTCATAACATCAGAAAAGGAATCATAGAAGCATGTAGACCTAGTATCAGTCATCCATCTTAAAACAATTTTTCCATCACTAAACCTTACGCCTTCAGCAACTCTTCCTGTTCCAGAGATTCCGGTTTCATCTTCTGTTCGCCATAACTCTACTTTGTCAAACATTATTATACCCTCAGGTAACCACTAAAACCGCATCCGACACAAACTACATGCTTCTTGGGCGGATAACCCTTTATGGAACCAGCACTTTTATCGATAAGCTCTGTTCCGCAATTATCGCAAGCAACTAGCAGCATCAGATTGGGAGTTCTTTTAAAATCATTAGAGCTTAAAGTTCTCCTATAAATTTCTTTGTGTTTTTCTCTCCCATCAAGTGGTAGAATTTCTTCTGATTTCTTTAAAAGAATATCTCTATTCATCTCTAATTTTTCTGTGCGTAATCGATCCTTCTCTTCCATTTCCTCATGTACTTCTGTTAATGTTTTCATTTGTTCTTTCCGAAGAGGGACTTTAACGACTCCTTCCACCATGTCTTTGAAACCTTTTCCCCCATTGCTTTTCGAATTGCATCAACGTAAGGCTCTCTGCACTTCATCCACTCAGAGTACTCTACTCCCCAGGTCTTATCCAATCTATCCTTACAGTCTGGACACGTAGGCCAGCAGTTAGCTCTGTTCTCCCATGGATGTCTTGGAGGAGTATTTTCTTTCCGAGCAATCTCAGCGACAACCCCACATCCTCGACATATCACACGTCGAATGTGCATCACGCTTTCGCTGGGGCACCTTCCGCTTGCCCACTTTGGAAGTTTGGGTGATGGATTCTTCTTATCCCACTCCATCAATAAAGCTTGGGCGTCTCCTCCTTTTTGTTTACGCTCTCTTTCTAATCTATATTGTTCTCTTCGGGCTATTTGTGCTGCATCTGTATACTTTTTTGTTTCGGCAGAATGCTTTTTGCAGACAAGCCATTTCCCGTGGCGCTCCCAACCATCAGGCTTGCGATAGTAAGCTCCCCAATCCCCTTTCTTCAGAAAAATCTCGCCAACCTCTTCGCAAATTCCCCATGCACAATAATACTTTTTCGACTCAAGTCCATCTTCAGTACATCCGTCTGCCCAAGGCGGGACACATAAATCATTTTCATTCATCATATTAGATCCTAGGATACATATCCTGAAAAATTAATGGCAGCTTGCTTTGTCTGTTCTTCTGTTTTTATTACAACTCTGCCCGCATCACGCCACAAAGTATCATCCGTCAAGACGTACTTTTCCTCAAACAAGAGATCTCCCTCTCCAAACACCATAACAGCTCGATGAGACCACCCTGCCCACTTACCAAAATTCTCACCTTTAGTAATAAGCCCTATGCTTGCTGAGTTATGCTCAGGATCAGACTTAAGCGGAGCAAAAATTCCCATTCTAGCTAACCACCTAAAGTGATCACCTTGACTTTCGACTCCGACAAAACCGTCATCTGGCCCAAAGCAACAAGATCCAAGACCAATCGAATCAGGACCGCTCATTTTCTTGAAATGCTCTTCTTTTGGATGCTCCTTAAATGTACATCCGGCTCGTTCAAACTTTCTTTTCATCGTTGGAGATATCGGCTTACGTGTGTGTCTGCTCATTATATATTCCTTTTTTACGACTCATTCAACGCTTCCAACATTTTTATAAGGACAGCTTCTTCGCTGTCCGCAGAGAAACGATCATCCCAGAGGGTTCCTGTCCACTCTGACTCCGATCCATCTGCTCTAGACCTAACATAAACATAAAGCCAAGGGTCGCCAGAGATTTCTCTAACTATTTCCAACAAACAGCCTAAAGTGGCTGCGTCCCTAAAGTCTGGGATCCAATTATCCTCAACTATAGTCGTCCAACCGCCATTAGTCTCTCCATGCCAGTAAATAGTTTCCGGCTGATCACACGCGCGATACCAACTATCTGGAACTCCAGCCTTCATTCCGGGCGTCCAGCGCCAATTCTTGCATGCAATAGCTTTTTCTGCTAGAGCAAAGGCCTTTTCGTCAAACTCTAGCATCACGATCTCTTATCCTCTTCTTTTGCCGATTCTTTTACAAATGATATCATTTCGGCTATCTCTTGGTAATTGTTAGATCTAGCCACAAGGATAAGTTGTCGGGTTAAGTCTGACGCGTCTTCGCTTATAGCTCTAGATTCATCAGATAGAAGCCAAACTAAAAGCGACCACTGTCTGGCTGCATTTCGAATTCCCTGTCTGCGCTCTTTAACTGCCTCTAATGTTTCTTCAAAACCTGTATTTACATACTTCTTTGTTTTTCTTTGGTCCATAATTTCTTCCTTTATTACTTGTGGTTTTTCTGCGGATATCATAAAATCCGCGCACTTAGGGCATGGCATCGGAGTTTCATGATGACTGTAAAACAAACCACAAGAGCTTGCTACCATTATGATTCCTCGGCCCTTGCAAGTAGTGCATGGCGCCGAATTATGCATTATCTTCCCTCTACCGGTTGCCCGAATGATTCAAAGGCCAGCTTTGGCGCCTCAAGAGACTTTAGCATTCGTTCTAGAGTCTCCCTCAACTCCTCTACAGTCTCGCCATAAATTCCGACAGCATCGTTCGTTACCATATTGGGTTCGCCATCCTCATCATAATAAACCTCGTGTATAGCGAGTTCATCTTGTCCTTCTCGGCTGATTACTCTATGGTTCCAAGTCATCTGTTTTCTCCTTAGAATCTAATCTCTTAATCATCTCTGGAAGCAAAAGGTAGGCTAAATTCTTTGCTCTCTGATGGTCCGATGGCAAGCGGCAATTACAAGCTCCGCTACCCTCAAAAGAAAATCCCGTATCGCACCAAAGGTCATGGCCTTTGGCCACTCTAGATAAGAGTTGTCGCGCCTGCAGCAACCAGTCATCAAATTCATTATCAGTCATGATCTGTTTCTCCGTTGTGTTAGTCCCATTGCAATAAATTGGCCACTCTTATGAAGTCTAACTCCTAATATATCAAATGAGAGTATGCATTTATGTTTAATCTTATAAGATTCTACTTTGATATTAAATGGATGAAATCCGTTTCCACTCGGATACTCATTATAGGCATAAAGGCTTCCAGCAATTGATGTTGTCGAATAAGGAGTGTCGGGAATTCTTTTTGCTATCAGCCTAAGACATTTAATCTCTGGGCCAGAACTCTCAATGGTACATCCCGCTCCCTGAGATCCATCAAACTCAAAGAGGATCTCTTCCTTCTCCATTTCTGTGCTCATGACATTACCATAGTGGCCATAATCCTAAAATAAAAATTACTGCATAGGCTATATAAATCACCGCTGTTGTTGCTAATGCTCTTTTTGTGGTTCCAATTAGCCTCTCTCCGATTCGCTCTCCAAATGAAGGGGAAAATCGGACAAAGAAATTTCCATTACCAATATGAGCAACATGAAATCCCAGCTTCTCAATCCTACGAGCTGTCGCATCTTTTACAAACCTTGATGCTCTACTCCATTCGGCATTACTATAAGGCATATGAGCAGAATCGTCACCCTCCTCTGCCCCCTTTTTAATTTCTGCAAGCCACATCTCCTCGGCCTCTTGAGCCTGGAGGGATGAGGGTTTGGGTCGGTGCTCTGCATGCAACCGTTTCGCTTCTGCTGGAGTAATTTGAGTCATAATATCTCCTTATTATTTAGGTATTTATGTGCCTGTAAGCTCTGGCACGTCATAAGGGTGAGGAACGAAGGCAAGAAGGTCGCCTTCGAGTCTGGTCGTAACTTTAAATGCGCGATCAGTAGTAGTAATCACTGAGCCAATCGGTAGCCTCTCATCAAAATGCTTGAGCAACTCTGCAACCTTATTTCTATCACACCTATATCCTCGCTGAATAAGATGAACTTTAGCATTACTTGAAATTAAAATAAGATCAAATTTACTAATAGGCTTTATTGTTTCGTTACTCATTTTGGATCCTTAAGGACTTTTGCATGAGCGGCACAAATTTTACAATTCCATGGGCTACAATGCGGACGAACATGTTGATGACAAAGTTGCTCTTCAAGAGCATCCCTTAATTTTTTATTCTGTGATTCTAGCATAGCAACATGGTCTATATCTTCAGCGTCGGCCTTAAGCCATGCTTCTGTTGTTAATAGTCGAGATTTAACTTCATCGTGAAGAACGTTTAAAGCCTCTCCCCATTCTAAATTAGCCTGCTCTCTAACCTGTGCCGCTTCAAGATCGCGCTGTAGACGCTGAATAAGCACAGACACCTCCTGGGGATGCCCCTCTAATGCGTTGATAGTTTCTGCATACTCATCTGCGCGAGCACACTCTTCTTCTAGCGCCCTCTTGAGGGTAGCCGCCCTCTCTTGAGCTTCAGCGAGATCAGCTCTTAGATTTTTAATCTCAACATTTGCCCTACGTTCGGCATCTTCACGCGACCGCCTTGCAATGCTACTTCTAGTCTCTTCTGAAATATCTTCCATTTATTCTTCCTTCTCATCTTCAACTAGCTCTGGAACAAATACCATCGCGACAGGAGTGCGGCCTGCATTGCCCATTATAGTCCTGTATAGCCAGCCACCCGGCACTCTTAGTCGCTGAGTTTTCTGACCTACAGGCTCTCCTCGTACTACTCCCTCCCACGACTCTTTTCCGTGACAAGAGCGGCACGATTCAAGCTCATCAAGAAAATAGGGAGGGACATCTTCGCTGTGGCCGCACTTTGCTTTAACTTTCATATTATTTATCCTGCTTATTTATAATCTTCTTCATGTGAGAAAACCACTCATCGAGGCCCATAGCCATTTTCATTCTATTGCAAATAATACAGCATGAGCGCACATTATCTACAGAGTATGACCTTGTGTTATCAACTCGGTCAACCCCGATTGTCTCTATCTTATCTCCACAGTAAGAGCAATCCGATTGCCAAAACGAAAAGAATTCCTTATCAGAAAGCTTCCACTCTATTTTTCTGCCTCTTGCCGCTTCCTTATAAACGCCCAATCGGCCCTTCTTCGTATTCCTTCTTTTCTGATTCTCCTTATTCGTACAGAACTTGCAACAAAGCTTTCTTCCTAATTTTGTTCGAGCCCTATGATAATCTTTTAGTGGTCTTATTTCCTCGCAAGACTTGCACTCTCTTTTTATGGAGGCTAATTGCGCCTCTGTATACTCGTGCTTCCTAGCGAATGTTCTATCTCTGGCATATTTTTTATCACATGCCTTACAGTATACACTTAGCCCAGTTTTATGCTCCTGTGTTTTATAAAAGAATTTGCCCAACTTATTCAAATTACATTTTGGACAATTAAAATAATTTTGATAAATTATATTATAGTCATGCCCACCGCGCGCTATAATTGCTTCTTTCTTTTTTCTAATATACTCTCTTGATCTCTTCGCCACACACTTTTTGCAATCAGCTCTAGGCCTTGTATATGCTCCCTTCTTTCCGATTTCTTTTCTTAAAGCAAACTCAGTTATTGGTTTTTCTACATTGCACTTATTACAAATCTTACTCATATTTCCTCCGGATAGTATGGTTATGTTATTGAAGTTTCACCATACTATCCATTGAAATAATATTGCTAGATTTTTATAGTTTGCTTACACTTTGGGTATCTGGAACAGCCAGCGAATTTCCCAAATTTCGATTTACGCTCTAACATGTCGCCCTTCTTACACTTGGGACATTTGTCTCCAGTCTTTTTGGCTGTAGATTTCTTTTTCTCAATCGGGTTTCCATCCTCATCTATAGATGCAGAATATTTGCATGACGGATAGGCCTTACAGCCAAGAAAGAGACCTGTCTTACTTTTCCTTTCTACCAGAATATTCGCGCACTTAGGACATTTATGACCAGTCTCAACCGCAACTGCTTTCGCTTTTCCATCTAGGGATAAAGTTCCATCACACTTTGGCCATGTTACACAGGAAATGAAGACTCCATGCTTCGATATCTTTTTACCCATCTGCTTACTAGAACATTTTGGACATTGGATATCCAAAATAAATGTGTCAGGAGGGCCTGCCTGAGTTGCCGCTTTTAGCTGGTCATCAAGCTTACCGTTGAAGTCAGTTAAAAGATCCTTATAGGGCATCTTTCCTGCGGCTATATTGTCTAGATTGGATTCCATCCTCGATGTAAACTTCGCATCAACTATTTTTGAAAAATTAGCCGACAAATAGTCCGACACCATGATTCCGATTTCGGATGCACACAAAGCCTTCTTGTCTCGGGTTATATACTTCCTCTTTAATAGTGTATCCAGAATTGAAGCATAAGTACTTGGTCGTCCAACGCCTTCTTTTTCCAAAAGCTTAATTATAGAAGCATCAGAGAATCTTGGAGGCGGCTTGGTGAAATGCTGATCTGAGATCACATCGTCCCAGGCAACTTTATCACCAACCGTTAGAGATGGAAGGATCACATCGTCCTTGATATTCCCATAAACCTTCAAGAAGCCGTCAAACTTTAGAGCACTTCCATTCTTTTTAAAATTAAATACTCTCTTCTTTCCTTTGTACTCCAACTTTAGAGCAACCTGATCAAATTTTGCATTAGCCATCTGGGAAGCCATGAACCTATTACCGATTAAAGTTAAAAGCTTTTTCTCGTCACTCGAAAGGACAGACACAGCTTTATCATATGTTGGGCGGATCGCTTCGTGAGCATCCTGTGCGCCAGCTTTAGCTCCGTAAGTAAGTACGGATGAAGCTAGATAATTCTTTCCATGATCCTTCGTGATCTTTGCTCTCAAATCTTTAATTTTCTGAGGATCACTTCGCGTGCTGTCTGTTCTGTGGTAAGTTATAAGCCCATGACCGAATAGACTCTGCGCTACGCTCATCGTCTTTTTCGCGCCCCAACCCAAACTGTTGCTTGCAGACTGCTGCATGGTAGATGTTATAAATGGAGGATAAGGCTTTCGACTTCTCTGTTTTGCCAGATACTCAGAAACGACAAGGTCCACCCTGTTAGCCTTCATCTCCTTGGTGATATCGTCAGACTCAGCTTTGTTAGACGGAACAAAGTTTTTCCCGTCTATTCCATAAAAGTCTGCGGGAAAATCCAAAGAAGTTTTTGCATAGATTGTCCAATATTCTTTTGGAACGAATGCTTTTATGTCTTTTTCCTTATCGGCTACAAACTTCAGAGCAACAGACTGAACTCGTCCAGCACTCGTTCCGCGCATACCTTTATTCCACATAACGGGACTGACTCGAAACCCAACCAACCTATCGGTGATGCGCCTAGCCTGCTGTGCATCATATAGATTCTTATCTAATTGCTCGGGGTTCTTCATGGCCTTCTTGACCGCCTCTTTGGTAATGGCGTTAAATCTCACACGGTGGATTGTAACGCCTCGCTTGGGCAGAAGGGTGGCTATGTGAAAGGCGATGGCTTCGCCCTCTCTATCAGGGTCTGTGGCGATGTAGATTACATCGTGATTCTTCGCTTCAGCCTTGATGTTCTTGGCAATGTCTTTTTTGTCTACGTTTACCTTGTATGTAGCCTCGAAAGTATCGAGATCTACTCCCATGTTCTTTTTGGAAAGATCCATGATGTGGCCTACAGAGGCCATGACTGTATAGTTGGGCCCCAAGATGCTTCTCAGCTTTGAGATTTTATTTGGGGATTCTATTAAAATTAGCGGCATATGTGCTCCTTCGTTGACAACATAATACCAACGGAAAAAGATCTGTCCATATTTTTTTCAGATCTTTTTCCGTTGGTTATTATAAAGTTTATTGAAAGAGGTTTAGGCCTTCACTTTGTTCGCAATTTTGAAAAGCATTTCCTTATCGTCCTTTTCCAAGTAAGGAGCGGCCTCTTGCATTTTCATAAAAAATGATTGAGTATTAAAATACTTTAATAAAATATATTCAATAAATAATCTTGACTCGTTATCGTCTGAGTAGCTGTAGTAAGCTATTGCGTCACCGAAAGTAGCGTCCATTTTCTTGATCCTCCAAACCTATGCAGAGGTATTGCATCTATTAAAGCAATATTTATTAGCTTATTCGGTATCTGTGCTTCCGAAGCCTCCGTCTGACCTTTCAGTCTCCTCTAATTCGTCTAGCACAAAGTTGCAATTGTTTCGCTTTTTCAAGATTGCCTGGAATAAACTTGGCTTATTTTTGATAATCAGATCAGCTAAGGCCTTCATTGTTTGCGGTCTCATACCGAAGATCTTAACTATTCCATTCGGATGACTATTGTAAGCAAAGTCCTGTGTTTCTATTGAGTGAATCACTCGAACTGGAGCCATAATTTCTCCGGTATAGGATTCATCTATAATCCCAATAGAGTTTGCCATAGCCAAAGGCAGCTTTGAAATGCTGCTTCTTGGCACAATTTCAAAATAATACCCGCTTGGAGGCTGTAGCGAAATTCCTGTCTTAAAATAGATCACATCATTAACAAACTTGTGAACTCCTATAAACTTTAAATCATATCCCGTATCTGTTGGGTGGGCTCTGGTAGGGATCTCTGCCCCATCTTCTAGTAACTTTATTTTCACATTTCTGTTAGCCATTTTTATTTTCCTTATGCTCTGCGGGTTCTCAATTAGGATAGCCTCCGTTTTGGAGCTGTCACCTTTTTCTCTATGAATATTCTAAGTACAACAAAGACCTTTAGTTGGAGCTAGTATGGAAACAAGTAATAAGTATTTTGTAGAAATTCAATTAGATTGTGTTATAGAAGTAGAACTTGAAGCCAAAGAGAAGCTTTTAAAAAAGATCAACTCCGCTATAGAAAAACTAATAAAAGACCAAAAGACTATTCATTTTTCCTCTAGTGTTAACTCTGTTTCTGAAGAAGGTTTAGTTGCAGCCTATATCTTAACTCCGCAACTAGAAGCTGACAATTAGCCTACGGCCCACTTCATATAGGCCATGATACTTTTAGCAACATCTTTATTCCATTTTACTTTATTAATTTCTATTCCAAGTCTTCCAGCGAGACTAAGGCCCCGCTTCCACGCCTCAATTTCCTCTATTACGGTAAAGGTTTTGTGAATCTTAGATCTAGAACTATATACTTCTAAAACTTCTTCTTCACTATTTACCAAGGTATCAGATTCGTGAATCAAAATATGCCCACACTCATGAAGAAGAGTATAAAGTTGGCCCCGAAGAGACCTTGAGCTTCTAACAGATAAAAGCTTAGATTCTAAGAAGACAGCATCTTCTCCATTTCGCTCAAAGTCTATAGAGTATCCTCTCGCAGACAGCCAAGTGCAGACATCTTCTATAGATTCTCTAAGTTGAGGATCTTGCGCTCTCATTTGATGTTATAAGAATTATTTCTTTGCAGTTCCGGGTATCGAGATTAACTTATTAACTCTCTTTTTCCTAATTATAGTCTTCTTTTTTGTTTTCAGATTCCTTTTGGTTACAGCTTTTTTGCTTCTAGAAACCTTTTTTCCACATCCACATCCCATAATTTTACCCTCGACCTATTTAGGAATTATTAGTATCTAAAACGTTTGAACATATTAATGTTACCGCATATATATGTATAGTATGAATAAAAGAATCAAAAATATATTCACTTTCTCGATGATTTCTTTATTGATAACAACAATATTTCTTTTGACTTTCAAGATAGTTACTACGGAGAAGCCTGAGCAAATAAGGTATTCCGAGCCCGCAGCAATAAGAGTGAAGGCTATGGTTCTTCCAGTTGTAAAACTTTCTCATCGCGGAGAAAGAATAGCTGATGGTTCAAAGTTTTCTACTTCCGCCACAGGCTTCTCTATATCTTACGACGTAAGATCAGACTCTTCTTTAATCTTAACCAATGATCACTTCTGCAGAGATATAGACCCGCACTCTTCTTTGGTTATCGAAAATTATAACAGAGAGCAGATCGATTGGTCAGAAGAAGATAGTGATTTAAAAGTCATGAAGACGAGCCCAGCTTTGGATCTCTGTATCATTCAGGCTCGCGGATTTATTAAGCCTGTAAAGATTATTGACGATCTTTACTATCCTCAAATATTTGAAAAAGTTTATATAATTGGAGCCCCTGCTGGCGACTTTCCTATAATATTAGATACTTATATCTCATCGTTTCTAGATAGAAACAAGGTAGGTATACCCCCACTATCTTTATACGGAAATAAGTTCATAATGGTATCTGAGGAGATACTTCCGGGACATAGCGGAAGTCCTGTCTATACATTGGACGGAGAAGTTATAGGAATATTATTTGGAGCGCTGCCCCATTACGGTGGCATAGCGGTGTCTGCAGATGATATAAAATTCTTCTTAGATAACTGATTATTTCTTTTTAATCTTCTTTAATCTACCTGACGCCTTCTTGGCGTAGAGAGAGAAGAACGCTGCGTCAATCGGATTCCCTTTCAGGATCATCTTCAAAGCTTCATTCGCAAAATTTGCATGCTTAATTGCTTCAGATCCCATTTTATCTCGACTTCCATCTGCCCCTCTCTTTGCGTATTTAGAGCTTATCTTAGTTACCTGCTCAGCAGAAACTCCATAAAGAACCATATTCGGCTTTAGTCTCTCAATAACATTATCTAGCTTTTTCTTCTCAGCTAGAGTATCTTTCATCTTCTCATTTTTATTGTTAATACATTCTAGTTCGCAAGTTAGGCAGCTCTCTTCCAGCCCCATATTCCAAAGGTCACAGGAAAAAAATTGTCTTACTTCTTTTGGCTCTAACTTCAAACTCTCATTGCAACCAAAAAATACTCGGCCATCTACAATAGCAGCTTTTTGGTTGCAATGAGATCCCTCTCTGGTTTGTTTTGTCATCTTACAAGAGCTTTGGCAGTCAATTACTTGTAGTTTCTTATTCATAAATTATGCTTTATGGTCGTCCCAAGGAGGACCATTCAAACCATAAGAGTGTGGGTCACCAGCATCGCCTTCATATATTAGCTTCCAATTCGGGCCTATAAACCCCTTTCCTGCCAGCTGAGTATTAAGATAATATGCAGAGGCCCCTACTTCTGAAGAAGTTAATCCGGACTCCACAATCGCCATTGCTTCTTTCCATCGCTCTTGCGTTGCCGGAAGTGTTCCGAACTTCCATTCATTTACTTTTTCAGAAACATGATCTGCAGTTATTCCATCATTCCAGTAAGAAAATTGCCTTGGACTCAAAACTACTTCTTTTGGAGACTTTCCACTATGCTCACTTCTGTTTAAAATAACGGTATAGACTCTCTTCATAATATTTAGATCATACATCGAACCACCCTCTCCCATAAGGGTTGCTGCAACTATCTCATCATCAGTAACGTCATATTCCACCAAAGGCTCAGGATTCTTATTGGAAAATCCTGTCTCATCAGGGATAATAAGCTCTTGCCCAATACTAATTTTGTCAGGAGACTCTAACTTGTTCAGCTCAAGTATCTCATCTACAGTCACGTTATAATTATTAGCTATCACACCTAAGACTTCACCAGAAGCGACAATATGAGAGCGTAAATGCCTATCTTTCAGATTAGATAATATCTCGTCTATACCGTCGGCCTCTTTAAAGAAACCTTTCTCATCTAAAGCGTTTGCAAGCAGGGTTAGTGATTTAATCATTTCTTTTTTTCCACGCTCTAAAGCTGAATAACAATAACGCCACGATCACTTTTCGCGTCCTCCTTGTCTTTATCCTTAGGCTTCTCTCTTGGCACCTCATGCTTCGGGAGCGGAGCATGAGGCCGTTGTCTTTCAATTTTCTTCTTTTTTCGATTTAATTTGTCATAAATAAAATCGTAAATCTTCATCAGATTATAGTATCGTAGCAGCGTATGCTGCCAGAGGACTCCGCTCTCCCTTGAGAAGGGTAATATGTGAAGCTAGGTGAAAATCCTTAAACCTCTCAACAATAGCTCCAAGGCCACAGGTTGCCGCATCTAAATGTGGAGCATCTATCTGCTCTAAATCGCCTAGCATAACAAGCTTTGAATTGTCTCCCATTCTTGTTATGACGGCCTTAGCCTCAGTGTAAGTGATGTTCTGAGCCTCGTCTAAAATAAAGATAGTATTAGGAAGACTTCTTCCCCTAATGAATGATAAAGCCTCAACTTCTAGCTGACCCTTCTCCATCATCATTTGGAAATATGTTTCTCCATTTTTAAAGATGAACTTTAAATTATCTATGATTGGCTGAATCCAAGGCTCCATCTTCTCGTACTTGGTATTATGAGTTACTATAAAGTCATCCGTTACATACAAGTGCTCTGGATTATCTATCATAATACATTTTGCTTCTTTCTTTCCAATATATTCTATAGAAGAAATACAAATATCATATATAAATTTTGTATTACGTCGTTCTGCTTTTCGCTTCAGAAAGAAAGGATTAATATTATTTAGAAGACTTATTTGGCAATCAAAGATTTTTCCAGATTTGATTGCTCTTCCGGCAAGCATTTTGGACTCTTCTTTTTCCCTATCTCTTTCTCGAGCAGTTACATTTCCACCCAAAGATCTTACCAAAGTGGTTATGTCATCTTTTAATTGCTTAGACGTAGTATAAAAGACGGTTTCGCCATTTTTCTTTATAGTTCCATCTGTATCCATTAGCCCCCTTAGGAGAGAAATTCTATCTTCTATGGAAGAATTATACAGATAAATGCTTGGAATAGACTTATTTTTGGATCCTTGAAATAAAATTCCCAAATTATGTAACTCCTCTTTTATTGGGTTCTGCCATCTATTCTTCTTTTCTAAAAATTCGTATGACATGCCATTATGTGGATGAACGCTATTACATCTTGATCGCAGAGTACCTTTATCTATGCCCATATCCTCGGACGCTATGCCGACTCTTGAGTATTCAGTTATATCTCCAGTTTTTATATTAGTTATCCGAATTGGCTGTGCCGGCTTCTTATTTCTTTCATTTCCTCTTAAGTTATACTGAATAGTTTCCCCAGAACGAACAAGGCTACACCCGAGAGACTCCGTCTCTAAGCGAACCCTCTCTATAACTTCTTTGTCTACGTTGAAAAAGCTTATACTATCAGATAAGCTTCCGTCTCCGATTAAAGCACCTAATAAATATGGCGGCAAAGGCAGCTCTTTAGGCTCAAACTGGATTGGTTCATTTCTTGGAAGAAAATGATTTATTTTTCCGCCCGCCGTATACAAAGAGTTAATTATATCTCTTGTAGCCTTAACCCCTCCTGGCCTGCCTCTTTTTTTATCTTCAGCTGTTCTAGTAAACCACAGATGATCCTCACAGCACTCTGTGGTTCTTCCATCTCGTGTTGTAATTTTATAAATATCCTTTGTCCCCTTTGGATACGTCCCAAGAACCTTAGTTGCCACTCCATTTCTGGAGATAACGCTAGACCCTACTTTGACTTCCCCCATTGTAGTCCAGCCGGATGGAGTCAGAACCTTTGCATCAAGCGGCTGCGGCCCAGGCAAAAAACCCATCTCTCCACTTAAGGACTGGATTGGCCTGGATATAACAATCTTTTCATATACTCCCTCGTTCAGCATATGTACTGCAGCGGCAGTTGCGAGCAACGTATTATGAGTTACGATACAATCGTCAGTAACATAAAGATGATCCTCACTATCAATCATAATACATTGTGCATAAGTCTTTTCTTCAAACTCAATGGAATCAACATACTTTCGAAGATTTACCAATTTATTAGGAATCCAGCGGTCCGCTTTTCTCTTTAATAAAAAGGGATTATATCCCTCCTTAAGAGATATTCGAACACGATAACTTTGCTTTCCTATTTTTTTCTCATTCTTATGCGTATATGTTGTATATCTGCTTGATATAGTCGCCTTTCCTCCTAGCGAGCGTACTAGAAACGCGGTATCTTCCGCAAGAGCCTTAGAGGTAGAGCAAAATGTCGGCTGATGCCCGCTTTTACTTACAGTCCCATCTGTGTCCATTAGTCCTCGTAATAAGCTTATACGATTCTCGACACTAGTAAACTTATATCTATCTGGAATAAACTTATCTCCTGATCGACACCCCCAGAGTCCCTCTTGCATAAGTAAACTTTTAAGAGGGTTATTGGACTGCTTATTTTTATCTAGATATTCCCACTCACAATCCCTATATACTCTATTCTCCTTAGATATTGCTCTAGAAATTGATGAGTAACAAAGATCACTTTTTTCCTTAATATATTTTGGCGATTCATATATATCTATATCTCCAGTGAAGATATTTGTAGATCTAAGCCTACGAGATATTGCCCCGCCGCAAGAAGCATCTAAAAATCCAGTTATACGATAATCGCAGCTACTATTCGGAATTTTTTTAATATCACAATCAATAGCAAAAAGCATCTCTGCTAAAATCTCGACAGATTCCTCATCTTCCGATGAGAAGACGGGGTTTCCGACAGACATGCCTCCATCACCCAAAAGGGAGCCAAGCAAATAAGGATGCATTGGAAGCGGGCCAGGTGACCGAAACTCTACAGGAGAGACTATTGGAATAGAATGATTTTTCTTTGAACATTTTCCAGAGCGAAGAGACTCCATCATCTCATAAGTGCTTTTTATGCTGCCGCCTCGTTTAGTATCACGATCAAGTTGCGTTCTTGTATGCCACAGATGCTCTCCACATGCCCTTGTTGAGGTGCCATCAGAAAATTTAATACGATATATATCTTTGATTCCTTGTGGATATACTCCTATAACATTTGCTGAACGTCCGTCTTTTCCGATAACCTTTGAGCCAATCTGTACCTCGCCCATTGTAGTCCATCCGGTTGGTGTCAAAATCTTGCTATCTAAAGGTTGAGCCTTACCGCTGCCCGCAATCCCAGATAATGTTGCCAGGTGTATATTCGGGTCAAGCAAGGACTCTAAAGCAAAAGACTGCTCCTTGTTTCTGGGAGTTATTCCTTGTACTAAATTATTTCTCTTATTAAAAGCTAGAGGCTTTATTCTGCCGTTTCTAAACATGCCTAATGCGCTTTGGGCCCCGCCCTTTAATACTAAGAATTCGTTTGTAAATAAATCTCCACCATTATAGTCTATACCTCCTAAGTCATAAAATTCCTGAATATCTGCAGGCTCAAATTGCTTTACTGTGACTCCAGTGTATGCACCTTTTCGGCTAATGACAGCTTTTTCCTTGTGATAATTTTCAGAAGCGATACCCAAAGAGTCACACTTTACTCTCACATTAATATCTCGTGAAATAAGAACAACATTCTTTAGCTTCTTAGACATCTTTAAGGCTACAGCGATAATTTTATTATCATTAGTATCCAGCATCGAACTTGGAAGCTCGTCATATTCAGATTCGACATAAACAGATATCGTTTCACCATTTTCAAGAGTAACGCCATCTTTTAGAGAGCCATGCTGTCTCAGCTCATCAAGAAACCTATTTATATAGCGCGCAGCATTTCCAACAGCATCGTGTCTCATCTTTAGATTATCCACCTCTTCTAAAACTTCCATCGGGATAATTACATTTTGATTTGGAAAAGCATGAATTGAATCTTCATGGTAAACTAAAACTGATGTATCTAATATAAAATTTTTCTTATTGTTCTTCAAGGTGTCTCCGCTGTATCAATGTCCATATCATCTTCTATGATCGACCAATGTTCTATTGTTGCTTCAAAATAAAGAGACCGATCTTCTTGGTCTTCTTTTAACTTATATTCAGGTCCGGCCCACTCGCCTACGGTTTCTCCGTCAAGCTTAATCTCCAAAGCCTCTATACCTTTATACTCTATGACTTCAACATTATTTTCGAGCATGTAGTCTATAGCCTGATCCCGAGGGATCTCCAGCATGCCATCTGCATCAAGCCCTATAAATAAAAACAGATCGCGTAACCATTGCTGACGTATCTCTTTTACGTCTCGATCAAAGTTTACGCGATCTGTTAAAATCTTAGTTATCATTATCTCTAATATAATACTCTACAAGTAAGAGATAGCACAAGACCCTCCGGAGCAGGCAATCTCTCCTGAAAGATTTGTATTATCAACTTCCTCTAATACGTTTTCAATATCAAGATCTGTTAAGGATCGCATCATCTCAACGTATTTTTCTTTTGTACAATCTTCGAATGGAGGCTGAACATATGTGTGCTCAGAGTGTGGCAAGATTGAAAGACCATTATATACATCTCTATTCTCCCACATCCAATCGGCAACAATATCCCACTCTTCATTTTTTACGGTAATCGTAGCAGAGACATTGTGTGTGTTTTGGCCCTTTCTATACCCGGGGCGAACCCAATTATTAGTAACCTTCTTAATTCTCTCTAGCAAGTCTAGCGCGCTCTCGTTCCTTGTAATGGCTCCCTCTGGCGCCTTCTGCGGAACAGAGATCACAGCAGTATCATGCGGTCGGAAGAATTCATCATCGATAAGCTCTGGGTGATTGGCTGCCAAGTAAGAATATATTGACTCATTCTTACCAACTCGGAGTCTACGGATGTAGTACTCGTTGTGCCATGCATGAATTCCAGATGAAGTACCCAAAGTAAGGGAGGTCGTTCCGGCTGGCTTAACACAAGTTGTTCTTGCAGCGGGGTTTACACCAATCATCTTGGCCACTCGAATATTTTCCTCACCAATCAGTCCTGCCGCGTGAGTCATATTTAACTCCAGCACCTTGCCGCTAGCAATACCAGTTAAGCTCGCTCCCAATAGAGCGTCCTTCTCAGTCGTTCTCTGCCATATAGGCCTTAGATAGTGAAAGTCGGTGTAGCTAGCCTGCAGGGTTCCAATGAATGCTGCCGCTGTAGCTCTAGCGTTTAGATCGTCCTGATCGAGTAAGTCCGACGCGTTTATCTCAACTAAATTACAAAACTGGAAAGGCTTTAGGCCGATTTCGCAACATGGATTACAACCCCAATCCTTATCATTTGTAAAATAGAATCCAGGCTCTCCAGCTCCAGATGCCTTAATCCTCTCCCATAGAGACATAAAGTATCCTCTCGTTATTCTATGCCTCATTAGGACAACAGAATTATTTGCCCTGCCTCGCTGAGGATTTGTCTCAAACCACTTTCCGGACTTAGCAGAGATCATTTCATCGTCATCTGCTGAGAACAAAGAAATCAGAGCTGCACGCCTGATGCCTCCGGCCAAAACTGCATCCGCAATATAACACATCATATCATGGACCTCTATCGGCCTGAGCCTATCCCCGGTCTCTTTTGAGTCGAGGATACCTTCCAGCTTAACCAAGCACTCTCTGAGCGGCTGAGGGCCTGGAGCTTTGCCTCCAGAGGTCACTAGCCTTGCACCCTTTGGTCGAATATCAGAAAAATCAAATCGAAGCTTAGAAGTCTCTTTAAAATAAGAGTTAACCAAAGCCTTTACCGCGTCTGCCCAGCCCTCGATTGAGTCTGCAACTAAAAATCGTCTTGTTCTCTTAGGATTCGGCTTTCTAATCTCAGGCAGGCGCTCAACATGATGCTTCTGAACAGAATACCCAATGCCTGTTCCGCCAAGAAGAAGGAACATGGTCTCACTGAATGCGCGAATATCATCAACCGGTAAGTATCCACAATTGCCGGTCACGACCCCTCCGGATAGCAAGAAGCTATGATCATCTTCCACCTCTAGGCACCAAGCTCCCTCTATTCTTCCAGAGGGCTTTACCTCTTTTACTACCCAGCCGGTGTTTCTTCTGCTGCCAATATGATTGGCAAGTGAATACTGGTATGTCTCGCCTCTTGTTCCGAAATTTGTCACCTCTCCCGTTAAATCAGCTTTATTAGTTATATAATAACCAGACATTTCTGAGCATAGCTCAATAAACTTAGCATGCTCCATATCTGACGTCTGAATATTTCTATATTTTGATAAAGTATTGTTCTCATACCAATCTGGATTTTTTCTAGCATCGGCAGCCATATACCCGTCGAAAAACGCCTTTATCAAAGCAGGGGAGTCCACTGTGGGGTCTGGAGCAGTCTTTGCGTACTTGCCAGTATACACATACGGATCTCCATTACAAGATAATGGAGTACTTGTTTTAAATCCCATTTCCTCAAATCTGTGTAAATACTTTTCCTTATCTTTTCCGCATAGCCTTGCCATGCTGTATTTATTATTACCAGAGGTGACTACGGACCCATCTCCGTACACATAACCATAACACCAGTATAGTTTTTCAAAGGGCTCGGCATTATCATAGTCAAAATTTATATTTTTAACAGTTGGAAAGAGTATATCCCCGGCTTTCAGTTCAGTTGTTGACTCCCCATCGAAATTTATCCACCTGTGATCTTTGGTGGCAAAAACTGTTTTTGTGCTACGGCCTCTGGCTAGAGAAATTTCATATAATTCTTGCTTGCCATATGAGCGAACTACGGCCTCCTTGCATCTTCCCATATGTGTGGGGACGACTACTATATCTCCGTCTTTAAAATCAGAAAATGATTTTGTGCCCATCGTTGTAATAAATCTTGTATCTTCCGAAAAGCAATTAAAAATTCTATTTGGAGCAACCTCTATCGGCTTTCCTCCAAATTGCATAGATCGCATAGAGGGAAGGACTTGTTTGTTATAAACGAATTGATACGCACTCTCTATTTCATCTACCAAGTGAGGGAACTTTTTAATGTGCATATTTTTGTTTCGGGTTGTAAGCTCGTCCCAGTTCTCTCTTCTGTTTTCAGAATCAAGATATCGTGCATACTTCATATGCACCGTTATGTCAGATAAAATTTTCGACGCCAATTCCATTTCTCTCTCCGATTATTATAGGCTATACAGCCTGAATGATTATATTTTTAAGTTAGCTTGCCAAAATGGCGAAAAATTCTATTTGTATAAAAAAGAAGCCGCCAATTGAAGGCGGCACTGTGAATTCCTGGTTATCAGATACATTTGTGTTCATTTTTGAAATAGGCTTTGATATCATTTTTTTATAAACTCAAATAGACTTAGCGTAAGAGTACTAAGTCTGCTTTTAATAGAAGATTTCTGCCTATTTTTTAAGATAAATATTTTTGTAAATAGATTTTTATTATTCTGTTTTTAAACTCCATCTTAACTTTCTTTTGATTATCAGACGGTGTTCCAGGCCCAAAATTTAGCCCCGCCGAAACTTTATATCAACATTTTTTTCATCTTTTAATTTAATACAAAAAAGATTGCACAGAAAAATCGGATGTTACTCGTCGTCCGGATTATACTGTTCTACGAATGCTCCATTTTTCCAATTTCTTACAATTGAGCTTTCTTCTGACAGAGTAAAAGCGGCAATAACATCGTCCCTTGTGGAGAAGGATGCTGCACTGATATGCCTTGTTCCGCAACCATCAGGAACGTCTAGAGATGAATCGTCTACGACCAAATACACCCTAGTTCCTATGATCTGTCCATTTCTATTTATTATGATTGCGCCATCAGCACCTTCACGGAATATCGTAGCAATGTCTTTTTTAAAAGATTCATCACAAATATTTATATACTTTTGAATAGGATTGATTCCTATCTGCCTCATGCCAGAGATGACATGATCATTTACACTATCAAAGACTCCTAAAACAACTAGTATTCCTAGTTTGCTTTGCTTTCTGTTTTCCTTAGAGATAGTGCATAATACACCGAAGATTTTCTTTTCTACTTTCAAATACTCTCTGGCTGCATTAAATTGAAAAGAGAAATCAGCCGAAGAGGCTTTTCTTTGGGTATCGAGCGTAATTAGCTTTACTTCATCAGACATTGCTTTCTTCCTATCACTATCCACTGAAGCCTAACTCATCATGAGTAAAATGAACAGGCTTGCCTTCTGAGTCTACAGTCGCTATATTTACTGGGCCACCCCAAGCTTCGTACATATACTCTAATGTGATCTCTAGATGCTTATAGTCTAGCGTTCCAATATTCCCGCTTCTATGCTCTAACTGTAAGACTCCATCTTCTATTCCTGTAACACAGATCAGTGGAGCCATATAGTTATAAAGATCCTTTACTAAAGATTCTTTAAGCAAATCCAACTCGGTTCCGATCACGTGGATCGCCTCATCACCGGAGGACATCTTTATCCCAACATATGTAAACAATTTTAGCTCTTCCGCCAACTCTTTTGTTAGATAATTTCTGATGAAGGAAATGTCATCCTCATCCCTGACGATTTCATAAATTTTCTGGAACCCATCGATTTCAGATTCGCCGTCTTCGTTTAGCTTGTTATATTTCTTTCTAACCTCTTCAAGTATGCAAAATCCTAAGAAATATGGGTTGATCTTAAGTTTGTTTCCACCGGGCTGAACAACTTTTTCATGAATCTTACAGAAGTCTAAATGCTCAGAGTAATCTATACAGTCGGTTGTGTACATAAGTTCGGCGTGAATAAAGCTATTATGATTTATAAATCCATTAGCAGCATATCTATGCGATTCCTCTACCGATATGTCATATACAGTCTCATATGACTCCTTAATCTTAAGAACTTTATCATAATATTTTTCTTTTTTCCACCATTTTCTGTCAGAAATATAATCACCTAACCTATCCTGCTTGCGCTTAAGGCCGAACCCAATTTCCTCACTATATCTTTTTGCTGATAATCCATGAATGGTTATAGCATATGTTTCGTCTCCGCGAAGCCTTCTGCTGCACAATATATTGAAATTAGATAATATTATTTGAATATTCTTTGCCATCCCCTCGCTTGCAGTTACAAAAGTAACCCCACCCTTATGAGCGCATCCATCAGCATCGAATAAGCCCCGTATATAGGCTGCTATAACACTTTTCGGTGATCTCAAGATTACATCAGATATGTTCTTTTTCCTTGCCGAAACTCCAGTCGTACATCCGAAGAAATCTACCAAAAAGTCTGATACGGATTCTGAATAAAAATTCACACGATATCTTTTTTCATCTTTGCGTATTTTGCATGATAATCCAAATAACTCTTTGGTTAAATTAGAAAACTCATCAGCAAGGTTTTTATCTCCAGATGTAAATCCAAAGCTTCTTCCTTTTCGGGAAATATGCCCGTCTCCAGTTAACAATCCCAAAAATCTTCCCATATCTTCATTTACAATTTCTGGAAATACTATATCCTTTCTTTTTTTTGTGCCAACAGCACTAACCTTGGTGTCGTCAGATTTTTCAGACTTATAACGCGCCAAAAGAGCATCAATTATCTCTTTCTTTCTAACATTTTTACCCTGCCTTCTTCTCCATAAAGTAGTTACAGATACTCCGGCCTCGGCGCACATATCTTTCAACGTAATCTTTAATTCTCTTGGCTCATAATTGACTTTGTAATATTCTTCATTCCATATGCCGCTTCCAATTGAGAGATCAACCTTATGGCCAAGGCTCATTTCATCTAATCTACTCCAATCTCCATCACATAATAATCTGTGATTATCTGCCCCACGAATAGAGTATCCCCTGCTTGTCTCTATTTCTATGCAGCGCTTCTTCCCAATAATCTGCTTTGCCATGATCCCTCTGGGCATTTCGTTATCATCAACAAACTTTGAATCTCCAGACACAACATCTTTCATCGGGATCATTCCGGTCTCTGTAAAGACCATTGAATCTCCCGTAATACAGGCGAATCCTTCGTTCATAATCTTTGTCATATATTGAGGGTAGAAATAATAAGACTCTTGTCTAATAATGTCAAGAACATCAACCTGCCAGGGCTCTAGTGACTTCGAGTAATGTATTAAGAACCAAATTAAATCAAACTCAGGCTGTGGAGGGAACTTGTTTTTGGGAACAACTTCAACCTTAGACATGGAATCCTTATCAAGAACGTCTGAAAACTCATCCTTCTTGATATCTTTGAAGTACTTGTCCTCATGTGCATAAGGCTTTCTGTAAACTCCCTTATGCCAATCGATATGCTTATCGAGGGCGAAGCCTATATCCATGACCCTCTCAACTACCTCTAGGCCATATTTCTCTATATATCCCTCGATCCTCTGCGCTCTTTCTGCCGCGTGATAAACCATTTTGTTATCAGTCATCTTGAACAGGTGATTGTTTTTAAAGAAATGGACGTGCCCAATTACATGTGCTGCAACCATCGTATTTGCTATATCTGAATTTGTATCTAGCAAAAATGCATAAGACGGATCGTTGTTTAGTACGACTTCATAAACTTTAGAAAAGCCCATCTCTCCTTGCATTTTCTGATACTCGTAAGACTGACCGTAACTCCAGTGCCTCGCTCTAGTCGGAAGGCCATAGCTTATAACCTCAAGCATAGTTTCTTGAGGAACAACCTCATAATTTATAGGATAATAGTCGAGGCCCATATCGAGAGCCTCTTTTTCTAAAATCTGTATTCTTTCTCTTAGGATGTCGCTCATCTCAGCTCCTTTATCCATAGCCTTTGGCCTGCATCATAAATTTTGACTAGTTTTAATTCAGATGCGTGATCAGCCTGACTAAGCATTCTATTGTCCATATTTGCCCTACACTTGAGGCGATTATATGTATTTTTCAAGTCAGTCCACTCCCACCCAAGTGTTTCTTTTTTTATTTTAAAACCATAATTTTTAAGAAAACTTCCAGAACCGTATCTTAGGTCTACCCAATAATCAATCTTGTCAAACTCGTAAAGCTCTGATATGTTCTTAAGAAGCTTCGAAAACCCTCCGTTAACTACGGTTGACATTTTTGTACAAAATCTATCGACTTTGATAGTCGATCCAAATAGTCTTACGGACATAATGGCAACCGGCGCTCCTCCAAGCATTAGGCCATAATGATTTGAGTTCATAAATCCTTTAATATGATTTCTATCTAGAAAACTTCTGGCCTGCTTTATGCTCAGCTTCTCAAAAACCGTTTTTCTTCCATGAATCTTATTAGGAGTATTCCCTGATAAATGAGACAACATTGACTTAACTAATTCTGTTTTTTTCAAAATTTCATTTTCACGAAATTGTAAAATTCTATAATTATTTTCTTCAAATTTCTTTCTAAGATTAAAATGATACCATTTATCATTATTTCTAAGTTCACTATGCCAATATAGTCCATCGGCATTCATGTATATTCCGTCTTTTACAAGAAAGTCGGGTCTATATCCACCGACCCCAGGTGCTTGTTTGTCATAAAATGATAGTTTAAACTCTTTTTCCGCAAATTTCTCTAAACCATTTTGACCTGACGAAGACTTATCTGCTATCTCCTTCAGGGACTTCAGGGTATCTACTTGATATTTGTTTATAAAGTAATTAACACTTGAGTAAGGAATATTATACAGATCAGAAATCTGTCTTGAAGTATATCCCTCAATATTGTGAACGATTCCTTTTGAGCCCGAATGATTTTTTAATAGAGTTTCTCTTTTCTTATCCGAAATACCTTTAATGAATGATGGATTGGTAACCCCATATTTCCTTAGTAATGTTGTGCTTATTTTCTCCTTAACATCTCCCCTGTCAAGAGTCCATTTGACACCATATTTCTTTAAATTTTTAGCTACCGCCTTTGTTCTCCATTCTTCTGTTTTAGAATAATGTTCGGCTCCGTATCTGTCTATCGAAGTATTTTTTGCAGCCTGCTTTGTCTTCTCAAGCTGCATGACGTTATCAACACCATATAGGTCTTGGCATGTTGCCTTTCTCTTTGTAAGAGTGGCACTTGCCTTTGCCTCTATTGTTTTTTTCAACTCAAACTTTTTTATATACTTTGAAATAGTTATTTGAGATGCGCCATAAATTGAGGCTATTTCAGATATTGTTTTATTTTCTTTTAAATATAATTTAGAAAGTATATCTTTATCTCTATATTCTCTTCCATAATTAGAAAGGCCATGCTCTTTGACACGCTTGATTAAAGTAGTATGAGAACACCCCACCTCTTTTGCCATAGCTCGAACAGATATTTTCTTGTCAAGAAGGTTTATGAGTTCTTCTTTATTTATTAGGCGCTCCATCTTCTATTTTTAAGCCTTAACTGCTTTCCCGTCAATATTAAAAAACATTTTTAGTGCATCAAAAACTTGATCTCTAGACGAGATCTTGATAGAGACAAATCGTGTTCGCTTAACAGTTTTTTCCAGCAAAGCCGATAGGCGATTCTCCTCAACATTCCATGCGAATTCATTTTCTGGAGTAATTTCTCCGTAGCCTATTGCCCTGACTAGTGGTAGCATTTTAGCTATATAATCTAGTACGAGCAGATTGTCGTCACCCCAATTATCTCCGTCTGAAAATTCGAAAACATAGTTATTCCAAGTCTCAATCGGATGATGCTCTACCATGTGCTCGTATGCCATTTTAAATGCAGAGCTACACTTTGTGCCGCCGCCACTTGTGACAGCAAAGAACTCCTTCTCCTCAACCTTATAAGCTTTAGTGTCATGAGCGATAAAGACTAATTTGATATTCTTATATCTTCTCTTTAAGAACTGAACCATCCAAAAGTAGAAACTCTTAGCTATATATCTCTTCTCCGCACTCATTGAGCCGCTGCGGTCCATCATTAGGTATATAGCTGCGTTAGAATGATACTCCTTGTTAGTCTCCCACGTTCTGTACCTTAGGTCATTCTCGTTAATGCCACCAATCTTTGCGTTGCCTTTTGCAGCATTTCTTTTAAGATTTTGGATTAATGTCTTTTTCAGATCTAAATTAGGATAGATGCCCTTCTTCTCTATAGAGGATAGATCTTCAGTCTCTACCTCGATGGCTGAGCTTTTATTCGGCTCCATCCACGGCAGGTTCAACTCATCCAGCAAAATATCTACAAGCTCATCAATAGAGACTTCTGCTTCAAAAGCTATCTCGCCTTCTTCATCGCCTGCTTTTCCAGCCCCTGGGGCTTTCTTTTTCTTTCCGCTTCTTATTTTATATTTATCGCCCGGCTTTACATCAAGTCCCTGGCCTGTTCCAGACTTATCCTTGAGCTTTCCGTACTTAAATTTATAACGATCCAAGAAACGAATCGGGATCTTAATCTTCTTATCACCATCTGATTGAATGATATTATATTCTGTAATTAAATCCTTTCCATTCTTCCTAATGGCATCATTGACAAGCTTCTTCTGCCTGTCAGAATCTCTCTTGCCCCTCTGTTTGAGCTTCCAGATATCTGACAGGCTCTGCTCGGCTTTTGATGCCTTAGACATTTTAGTTTCTGGCCATCAATGAGCTTACATATCTTAGCAGCTTGTTTGCACTCTTGGCACTGTAACCATATTTGTCACACAAGGTCTGAATTACAACGTTAACCTTCTTAAGTTCATTTTCATCCGGGTTTCGGGTACTAACGGTCAGTCTAATTACATCCTGTCTCTCGTCAAACAGCTGCTTCTCTAGAGCTTCTCTTAGTTTGACGTGATCTTTGTAATTATAATCTCTGCCGCCTGCAGAAGCAGACTTGAGCATCTTTCGATATATTTCCTGACGGAATGACTTCTTGCCAGTCTCTGAAATACCAACCTTTTCTTCAATTGATCGCATCAATCTCTCATTGGGCTCACTAGGCTCGCCCCATTCATTCTGAGTGTTAGTATTATCAAGGAAGGCTCCAACATGATCCATGTAGTTTGAGAGAAGATTCTGAACTTCCTGCTCAAAGTTAACGAAGAATGCTTTCTGCACTTCGTTCCTAGCAATCTTGCTATACTCTTCGATAACTGAGGTTAAAATATTTTCAAGCCTATGAATTTCTTTTTTGTCTAGCTTTGGATTAGTGCTGAAGCCATCTCTAATGGCTCTGATTACATCAATTGGAGTAACACAATCAGCATTGTCCTGTGCTAACATCGAAGATATTCGGTTTATGATATATCTCGGAGATACACCGGTCATGCCTTCCTCTTCAAATTCTTTCTTTAAGATTGGCATATCAACCTTGGAGAATCCTTCGATGTCTTCTCCGTTATAAAGCTTCATCTTGCTTAAGTTAGTAAGCCCCTCGTGCTTAGAATCTTTTAGACGTGATAGCACCGCAAACATAGCAGCGCAATATAGAGTGTATGGAGCAATATGGGTATCCCCAAATCTCGCCTGACCGATCAACTTCTCATAGATCTTAACCTCATCAGCTACGTTTAGATTATAAGGAACCTTCACAACAATAATTCTGTCGTGGAGCGCTTCCATCTCGTCTTTCGCCAAGAATCTCTTGTACTCTGTTTCATTACTGTGTGCCAGCAAGAACTCATCTGCATAAATAAACGGGAAGCGGCCAGTCTTAATATTCTTTTCCTGAGCCAAAGTAAGAAGAACGTATAGGAACTTCTGATCTACTTTGAGCATCTCAACAAACTCCATGATGCCTCTATTTGCAACGTTAAGCTCACCATCAAATCGATATGCTCTCGGATCAGATTCTGAACCGTACTCTCCAATCTTGCTAAGGTCCATCGATCCAACTAGCTCAGAGATATCCTGGCTCTTTTTATCAGACGGAACAAAGGTTCCTACTCCAACTCTAGACTGCTCTGAGAAGAAAAAGCGCTTAACCGGAAGCTTCAAAAAGTCTCCGCCATACGTCTCTTTCAGCAAAAGCTCCATAATTGGGCTCAATAAGCCATCTATCTTAATTCCATACTCTTCCTCAAATCTGGGGCGTAACTCCATTGGAATGGCACAAAGAGGATCTTCGTACATAGGGGATTCAGATAAGCAGTAAGTCTTTCCGGCTTCAGTCTTTGAGTAAGATTCCAACCCTTTCTTTAGAAGAACAGCAAGCTGAGATTTTCCTGAGGAAGTGGGACCATAGAGTAGAAGAATTCGCCTAGATACTTCACTTCCAGCCGCTGCAGCCTTTAGGTATGACATTATTTCAGAGATAGACTCTTCGATCCCGAATAGATCTTGATCGAAGAAGTGATATTTTGTGGCCACTCCGTCACTATCTCGCTCTACTCCAGCTGCATCAATCATATCAAGAACCCTCTGGTGGGCTCCACGATGTAGGCTGGGAGCTTTAGTAATTATATCAACATAGTCTGCCAGGGTTCCTTCCCACTCTAGGGCGCTTACTGCATCAACATGGCTGCTTAATGCCTCTAGGAGGCTTACCTTTTTCTTACCCGGCATCATTCTTCTCCGTAAATATCTCTCATAGTTTTTGTATTTCCGCTTTGAATACTTCGAACGATTTTTCTAGAATCTTCTTTGATTTGTCTCATTATCTCTTCGTTATCTCTTTTTATCTTACTAGAAGACATGTTGAAGATTCGAGTAAATTCAGACAAATTCTCACAATTCTCGCAAATCATTTCGTCAAAGGCGCAGTCCAGGCTTTGCTGCTCAAACTTCTTTATAGAAATATTTAATATCACTACCGAAGAGCATGTATTACATTTGAAATTGTAAATAGCCATCTGTTTATTCTTTTATATTAGTAACATAAACAACTTTGTCACCCTCAAACTTGAGCTTGCCCATTAGGGAAAAATCTCTTAAAATCTTTTTTTTGAACTTGTTATCCGTAATAATAAGAGTTATTTCCATGTCATCTGTATTGTCATTAAATGAAATATTTTTAATCTTTCCAACCTTGCGCTCTTTCACTATAAACCTCCCAGAGCCGCCCGGATATGGGGATTCTTTATCTGATCAAATAAAAATAAAAGATCGTTTTCATTTCCAAATTTGATCTTTTTTACCATAGAAAATGGCAGGGACAGAACTGGAGCCTCGACCTGTTCTTTGCTTTGAAAAAAAGGTTCTAAAGATAAAACTGATAAAAATCTTTCTTTTTTATTTACACTTCTGATTAAGTATCTATGATTCTCTTTGTTTTCTTCTAAGATTGTTGTGATTACAACAATATTGTTTTTTCTTAGCTTCTTTAGAATCTTATTATTAGAGTTCATTCTCTTCCCCAAAATCTTCTGCCCAATTATCGGGGAGGGTTTCAATGTTAGATCTTGCAAAATCTTTTCTCAAAGTTACTTTGCCTTTAGCTCCATCTCTATTCTTTACCAAGTGTACCTCCATATCTTCTCTGAGATGCTCATCCTCTCGATTGGCAATAATCATCACAATGGCTGCATTATCTCCAATCATTTTACTTCTACCTAAATCCTCAAGGCTCACGTCATCGATTCTTTTTCCTCCAGTCTTCTTTTGGGCGGTCTTTCTCTGAGCAGCAGTGACAACCGGCTTATTCTTTTTTCTGCAAAATTCGTGAAGCTCTTCGGAGACTCGCCCAACATCCAACCAGTCTTGGCCAATCTGTCCAATGGTTGGTTTCATCAACTGCAGGTAATCTATAAATACCGCATCAGGATCGAATTCTCCAAGTAATGTCTCATACTTAGCTTCGATTTCTCCCATAGTAGTTCCCCGGGGCATGTCTAATATGTAGAATTTTTTATCATAATTCTTTTGAAATTCAAGGCAGCTATCCCATCGAAGCTTTTCTTCTACAGTTAGCTGAGCCCTAACGACGCCTCTATGTCTGACTTTTGCAGTATTCGCATCAACTCGGGCCTCATACTGTTTTTTGCTCATCTCAAGAGTGATCATGAGAATATCTTTCCCATCCTTATGACCCGTGATTCCCTCAGAGGGCACGTTACTACCCAACCATGCATTGATAGCCATACACTGCATTAACATGGACTTTCCAGAAGAGCTAGCTCCGGCGATTACAAGCATCTCAGAATCTTTGATTCCCCAGGTGTAATCATCTATCTCCTTATAACCAGATAAAAAGCCTTTGATTTCGTCTGGATGCTCCTCGGTATATTTATAATCATCTTTTCGATCATTTACCGAATCCCTTATCTCACCCTGAGTAAATACGTCACTCTTATACAGCCTTTCGGTTTTGGATAAGATCTTCTTGAGTTCATCATTAAAGTCAGACAAAGCTTCTTTGCCATCTTCGATGTCCTCAGCTTGCTCTGTTAGCTTTGATATTAAGAATTTATTATATCTCTCCTTAATCTGGTCAACAAAGAATCCTATTTCATTGGCCTTACACACCTTGTCCTTGACAAACTCAAGGATATCGGGATCTTCATCCTCTAATATTAAGAGCTTTTTTAAAACCGAGTAAGAAGGCGGAACCTTATGTCTTGAATAATATTCATGAAGACATGTTAGGCTGGGCTTATATTTTGGAAAAAATATAGACCGAAGAAGATCGTACTGGACCTCTCTGTACACATCATTCAAATTAGATGACCCTTGCATCATCCAATTTAAAATCTTAGCATCAAGCATTCTTTTTCCTCCTGAAGTCCTTCCCTCCGACTACAAAGTAGTCTACGTGATGACTTCGTAGTGATTTAAAGGACTTGGCGTTAAACCCGCCAAATATTTTATCAACATCGCTATCGTTAGTACATAATATTGTCGGTAATTGATTTTGGAATCTAGTGCGAAGAACATACTCAATTGACGTTCCAAATAGCTGCTCTGCCTTTTCAGATGGAAAAATCCAATGCGAGCTAAACTCATCAATTACCAAGAAGTCTTTTCCTGTAAGCTCGGCATAATATCTTGACGTATCAATCTCTCGCGATAACATGTTTGCCACAACGTCTGCCATTGTCGTGTAAAGTCCAGAGTATCCGGTGCTTACGGCCCTCTTTAAGATGCAACATGCAGTATAGGTTTTGCCGGTCCCCAAGTTCCCCGCAAACATAAACGACTTTCCATTATCATAAAGCGAGTCAATATCCTTCATCCTCGCTTTTATTATTGCTTTAAAGTTTGGATCGCCATTAAAATCCTTAAAGGACAAAGACCAATATTCCACTGGAATATCGGCCATATAATATCTGTCAAGCCTTGACGCTCGGGACAGACATCTCGGGCATCCCTCCCTAGAGCAATCAGGGCATGACTCTAGTAGCTTCGCCTTAATCCTGTCTAGCTTATTCTTTGGAATCATCTTCTTCCACTCCAAAAGACATGCCTGAGCCGGCCGAACTCTCATAATCAGTTATCTTCGCTCCGCCAGGATAAAAGACCGATAGATCATCGTCACTCATATTCTGTCCGGATTCTCCTAGAAGATCTCCCGGAATCGACATAGTCGTCTCCTCGTATGATAATCGATTCATTGGAAAGCGCGAATCAGCAGGAGGAACCTCTGCAGCCTCTACCCTTCGTGCCTGTAGAGGTTCTGTGCGAACCTCTACTTCGCCTGAATCATAGACCGCTCTTTCTTCTTTGGATATAGTCATGCAGGAAATTTTTGCCTTAAAAATTACGGTTAAACTTCCATTGCTTTCAATGATAAATTTATTATTATCTATGTTTTTTATAATTCCGGTAAATTCCCATCCACCATCCATATAGAGGGTTACTGTCTTACCTTTTAAAGACTGTTTTTTACTCATATTAAACCTAACTCTTTAGCTTTCCTTAGGAGTAAAGCCTCTATGGATTCCTCTCCTAGGGAATAGCTCTCAACATATGTTTGCAGCATATTTACATCCTCTGGGTATTCCATCTGATGATGCTCGAATACTGCAGGCACTTCTTTCTTGGCCCAGTCCAATAAGGTTTCGAACTTATTTTCCGACTTCTTTTTCAAAAGAAAAGCGGAATACATTCGTTCGAACTCATTAATCATTGCTGGCAGCAGAAAAAGCTTAGTTCCGGTCACCGACCTATCACCACGTCTAAATTTATAATCGAATATCCAATTTATATAATTATATATTTTCGCATTAACCCGAGTCCTAACATCCTTTTTCTCCAAGGGACGAAGGGTTGCGTAGTTTTCTGGAGCCAAGGTCTTGAATAACTTAGCGAAGTCTCGACTCTCCTTTCCCCTGCCCGGATTAGATGACCATTTGACCAATCTAAAACGGACGCCATGTACCTTTTCATATTTGTGACAAAAGTACGCCATAAGAGTTATGTGATTCCACGTCTCTTTAGGCTTAGATATCCATTCTGGAATTTTTTCGTAGAATTCTTCTTGGTTCACCGCGCCCTCCTGCTGGGTACATTGTACGAGCAGGATCAGATGAAGCCTATAGAATTATCAAGAAATTTAACACCAAAGCTCTCTATGAGGACTAAGCGTTGCCATTGGCGAGGCGATTTAATGCGGGAACTATTTCTCGGTTCCATGTCTCTTCAAACATAGAGGCTTTCGACACTTCCGTTGCAAGCTTTAACTATAAATTAATTTGTTATTAGTAGGTTAAGACCACTTCACTGGAGCCCGCTTGGGATAAGTCTTTAAGGCCTTATTCTTTTGGATCTTAAGGACAAACGCAGGCTCACTTCTATAAACTTTTATCCTAGCCTCAGAATGATCTCTTAGATACTTGCAGTTGTCAAAAAACTCAACAATTATTGCTTTCTTCTTTCCCTTGTGCTTTCTTATTGCTCGCCCTATTCTCTGCAACGCTCTACCGGAAGACTTTCCAGACCCCGCCAAGATCAAAGCATCAAGCTCAGGAATATCGATTCCTTGATCAAAGATTTTTGATGCAATTAAGATCTCTGTTTTTCCATCTTTCATATCTTGAATAGCACTCATTCGTACCTTACTACTCTTTGCTCCATCTAGAAAACTTACAGAGAATTCATCCTTAAGCTTTTTATATAAAAGTTGACCATGCTTTACTCTTACAACTAAGATTAAGACTTTCTTTCCAGCAGCCACAAGCTTCTTTGCCGCTTTAAAGATAAGATCATTTCTCTCTTCATTCTCTACAACATATGCTTTATATACATCGTGATACGTCTTTCCGACACCCCTCATAACTGGGACGTCTAAGAAATGAATATCCGGAGGAACTAAGTACCCTTGTTTGATTAGCTTCGTTGCACTGATATCGCAAATCCTTGGACCAGACACCGCTTCGATTAAGATGTCGTCACCCGTATCTCTCCACGGCGTTCCAGAGAGAAGAAATCTATGCTTAGCAGATATGCTTGCCCGATGTAGAAACTGAAGAGTTTCTGACGCAGCATATTGACACTCATCGAAGATAAACAGCTGAGCTTCTTGAACTCGCTTTCTTACAGAAGCCTTATTTAACTTATCTGTATGCTTCTTGGAATCTCCCGTTGTGTCATTGTCTGACACCTTAGCCTTCTTGTTAAAGGCGGCTGCCGCAGACCAAATGGTCATAATAGTTACCTGCTTTGAGGTATCACATAATCCACCACCAACTATGCCGCATGGAATTCCATATGCAGCTTCTATAGTTTCTTTCATCTGATATAAAAGCTCAATTCCAATTACATAAACAACGGTTGGAATATTGTATTTTGCCGCCAAGGTTGCTATAATAAAGCTTTTTCCAGAATTATGCGTAACAGTAAAGTCTCCCATTAGGTATCTGTGATCTTTGTCTACCTTAAATCCATAATAATCCTGAATTCCTGCTTCCTCATATTTAAAGCCGGTTACTAAAACGCTTTTCTTCTGACGCCTTGGATTAGCCTTCTTTCTGGGGAGTTTGCATGGAATTTCGCTTAATTCGCCAGATATACAAACCCTATAATAATATCCTCCAACCCCGTTATTTGTACACACCTTATATTGCTTTGAAATATAAGCGGCAAGCCCAAGGCTCCTTGATACGAAGGCAACATCCTCTGATAGCTTTTTTGATTTAGATATAAAGTCATATGTCTTACCGTCATAAGATCCATCAGTATCCAGAATACCAGCAAGTAAGCTAAGCCTATCAGCTCTATTCGAAGTTTTATAATTTTTTGGAATAAACTTATTTCCAGACCCAGTCTGGTGCAGTCCTTCTTTCCTTACTATGTTTATAAGTTTATTTTTTCCTTTATTTTTAAACCCAGTTGTAAAATAATATGTTAAACCATTTTTTCTAAGATACAAACCTAAGTCTTCTGCTTTATTTTTGCAGTAAAAAATTATCTCCTTATCTACAGAGGTAATTCCAATTGACGAATGGAGGCTTCCGTCTCCAAGCAAAAGACCCATTAAATATGGATCCATTAATAATTCTTTTTTAGAAAAATCAACACCAACTCTAAAGAGTTTTCTTATATGCTTTCCATAAGGAGTTAATCTTTCCCAATCTGAAAATTTTACATCTTCAATATTTCCAGCTTTTTTGTCGCCAGTGCGGCGCTTAGTTCTCTTTAGAGACAAAATGTGATCTTGATTAATCGTAAAAGAATCCCCTTTTGTGGGATTTATCTTTACCATCCTATCTCTTCCTCGACAAAGTTCCAAAACCCTTCTCGGCTTTGAATCCGGGCCCATTAGGAGATCTCCAACGACTACGTCTTCTGCCTTTTTCACAGAACCATCATACAGGAGTATTTCCGCGCCCTTTGCATGACATCCGGTGGCCATCTTCATAATTCCACTGCCAGCCTCAGTTGCCCTCTTTACTGCTCCAAACTGGTAAGGCCTTATCTCAAATTTATCGCTGATAAGAGGAAGTTCTTTTCCATAGTGCAACTCTGGCCTTTGATCCCGAATTTTGTATGGAATTTTTTTCTCTTTCAATAAAGATTCTGTTACGCTAAGAAGTCCAATCGGAAACTTTCCGTTCTTAGTTAGAAGCCTCACCTTTCCGTCCCAACCGCCAGAAGCTCCGCCATTACCATAGCCTCCGCGAGCGCCAGTCATAAACATATAGCCCGGATGATCATAGCTCATGATCTTATCGAGGCTCTTAACGACTTCGCTATCCAGCTGTCCCCGGAGTTCGCAGTTTACATTATTTAATATAATTTCTATCATAATTCCTCAGCGTCAGGAGTTATATTAAACTCCGTTTCGACTGGGACCACAAAAACAAATTTGGCTAAAGGTCTTCCATTAATTCGTCAAGAAGTAATCCGGCGCAATCTATCTTTCTCTTGCTTATATTATAATGATTGCAGAACCCATTAAAGGTGGCCTTCCTACATTCTTCATGAATAGTGGTACACAACTCTCCAGAGGCGTTCTTAGGATATTCTAGAGGTATGTTTAGCCCAGTACTGATTGCAGCCCAAAGAGCCTTTAGGGCAGCTATCTGTTCCGGATAGAACCAAGTAAAATCCTTTAGAGTTCCGCCGTGGACTTCTGCCCCACTTTGTATCGGCCTTTCTCCAAAACCATTATCCACATACCAAGACTGGTGCTTCAGATAATAAGCATTACTTATTTCAACACCGACTGAGGCTCTGTTAGCCTTTCCGTTCCCTGCATGCCAAGCTCCATGTTGGGTATCTAAGAGCTGATAAATTGTTCCGTCATTATCAATAGAGAAGTGAACTGAGATACCTCTGTTATTAAGAACCTTTTCGCAAGATTCTGATGATAGACATACATCCCAATGATTTACAAAAAAAGTCGGAGCCCTGTCTGGCTTTCCAGCATAATCATAATAAGTTCCATCATCAGCTTTTAAGCCGCCAGACTCGCTCCACAAGATTACCTTATCCCAATCTATGGGGATAAATTTTCCATTATGGACAATACTAATCTTTTCATTCTCAATTTTATGTTTATCAAAAGATTTCTCTGATGGTTTATGTTTTGAGATCTCCGCTTCACGATCAGTCCAGATTCTCCTATAAGTAGTTGGACCAACAAGTCCATCAGCAAGGAGTCCTCTTGCTCTCTGCCATCTTTTAACATTAGAGATTAACTTCTCATCAAAATGATCTGCACCAAACCACTCCGGAGTCCAGCCAAGAGAGTCTGCGCTAGACTTATTGTAGAAGACCTTATCTACTGCCATCTTACTTCTTCCTTCTCTTATCTATAATGGAAGATCTCGATCCTCGCTGCAACCGACTGAAGCTAGACTTCTTCTTTTGAATCTTTCTAGTAACCTCTTCCGCAACGGTATTCACTTTGTCATCCCCGAGATCAAGAGTCATTACCGATGCTCGACTCTTTTCCTTGGCTGTCGCAACTGCAGCATGCTGCTGGCTCTCTTTTCTCAGGTTATCAACTCGATCTTTCGGAAGACCCAATCCAGCGAACCAACTATAAATCTTTACACAATCCTCATCTGACTCAACAGCGTAAACGCCCTGATAAATTGATGCTCCATTGGTCTGTTCCGAAATCATATGGAAACAATAGTTAATATTTAATGCAGGAATCCTATTTAGAACTTCACTTGGCCCTGTTATAATCACACCACCGGCGCGTGTCTGCGAGATATCGAAACCAGATGCTAGCATATTAGAATTTAAGCTTTCAATCACCGCCTCGGCAAGCGCGGTCTCTTCCATATAGTCATCAACAGTCATCACTCCATATATAGAACAATCACCACATGAAATAATTCTTCCAAAATCACTTGGATCTAATGATGTAAACCTAGATGCAGTAGAAGTTAATGAGTTGAAGATATGTAGCGGTTCTACGATTGCATTATTTGATGCCTCCCAGAAATTAGACTGACTTAAGTTTGCGTAAATCTGTTCAATTCTAGCGTTATCAACAACGATAAGATTCGAAACCATATTATCAGTAGTTAACTTTGCAAGTCTAGAGAGAGTTTCTATTGAGTTCCTCTTTGACTGAGCATCCTCAGTTGCTTTTGGCAGAACAAATATGACACCAACCGGAAGGCCAGTTTCATATAGCATTGGAATCAGTGTGTCTACGGAGCTTGAGCCCGTACCACCACCACCGGAGACTGCCAAATAAGCCATATTGTTTCCGTCGATCACATTTTCTACGAATGGGGCAATCTGATCAATGCTGTCTGCAAAGATTTCTCTTCCAAGATCAAGGTCCTTTCCTGTGCCACCGAGGCTTCCGTCGAGCAATAGTTTCTGCCCAGGCGTAACATCGATAAACTCAAGATCCTGCTCCGAGGTATTAATTACACCTACGTCATATCCTTTTTTATGAAAAACTTCGGCTATTCTAGAGCCAGCCTGTCCAACTCCGATTACAGCAAGCTCTATACTTACTTTTCGCTGTGTAACAACTTCCACTTCTTCCTCCGTATTGGCCACCGTAGAGTCCATTTTATTCTTTAATTTTGCTAATACCGCTGGGTCCATACCGCTGGGCTTGGCGTGATCATCTTCGTCTTGAGCCTCAAAGGCTTCTAGCAACTTATTGTTCTCACGCTCAATTTCTTCTTGGGTTTTTTGTTTTTTCATATTAAAATCCTCATAGTATTTTCTTATCTGTTCCTCAATGTTTTCAGGAGAAGTTATGGCAAATGGAACAGGACTTTCATTCTTATTATACGAGATTACTTTCGCAAGATAGTCCGTATGTTTGTTCATCGGATCAGCATCTGTAGTTATAACCCCGCAGTCCATAGCTGCGGCCTCATAGAAACTAAGGCCAAGCCCTTCTCTCGTAGAGGGGATTATCAAACAATGCGACTTATCGTATAAAGATGCTACTTTCTCCCTATCTAATACTCCGGATATTAGTATGATTTTCTTACATTTTTTAGCTATATTTGATTGAGTCGCATCAAGATTTCCTGTAACCAATAATTTACAATTACTTTTGGTTTTCTCAATAAAACCTGAGAACGCTTTTAAAACTTGAGTTGTATTTTTTTGGGTAAACCCCGGATTTAACGAACCAGGGTGATAAAATGTTAATTCCGGCAAAGAGGCCTTATCTACCCTCTTCACAAAGAGTTCCCGGTCTACATAATCCCATTCACATTTTTCTGCGGCTTTATATTTTGAAAATACTTGCAGCGAAGTATCTGTCAGGCAAAGAATCTTATTGAAGATAATATACGAATTATTATCAACAAATCGCTTATTGGTCCACTCTGGCATCGGAACGTCGTAAACGATGACTCCAGCCTTTCTAACCTTCTTTATCCATTGCGCTTTCATCATAAAGGTTTCTAAAGATATTATAACATCTATCTTGTGAACCTTAACCGCTCTTAGCGTTTGTGCCTCAATAGTATCTCTTTGGTTCGTCTTAATAATACGGAGGCCATCCAAAGAACTTTTATCGTAAGGCTTTGGGTAAAAACGGCGGAATGATCCGCGATCATCTCTCTTGTACTTTTCCTTAGCGATATACGAAACCCTATTGCCAGAAGCCTCTAGGTGTTTTCCTAGAGATTTGCCTAAATAAAATAATCCCGACTCAGACAGGTAGGTCTTTATTAGAATATTTTTATTCTTTAACTTGAGACTCATTTGGTGCCCATATATTTATCAAGTTTAAACCACTTTCTCTTCATTAACATTTTGCGTGGAACATCTTTTAGTACTTCGTGATATAGATCTATACATTTTTTGCCACCTATGACAAGGGTATAAATGCCAGGACTTCTTTTCTCAGGATGAAGTTTTCCAATTTTCATCTTAAGATCGGACTCTAAGACTTTTTTAAAATACTCAAGAATATTTTTATTTCCAACTATTCTTATCGCCAACTTCCCCGCTTCATTATGGTAGTCTACAATGGAGCCGTCACCGTCTATATATCCAGCCATATAAGCTATCCTCTGTTCTTTGCTCAAGTTAAGAGGTGGTAATAAATCAAAAGTTTTTCTTGGCTTTAGCCCAAAGTTGTTAACTAAATCTTTGTAAATTTGTGAAGAATAAATTTCCAAATGACATGTTTTTTTTGCCAATTTATAAAGACCTTCTGCGTCCATAATAATACTGATTTTTCTCAAATATTCTGAGTCCTTATTGGACAAATTTATTCTAAGCCTCAATCTTTTATCATCAAGATTTCCATCTGCGCCTATAAATCCCGCCAAGTAAGCCGTCTCTGTATTTATGGCGTTGAAATAGTAATGATTAATATCAGAACATCCACAGCCTTTACTCTTTCCTGCTCTTAATGAATATGAGGAAACATATTTCTCTCTTCCACACTCACACCTTGCCAACCAATGTATAACTCTACCTTTAGTTATTTTTTTATTTAAAATAGACCACTTTCCATATTTCTTATTAGATAAATTATGCTTCAGCTTAGCACACCCGCAAGACTTTGTTCTAGACAATAGTCCAGCTCTCACATCTGTTGATGTGCCACATTGACACTTACATTTCCACCATACATCGCCAGTTTTTGTTCTGACTGATAAGGCAGTCACCGTTAGTCTCCCATGTTTTTCTCCAACTCTCTCTTTTCGCTTAGGCATTTTATCCTCTCTCTTGATTCTCTTCTGATTATTTTTATATTTTTGTCATGATCCTTTTGGATATCACTCCTCTGGGTTAAAGAGCTATTTCCAGGAGAAACAGAGTAATAATATAATACTTCATGTATATATTTTATATTGCATATTTCTGAAAGTCTAACCCAACATGCATAATCTTCGGAAATCCAAAATCTTTCATCAAAGCCTCCTATCCTTTCTATAAGAGACCGCCGGAAGGTTGTTGACCCGGAGGCTACAAAGTTTTGGCGCATCAGCGCTGAGTGATTTATCGTGATCGGCCTCTTGTAAAAAGGCCTCATCAGCCTCGATCTATTTACTAAAATCTGATAATTCCCGCAAACAAGGCCAACCTCTTCGTCCGCAAACTCCTTAACCGAAAGAAGAAGCTTATCTGGATGCATTAGGTCATCAGCATCTAGCAGGCTGATCAAATCCCCGCTTGTACTGTTGATGCCGACGTTCCTCGCCCCGGATGGCCCAAGATTTTTATCATTTCTAATATATCTATATCCTGGAAATTTAGAAACAACCTTGGCTACATCTTCTGATGAATTATCGTCTATAACAGTAACAGTATACTTCTTATACTTTTGCTGGGTACAGCTCTTTAGTGCTTCAAATAAATCGGCTCCGGGATTATAAGCTGGGATTATAATATCTACAAGCATCACTTTATCCTTTTTAGTAAGCGAAAATATCGATCTCTTATGGTTCTTTCGGAGAAGTTCTCTTTGCAGTAAGAAACTGCGCCAGCAGACAAGCCCTCTCGCAAGGTTTTGTCTTCCATAATTTCCGAAATCGCTTCAACATAGTTTTCGATAGTTTTAGTGGTTATGATTCCTGTTCTGTAATTCTCGCCATGCATATAAATTTTTGGATGAGTTACAGAGGGAACTCCAGATGCCCAACTTTCCATTAGCGTTTGGGATTTCGTTTCTGACATCGAAGTATTTATATACAGTTTAGCCGTTTTGGCAACAGAAATGTGTTCGCGGTACTTATATGGGGCAGGATATCCTAAGAATAAAAATTTATACTGAGGAAGAGCATCCCTCACTTTAAGCGCAAACTCTATATCCTTTACCTTGTGATTACAGTTCCCCTTCCATAAAATTCCGGTGGTTCCTTGATCCTCGGCTGGAGCCCAAAGGTCCAGGCTCGGGCCAACGATAAAAGTCTTCATTTTATCAATAGGAATTACATGCTGTTTGGAGATAAGGTATTTTAATCTATTGTTTACAGTTAAAAACAAACTTATCTTTGAATCTTCCAGATAAGTATTTTCCTTTTTAAGTTGAACCGTATCTAATACATTGGGACCGCAAATTATCTTCTTATCAAGTGCTGCGGCGAACTTTATAATATTCACAAATCTTTCGTCAATACCGCTCCAATGGTGAACAACATCTGCATCACGAATTGATAGACGAAGCCTCTTTTGATCCCTTATTGAGAAGAATCTTACTCCATCTACCTCTTCCTCTACAGGAAGTGCTGTAAAAACCTCTACAAATGGAAAGCAATTCTTTCGTATCGAATGTACAAAGTTTCGCAAAGACATCCCTGGCCCATTTGTAAATGCTCGTGTGGGACCAAAGTTAAATCCAATAATAGTTATTTTCATAGTCTTCTAAAAAGCTCCTCCGCACCCAAAAGTAGGATGATGATATTATACAATTTCAATGCTCAAACTATTATTATTTAAAATAGATATGGATAATTTATGTTAAAAACCGACGTTATAAATTTGGCAGAAGATATGAATATCGCATGGGATTATGATCCCGTCTTTATGTCTATAAGTAAAGAAATTACAGGAAAGTCTTTGCTAGATGAAATGAGCAAAGATGAGCTAGAGAGTATGTTTAGCTATATTAAAGATAATCCTCATCCATTCACTAAAGAGGCAGAGACCAAAAAGCCAGAATTTTTTAGAAGCAACGAAGATTACACTGGAGACTTTTTAGACAAAGTAAGAAAAAGACTTAAGACTCTGAACAAGAATCTAAAAAATAAGGATGCCAGTAATAAAGTAGAAGATTTAGAAAGAGTTCTTTAGCAGTCGTCGTCGCCCCAAAGACCCTCATCTTCATCACCTAGCCTTCCATAATCATCTTGAATTCTAACTACGTCATCTAAAAAGCACGTACTAACCTCTATAATCTCAACATTTTCTTCTTTAGCAGCAAATCTATGAGTCATAAAGGGAGGAATGTGATATACATCCCCAGGAATTAATTTTATTTCTTTTATAGAAGTTTTCATTAACTCTCTGCTATTAACATCCTCTGTTATAAGGCCTATCGTTTGGAGATAAAGAGTTCCGGTCTTAACAGTAATCGTCTCCTCTTTATCTTCGTGATATTGCATCGACAATCTCTCACCCGCATCAATAAAGAGAAGCTTTCCGATGTATCCATCTTGAGAAGCACTTCTTCCCCAAATAACCTCATAGCCCCAAGGCTTTTCGATTTTTTCTAAATTATCCAAAGTTTCTTTCCTCATTTTTGCCTCCTATTTTAGAAGGAATGATTAGTAAACATTTAGAATGTGCTATATACTGAAGCTAGCCAATTCTAAAAGATCATTTTCATACATCTCTTTCAATAATGACTTCCAATTATATTCTGGCTCCCAGCCCAGCTCTTCCTTTATTTTTGTCGGGTTACCAAGCAAAAATGGAACATCAGAAGGTCGCATAAAACGCTCGTTCATCTCATATACACCTTCTAAAGTAAATCCGGCAAGAGTGCAGACATATTCGAACATCTCTCTAATGGTAGCTCCAGATCCGGTGGATACAAGATAATCTCTTGGAGCATCCGATTGTAACATCATCCACATTGCTCTGCAATAATCTTTAGAGTGTCCTTCATCGCGGAATGCCTCTAGGTTTCCCATCTTAAGGGAAGTCTCCATTCCAAGCTTAACTTTCGCGATACCTCTAGTAATCTTCCTCGTAGCGAAGTCATAGCCTCTGCGTGGGCTACTGTGATTATGAAGTATGCCATTGCATGCATGCAGACCATAAGCCTCCCTATAGTTAACTACAGCCCAATACGCAGCAAGCTTTGCTACCCCGTATGGAGAGCGAGGATGAAACGGCGAAGATTCATCATAACCAGCCTTAGGACAAGTTAGCCCACCAAATAATTCTGATGTAGACGCCTGATAGAATCTTGTATAAGGAGAGATTTGCCTTATCATTTCTAACTGGCCCATCACGGCTTTTGCGTTAACATCAAACGTCGCCAGAGGCTCTCGGAACGACTGGCCAACGTGGCTCATTGCCGCAAGATTATACCACTCATGAGGCTTGTGATCATGCAATACTCTGGCAATTAATGTAGTGTCGGTGATGTCACCCTCAAAAAGCTTAAAGTTTTTGTTGACAAGCGCATTTTTTATATTACTATATTCCTTAACAGAAGCATGACGGCGTGCAAGGCCAATGACCTCGTAGCCCTTCTCCAACAGCAGCTCTGCTAGATAACTTCCATCCTGCCCCGCGACTCCCGTAATTACTGCTTTTAGCATAATATCTCCATGAGGCTATTTTACCCTATACGGCAGCAAATTCAAGATGCCACTTCATTGTTTCTCGGATTCCATCATCGAAAGAGTGGGTCGCCTGATACCCGAGATATTTTTTGGCCAACGAGATGTCTGCCTGAGAGCAAAATACGTCTCCAGCTCGCTCCGCTTCGTAAACTGGATCTATAGAGCATATTTTAGAACAAAGATCGTTTACGGTTATTCTCCCTCCACATCCAATATTCAGCACTGCGCCACCCAGAGGCTCTTCCCTTAAAAGGGATGCTCTGATGTTTGCGTCAACAACATTTTGGACATAACAAAAATCCCGAAACTGTTCGCCACCTCCATAGATCGTGGGAGCTTTTTTATTCTTTTCCGCAGCACAAAAGGCTGCTATAACTGCCGCATAGGCAGAATCAGCTCTCTGCCTTGGGCCGAATACATTAAAATACCTGAGGGACACTGTGTCTAAGTCATATAGTTCCGAAAAGAGCTTGCAATATCTTTCTCCAGTAAGCTTCTGCAGAGCATAAGGAGACTTAGGATTCGGAGGTAAGCTCTCTTTCGTTGGTAAATCCGTGGAGCCACCGTATATAGACGATGAGGAAGAGAAGACGAATCTTTTTACGCCGCTATCCTTCGCTGACTCTAAGAGGTTTACCGTTCCGTTTATATTGTTGAGGTCGGAAAAAGTTGGGCGAACCACAGACGGGGTGACTCCTGGCTTGGCGGCTAAATGAAAAACACATTCTGGTCGAAACTCCCTAAAGATGCCAGGGACGCTAGAACTTGTGATATCGACTTGCTCTGATCTAAAATTATGTTTTGTCAAGTGAAGGTCTCTAGTAGAATAATCTCCACTTGACATATCATCAATGCCAAGAACCTCTATTCCCAACTTTAGAAGTCTATCCGTTAGGTGCCCGCCTATAAATCCTTCAGATCCAGTTACTATAGCTCTTGTCATTTTGATAAATCCAAAAAAGATTTCCTTATAACAAGATAATCAAAGTACTTACGCCATCTTTGATCATTTTGGAACATTATCTTTTTTGGCCCAGAAATATTGTTGGTTGCCCATCGTATTGCTTTTTTATTTGGCCTTACTTCTAAAAAATTATATACCTTATTCATATGAGCTTCTGTATTCGTGCATAGATCATCATTAAATATCTTTAGATAATTACTTCCGAACGTAGCTACGCATGCAGCCTCTGCTTCCAAGTTGAAATCTCTCCAGATTAATAATAACTTAAATACAGCAGACTTATTGATGTGGCATGGATATTTTTCTTTTATATAAAAATTGCTAATTCTCTCTTGACTCCAATTATCAAATCCAGTTTTACAATTAAAGAATGCATCTGCATTAGGAAACTTGTTCTTCTTTCCTAACATATGTGAAGCTACCCATAGTGCTGGATTTTTTATAATATGAATAAATTTTGCATGGCTATCTATGCCATAAAGCTCTTTAACGATGAACGATGCTCTGGTAAATTTTAGGTAGGAATTTTTTACGTTTGCCAGTGATTTGATATAATCATATTCAAATTTTGTTAGCTTAGAATTAAATACCTCTTTCCGAAACTGAGTAGGAGAGCCTCTATTAAATGACTTATGATTAAAGTTTTTATTCTCCTTTAAAAAGTTAACCCTAATTTCTCTAAGAGTTTTAGTTAGGTCTTCTTTTCTAGCTCCGCTTCCTCCCCCGATAGTCTTTTTTCCAGCGGAAAAGGGCTCGTAAATTCCGAAGATTTCATTGTCAGTCGTTAGAACGTCAAAAAGAATTGTCGTCCCCGACCTCCTGAGGCCCTGTATGAAAACCGTCATAAACCACGAACCAGTTTTAGGTAATCCCCTCTTGTGTTCTCCCAATCATACCTCTTCGGCATTACTTCTGAGATTCGATTAGACATCTCAGTAACTCTTTTGCGATCAGATAGCCACTCCATCTGATTTTTAAAGTTTTGAACTGATACCTCAGCAATTTGAAGATTATTTGGAAGTCTCTTATCCGTAGTTGCACGAATTAGCAGGCCAGTCTTGCCGTGCTCAACATATTCGTTCATCGGTGCAAAGTCGGTAGTAATTATGGGCATAGAGAAAGCTATAGCCTCCATAAACGACAAGCCCAACCCTTCCCATTTGCTTGGGATAAGGCATACATCGCAGCCTGCCATTATTTTTAAGAAATCTTTTTGCAATTCTATGTTCTTCGTAATGATAGACACTCTGTTATCATTTATATCTTTTATTGGTTTTTGGGATGTAATAAGTAATCTTGCATTTTTATTCTTAACTGAACTAAATGCTTTTAGGGTTCTTTTTATTGATTTTCGCTGGTTACAATAGCCGGCAGGAAAATAAAAAGTTACCAAATCATCATTTCTCTTTTTTCTATCTTTCGCAAGGTTTACTAAGGTCGGGTGAATGCCCCACCTCAAAAGCGGCGAATCGATCCCAAACTTATTGCTGTATCTTTTTCTTTCTGCTTTCGTTAAAGAGTACAGGACGTCCAAAGATTTGACTGATCCAGCAACATGTTCTGCACCATACTGTTCCCAAACATATCTTCCTACCGTTTTTATTCCTAATGATCGAATTGCTCTAATTGCATTGAATTGGTAATTTTGGTCAAAAAAACAAATATCCAACTTGTTCTTCTTAGCCCAGTCCGTATACGTTCGTATAGGCATGTCGTAGGTCCCTGAGCCCATCGTAATATTGCCCTTAGCCCAGTCCCCCTTGCCTTCCCCAGAAACCTTTGACGGTGGCGATCTGACCAGCACAAACGTGTTGTATCCAGCTTCATCAAAAATTGATTTGATATACCTTGTAACAACAGCCTGTCCTCGGTTGAACCAGTAGGATACAAATCCTATATTTTTATGTTTCATTTTTCTTGTCCAAAATAGAATTAATTAGATTAGTTATATACTCTGCCTCTTGGATTTTCAAATCTGGATATATCGGCAAACATAATATTTTTTCAACAATATTTTTTGAATTAGGCTTAACAACTTCATTGAAATATGTATCCAATGATGGCTGAAAATACTTCTTTGACTCAACTTTATTTTCAAGAAGGAAGTTGTAGACAACATCTCGCTCTTGATTAGTTTTAAATATTATTGGATAATAACTATAATTATGGTCTGAGTTCTCAAGAATATTTGATAAATATTCAGGCAAGCACTTAGTATAAGTTTCGTGAATTTTTTGTCTTAAAAATCTTCCTTCTTCTATGTGGTTAAAAGAGGAAAGACCCATAGCCGCATGTATTTCGCTTAATTTTGCGTTTATGCCATATAGACCATTGCTTGACCTTCCAAAGCTCCTAATCAATCTGGCGTCATCAGCCAATTGCTTATTTTTAGTTATTATCGCTCCACCTTCAATTGTTTGAAATATCTTTGTTGCGTGAAAGCTTAACGTAGATACATCTCCAATCGATAACAAGCTTTCTGCTCCCACCTTAACGCCAAATGCGTGAGCTGCATCATAAATAACTTTCAGATTATATTTATCTGCGTATTTGCCTATCAACCTATAATCACATGGTCTTCCAAAAACATGTGTTGCAATTATGGCAGATGCTTCAGCCAGTTCTTTTTCTGTTACAGACGAAATATCTAAATTGAAATCATGGGATTTTATATCAGAAAAAATCGGAGTAATATTTTCCCAAACCATACTTGACGTAGTAGCTATAAAGGTAAATGGAGTTGTTATCGCCATTCCGCTTAAGCCTAATAACTTAATGGCAAGCTGTAATGCGATTGTTCCGTTGGAAACCAATACAACGTTCTCAACACCAAGATGGTTCTGAAGTTTCTCTTCTAGCTCCTCGGAGATCGGCCCAATATTCGTTAATTGCCCAGAATCTAAGGCACCCCCTATAAGCCTTAGAAACTCTTCTTTATTTGGTATAAATGGCTTAGAAAATCTAATCTTATTCAACATAATAGCGTCCATAATGATATCTTAAGGTATCTTTATAGCCTTTAGTCCAGTTTCGCTTTATAGTCGGATCTAATACATCCAATGCGTTACCAATGTCAATCATATAAGTTCTATCTAACTTATTATGTAATCTTGAAATAATCGCAGACCCGACCGGACCGGCTTTAAATAATATTACCTTATCTACTTTTTTATTTTTACAAAGATTTACCAATTTTCCGATTACGATATTAAAGTCTTTAGAGGCATTTTTTTCAGATATTTCTATATGTGTAAAATCTGAAATTCCAAATCTTTTTCCAAATAAAGACATTTTGTAGCGCGGATCGCTTCCTTCTTGAGAAGGAGATACTATTATAACTTTTTTATCTTTTATTAAACAAAATAATTCCAATAGCCTTCCAGATAGGGCTGCTCTTTTCCAGATAAGACCATCATAAACGGTAGAGTTTTCACGCAAAAATAATTCCCATATTTTTGCAGATTTCCTTGTTCTCTTCTTATCGCAAGTAGAGGTATTTCCGGTCGCTGATAACCCCAAAAATATATTGTTTCTAAATTTATGCATGTTTGCCATAAAATATAAACACTCATTAATAATATTCTGAGAAACAATATGCCCTCCAGGCTGTTTGTAATCGGAATAAATTTTTGATATTTTTCTTATATTAATAGTCTTTCGGTTATAAAAGCCTATATGTGGAACGCAAATACGAAGCTTGTCCCATAATCCATGATTGTGCTTAATGAAGGAGAAATATTCCTTTCTTTTAATTTTTTTTAAAAAGAAAGATAATTGTCCACTTTCATCAATATAATTCATCTTTTTATTTTACATTTTTAAGAAACTTGGAAATGCCAATATCATTATCATACATATAATAATTTTTGATTTTGTCATAATGTAATTGAACAAAATCATTTCTAAGATAATCTTCAAAGAATAATATTTTCCTAGCTATAATTTCATTACAACTATGTGGACCATTTAGCCTGAGAAACTTACCTTTGATTTTTTCCATTCCTATATTATTTTTAAACTTCAAACTATAAAATTCTTCTTGTGATTTAGATATATAGTGATTAATATAGAAAGCATCATTCTTTATATGCCTTCCTTTTTTTACCCAAGAAATATCATTTAAGTTAATCATTTTTTTATTTACAGAAACTGTATGTCCATAGGTTTTATGATCTGTGATATGAAACGCATGCCCATTTTTAGCACCAGCAACACTTTCCGGCCTTACCAAAGATTTATATGAAGTAGGGAGTTTTTCTCTTCTTGTAAAGCGACTTATAACAAGATCATCTTTATAATATTTATTATAATTTGATCCATAATTTATACTTCTTATAGCAATAGCGCTGAAATCATCCAGCTTTCTTATTTCGCTATGTAGATTTGAATCAAGATCTTTTAAGCAAACAAACTCATCAATATCTGTGAAGAGCATCCATTCTGCCACCCCCATTCCTCTTTCTATATTCTCATTTCTATGCGGGGCAACTAGCGATTGGCGATTTAAATCCTTATCTAAGAATATATATGTAATGAGGCCCTGCTCAAAATACCAATCTAATATTTCTTTCGGATTATCCTTGCTTCTGTTATCATACAGATAAAAGTGCTGTACTCCATTGAGTATATGATAATCGAGCCACTCTTTTAAATATATTTTTTCATCACGAAAAACTAGCGTTGCTGTTAGGAAGAACTTCTTACTCATAATCAAACCTCATTGTTGCGACCCCTATTCCACTCTCTCCGAAGTTATTTCCGTTATAAAACATATATAATTTTTCATCAAAAAAGGTAACACTAGGATAACATAACATCTGACTATCCCAGCCCTCTTCGCTGAGATTTATCCCAGACTTATCGTCAAGTCTCTTCCAATTTAATCCATCATATGATTCAGCGTATCCAATCTTATAAGAGTTATCAGTATTATCTTTATAATCAAATTTATTCCTATAACAAAACCACATTCTGTACACTTTGTTTAACAAGACTACGCTAGGAGAGCATATTCCTCCTTCGTTTTCGGACTTATAATCGATACAAATATTATTTTGCTTATTCCAAGCAATTCCGTCATATGACTCTGCATATTTTATATGGTATCTTGGCTCCATTCTTTTATTGTGCCTTTCCCAACCAGTACTAGAATAGTACCAACACTTGAATAGGTTATTATCCAAAAGAATATTTGGCGTACCGACAAAATATGGGTCAGTTATAGATGATGAAATTATTGGGCCATAAAATGCCCTCTTGAAGGTGGTTCCGCCATCGCGACTTATTGCCAGCCCAATAGAATTATGATAAGGAACATCCAACCTTTGCGACCAACCGGTATAGTACATCCATATTTCTTTCGGATTAGAAGGTGATCTCATTATACAGGATGGCATTGCACCAGCCTCGTCAAAAGCTCCTGGCTTACCGGGCGACAAAATGGGAGCTTTTGACTTAGATAGAGTATTTTTCGGACTTTCTATGTCAATTTCAAAAAACTTAATTTCACTTTTATTATTATCGTTTCTGTAGCTATAATAAATTCGAAAAATAGTATCGTTTGGATTTACCTTAAATGGAATTGGAGTTTGAGTTTTTGTTGCATCTTTGAAGATGGCTCCAATTTTATTCCACATAATATTACTTTGTTGCTTCTATAATGAGTTCCATGCGATTCTTGTGGTGTTCTAAGTTGCAAAGGTCTTTGTGTTTGCTATCGCCCCACTCTACGCTAATTATATTTTTAAAACCAATAAACTTTAATTTCTCTATTATATCATTTAAACTGTAGATGTAACGATGATCAACGCCTGGGGATAAAAATGTCCCAACCTTCTTGTTGGATAATTCCTTCAAGTACTCAACTCTAACTCCAGGCGTCCATCCTTCTCCGTAAATTGCATAATTCAGGAATTGAGTTCCGTTTCGGAACCCACTAGTAACATCTGTCTTCGTTTCTTTTAAAAAATATTCAACATATTTATCCAAAGATGGGGTGCAGACTCTTAGCACTCCGTTCTTTCTCAAAACTCGATATGATTCACGAAGAAGAATAAAACCGTCTGCTTCGCTTAAATGTTCAATAAAATGTTCATTAAAGATAAAGTTAACAGAATTATTCTCCATCGGCAGCTCCGGGGCTTCCCACTTGCTACAGCGAATATTTGAAGTTCTATCGAAAGAATTATCAAGATTTCTATCTAAGTTATTCCATCCGGCATATAATGTTTTACCAGATCCAAGATGTAGTTTGCGTTTAATAGGTTTTCCTTGTATCCTTTCTCCATGGAAATGGAGTCTTTGGAATTGGCTTATTTAAAAATTTACATATTCTGCCCCAAGATGCATTGTTCTTTTCAAAATCTATAATGAACAACTTACCTTCTCTTCCTTTAAAATAATTTTTAACCTGATTATTATGAGTAGAGTATATTTTTCTATAAACTTCTTCGTTTCCAGTTATAATTTTCTTACCACCAAAAATAAGAGGATGTACCCAGCCATATTCTTCCTTATTAGCAATCATTGGAATTTCCTTAAGCTTTTCATGACCCTTATGATGATTCTCATACAGATTCTTATAAGAGTTTATCCACTTATCCTCTTCTCTAATGGTCAGAATGAACTTCGCATTTGGAAAGAATTTATCTAGATGCTTATACAGCTCCGGAAAGCACCACGGAGCATCAGCATATGATTCATAATTATGAGTTATAACAAATTCTTCAAATTCATTCCAGTTTTTCCAAGCCCACTCCGCGCACAAATGCTTTGTCGGATTCCAGTGTGACCCCTTTATTCCCAAAGCCTTTAGGCAATCGTTTAGAGTTCTTGTCCCGGTTCTGTTCCATCCTATATTAAAGATATACTCCTTATCGTGTGCAGACATCTTATAGTACCTCGTCACTTCGCTTCTCGCCCTTTCTACTGGCCGGCGCACCCATATAGATACCCCACTCCTCTGTTGGCTTTGTTATGCACGCTGCCATGGCCACAAGAGTTCCTGTGGCCAGAGTTATTCCATCACGGATTGTCGAATTAACACCGAGCCAGGAATACTTCTTAACAACACAATGCCCCGACAAAACCACATGTGATGTGAAAAATACACTATCTTCGATTACACTGTGATGACCGATGTGATTTCCGCTCCACATAACAACATTATCACCGACAGAAACAAATGGCTGAATAGTATTATCTTCTAATATAAAGCAGTTGTCGCCAATATCTTTCGTTAGAATAGTTGCAAAAGAACTTAAGAATGAGAAGAACGAATACCCCATCTCTTTCCCCCTAGAAAAGACATCCTCTCGAACCTTGCTGGCTTTGGCGCCTGTCATCGGAGCGAATAGCAAATATTCATCCGGACTATATGCTTCTTTTATCTCGTCAAACGGGACAATCGGAAGCCCCTGAAAAGAATCCTCGCTCATATATTCTCTATCTACAGTAAACGCTACAACTTCATAATCAGTATAGCCTGGATCTGTATCAATATAGAATTTTGCCAATTGCGCTAAATCCTTATTTCCAAAAATAATAATTTTATTCATTTTTATCCTTTTTTCTAGCCTGTTCCCTATCTCTATATTTATTAACGTGGTGAAGACTTTTAAGCGTGATACCAGTATCTACAAACTTTGTTAATTTTTTTGCATTTAATTCATTATTTTCCTCTGCTATATCTAGAACTAAAAGTCTATCACTTGATTCAAAAAATTCTTTAATAGAATTGTTTCTTTCTTCATATACTTCCATCATATGTTCTGCATCTTCAGGAAATCTAATATCCCCATACTGCTCTAAAATATGCCAATAAAGCCCTGTCCAATGAAAATGTTCGCATTTTTCCAATGGAGTTTGAGGCTCTGTTATATTTGTCAGTTGACGCTCTATAGAACGTAGCCATATATCAGTTGGCCTTTCTGTTAAAATAAATCTAGAATTCTCATATTTTTCACTAAATAATTTATACAGATTTCCGTGTGAAAAAGGAATATCATCAAACGAATCATATTCATCTATTTTTGAATAAAATTCATCCCATTTCTCGTCAACAATTAATGGTACCAGCCTGTTAGCAACCCTCCAGCCTCCACGCAAATGATTAAGCCCCAAAGCGCCTAAGCTATGACCCATAGAAGAGGTTCCAGTCTTTGAGGATCCTATGCAGAATATTTTTCCATCATCTACCATAACTTTCCTTGTAAACATACGCAGTATATTCGTATAATCCATAATCATTTCTGATAATGTAATTTCTTGATAAATTTGTTATGATAAAGTCGGCCAGAGTGTCATGTGGCAGGTGAAAAAGATCATCTCTCTCATAGTCAACGTGAGAGGACATTACATTGAACGCTATTCCGACTTTAGCTTTTTCAAATAATTTAGTTATGGCGGACGAAAAGAAATCAAACATATCATCAAATGATAAATTTAGCTTCTCAGTAAATGTGCCATTGCAAATGGCATAATCAAATTCTTCAGAAAATGTATCTTTCAGTATATCTACACAATAGAATTGTGTGTCTGGATGCCGACATTTAGATGCCTCTATAAACTTAGGGCTTATATCTAGACCAATATAGCTCACGCCCTTTTGTTTAGACTCAATTATGTGATCATATAAGAGTCCAATCCCGCATCCGAAATCAAGGACTTTGGCCGGGTAACTTCCTCGCTTGACATCGAGCATAACATCAAATCTAGTTTTCAGATCCTCAATGTTTGGCCAATCAACACCGAGTGCAGTATTTCCGTGCTTGTCAAGACATGCCTCATAGTGTTTGAAGATACTATGATAATCTACTTCTGAATTATTTAATTCACTCATATTAAATTATAACTCCCAATAAGCTCAAGCGTCTCTTCTTTTGTATTAAACATTAAAATATCAATTATTGATAATCTAGAGATAAATGGGTCCTTAAATTGCTTATACTCTGCAATCACTGGATCGACAAACTTCAAGTTAACATTAAACTCACCAAAGAGCCCTTTGCTGTACAATTTCTGCCCTCCGATTGAGTTATGGTAAGTATCACAGTCTTCGCTTTTTGTAATGGCGATAAGCCGCTCGGCTCTACCTAAAGCTGTCGAGACATCAAGGTCGCTGCTCTTTAGGAAAATCCTCTTAATATTAAGAAAGTCGCATATTTCAATGATAGAATAAGCGGCCAATTCAGAAATAGATGTCTTATCTTTTGTTATAATCTTTTCTACAAGCGAAAAGATTTCTTCAAAATTTGGAGCATTATGATATTCGTAAGTTATTTGTTTAAGAAGTTTTTTTCTCCAATCATCTGCTTCAGAGATAAAACTTTCATTAATAAGCTTATTTTGGCTCATTTTGCGTATAGGAATCGTAAACTTAAGCTCTTTATCGCTAGATAATATTTTATTCCTATGAATCCAGCCCTTTTTTATAAAGTTTACATCATCATAGAATACAAATTTATCTACAGAATGTATTAGATTAAAGTATCCTATATATGGAAATATATAAGGCTGCATGATTGCTATAGACATTTTTTACCACTTAAAATTATACTTAAAGTGATTGACAACATTTTCTATTTCCTCATCGAATGTCAACTCAGGAGTCCAGCCTAAAGATCTTAGTTTAGAATCATTAAGAGCATAACGAACATCCTGCCCAGCCCGATTATGAGAGAAAGATACACAATCTTCGAAAACTAAAGAATCATCATAGCAAGCTATTATCTTCTTAACGGTATCTATATTTTTTTGCTCAAATCCGCCTGCTATATTATAAACCTCGTTATCATTCCCATGCTCTATTACTCGCATGACACCTTTTACTGTATCTTTAACGTGAAGCCAATTCCTAACAGGAGTACCCTTATTGTGAAGGTTTATGACTCTTCCTCTTTTCAGATTCCTAACACATAACGGAATTAGTTTCTCATGATATTGTCTATTTCCATAATTATTGGTTGGCCTTATTATTCGATATTTAACTCCAAAAGTTCTTGCCCATGAAAATATCAACATATCTGCTGAAGCTTTAGACGCAGCATATGGATTACTTGGAATTAATCGGCTTTCCTCATGGTGCTCTCCGTCAGCAATATCTCCATACACCTCGTCAGTGCTGATGTGTATAAATTTCGGCCAATGGGCAGAATTTTTTGACTTATTAGATATTAATGACAGTAAGTTTTGAACACCAAATATATTTGTATTTAAGAATGGAGCAGAATTAATAATACTGTTTTCAACGTGCGATTCTGCTGCAAAATTAACAATAAAATCAGTATCGTGCAGGCTTGTCAGCTTTGCTATATCTTCTTTGATAAATAAAAAATTATCATGCTTAGAATAGGTTTCGATCAGATCGCAATTCGCAGCATATGTTAGATTATCTATCCCAATAACCTTCCAGTCATTTTCTAAACATAAATCTACAAAGTGAGAGCCAATAAATCCAAGGCATCCGGTAACTGTTATTGTTTTTAACATCTTATAACTCCATATTAATCATAAAAAAATTAGTATTTATATTGTATTTTAGAAAGTCGGAAATCAATATTGGCTATCTTTTCGACGTCTTTATATTTACCTACATTGTGCGTTTCAATACCATTTTTTGAGAGAATATCTACGTTTAGTCCTGAAAAAATATCACAAATAGGCTTATGGATTAAATCTTCAAATTTAATATTTAAAACATTTTCTTTAGGAAGAAAACTAAGTCTTTTCTTTATATCTTTATTTACATAGTTCCAGAACCAACAAGTTTTGTCGAGACGGCTGAGAGCGTCCCACTTTGAAAACCAGGGATCATCACTTAACGGCCTAGGCTTTCCTGCTGCAAAGCCAGAATACTTATTTTCAGAAATATTATTTGGGTAAGTAAACCGCCTACCCAAATATGAGGTAACAACCTCTCTGCCTGATCGTACTATATGTACAAATTTTGCACTAGGATATAACTTATAAATATAATTTATGAAACTATATTCATATGGATTGATGTCGATAATTGGTCCATTTATTTTGGAAAATATTTGTTCTCGATCATGAAAAAGTGACTTCATAATATTCAAGGTTTTCCCAGAACAAATAATCGAGTTATGGTATGCTTTCGTAGTTCTTTTGGTATAGTAGATATGCTTGTTAAGCTCAGTCATAACCCCAAGATCTACAGGCTTTCCGTCTACAATACCAAGGCCTTCATGAAAAGCTGTAAAGTTTGTATTTTTTTGAAAAAATTTACTTAGAGAAACAGTCCCACATCGTCCAGTTCCAAAAACAAATATCATATCTTTGTTGCTCATCTTATTTAGCCGATTTTGTCTTGTCTCTTATTGCTACTTTCATTCCATTGCAAGCACCATTATATGCTTTTTTGGAGATGTAGTCTTTGTCTTTTTCCCATTTTCTTTTCAAAACGGTAACAAATCCCTTCGCGGTCTTATCTCCCGAAAACTTTCGGATTTTTTGAATATATTCAAAATATTTTGAATACGCAATATCTGCAGTTGGGGCTGAGTCGTGATAACCAAGAACCATTTTTGTCTCTACATTTGTATAGCCTAATTTTCCAGCTCTTTTTGCAAAATCACGATCACCACCAAGAATATCTCTGAACTCCAACTTCTGCAGAGCTTCAACGTTCCATAGTTTTAAGGATCCAACATTTCTTTTTAAAAAAATATCATACAAAAGAGAGGACGCATTTAGAATTTTAATTCCACTTTTTTCTTTCTTTTTTGCAAATCTCAAAAGATCTTTAATTGCGTTATCTTTCAGATACATATCTTCGTCTATTTGCAGGCACCATTTCGCTCCAACCGACTCTGTTCTCATGGCGTTTAACCAAGCAGCTTGAGGGCTTTTGTTTCTAATGACAGCAACCTTTATTACATTCTTGTTTGTAGAAGCAAGTTTGTCAATTATTTTTTTGCATTTATTAAATGTCGGTGAGTCAATTGTTCCTATACATATAATAATCGAATCATTCATCTCGTAGCCTCATAAAAGACCTCTTCCCATCTAGATAAATATTTCTTAATATGAAAATACTTTATAGCAGTCTCTCTTGCGGCTGAACCAAAATCTTCTTGCATTGCTGGGGATTCAATTATCTTCTTACAAAATTTAAACATATCTTCTTTTGTATTAGCAATCATACAATTTCTATTATGTTTCAAGTATTTTGTTATACCATAATTTGAAGTACTAACCAGCGGGGTACCACACATCATAGATTCTGCGCGAGTTCGAGGCATAGCACTCTTGATCGTTGTATTTAAGAAGACAGAGTGAGAATTAAACTCTTTAACCAACCTCTTAAGAGGAAATGAACCAATTGATTCCTCTAAGCCATCATTGCCATGGCCGAGCAGGGCTGATCCACCAAGCTGATCTGAGGTCCACTTCCAATCTTTAAAGCCAAGATCTAGTCCTCTTTTCTCAAAAACGCTTACTGCAGCTAACATCATCTTCTTTCTTGGAAGATCTAAATTCTTAAACTCGCCAGGATCAAAGCCATGAGGGATATAATAGTGCTTTATCCCAGAATACATGCTTTTGTACTTTTTCATTGAATATTCAGAATTCCAAACCATACACTTTACCCATCTAGGAACAGGAAAGGGATGTGGAGTTTGAATTACTGCTATACCGGCTGGTCTCTTATTGGGAGTGTTATGTCTAATAGATTTGTATCTATTTTTATTCACAACACTTCTAACCATAATTATATCAACTCTCTTTTGATTGAGAGCTGCTTGACTTAAGTAGATGACGTTTCTATTTCGAGGCCGGCCAAGATTATCGGGGCTTGGAGCAGGACCCTTTGGGGACGAACAAAAAAATCTATGTCCAGTCTTAAAAAACTCATACTGATGCCCGCCGTGGACCAGCCAGTCTGCTATTCTATAATTATTTTTCATTATTTAAATCTCGAAAATCTGTTCTTGGATAACAATGCTTCTATATTTGACGAACATGCATTTATAGAAAATTTAGAATTTAATTTTTCTAAATTAATTAGTTTATTAGAGAATTTGCCTCTGCCCTCATAGAGAGCACGCATATTCTTTCTTAAAGAAAAAGTTCTTGGATGAGCCCAATTCTGATAAGTACCATACCAGGGATTCCAATCCATTCTTTTTACAGGTCGGATATCATGATTTATGATAAAAGAATTTTCATCATCTAAGTACTCTGTGATTCCACCAAACCTTGTGACAACGACATGGTTTCCGTGCATTATGGCGTCATGTATCGGCATGCCCCACCCCTCACCTCTATGGGGCAGCACAAAGGCGTCACAGGCCTTGTGAAGCCCATTGATAGCGGCCCTTGAAAGGTTGTCGGTACAGACAAATATTTTTGGAAAATCATCCGGCTTTCTCTTAATAGAATTTTTGGCTCTAATTATATCTGTCTTTATCCTTGAGAGACCATGACCACTGTGCTTTATGGGGTTGACTTTTAAAATCAAAATGACATTATCTTTCGAAGAAAATTCTTTAAAATATCCTCGAAGAAGCTGATCATAGCCCTTTCTTTTGTTCCATTGAAAAATAGAGTAAAACTTAAAAATAGTGTCAGATAGGACGAACTCTGAAGATGCTTCGCTTGGGAACTGAACCTCTTCATAGCCACCAACTATCCTCCCCGGCGTTGGAAGGATTTCTATTGGGCCATTAAACCCGGCCTTTCTGCATGCATTAGCCGTCAGCTTGCACGGAACCCAAATTTCGTCAATACTGGATCGAATATCTTTGGCCCAGGCCCGAGGGAGCGTATCTGCCTCCCAATAGAAATATCCTATTTTATAATTATTTGATCTATGCCTAGAAAAAGGCGGAGTTTGAATGTATAAATCGATCTTAGGCTTTCCGCTGAAATCATTGAACTCACTTTTGCAAGATGAGTTTGGACCCCAAAGCTCAAACCTTGTATCAACAGAAGATTCAGATAGGGCCATACTTAGATTATAGGTGGCATTTCCATACCCAGTATACAGTTGTGGATTTCCAAAAAGTCTAATTGCAGGAAGTTTATTAACCATCAATAAAACCTTCCAGAAAGAGTCGTTTTTTCAGGATCGGCCAGAACCGTAAATAGCATATTCTTTAATAGTAAATTAAAGAACAAATTTGAATTTGACCGTATATTATGATTTTCTATAATATATTCCCTTAGATTATTAAATAAACATTTTTTATCAGAATTCTTAATCAAAATAGATGTGTCATCATTTAGATTCCCAGTTAGAAAATGAAAATTATCTAAATGTCCGAAGTTTGATCTTATTTCTCCAACATCTGTTGAGAATATTGGAAGCCCGAAAGACATGGCTTCCAATATTGATATCGGCGTCCCCTCTATCTTTGAAGTCAAGATAAATGCGTCAAACTCATTATAATATTCTTCAGGCTTTTCTACATACCCAACTAGCTCAACATTTTTGATACTGTTTTCTCTAATATATGAAGAAAGAGCGGATCTCAATGGTCCGTCACCAATAATGGATAGCTTCATATCTGAATTTGATGCAATTAAATCGATTGCATATTTAATATTTTTTTCAGGAGATAGTCTAGCGACTAACCCGAAGCATATTCTTTTGTCATGATTCTTTCTTGAGTTTTTTCTTTGAAACAGGCTGGGGTCTATTCCGACTGGAACTGTGCAAATATCATCAACTCCAGAGATATTATGGCACAAGCTATCTGAGATCCTAAAAATCCTGTTAACTCCGTTGCGACTACTTAGACTGGCAACTGCATCTGACCAAATAAAATTGCTATGATAAATCTCTATAATTTCAGATCTTATTTTCAAATTAGATAAAGATTCGTATACTCTCTTGCTGTTGTAATAAACAATTATATCGTAATTATTTGTAGATAAGACAGCTTCTAGTTGAGATATATTCTTCGCGAGAAGGTGGTTAATTTTAGGGTTTGTAACTCTATATTGCAATGGATTTTTTGCCAAATAAATAAAATCAGTAATAAACGGATTTTCTAAATTAGAGAATAAATTTCTTAGATAAATTTCTCCGCCACCGTAAATGCCATACGGAATTATAACAGCCAAGCGTTTTTGAGTTTCTGCCGTTACCAAAACCTGTGATGATAATAATTTTTTAACCTTCTTCTTCTTGGGGGCGACTTCCGCTTCGCCTTCGATGACTATCCTTCCAATTTGCAATCTTCCAAATGAATTTTTTGGTCTAAAAATTTGCAGCCTTGAGCCTTTAAGCTTTGCGGAAATGCTAAAAACAAGGCTCTTTTCTGTCCAGGCCTTGCTTGTAAATTTTAAATCTTTCAAAAAGATTATATTTTCATCTTTATCAAGAAGTCTAATACATAAACTTCCATTTCCAGATATGTTTTTAGAGACTATTTTAAAAAATAGCTTACCGCCGGCAGACAGGACTGCCTCAATTCTTCCGTTAGACTTTAGGACAACTCCATCTTCAACTTTGGTCGCATTGCTAAGCTTCCATGCCGATTTATCGTTCAGATCTAATATTCTCATCTAAAATCCATACCAACATTGTACTATGTTGAATATATATTTATATGAGAAATTCTAGCTATACTTCAACGTGCTTTTGAATCATTCCTGCAGCTACCGTATCGTTTGTGTCTGGATCAATCAAGATGAAACCTCCAGTTCCACGATTATTACTATAATCATCGATAAATAGTGGGCTATAAGTCTTAATGTATACGCGACCAATTTCATTCAACTCTAATTTGGTTGATTCTTCATTTCGATGAAGAGTATTGACGTCGATCCTGTAACGAAGGTCAGTGATTAGACTCTTTACTGTTTGTGTGGAATGCTTAATTAAGTATTTTTTATTAATCTCAAGAGAGCTTTCGCTCATCCAGCATAATGTAGCTTCGAACTTCTGCTCTTGACGAGGGAGATTGCCCGACTTTACTATCATATCTCCTCTGCTAATGTCTATATCGTCATCCAAAGATAAGCATATAGACATTGGGGCTGAAGCTTCCTGTATATCTCCATCAAATGTGTGGATTGACTTTACCCTACTTGAGCACCTACTTGGCAATACAACTACTTCATCTCCAACCCTGATAATGCCTGATTCAACCTTTCCCATGTAGCCACGAAAATCATGTAAGTCTGCAGTTTGTGGCCGCGATACTAACTGTACAGGAAATCTAAGGTCAATTAGATTAATATCCGAACCAACCTCTAAGGTCTCTAACTGACCCAACAACGTTTGTCCCTGGTACCAATCCATATTGTCACCACGATCTACTACCATATCACCGTTTATAGCACTAATTGGTAAAAATCTAATATCACCCAGATTTAATTTGGCTGCCCATTTTCTAAAGCTAGAGCAGACATCTTCAAAGGCTTTTTCCGAATAGCTCACTAGGTCCATTTTGTTAACCGCAATGATAATATGAGGAATACCTAGCAGTGAAGCTATAAAAGTATGCCTCTTTGTTTGAGTCAATACTCCATGACGTGCGTCTATCAGGATCAAAGCTGCATTGGCAGTTGATGCTCCGGTGACCATATTTCGCGTATATTGAACGTGTCCAGGCGTATCTGCAATAATAAACGAACGACGTGGAGTAGAGAAGTATCTGTATGCCACATCAATAGTGATGCCTTGCTCACGTTCGGCCTTTAGACCGTCTGTAATTAAAGCAAGATCTACACCGACTCTGCCCATGCCCTCTGTAGCCTGTCTTGCAGCTTCAAGCTGATCATCAAAAATATTCTTACTATCGTGCAGCAACCGACCTATAAGCGTGCTCTTTCCGTCGTCTACTGAGCCGGCAGTTGTAAATCTCAATAACTCCATGCGCTGGCTCAATATGCTCTTGGTGGCGTCTAGTTTAGAAGTATCCTTCACGCTTCTTGTCCTCCATTGTATTAGAGCCATGATCAATTACTCTAGTCTCACGTTCTGAGCGAGTAGTAGTCAGGGCTTCGTGAACAATCTCATCTAATGTAGTTGCGTCTGATTCAATAGCGCCAGTACAAGGCATACATCCAAGGGATCTATATCGACAGGTTGTTTCTATGATCTTATCATCCTGTTTACTGCCGTAACTTTCCACGTAAGGAAGGAGGATCTTTCCGCGCTGTACCACCTTGCGTGACTCAGCAAAATATAACGGCACGATTGGAATCTCTTCTTGCTTAATATACTGCCATATATTAGCTTCGGTCCAATTGGATAACGGAAATACTCTAATGCTTTCGTCATCAGATATTTTTGTGTTATATAAGCTCCATAGCTCTGGTCGTTGGCGTTTCGGATCCCATTGACCATATTCATCTCGAAATGAAAACACTCTTTCTTTAGCTCTAGAGCGTTCTTCTTCACGGCGCGCGCCTCCGATTGCTGCATCAAATTTATGCTTTTTTATGGCGCTCAACAACCCCTGAGTCTTTAATGCTCCACAGCAGCGCTCCACTCCGAATTTATGTGGATTCATTCCGCTCGCAATAGCCTCTAGTTTCTGCTCAACAATTAGGCGAAATCCTAATTTTTTAGCCATATCATCACGAAACTGTATCATTTGAGGAAACTTAAAACCAGTGTCAATATGCATCAGTGGGAATGGAATCGGGCCAGGATAAAAGGCTTTCCTAGCTATACGCAGCAAACATCCGCTATCTTTGCCAACCGACCATAACATTACTGGGTTATCAAACTCAGCAACAACCTCCCGCATAATGTGGATGGCTTCGCTCTCAAGTAATTTAAGGTGATTCGCTGCAGCTGACATATATTCGGATCCTCTAGTTAGTATTTGAAATATTAATAAAAAATATATTACTTATCTCTAACATTAAACTCTATATTTCTAAAATACTTTTTGCAGCATTTTTCCATGTAAATTCTTTAAGAATTCTATCTGTCTCTATTTTAAATTCTTTCTTCAATAAATTTTCATTACGATATACATTAAGCATCTGTTCTGCCAAAGAATCTCTAGATGGAAGCCAAGTCTTTGCTCCCTCACTTGCTCGCCAATATTGATATCTCTTATCGGCATCGACCTCTTTTACATCAACAAGCAAAGAATTCTTTGGATTTAAGAAATCCAACTGACCAGAGCAGTTCGGAGCAACCACAATCATCCCAGCCGCCAAACCCTCCAGCAGAGGCAGCCCGAAGCCCTCAGAGGACGCCGCGCTTACAAGGCAGTCACAGGTATTCATTAGGGGTACAATGCTCTCAAAACGCTCCTGAACGATCTCTACCTGTGGAAGCCGTTTGCCACGATGTTTCTTTTGAATTGGAGCCAATTGATCAAGAATGTTGCATTCGAAATAATATTTTGGCTTAGCTACTTTTGATTTAATA
>Ga0098052_1000049_pt1 | contig 64045 bp, 96 predicted proteins | sample 15_taG_FD_81591 | JGI IMG/M metagenome (GOLD analysis project Ga0098052, IMG submission 81591) | Marine viral communities from the Subarctic Pacific Ocean - 15_ETSP_OMZ_AT15312 metaG | ecosystem: Environmental > Aquatic > Marine > Oceanic | place: Pacific Ocean | collected 2015-01-18
TACAGTATCACTTCCTACTACTGCATAGTAATCATCTTTCATTACCATTAGTTCTTCAATAAATTTATTAATATCAGCTGGATTGCCAATATTCCAAATTCCTTCTTTAACTTCTTCTTTATCCCCTTTAGCTTCATAAGCTGCCTTAACACTTTCTAATGTTGGTAAAGCACCACCAAATTTTCTAGTATCATATCCAGGAGCACTTTCATTTAGTTGAGTTTTATTCAACTCCTTTGCTGCGGCAGCAGCATCTTTATTGAATTGTTTTAGATGTTTATCTGCTGATTTAATATACATGCGATATTCTTTATCATCTTCAACATTATTTACACCAGGAACACCTGCATCTTGTACGAGTTCTACTGCCATATATAATGGATCAACTAATTCATCATACTTGTCATCATTATCTACATTCCAAGCTTCCCAAGCTTGTGTAAGCTTGTATAATCTATCTTCACCATGATCAACGTGGGCTCCTATACTTAATCTAAATAACTTATCAAGTTGACTATCTACTTTACCCTCAGCTAATTTCAATTGATTCTCATCATACTCAACTTCTTCACCATCTGCTTTCTTAACTGTGTAAGCATTTATATCGGATCCAAACATTCTACGTGTTTTAGTAATTTCCATATCTTCACCACCAGATGTCATAGTTACTTTATCTCCAACTTTAAATTGGGATTCGTAGAGAAATTCTCTAAAATTATTTAATTCTTTCATCTTATTTGATTGTTTTATTATACATATCGGAAAATACATCAAGTGGCACTCTATGCCCCATTGTTTTAACATGATGTACCTCATACTTCACATACCTATCTCTAACATGATCTTTAAGCCAATCTAACGTTCGTTTACCACTAATAACGGTGTCTTTCTCACCAATTATAACATTAAGATCATCAGGAATGTGGGCATTTACAAATTCAGGGAAATTAGGCTCTAATGTTCTAGAATGTAAAGCAGGATTGAAAGCAACAACTGGAATTTTATAAAGCGCACCTAAAACAAATGCTGAATATCCACCCATTGAAGATCCAACTATTACATCAGGTTTAAATTCCTCAACTGTGCTAATTAAAAATGAAAAGATATCGCTTCGTGTATAATCTAATTCAGGAGCATGAACAAATGAATTTCTTGCAAGGAAGTCAACTTTTTCTCCACCTTGACCACTTTCTAATCCATGCAAATATAATATTTTTTTCTTCATAACTGTTTTATTGGGCTTGCACCCGATTTACGTCGTAAATATACGAATAATTTCCTGCTTTTCCAAACTTCTTCGTAGGGATGTTACCAATGTGTTTTATATTGGCTATGATACCACAATATTTCAGCTTGAGTGGCATTCAAGTTACCATCCCATATTCTAAACATATTCATATCCCCATCATAATGATATCCACTTGATCCTAATCCACCTATTGTAAAATCAGCACCAACCTCTCCATATATTGAGCTATTTATTCCATTACTCCATCCAGCCTGACTCCAACCACCACTATTTCCACACCACAAATATGCTGTTTGTGACTGATAATCTATGGCTAAGGTGGAGTGATTGGGAAGCATGCAATCTGGAGATGTTGCTTGTATTTTAGAGGAAAAATCCCACTCAGTGCCTGCGGGGTTTTGTCTAAAAAACACACTATTTTCAGTTTGAAAGACATAATTATTATAATTAGTAGCATCTGTAACCTTACCAAGCCACTCATAAGTACATTTAGAATTAGTTGTTTCTATATCATTTTGAATCTGAATTTTATTTTGCTTCTGCATGGGAAAAACCCCACAATATGGTGCAGAAGCATCAGCATTCCAAGCAGTCCATGCAGGTTCAGTTACTGCACTTATTATTGTTCCAGTATTTCCATTTCCACTTAAATCAAATACTTCTCCTTCTTCACTTGCCCAACATTCTTCCATTTCAAATTCATAACTTAAGAGACAACTTTGTGTAAGGGGAGGGAGATTATCTCTCCTCCAAATCCAAAATCCATTTTTATATGTCTCCTGTACTAGTTGATCTCTTGAGTATGTGTCAGAAGAATAGGAATTACCATTTATTTGATTAAATGGTAAAGAATTAATAACTCCAAATAAATCATCATCATCTTCAAAATCCTGCCCACACCACCAAGCTGGATTTGTATTATCTAAACTAGCATCATTAGAAATCCCAAGTGTTTCAGTTGTTCCCATTACAGCCCAAGGAGAATCACCTCCTCCTCCATCAGCTGGAGTTGCCCACTGAAACTCTGGCTCACCTTCTGATAAGGAAATTGTATAAGCACCAGGTACTCTCCATCTAGAAGTAGATAAAGCAGAGTAAGAATCACCAGGATCCCCATTACTATTAACTACTTGACATATACGGAAGCCATCAAAATAATTATAATACCCGCTTCCAACTGTATCATCATACCACCCCATTCCATAAGTATAAAATCCTAAAGGTTTATTTATCATTATTTTGGTTATAAATATGGAGCCTACAAAACTTACTCCCAGTCTTCCTCAAGACGTGGGCGCTTCTTCAGAAGCCTCTTCTTTTTTTGGGGTTCTTTTGGGGCTATCAAAGGCTCTCCACATTCTATGCATGTGTAGATATCAGTCTCCCAATTTAATTTAAATTCTTCAGCACCGCATTTAAGGCAGGGGTGGAAGGGATCCTCCGTCATCCAATCCCGATAATCAACTTTCGACATTTTCTTCAATTACTTCCGCTTCGGGAATGGTTTCACACATTAGAAAGTGTGTTGGGGTTCTTAAGACATGATCGCATCCGAGGTAATCGCGGTATGCTTCTAGTAGTCTCATATTTAATCTATTTTCACCTTTTTGCTCAAAGGTATGAATAGGAGTCTCACGTTTAACAATGTAAGCTCTATCATTTACATATTTAATATAATCCAATATCATTGTATATACGTATTAACTGGATATTATTTGTATAAAAGCCTTTTTGATTTTTATTTCCATAATACTTGGATGCAAATTAAGATTAATGATATACCTAAACTAATTATTGTTTTTGGAGATAATGTTTCACCGAAATAATAATTAACTCCAATAGCATAAATTATCATTCCAACCCCAAATCCAACAAATCTAGCAGGCCAAAGCAAACCCTCAAATGCATTAACAGTATATTTAGTCCCCCAAATATAAAATAATGATAGAATTATACCCGCTGCTGCTACTAGTAATTCATTTTTCCTAAACCAATCAATTTTAAAGAATTGACCATTTAATTGAAAGAATGTTAGTATGTGAGCCATACTAAACATAAATATCCCAATTAGCATATCCTTATACAACATATATTAAATTTTATTGAATTGAATTCTATGAATTAATTCTTCAAGATGTTGCATTGCTTCACGATTGCTATGATCTTCAACTAATTGAAGAATCAAACTTAACTTATTGTATAGTTTTTCTTTTTCGTTTTTATCCATTATAATTTATTATTAAAATAATCAACTAAAAAGTCACTTGGGTAAGTGTAAATTTCACCCGTATAATAACTTTCATTTAATTGTCTAACTTTATTTTTAACTCCTGCTTTAAAAGCTGCATAGGCTACTTTTGTACCTAATTCACCACCTGCGGCATGACCTAAATGATCAAATAGTGAAATATACTCACCTGTGTATTGTTTTGTAGTTTCCATATTATGAATTATATATTTCTGCTTCTAGTTCGTCTAGATCCAATTCGTAAATATCTTCTTCAGCTTCTTCTTCAGCTAATCTATCTGCTTCTAAGTCATCTCTCCAAGCAATTTCAGGAAGTAAACCTGCATTTTCTACTAAGGACCATATTCGTTCTTTCCACAAATCCATCTTTACACCTTCAATAACACAATCCCAACCAAATTGGTGTGTATATTCACCAATAATATCAATAAATTCACGTGTTAACACGTCTAATTCACCATCAACTTGGAAATTGGTACCATACTTGTCAGAACCATTTGTGTCTTTTTCATACATTTCTTTAACTTCTAACCATTTAGGAGTTAAAAATGATTTTTTTACTTTTGCCATAAATTTTATTTATTTTAATTAATATATTCTGCTTCTCTTCCACAATCAGGACATTCTTCATCCCCATATAATTCCATCTCATCACAGTTGTTACAATCTACTGTTTCATATTCTTTACTGGTGTCAATATCGTCTAATGCTTCTATTGCTTCTTCCATTAATTCTTTCATCTCAACCACCATATTCTTTAATTCTGAGGATCTAACACAATTATTAATTTCGTATTTATAGCTATCTAAAGATTCAATTTTACTAACCACATCTTTTAGTTCTGGGATACAACCCCAACCATCTTCTTTGGTTTTAATTATCATTGTCTTCTTTTTTAATTATTACTTCTAGATTATTACCATCAAATTGAATACCAACAACTTCATGTCCGTTATCAATTTCTATTTTTTTAAGGAATTTATTTAAGTCAAATGACCTAAACATAAGACCACCTAATGCTTTACCATCAAATCCATCTTTCCAAAATACTTTTTCTTCAAATTTATTCATAATATTATTTTTTAATCCCATTCACTTAAATTAATATCTCTATTTTCAAGCCCACACCTTAATGCTGTAATGATATCACAATGGTAATTAATATGATTACCATCCTTAACCATTATAGTATTATGATCTAAAGCACCATCAAACTTTCCAACATTTATATCAGGAAATAGTTGAAGAATCTTATCAATTTCTTCAATTATAAAACCCTCCTCATATTTGGTTGGAAAATTATTAACTAAACCTTCTAAACTTCCACTATAATTACTCATGATTATTTTATTTATTTTTTATACACATGAATGAACCAACACCCAAGAAAATAGCACACATAAATGTACCCATTTCATTTAATGGATCTGAAAAGTGAATATATTGTTGGGCTATACCAGCTACAATAAGATATGCTACTCCTAATGACACCAAACCTCCAATAACTGCTTTATAATTTATTGATTTTAACATAACTTTTATTTTTATGAATTAGTTCTTGAAAACTTCCCATTATATTGATACATTATTCCTAATGTTGGGTGTTTAATATTATTACCATACTCTACAAGTTCTTCTAATTTTTTAGACATTGATTGAACTTTTAATGCTGTAACAAATACAACTTCATTTATTACTTTTGAATTGGATGGATTTAAATTGATTTTCATATAACCTTTATTAATTTATTTGTGTTCTATTGGCTTCATGCCTCATTTACCCCGTAAATATACGAACTATTTTTTGCTTCTCCAAATTTTTACGCAAATATCTTCCAATTTTCTTCTTCTTCTTTTGCTAGCACTTCATAGGGGTGGGTATTATAATCATATCCTATATTATAATATCGTTTCATCCATGAGGGTGATTGTAAATAATGTTGGTATTCATGTATTAAAGACCTAATAATTGTTTCTTTATCAATCATTTTAGGCCAATAAATTACAATAGTATTATCATCCTTATCATATTCAGCATCAGGGTTACATTCTGTTTCTGATAGAATATCTTGGTCATAATCAATACCGCTAAGTCTTATATAAATGTTGTGGTGAAGTTCAATATAAGGAGTACAATTATGGTATTTTGAATTACCATAATATTTTTCTATTTTTGGGTAAGTTTTATTTATTATAGATTGTATCCTCTCTTTATTCATGGTATGAATATACGAATGATTTTTTGCTTCTCCAAATTTTTTACATAAAAAAGAGGCACCGATGGTGCCTCAATTTTAGGATCAGGGGTGAAAAATAATACTAGAGATCCATTTTATCTGCTATATAATTATTAAAATCTTCCTTAAAATCATCTTCACTAAAGTCAATATAATCATCAACTCCGTTTAATCTAATGGCATTAACTAATGATTTTACATACAATGTCCATTGGTCATCTATTGCACTGCTTTCAGTAATAAATTGATTCCATTTTGTATTATAGTTTTCATCTAATTCTCCTTTTTTACTTTCATCAATAGGACCAAACATGCCAGTAGCTGATGTCATTTGGTTTGCTATTTGATCCATCATACTTCTGATACCAGTATTTTTTATTTGGACCCAATCTCCATCACCTTCCCACCAAATATAACCATAATCACCACCATATTCATCTACTTTACCAGCCATTTCTTCTAATGCATCTTCCCACTCACCATCTAATCTTATTTTATTAGCTGGTTCATCATATTTTGAATGTATTTCCCCATCTTCATCTACAGATGAGATATATCCTGTGTTTGCTATTTTTTTAGCTGTATCTTCAGTATCATAATGGTTAAGTAATGTTTTACCTAAACCTTCTGGGTAACCATCGTAGTGGTTGTATGTGCAAGTGAAGTTTCTATCTTCATCTAAATAGCCTATAAGTGCTCGAGTTGCCATTGTGTTTAATTTTTTATTCGTTGATAAATATTACAAACTATATTCTAATTGCCATTTTTCAATAAAACTTTCACCTACCCCTAAATGTAGTATAATAGCCCGGTCAGGAACGCCTGGAAGTTTTTTAGCTGATATAATATAATCTACATTTTCATTCCTCCAAATTTTCATTTTGGTTTTAGCATTTGAACGTTTTGACGTTTTAAAAACCATAACTACTGGCATTTTATTGTATGACTTACCTTTTTGTGGTTTATCTATTTTTTGTTTTTTTTCATTAGGTCCTGGAAAATGTTCTACTTTAAAAGGTCCATTTTTATTTATGGATTCATCAAAATGCCACAATGCTCTACCACCTAATTCTGGTTTTGATGGCACATCGATAAATTCTAGAACATACTTTGTTTTACGTTCTGTTTGCTCTGATGGTCTACCCCTGTTGCTCATTTCTCATTTGTTTTACATGTTTACAATTTCCTCTAGTCCTCCAAGTACCAGGACAATCACAATGACATCTACCTGAATCTGGGTAGTATTTTGTAGTATATTCATCGTCACCACTACTACTTTTATTAATTTTAACTATAGTTTTAGATTTAGTTATTTTAACTTTTGGTCTAACCCATTGAATATCATTTAAAGTAGTATTTGGATCAACTTCTTTCCATGTTGGTACAATATATTTTTTACCATTTGATACTATCAATGCCGGAGGAATTAATTCGTGTTTATGCTCATATCTAAACCTTTGAACATTAACAAATGGACCAAAACCTTTAGGATTAAACCCAAAAGCTTCACCATCAGGTCTATAAATAATCCTAGATCTTGGGTTTCCGTATTTATTTAAATTTGTGAATTTCCAGAGTGCCATATGCTTTACCTTTATTTATACGTAAATATACGAATCCTCTCTCGCTTCTCCAAACATCTATGCGGGAGTCTTTACTCCTCGTTTACTAACGACTTTAGATGCTATTTTATTAGCATATCTAATAGCGTTTGGAACTGATGGGGATGTTGCATATGATATAGCAAATGCAGCTGTAAATGTATCTCCAGCACCACTAACATCAATTGTTTCTTGTGGATTATCAGATGGAAATCTTTCTCCCATATACATTGAGCCTTTAGATCCTAAAGTTACAATAATATTACTGGGGTTTACTGTTGGTTGATTTTCCCATTCTTCTTCATTTAATTTAACAAAATTAAAAGAATTTATAATTCTATCTGTAAGTTTACGTTTGCTATCTAAGATTGATAATTTTGAATATGTAGCAATTTTTATTAAATCCCTGTCTGTTAAGTATCCTTTATCATAATCGCTTACAATAACAATATCAGCTTCTTTTAAAAAATAGATATAATCATCATTCCATTCAAAGCATTCAATATTATCATCACCTTCATCAACCCTTAAAAACATATGGTTTGTTTTCTTTTCTACATACCTTGTTTTTGTTATTTGTTTTAAATTTGAAAAGTGAATAACTTGTGAGTCTGGTGATAATGCTTTAATATTAGCACAAGTATTACCCGACATGCCCTGGTTTTTTTCAGTATGGGTTGGAATTAATACTGGGACTGGTGCTTCTGGGGATAATCTATTTATATTACAGTATATAAATTTATCAACACAAGTCTCCCCTATTATAACGATTTTCATATTTTTCATAACGTTCTTTTTCTAATTGTTGATCTAAACTTATTAACATACACATTTTTCTAAGTTGATCAGGATAATATAAGGACATTTCTAATAAAACATCTTCATCAAAATGTTTAAAATGATCCATTTCTTTCTTCTTCTTTACTGTATTTTGTATAAAGGTTTGGTTTTCTTCTTTATCTTTAAACTTCCTCTTTTTATCATCCATAGTCTCCATTCTTTGGTTTGTTCTACCGTTTGTTGTATTGAATTCTTCGACATAATCTCACTTCATTTTAGGTTTTGCCTTGTCCTCTATAGGCTTTTTTATAATTAACACTGTTTTTCATTTTTGATGTTTTAGTTTTAGCGTGAACACCAGGACGCTTTTTTCTTCTACTCCCCTTGTGGGTAAAAGATGCCATTTTAGCCATTTTATTCGAATTTTTCTTTTAAGTTATTTATTTTAATTACATGCTGTAACGATGATACATATGCCGTGGCTTCAGCATATTGTTTATCTAACAACTTATATAACTGCTTTTCTGTTTTACACTTATAAGCATAGGTTGAATACCATAAAGCATAATCCATTACTGATTCTTCCCAGTTATTGTAATAAGCATGTCCATATTGAGTTCCTTCAGCTAAATTAAGTCTTACACGAGCTTCCTTCATACCAAATAAGTTATGATTTTCTACAAAAATTTTAGACTCATAATGTCCTGTTTCTAAAATTGACTGAGCTAATATAATATGTGGAAATTTAAAATTTAATTTAGCAATTTTTTCTATTAATTTTTCCTCACTAAATTCATTAGCTTCCTCTATAATTAATATTTTCTCTGTTTCAGTAATAATTTCAGGATCTCTAGGGGCATGCGTTAATCCTAAAAAGGAAATTGTTAAAAAAAATATTAATGCTATTTTTAAGAAAACTATCCCATAATCTCGGGTTAGAGGTTCAAATTGTAGTTTATTTGAATTGTATTTAAAAAGTTTCATATGTTAAAATTTATCTAAAAAGTTACCTTTAATGTGTTTTAATCTTAAATTATCTCTCTTTTCTTCATCTTTAAGAATTTTATTTGCTAATCTTTCCAAATGTTTTGATTTAATTTTATCATAATCATTTACTATTTGGTCGTGTTTTTTTCTCTTAATATTTCTGGTTTTTTTGCTCATATTGTTTAAATGGATTTATCAATCAAGTAATATTTTATATGCCTCAAGATTATTTTCTCTAAACCAATCTAACCCCGCTTTAAATTCTTTAATACCCTTTTCAGATATATTACCAGGCATCATTTCAAACAATAACTGACTACCAACTATAAAATCATACATCGATAGCTCCTCAGCCGTTAATTCAAATTCCTCACCTGAAAATGGGTTTCTAACTGTATCACCCTTATCATATAATATTCCATTAAACCAATCTGGTAATTTATTCATAATTTATATTCTTGAGATTATATTTAATTCATCTTCACCATCATCACCCAATCCTAATTCTTTTAAACGTTCAAGATGGTAATCATCAACTTCCCACTCTACTTTACCCTGATTTACTGGTTTATGATCCTCAATACCTTCAACTTGTTTTTCAGTAAAAATGTCACCTACTGTTAGAAAATAATGGTTATAACATAGTAGTTCTATATTATCTAATTTATAATTTTTTTTATTATTATCTTTGAAATGTAACAATAAAGGCATTTTATAATCCAATACCCTACGTTCTTGAAACCCACACATAGTACATTTTTCTTCTAAATAACCCTCAGTTAAAAGTCTATATTTAATTTTAGCTGGTGTGAATGATGATGCATTAGCCCTACCTTCAATAATATCTAATAATGCAGGTTCCTTACCACCAGTTCTTAAAAACTTAGGTATTCCTTTACCTGATTGGTTTTTATGCTGTGCAAATAAACTATCATGTGTATCACTTTCATAGAACTTAGCCCACTTTTTATAATGTTGATAAGAGCAATTCAAATATCTAGCTGCTGCCATATTTGATTTTGTCTTAGCCATTGCAGCTAAAATATGTTCTTTAGTAAGGGGTCTTGCTTTAGGCATCTAAGTTACTATATGAGTCTAATTTTGGTTTTTTATTAATATTTTTATTGTATGACTCCATTTGTTCAGGCGTCATAATTTGAATATCATTCCATGTATGGTCACCTTCGCCATGTTGTGTACTTACCGCTTTATATGTGCCTATAGTAGAGCAATCTACGCAGTTTTTATATCCAAATTTAGTTAATCTTAGTTCAGGCATAGGTTTTTTACATGCAATGCATGGTATCATTTTCAACTTCATCAATATCAAATTTAATTTACACTTACAACACAATTATAAACTATTTATGTGTAAATATACGAAAGGAATGTTAGATACCCAAATTATTTTGTAAATTTAAATTTTATATAACTCCAAAGATCATTTGGATTTCTTAATATAAATAATTTACCATTAGGACCTTCTAGTGGAATGATGCTACCATCTGGGTTAAATCTATCATAAATGTACCATTGAATTAACTCTGATGATTCAGAACCATATAACATTCTCATTTGGTTTTCTATAACAAACCATAACCCATCTGTTACTTTACTTAAATCAATACCACTAGTTTGAAACACTTTATGTTCCATTTGTTCAGATTCTTCAAGTCTTTTAATTAAACTTGCAAATATTACTTCTTCTGTTTGATCAAAATTATCTTTAATATTTACATCAGCTCCAAGAACCATTTTAAATAATTGTTCCAAACCCTCATTTCTATTATTCATCCTTAATTTCTTCTACTATGAATAATTTTTTGAATTGGGTTAAAGGTAGTTTTTTAGTTGAAGCTGATATTCGGTATGCTTCATATAATGAGGATGCCTTTACTATCCCCATTGTTTCTTTATCTTTGTTTTTTGGACTGTAGAATTTATATTTCATATTTTTTAATTAATTTTTGTAATTCTGAGCATCTCTCATACTCTTCATTCTTTATTAGCATTTCGGTAATTTTATTTAAAACAATTTTGAATTGAGATTTTTTTAATTCTATAATAACAGACATATTAAATATATTAAATAGCTCTGCTTTATTTTTATTATTCCTTAAAGCATCAACTATTGCTTTTAAACTTTCTTCTAGTATAAAATCAACAAATTCTTCATTATCACTTAATCCTATTAAATCTTCTTCATTCTCCCAATCTATTTCTATGTTTATAACCTCTCTCTTAGATACCTTATTCATTTTATCATTTTCTTCCATTTGTATTATATTTTTGGGGGTTATGGTCATAAATATTTAAAAATTGATTCCTCTAATAATAGATCCTTTAGGTCTGTGGGAATTATTTTCAAATAGTTGAGGTGACATACCCCACTTATATATAAACATCTCAGCTGCTGGTCCTTCTGTTGCTCTAAATTTAACCCCTTCCTTACCATTTTTAGTTGCGGTACTCCCAAAATGATATAAATGTGCTCTATGTGTTCTAATAAATCCAAGTCCTATTAAATCTAATTTTAAAAAGAAATCCCAATCACAAATAAAAGGTGATTGGTACATTGTATCAAACCCACCAACAGCCATATAATATTTTTTATGCATTGCAAATGGGAAAATACCACCATCAATCGTTAATTCCTCTTTATTAATTGATTGCTCGTACTTAATAAATTCTTCATATTTAAATTCTTTAGGGTTACGTCCTAAATCCTTAACGGGGAAGTTGAATATACCTGGACCTGTTGGTTCTATTTGATTTAAAGTTAGTACTGTTCTTGGGAGATGTTTTATCTCCTTTGATATTACTAAATCATAATCCTTACAAAACACATTATCATCATTTACTATAAAGATAATTTCATTTGTAGCATTCATAACCCCCAAATTAAGGGCCTGTTGCATTCCTTGATTTTCCCCTAAATCCAATACTTTAATATTATCTTTATACTTATCTAGTATTAATTGGCTTTCTTCAATAAAACCATCTACAACAACTATAATTTCATTTGTAATTGACTGTTGATCAATTGCAGATTTTAAACATATGTCTAAATATTCGGGATTTCTATATGTTGGGATTATTATACTAATCATATTTTACTCCATTTTGTTAAAGGTGATAACCAAGCAGTTTCTCCATGAGTAGCATAACCTGGTATGGGTGTTATTAATAATTCATTTTCTTCTCTTAATTCTAAAAACATATTAAAATCATTTGGGTGGGTAGTGGAAGTATGTTCACGAAGTATACTTTCATTAGCTCTTAAAGTAGATACTTTAGATGCAAACGTCATTGTAGTTGAATTTGTAATTTTCCAATGACAACTATCAGTTAAATACACTCTAGTATCTTCAGCTCCCCCCTCACAAAATGGATTACCTCCTTTATTTGGGGATAAATACTTATCAGGGTGATCATATAATGATATGAAAGAGGCTCCTAATGTAAATCCTTCATTTAAAATTTTTAGTGAATTAGGTTTATGTAAATAATCATTTTCTAAAAAATATACTATTTCATCACCATCATCCTCCATTATGGCCTCATCTAAAGCTAGATTAAATGTTCTAGCTCCATTCCCTTCATTAACATAATAAATATAATTACGTGGAATATACTTTTGAATCATATTATTGGTTTCTTCTGATATTCCATCAGCTATGATTGACCAATCAGCATCATTAAATACCTTAAAAGCATTTGCCAAACACTTTTCATTATTTATATAATCTGGTTTTACTTTATTATAACCAGCATCTGATATTCTATATATTACTTTCATTTACGTTTAATAATTGTAAATCCATTATTATTTGTGTACCTTTTAAATAATTCCCATTTGTCATTATTTTCATCTAAAAACTCAGTAACAGCATCCCATAATCCTTTATTTTTATTTAAATCATTTTCATTCCATTTATCCCCACCTTCAGAGCTCATTGCTTCCCCTCGATGTTCATAAGTTGTTGTGTCATGAAAACAAATATATTTTTTTGCTTTATCTGAGTGTCTTGCTAACTCTGATTTTAATTGGTCATAGTTATGCCAAGTGTCAATAAATAATAAATCAGTTTCTTCAATATCAATTTTTAATACATCCGCTTCTGTAAATTTAAAAGGAATATTATAAGCTTCAGCAGTATCATAGACATCTTGAATGTTACCTTGCCATTTAATGGGATTATGAAGATCATAACAATATAAACCATTCTTTGGGAAGCCTGCTAGCCATCCCCAAGTTGAAATGATTCCTCTTACACCCATTTCTGTAATATGGTCACATTCTTGTGCTAAGTTAATTATTGTAGGGATATGTTCATTAATGTCTGTTGGAGTTCTGAATATATCATTTACTTTTCTTTCTAGGTCTACTTTCATATAATTAAAACGTTTTGATCAGGATGTTGGAAATGACATATTCCTTCTATCATGATATTTTTATGGCTACAATCGTGTATTTGTTGATGTTTTATTGTCTCCAATAATATACGATATTTTTTATGGGAAACCAAATGATATTTGGAGAGATCATTTCTAATTACACATTTCTTCAAAAAATCTTCACAAGTCCATCCTTCAATATGTTCCCAAACTCTACCACTATAAACTTCTAAATTTTGAATATAATCGTAAGTATCATTAACATATTTTTTGTCATAAAGATAATCAATTTTAGTTGTATCTATAAAATAAAAATTAGTCTGTGGGTAAAAATCCTCCTTAGAGATTTTATCTAAATCAAAATTATATTTTTCCATCCCCCCAAAACCAATACCATTCATGTAATAAAAATCACTATCATTGACTTTAATATCTAAAATTGTAGGTTGGAATACTATATCATGAGAGGATTTACATACCCAATCTATATCATTTTCATGACAATAATCAATTATAGCATTTTCCTGATCGGCAATTCCAAATGAATGGCCTCTATTTTCCTCTAAATCTAAAATTACACAATTTGGAAAGTAGTGTCTCCATAATTTAGTATTTTCTTGTTGAAGGGGTGTTGAGTAATTAACAACAATTATGTGTTGTTTAAATTCCTTTAGTACTGGGAGGTTATATAAAATATATCTTTCATGTAATTTTAAATCGCTTTCACTATTTACATGGCCTATAGTACAATAATAACTTTTATTTATTATGTTTTTTAGTTTCATTTTTCCAAAAACTATAAATTCCTTTTTCAACCTCATACTTAGGCCATACAAACCTATCTCTCATAGGTTGATTTTTAGCCCACTCCCACATTTGTTTTAAACCTGATTTCATATCAGTTTTATATTCAAATCCTAATAAATCAATTGATTTCTGATATGTTGGTATGGAGTGTTTAACTTCATGTCTGCCTTCTAAATATTGTATTTTAGCATCCTCACCTATTACATCTCTAAGAATTTTACACGCATCATTAATTGATATTTCTTCAATACCACCTAAATTAATAATTTCACAGCATGCTTCTTTTCTTACAGCAGCATTCCATAAAGGTTCTAATGAATCATCAATAAAACTAAATGCTCTGGTTTGTTCACCATCTCCAAATATTGTCATAGGCATGCCATTTAAATGTTGGTACATCCAAATACCTAATACATTTCTATATTTATCCCAAAAGTTTTGTTTAATACCATATACATTATGTGGTCTAATAATACACCAATCTAATCCATGCTGTTCACCAGCGATCTGAATATCCATTTCACAAGCATATTTAGCTACTCCATAAGGATCAATTGGTGATTGTTGTTGATCTTCATCAAATATTCCACCATTGCCATGTCCATATACTGCTAGAGTTGACGTGAATATCAGTCTTTTAACGTCGTGTTTTATACATTCATTAACTATGCGGGCTGTGGATTTTAAATTATTTTCATAGTTGTAACAACGAATGAATGGAGATAAACCTTCAGCAGCATAAGCAGCAAAGTGAAATACATAATCAAAATTATTTACTTCAAAACAATTTTCAATTGGATGTTCTGTAAGATTCATTTGCCAAAAATCTACTTTTGGGTTAATGTTTTCTTCAAAACCACCACTTAAATCATCAATACCAACTACTTTATATTCTGGTTTGTTTTCAATAACCCAATCTGCTAATCTGCTTCCTAGTAGTCCTGCTACTCCCGTAATTAATATTGTTTTTTGTTTATTCATTTTTATTAATAATTATAAAATTGCTCTTCCTTTCATATTTTCCCAATCTCTGTTTTCTCTTACTTGTCTATTTTTATCATCTGTTGCTATCAACATTTGAGGGAGTAAATCATTATCTATAGCTACCTTAATTAATGCCTTTACATCTTTAGGAAAACAATGCCCCCCATATCCTCTATCTCCATCTGGGCCTGGAACTGCCCAATGTGATGTTCCTAATCTTTCATCATAACAAGCATATTCAATTACTTTATCATAATCCACACCTAACTCTCCACACACATCATACATTTCATTAGCAAATGAAACTTTAGTTGCTAAAAAACAATTAGTAACATATTTAATCATTTCAGCGTATGTTGAATCTGTTTTAATTATATGGGCTTTAGGAAATGCTTTAGAAAATAATGGTTTTAATTTTGTAGTTGATTTTCGGGGTCCACCCAATATAATTCGTTTTTGTCTATTATAATCATCTACAGCATTTGCTTCAGTTAGAAATTCAGGGTTAAATACTATATCTAAATTATTATATAGTTTATTTAATTTTTCAGTAGTACCCGGAGGTACTGTTGATTTAATGACTACTATTTTAGATGTGCCAAGTTCAACTACACGTTTGATTGCTTTTTCAACTATATCTGTGTGGCAACTCCCATCTTTATTCATTGGGGTTGGTAAACAAATAAATACAACTTCACTATTTAATACTTCTTGCTCATTGCTATTACAATGAATTTTACCTTTTATATCAAATGTTTTAACATTATAGTAATTTTTAAATTTTTGGTAAACTGCATTACCAACAAAACCTTGTCCTATTATTCCTATTTTCATTTTTAAAGAGTATTATAATAATTATTTTGTGCTTCTTGTTTTTTAATATTTTTAGGATGATATAAAGAATATGCTTCATCCTCAGGTAGCTCAGCAAAAGTTTCATGCCCAATAATTTTTTCATGAACCTTTCCTTCCCATTTAATCTTAGGATTATTTTTATAAATCCTCCACTGTTTATCAGGCCAATTAACCCAATTATTTTCATTTACATTCCATCCCCATTCTTGTATGTGGTAGGATGTTAAACCTTTTACAGTATTAACTCTAGGAACCCTAATTAAATCTACAGGGTTTGATTCTAATATTATATGAAGAGATTTTAATAGATATAAATGTGGATATTCATCAGCATCAATTTGAAATATATAGTCTCCTGTACAGGCACTATTTAATTTATTTTTCCAATCAGCAAAGTGGTTATTAAATTTTCCTTGTATTAAAACTATTTCATTATTAGATTCTAATTTTGTTAAATAATCTAATATTTTACTGTTTGATTTCGTAGTATCTAATAAAACAACTACCTCATCAATATTTCTTTTAGTATTTGATAATATTTCAAGTAATTTTTTAATTTCTTCAAATTCATCACATACTGTTACAGCATAACTTATCTTCATTTGATTTTTAAATTATTTATATAATGTAATAATTGATCTTTAGGTTCCCAACCCAAAATTTCCTGAGTGGTAGTATCGTTGCATAAAGTTAATCTGTAATTTCCTGGTTGGTCTGTAATGTATTTTATTTTACATCCTGATTTCTTTTGGAACATCTCAGCTAATTCCTTAATTGAATAATTAACTCCTGTTCCTAATTCCCAAGCATCAATTGATGATGGTCTTTGGAAATCTGCTTCTCCACTATAGAAATTTGCAAAACCAATTCTATATAAACCATCCACAATATCATCAACATGAGTAAAATCTCTTCTTTGTAACCCATCACCGACTATTTCAATTGGAGCTTCTCTATTAATTCTAGATCTCCAGATACCAACTACATTACCATTTTTCTCATCTAATGCTTCACCAGGTCCATATACATTATAAAATCTACAAATCTCAATATTTACATCAAATGATTCTTTATATAAATTGCATATACCTTCACCTAAATATTTATACATTGCATAAGGGGAGGTAGAGGGATTGTGGTGTTTTGATGATGAACCAGCATATACAACTTTTGCCCCTATATGATTTGCAAATTCACAAACTTCTTCTGTTCCCTTTACATTTACTCTAAATGATTCTGAAGGATCATTAAATGAAGGTTGTACTCTAGATTGAGCTGCTAAATGAAATATTAAATCATAATCTTTATCAATATCATCTATAGTTGAAATATCACCATGCCAATATTTACAACCCTCAACTTCATTTTCTACAGTACCTGTAGAGTAATTATCTAATGATTGAACTTCATGTCCTTCATCTAATAATCGTTTTACTAAGTTACTTCCTATAAATCCAGCTCCGCCGGTTACTAATACTTTCATTAATTCTCAGGTTTAAATATTCCAATATAATCTAAAGCTTCAATATAATCTGTTTCGGGAAATTCTTTCATGTTTTCCATATCCATTCTCCATTCATAATATTCACCTTCTTTTCCTCGGATAGGATAATTTTCCTTTTCTTCATCTTTTACTTTAACTGCTAGTACTGCTGCCCATTTCCAATTTTCAGCATTTTTACCATTTGCAAATATCATTCCTTTAGTAGGCATATTTACAGTTGAAGGCATCCAAACTTTACCATCATCATCTTCCCCCATTAATTCTTTGTACAAGTTAGGAAGTAATTCCATTTGTTCTTCAAAAAATTGAGTATCTTTTACTAGTAAACTATTAGTAATAAAACCACAACCATAGCATTGGTAATTTTTAATATTTTCATTTACTTCTTGAATATAGCAGGCATCTGATCCACATCTATCACATATTTTTAAATCATCCATTTTATTGTAGTTTTGGTAGTTCAACTCCTTTTATTTCTGGGAGTTTTAATTTTATTTGTGTTGGAACATCAACATTATTATCTAAAATATCAATTAATACCTTTTTCATACCTTCATAGCTAAAGTTTTTTCTTAATCTACTACCTAATATTTTTGATTTCTTATTCCAATCTTTATAATTTTTCTTGACATCAACCATAAAATGACCCAAATGACCATGGTCTACATCAAACCATTCTGCCCCTTCAATTAATACATCTTTTTGTATTGCAGATGGATCTAGTTTACCTAATTTACCCCCCATTATAGGTGCAAATTTAGGATTTAGAAAATCTATATGTCCACTCCACCCAGTTGCAATTGTTGGTTTGCCTGTTAATGCAAATTCTAATAATGGTCTACCAAATCCTTCTCCTTTAGTAGCACTAATCATAGCTTTAATCTTTGGGTGATTATATAATTCATTAATTTCCCCATCAGATAAATCACCATGAAGTAAATAAACATTTGGTAATTTGTTTGAAGGTGGAAGACTTTTTTTAATTGTATCAATCCTTTTCATTATTTCTCTCCGATCTATGTGAGATCCTTTTCCAATAGATGTTTTAAGAACTAGTGCAGGTGCATTTGATTTATTTTTCCATACTTCAAAGAAAGCTTTAATTAATAAACCTACATTTTTTCTATCATGACCTAGTGCACCTTTTAACCAATGTCCAACAAATAAATAAGCAAATTTTTCAGGTATGTCATTTATGTGATTATATAATTTTTCATTAGTAAATTCTTTAATTCCTTTATAAACATCTAAATTAGCGCCTTCAAATAATACTTTAACTGGTGTGGTTAATTTTAAAGGTTGCTTTTGACCTGTTTGTTTATTTTGCATCTCATAAGATGTATTTTCAAATACATTCTTAGAATGGTTAGATGAAGTTAAAATTAAATTCATCCTATTACAACCTTCAATCCATTGAGGGGCACATGCTGTAGTTTCGATACCTGCCGTTAAACCAATGTTATATTCGCCTACAGGTTGAAATTCATTGGGTACTGTGACTTGACACCAAATGTCTGGTTTTGACGTTAAATTAGGTATAAGATATTCTTTCATGAAATTCCATTCTGGGAAATCATCTAAAAATCCCTTTCTAGTATCACCCCATCTTTGTGATAGAATTTTAATATCATATTTATCTGATTCTATTAAAGCTTTTACAAAATCTCTAGCTCTTGCTCCATATCCTGAGTAAGTCTCAACTGGAGCGCTTATAACAAATGTATTTTTCATTTAGTATTCTAATTTATGATTTAATGTTCTTACTTTGAAATCTGTATCTTTCCAAAATGTGAATCTTTCTCTAGGCATCCAAGTTGAAAATAATTTTTCCATCCCTTCAGTAAAAGTTTTACCCATTTGTTCAGCAGTAAACCCAGCTTCATCTCCTTTAGCCCATTCTTTACCTAAATTACCTCTTCTTTTTCTCTCTTCATCACCCATCTTATATAATTCAATGATTCTCCATTTAGCATCTCTAAAATCACATCTACTATCCCAAATATAAGGGGTTATTGGTGAACCTACCATCCCCATAGCTTTAGGATAAACCGGTAGTGCCCATTCTCCATGTTCTGTGTAAGTACCAAACTGGTTGGAAGGCATATCAATTGAATTAACATACCAATTACCTTTATGGTCTACAAATCTCATTTGATCTTGCATTCCACCTGTTACATTAGCAATAAAAGGAGTTCCTGTAAGTAAGGATTCAGTTAATGCTAGTCCCCAACCTTCAGCAGATGATAATAATATAACTCCATCCGCCATATTATAAAGATAATTCATATGGGAGTGTGGTAATTTATTCTGAGAAATTACTACAGTTTCATCATCCTCTCCCATTAAATATTCTACTACTGCCGGTATATCTGTTCCTGCATCACTAACTATATCAGTATGTAAGATAAATAATACTTTCTTTTTTTCTTCTTCTGTTAATGTATCTGTAAATAATTTCCAAGCAGAAATAGCATCTGGTATTGATTTTCTTCTAATATTTCTTGAATTAAAAAATAATATAAAGTCTCTTTCAACACCTTTAGTTATTTGTTTTTTAAAATTATCAAATTCTTCATTTGGATCTGTCATTGTGAAGAATTTTTTAGTATCTAAACCATGAGGAACATATTCAATGACCTTATTTTTAGCTTTATCACCTAAAACAATTTTATTAATTGCTACAGTTTGTTTGGAAATACCGAATAAGGCATCACAAGATTCATAAAATTCTTCATTATATTGAGGAGCTGGGAGGTCATCCCAAATGTTGAGGTATACTATTGGAATTTTTGTTCTGATTTCATCTTCCATTTGAAATACCCATTCAAAATATCTTGGGTCAGTAATTAAAAAAATTGCATCTGGTTTTTCAATTTTTAAAACCTCTCTTAAAATATCAGGATTACCATAACCATCTACAGGATATAGCTTTACATAAGCATCCTCAATCCCTTCTGATTTATTTACTTCTTCTGATAGATCTTGGACTTTTCCCTTGTCTGGGTGTTGGACAGAACCTGCTAATTGACACCAATTATAATGGTGTGAAGTATTAGTAACAATTTCCCTACCAATTTGAGCAACCCCCGAATGTACTCTAATATCATCCGTTAATAATAGAATTTTCTTTCTATAACTTTGTTCAATATAACCTTCTTTCATTTTTGTTTTAGTCTTTAATTTCTAAATTAATTTGATTGTTAATTTTTTTTCTAAAATCTTCATCTGTAAGATACAAATAAATTGATCGATCAGCAAGTTTTTGAAAACTAAATTTTCTTTTTACACATTCTATTTTAAAATTTTCAAATAAATTGCTTTTTACTTTTACACTCGTAAGTGTCATTTCTTTTGTTTGTGACATAATTATTATTTTTTAATATATTTGTCTATACATATATGTAGATTATAAAGATTTACCAACTGCACTACATAGTTCTTTATTTTCTTTATAAGGACAAAATGTACAATTCCATTTGCCTGGTTTTGGCATAAATGTAGTATCTTTATATGAGCCATCCAAATTAAATGCTCTCTCTATAAAATCATCTAGATTTTTAGTAGCTTTGGATAATTTATTCCTACCAGAAGCAGGAACAAATGTTTGTATACGTTTTTGAGGATATTCACCATCTAAATAAACCTTCCTTCTAACAATAAAAAATTCAATTTCTATATTTTCAATTGGAATATTATACTGTTTACTGAAGAAGTACTTGTAAAGTATTAATTGGAATTGTTTGGATTCATCTTTTTTGGTGTATTTATTCCAACCTTTTGTACTTGTTTTTATATCGATTATTTTAAATGTATTCGTTGGTTCATGGTACATTACGATGTCCAAATAACCCATATATTTAACGCGGTTAAGACGCAAATTAGGCGCCATAACTATTGGTATTTCACAACCCACCAAATACCATCCTTTTTTAGAAAAATAACCACTTTTTTTCTTTTTAAAGTTATCTAATATAGCTTTCCCATCTTCATAAAATTCCCTTAATTCCTCGGGTGTACTAAAGTGTTGGTTTTTGTTTTTTTTATAGTCTTTAGCGTAGCATTCTCTTAATGTTTCTTCAAATAATTCATTAATATCAATCCTATCTGCTTCAGCACCACTTTTAGCATACATTACATCTAAATAATGTTGTAATACCTCATGTAGGGCTGTACCAAAAGTCATATGAATACTTTGTTCACTAATTTTATGACCATCTCTATATTGGAGAGACCATTTTTTAGGACATTGAGTAAACATTGACAATTGGGAATATGAAATATTCTTTTCAACTGCAAAATTAACTGGTGAGGGGGGATTTTCCTTTATATCCCTAACTATTATAGGTAATTTCTTTTTTGCCAAAATAATGTATTTTATAGACGTAAATATACGAAATTGGTATGTGGTATCCTAATTAATTATACCAAACATTATCAGGGTGGTACATTAAAAAATCTGCAGATTTGTGTGATTGATCATCTCTTATTAAATAAGAATCTAATATTTCATACCCTAAATTTTTTAAATATTTAATTGCAGCTCCATCACCTATAGGTTTAGTATGATCTTCTAACCATATCAAAGGTTTATCTTTTGTTATCAATTTCTTAGCACCTTCAAAAGCTGAGTATTCATGACCCTCTATATCAATTTTTATAAATTTAACAGCTTCATGGAAGATTATTGTGTCTAATGCTACTACCATATTTGAATAAGGTCTAGAAAAACTTTTTTCTTTATCTACTACCTTTGCAGACCCACAATTTTGAGACCATTCATTTCCAAAGTAAACCATAGAATTTCCACTACCAACTCCTAAATGAAAACCATGTACATTATCTAACATTTCTATATTTTTAGATAATAATTCATAATTTGGGGGGAAAGGTTCAAAAGCCCATATTTTTATATTTGGGAAATGGTATTTGAATTGTATACAATGAGAACCTATATTAGCCCCAATGTCTAACATTAATCCTTCTCTTGGAAAATGTTTTTCCCATTTATCAAATACTTCATATTCCCAAAAATTATTATACTTAACTATATCATCTGATATGCATTCAGGTGCTTCATATATTACCATAGGACACCCTTTGATACTAATTAATCTTGTATTTCTAGCCATGATGTTTTTTATATTTAGATTTCCAAATATTTCTATCTAAATCCATAGGAACATTTTTTAAAGTTGTACTCATTTCTGTTTCTATTTTATGGCCTATATAATCCCAATTTTGAAGTTTACTATTTTCTCTATAGAAATTATCACCAAAATAATTTTTTAAATCGTCAGGGATGAAAACATTATTATTTTTATGGTTAAATATTAAACACCCCCAACCATAATTTTCTGAATTTGGATTGTTTTTCTGAATAGCATACATTTCAGATTTCTGATAAATGTATGATGTGTGGTGCATACCTACAAAACCCATGTTTGGTTTTGATTGGTAGAAATAAAGGACATCATCAATAATGTTGGTGTTAAAATTAATATCATCATTACATAAAGCATAAAAATGATTTTTAACTTTACTTACTCCAAAATTCCACACCCCATTACAATATCTTTTTTTAGTAAAGGGATATATAATGGTTTTTGTAGTGGTAATATTATCTAACATCCCATCCATATAAATGGAGGGAGTATCCTCAATAAGAAGAATCTCACTAACTAAATTATGTTGCTCTAAATCCTGGATTAATTTTGGTAATCTCGGGGATTTGTACATTGTAGGGATGATAATACTAATCATTATTTTTTCCATTTATTACGTCCTACTAGCAAACCATTTATACCGTAATTAGCAATAGCAATAAAAGTATCGTCCATCCCTCCTCCTTTAACAAAATTTCTACCATTAAACAAAAGATTTTTTAAACGAGATATTTTATCTGTAAGTCTAATAGCTAGACCTGTTAATGAAAATTTCTTATCATCTTCACTATTTAATATATCACCTCCTAAAGTAATGTTGTTTAAACCATAATCCATATGTTTCCTGGCAAACATTTCATACATTTCTTCAGTAATTCTTTTAAATTCTTCAGATAATTCTGGGTATTCATTTTCAAATAACTCTACTGTACTTGATACAGTTGTACCTTCATTTGGGGGATTTTCATAATATTTTTCTACTGTACTACTCATTTTATTACTTTTTTATAGTTAAAATAAATTTTTAATGTATTAAGTCTATCATCAGCATCTACTAACATTGAAAGTGCTTCTTCAGCATTTTTATAAAAATCTTCGGTTGAATGGTCTCCAATACCTACTGATTTATTTCCTAATAATTCTAATGATAATAATGCCTTAGCTTTATCAGCTTCTGCTGATGTTTTTAGCATTTTTAATAATTCTGGTGTCATATTTTTAATAATTGGGTTATTTCTTTTTTTTCTTTTCCTATAGATGATAAAATATTTTTTACTTCATTTTTACCTATGATATCAATATAATGATCTGCTTCATAGGAACCACATTCAAAATAATTAGCTATTACTTCAACCAATTCCTTATTTTTTCCTTTAACGCTAGATTTAATATATTTGTTCCATACCTTTTTTCTAGGAATCATATTACAATAAAAATTGTAAATTCCTATTTTATCTGTTGGTAAAAATCTTTGGGCCATATTAGATATTTCTATATTATTTTTTCCCATAGACATAAACCTATGAACCATATAAGAATTCCAACTCTCCCAATCTTTTTCACTAAATTGAGAAGCTGGGGTTTTCTTAACTGTTATTTCTTCTAACCAATCCCAGAGCTTCATTAGGCAATAGTATGATCTTTATACTCTTCTCTAAGTTCAGCTGGTATTGTAGCATTTAATATTTTACCTGTTTTAGGGTCAAAAAATATAGGAATAGGCATTAATGCGTCTTCATCAGCACCTACTACAAATTTAGATACTTTACGAAGCAATACTCCTTGTTGAAAAACTACCCCACCATCTGGGGTTTCAATTTTTGTAGTGTTCTTAACATCTACATTCATGTTCATTTGTTGTTTTTGTTCACTCATTTTTATTTAATTTAATTAATTTAAATCCATTTATGTTTTTTAAAATATAACCACATTCCTACTATTGTTCCTATTGTTAATGCAGCAAATATCCAAAAACCGTGATCATCTGTTATTAAAGGTACGTCATCAAAATTCATTCCCCAAAGTCCAGTATAAAATGATAAGGGTAAAAATATTGTAGACCAAATAGTTAGTAAATTTATTCTACGATTCATAAGATCGTTGTGTTTTTTTTCAATCATAGATTCTAATACTTCAAAAATTTGAATTAAGTCTAAATGTTCTTCTTTTAGTAATTCTTTTTTTAAATTATAAAAGTCACTAACATTATAATCTTGATTTTCAAAAATTATAACCTCATAATTTTCTAATGTTTGTTTTAATTGTTTTCTTGTTGCCATAAGTCTAGGGTCCAAAGTAATGATTCAATAAAATATAAATAACCTACTAATATCATACCATAATGCGTCCAAACACCACTATGACCGTAAGTAAAATCTTGATAAATAGAAGGTATTGCTGATCCCATAATAGATATGCTGAATAATAGTTTTATATATTTATTATTTAAAAATTTTTTTATTTTAATTGACATTTAGGAATGAAATAGGTTTTAATATTAGTATCAAAATATTGATGTTTTAAATGTTGGTTATAATCATTTGACACTGGAATTTCTATGGGTGTTATATCGAATGATGGTTTTAAAATGTCATAAGATTGTTTTGCTATATTATTAACTACCCCACCATTTGGGTTATTGAAAAATGAATATATTCCCTTAGGTTTTAATAAGTTTTTAACATTTACATCAAATTCTTTTTGAGATTCTAACCAAGTATCAAAATAAATGCCATCAAATTTAGGTAAATATTTTATTACTTCCTGCCAAGGTTTAAATATAACCTTTACATTTTCCTTTTTCAACCACCCATCTTTAATCATTTTTTCTTGTACATCAGGGTGTGATTCAATTATCCAATGGTTTTTAATAAGTGTATTATAATTTTGAATATAATTGTCAATAAAACCTAACCCAAACCCAATATTAAGAATATCTCCCCCATTTTTGCAAATTTCAATAGCACTATGTTTCATGATATTTTTTTCCCAACCCATCATAATGGCACTTCCATTAGAATCTAATAAAAGATTATCATCTGTATAGGTTAACTTTTCATTGTGATAATCAGGATTAATATTCATTATAAACTAATTAATTGATTTATTAAAGCCATGCAATTTATTTCCTTATCAATTCTAAAATTAGATTGATATGAATATTCATTAATATAATATGCTACCATCCCTTCTTTACCAGGAGCAAATTTACTAGCATTATTATAAAGATAACGATATAACTCTTCAAAATCTTGAACATTAGCATCTGCTATAATTTGCCTAATACCTTTCCATGATTTTTTACCTACTAATTCCTTAAGCACTTGAGTCATATAATTAGATGATACAAGTACTGATTTGTCTATTTGAAGATATCTATCATTGGCTCCCCCATCTAAAATAGATAATTGAATTGTATTAAGACATTTACGTAAATCTGGGTAGAATTGATTAACTATAGTTTTTAAATCCTCTATTTCAAATGAACAACTTTCTTCACCCATAACCCAAGCAAGGTGTTTTGCAACATCTGATTTTGTTGGGGGAATAACTTTTAATGTTTGACATCTTGACTGTAAAGGATCAATAATACGTTCTACATAATTACAAGTTAAGATAAACCTAGTAGTACGTGAAAACGTTTCAATGACATTACGGAGAGAAGCTTGCGCTTGTATAGTAAGAAAATCAGCTTCATCCAAAATGACCACTTTAAGTGGTTTAAAACTAGCTGATGATGCAAATCCTGACACTTTATCTCTAATCGTTTCAATACCACGTTCATCTGAGGCATTAATATAAAGATGCTCACAATCAAGATTTTTTACTATTATTTTTGCTAGTGTAGTTTTTCCGGTTCCACTTGGACCATAGAAAATTAAATTTTGTATATCATTTTGATCTAAATATTGAGTAATACTCTTCTTGATATGTTCATTCCCAACATACCCATCTAATGTATTTGGTCTATAACGCTCAACTAATAAACTATGTTCCATAACCATAATATAATAACTTTTATTTAAATAACCAAATTAAATTCCTTGCCTAAATTCACCATACATACCATACATTTTAGGAGTATCTTTTTTAACTTCAATTTCAGAAGATTGAACAGCATATAATTTATTATCTAAAGGATCTAGTCTATAAGCCCCCTGGAATCCTGTTTGGTGGAAAAAGGCTTCTAAAGAATCTGTTAAATTTGTAAATACTTCTTTTTTAGGATCACCAACCAGAGTCCACCTATCTCCAGGTGGTACTCTAGTAGCAATTAATTCATTATGTTCTATAACTTTTTTTTCCATAGGTTAAAAATTAGTTACTCCATCTGGAGTTGGTTCTTTTTGTTCTGGGTGATCAACAACTACACATTCTGTTAAAAGTATAGTACCTGCTACGGATGCTGCATTTTGTAATGCTGTAATTGTAACTTTTGAAGGATCAATAATACCTTCTTCTTCCATATTAACAATTGATTCATTTTTAACATCATAACCTGCCCAATAATCATCTCCAGATTCAATTAATTTATTTGCAATGATTTCTGCTTCTGTTTGTTCGTGGCCTGCATTAACTAAAATTTGAGTAAATGGTTTTCTACATGCTTTTTTAACAATTGAATTACCTAAATTATTATTATCTAATCCATTAGAAGCATAAAGTAATGCTGTTCCTCCTCCTGGTACTACTCCAGCTTCTAAAGCCGCTTTTGTAGCATGAAGTGCATCATCAACTCTATCCTTCTTTTCTCTAGCTTCAGTTTCAGTAAATCCACCTACATGAATAATAGACACTCCACCTACCATTTTAGCCAATCTATTTTGTAAATGTTCAATAATATAAGGTGTATCTTCTTTATCAATTTGAGATTGTAATTCAGATACTCTAGCTTCAATATCTTCAGCTACCCCTTTACCATCAACAATTGTAGTTTGTTCTTTAGTAATAGTAACAGTACGAGCTTCTCCAAACCAATCATAAGAGAATTTATCAAGTTTCATTCCTTTATCTTTATCAAATACAGTACCACCTGTTAATGTAGCAATATCTTCTAATGATAATTTTTTTCTCTCTCCAAAATCAGGAGCTTTAATAGCACATACTTTAAGTATTCCTCTTGCTTTATTTACAATAAGGGTTGCTAACGCTTCACCATCAATATCATCAGTAATAAGAAGTAATGAACGATTTTGGTTAGAAACACTTTCTAAAATAGGGAGTAATTCTTTTACTTGTGTAAATTTATGATCAGCAATTAATACAAAAGGATTATCTAATGTACAACTCATATCTGAATTGTTAGTAACAAAGAAATGGGATTTATATCCTCTGTCAAATTGCATACCTTCAACAGTTTCAAGATAAGTATCTCCTGATTTTGATTCCTCAATATGAACTACTCCATCTTGTCCTACTTTTTCAATTGCAGTTGCAATAAGTTTTCCAATTTCAATATCATTGTTTGCTGATATTGTTGCTATTTGTTGCAGTTGTTCTTCAGATGAAATTTCTTTACTAATATTATTTTTAATAACAGAAACTACTTCGTTTACAGCTGCTTCAATATTTCTTTTAATTTCAACAGCATTTTCACCATTATTAAGATGAGATAACCCAGCTTTTACTAATTCGCGAGCTAATAAAGTTGAAGTAGTAGTACCATCCCCAGCCTTATCAGCAGTTTTCGTAGCTGCTGTTTTAATCATTTGTGCTCCTAAATTAGGAACTAAACCATCAACAGTAATATTCTTAGCAACAGTTACACCATCTTTTGTGTGTGTTGGAGGAGCTTTTGCACCATAACCACTGTTATCAATTAATACATTTCTTCCATTAGGTCCTAATGTGCAGACAACAGCATCCGCTAAAATATTAATACCTTTCATTAACTCTTCCCTTGCTTCAGGGCCAAATTCAATTTGTTTTTTATAATCCATTCCCATTTTTTTATTTATTAATTTTTGCTAAGATTTGATTTTCAGGACCAACCCAATATTCCTCACCATCATGAGGTAATTTTGTAAAACCTTGGGTGGGTAATACCACTACATCACCTACCTTACTAATAGTTTTAATAAACTCACCAGTAATTGTGTTTTGTCCTGGGCCCACAGATATAATTTCTCCTGTTTGGTTTTTCTCATTTCCCATGTCAGGAACAATAATGTTACCTCGTTGGGTTTCTTCTGCTTCAATAGGTTTTACTATAACAGCATTAAATAGTGCTTCTAATTTCATATTTTGTTGTAATTTAATATTTCACTTAATTCATTTTTAATTTTATCCCATTCTTTAATATATTCTTTTATACTAGTATAATGTTCATCCTTACTATTAAGTTTTTCTTTCATAACTTTTTCAAGAGCATTAGAAAAATTAGTATAATGAGCTACTGGTTTTTCATAATCTTTACCTTCACTACCTTTTTCTAGATATTTTGCTTGTGGGGTTACTACTTCATACACTGTGTAACAGTGAGAATCTCTCCCTATATAGTAGGGATCCATCTTGGGGTCTGTGATTTTTGACATATAACTTTTTGTTTTTTATTATGCGTAAATATACGAAAATAATTCATATAAACCAACCTAAGGGCGCTTTTTAGGTTACTTAATTTTAATTGCTTTTGGTTTAGCTTCTTTAGAAAGAGGAATATTTATTTTTAATAATCCATTTTCCATTTCAGCATTAACTTTAGTTAAGTCAAACTTAGGAGCAATTTTATATCCTAAGCTAAATGACTTTCTAGACAGACCATGGTAAATATACCCTGATAGGTCTTTTTTCTCCTCATCTTTAGGTTTAGCATAAGAAATACGTAAAACATCAGATTCAATCTCAATGTTAATATCTTCTTTTGTAAGACCTGTACATGCAATCTCGAAGTAAATGCCTTCTTGATCGTAATAAATGTCTAGAGGATGGGGTTGTTTGGAATTTAATGCAGGAGCAAATTGCTCATCTGATTTGAAAAGATTTCGATATAAAATATCGAATGGGGTGTGTTCATAAAATAATGTACTCATATCATTTGGTTTTGTGATGTCTTTCGATCATCGATTAATAAAAATAAAACGTGCGCCCTAGGGTCAATTTATTATACGTATGTTAAAATTCAGTTTCTGCTTTCCTTACCATGTAATATTTTGAAGAAATATCATCTAATTCAAAATCTAATCTTATTAATCCCATACTACTTAGTAATAATTTACCACCATCCATATCTTTATTAGCTTGGAGAATGGTTTTAAATGTATCTGAATTAAATGGTAATTTTATATCTGTTTCTTTAATATCTCCTAATACTTGGTAGGTGATTTTATTATTGTGTCCTGATTCATCTCCAAAAACAAATTCAACAACATTCTCCCCATCTAAATTAGTTGTAGTTGTTACTAACATATTATCAATTTGGGCTAATGCACTTTTTGCTTTAATAATATTAACAACATCTTCTTGAGTTAAATTTAATTCAACAACCCACTCAGCTTCATTAACTTCTCCTACTTTATTTATAAGTAATGGGTCTGATAATGCATAATTAAGATTAAAATTAAGATCTGATATTTTTAGTTTTGTATAAATTGCATTATTTTTTTCTAATTCTAGAAGTAAATCACCATTACAAATACTAATTAAACTATTTAATTTTTTAGTATCATAAATAGCTAATTTACTATCTTCTAGTTGGAAATTATTGCAAGTTACATTACCAATAACATCTTTAGTAGGAGTCATAAAATCAATATTAAGGGTATTATTTTCAATATTCCATTTTACTGATTCATTTGTTCCAAGATAGTATTTATCTATTATACTTTGTACCGTTAATTTATTTATCATTTTTTAAAATATATTTTATCATTAATTACTAAGATATCCACTATATTGTTATCCAAATGTACGAAAGCTTCTTTGGGGTGACAAACTATAGGTTCACCATGTATATTAAAACTTGTATTTAATAAAACAGGGATATTAGTAATATCATTAAACTTATTTATTAAATTATAGAACTTAGGATTACTATTTTCAGTTACAATTTGAATTCTTGCTGTTTTATCAATTGGGTGAACCACTGCTGGTATTTTATTAATCCATTCTTCCCTAGTATCATAAAGCATGGTCATAAACTCAGCTGTGTATTTAGATTTATTTACATTAAACACTTTATCAGCGTATTCATCAATAACAACGGGGGCAAAGGGCATAAAATCATTCCGTTGTAATCTATCATTTATTTTTTTGTAGGTGCCTGGTATACTAGGGTCTGCTATAATACTTCTATTACATAAAGCTCTAGGACCATGCTCGTACCTTCCTTGAAACCATCCTACTACTTTTCCCTCTTTTAATTCATAAGCTATTTGATTTGGGGAGTAAGGTCTTATATTATATTTACTTTCATCTATATCAAATTCATCATCAGTATAAGAAGTACCTAAAAAAACATTATCTAATTTAAAAGGTTTAAAGGATGGATTTTTTAATTTATGGGCTGCTAAGGCTGATCCCAAAGGTAAGCCTTCATCCCCCATTGGAGGGGCAATAAATACTTCTTCTACCCATGAAAGATCATTAATTTTTTTATTAAGTTTAACATTAGCAAATACCCCACCAGCTGCTGCTACATTTTTCACAGTTGGGTATGTTAGGTGCATATTATTAATTAATTGAAGTATTTTTTCTTCAAATACTAATTGTCCATTAAATGCTATATCATCTTCTTTATGCTTACAATATTCACTTCCAAATTCTTTAAACCAGAGACTATAAAACTCTTCATATACCCCTCCTAATATCTTATTTCCATTATCTCTATCAGTTTTTAATCCTTCAATTGTAATACATTTATTAAAAATATTATATATTTTTTCATTATAAACCCCATGTGAAGCTCTACCAACAACCTTACCTTCATCTTTTAGTCTTTTAAAACCTAAAAACTCAGTAAGCATAGCATAATAATGTCCTAAAGATTTGTATTCCAAAGAAATATTTGAAATTTCCTTAAGATCCCCCTCAATTCCTACATACACCCTGCAAGAATATTCTTCACCTGATGCATCAATAGATATTACAAAGGTATCTTCTTTAAACCCACTACAATAATAAGCTAAAGCACAATGGCCTAAGTGATGATTTATTTTAATATATTTTTCTTCAGGTAGAGGACCTAACCCAGTACCCCTCCAAATTGCATCCATCTGTTTTATGGTGAAATGGGAGGTGATAAAATCAATTCCCTCCCAACTAAACTCTTTAAACCTTAAAACATTTTTTGCAGAATTATAAGGGAATCTAAAGAAGTCCTGTTGGAAGTCTTTATATGTTCTAATTCTATTAAATCTTTCTTCTTCAAATGCAAATATAGGTTGTCCATCTTCTAAATAAGCTAAACCACAACTATGCATTCCTCCTGTTATTCCTAGTATTTTCATATATTTAAAATTTAAAAAACATTTCTTTATAAGGGTTTAAATTTAAAGTCCACCCTAAATCATTATAAAATCCTTCTAGTTTATTAAGTAATATTGATTCAAAAATCTTCTTCCTATCTGCGTTTTGCTCAATGAATTTGTGGATTTTTTCAGGTAAATCCCACTCTAAAAAAGCAAGGGCATCAATTTGATATGGGTTAGGTTTCAAATAAATCCATTTAATTTTATCACCTTGACCAATTTGACTGTGTGATTTATTTAAACCCCAAAAATTAAGTAAATCATTATATCTAATAACTGCTCTTACAGCTGCTGGGGCTCCTTTAGCTACTACAGTAAACATTTCACCCGCTCTTGCTTTTCGTTCAGTATATTTATTTAATGTTTTTACTGATGTTGGATTACCTAATTCTGTAAGAGGAATAGTACCATCTAATATCTGAGTTTTAAATTCCTTTAATCTTTTATCTATTTCACTTTGTTCTTCTCCTTTTAAAACATCAACTAAAGTTTTATGAAAAAACTTACCTAACACAGGTGGAAAATTTGCTTTTTTAAATTCAAGACCTTTAACATCAAGTGATTCTTTTACAATTCCTTCCTGTTTAGTAATCCATTGGGCATATCTTCTTGTTGCTCTAAAATAAGCTGATCTAATAACACATTCAGTTTTCATTTCTAATCTATGTTGGCCCTTAGCATTAAAACAATCTGTAGCTAAATCACTATAGGAATCAGTAATAATATCTTGATACTTTAAAGCAGCTTCTTCTAAAATATTATCCTTTTCCTCACTTGACATTTCTTCAAAGTTAGGGTATAAATGTCTAAGTAAAGGTTCAGCATGTATATAAATTGAATCTGTGTCAGAATAAGCTACATAATTTGTATCTTCAGGATCACAAATCCACCAAGGAGTATCTTCTAAATGTTTCATAATTCTACTTCATTTTTCATTACTTTATTCATGTGTCTGTTAGCAGCCAATGCAGATTCTTGTATAATACGTTGTCCACTAAGCGTTATAGCTTCAGATAATATAACATTCCCATAACGGAATGATCCCAGTGCTGTTGCACCATACAACGAATTAAGTAAAATCTTCATTGTATATTGTTTCATGTGAAATGTAGCACCTAATTCATCATTCCCGGATTTAAATGCTTTTTTCATTTCATTTTTATATAAAACTCTTTCATCAAACCACTTTTTTAATATAGTTGATAATACTGATTCACGATTTGTATTAAATAAAACCCCATTAGCTGATATAGATAATTCATTTTGTTCTACCATAGCTACTAATCTACCAGCATTAACTTTAGTTCTACTGCGTTTGATATTTTCAACTATAAATTCTTCATCAGGATCTTTACGTTTTAAATCATTTAATCCTAAACGATTATTTCTATCATCAGCATCTATAATTCTTCCAACCATAGTTTCTTTACCAATGTTAATAGTCATAATAATTGAAGGATATAGTGAAGTTAAATCCTCATCAAATACATAATTATAAATTCCAGCTTTAGGGCAGAATAAATAACCACCAGCATAATTCTTTTTAGATAAAGGATTACGATCTTTAGCAGGTGGTACTATTTTTTTACTTAATAAATAAGCTGAAATAGCTCCATCTTGAGTTTTAGTATTTGCATATACTTCACTATAATTGTGTTTACCTTTGTGAGCCAAATTCTTTACTAGTGATAGATACTCTAACTTTTCATCTAATACTTTTAAAATCTCAACATCCCTAAAGTTATACTGAATGAATTTAAGAGGATCATCATCAAATAATTTATCTAAATTACCATCATATTCAATTTTATTTAATCCAGCATATTTTTCACCAATAGCATCTAGTTTAAATGAAGGTTCATCTTTCCAACTAAATTTCTTATGCAATCTCATATAATCTAAAGACTCAACTCCTGCAATTTGTATATATTGATCTTTAAACCAAGGTGTTTCTCGAACATAACCTATTGGAGATAAATAACGTGCAACCTCTTGTCCTAACACATTACACATTCTGTAATATAAGTAGGGAATATCAAAATAATCACTATTCCACCCTACTACAATGTCAGGATCAATTTCTCTAAATCGTTCTAGAAATTTAAGTAATAATTCTTCCTCAGTTTTACAAGGAATAATTTCTTTAGTTTTTGCTTTTGTTCTTTTAAGGTTAGATTTAGGATCTAAAATTAAAATAGCCCATTCATCTACTTGTTTATCATACCAAGCAATTGATGTTACTTTTTTAGGGGCTGATTTGATATAATCTTCTGTAAGAGCATCCCCCATTTCAGTCTCAATATCAAAAAATAATTCTCTTTGAGTCTGTGAGGGTTCATCATTTATCCCATATTTTTCAACTAGAAATTTTTGATATGGAGTCATATCATGGAAATGAAGATTGTAATTATCTGATTTCCAATTAGATACTTTCTTTAAAGACTCTCCATTTAGGCCAATATGTGTAGCTTGTGAGTCATCACATTCAATATAAGCTTGATTAACCCATTCAACTTTTTGATAACCCTCATCATCCCAAAGGTGAATTAGGAATTCATTTCCTTTTTTCCTTTGTGCAAAACATTTTTTATACAAAACTTTTATTTATTTTTATTGTTTTTAATTTCCTCTTCTGTAAAAAACTGCTTAAGATCAGGTCTATAGTAATTAATATTTTTCATTACTTTCCTATCACGTGTTCTATAGACAATATAATACTCACCAACCTTCTCATAATGACACGGTTCTTTTTGTTCGGCGGAGCGTTTTTCCACGGTTGCTTGTGCATCCTCTTCGCTTGAACAAGCCTTCGACATATTCGAACCTTGTACTTCTTGATAGGCTGGCCATATCTTATCCTTAAGACCATGTAACATAGTTCCGTTACCCAACGAAACATAGGCAATGTCACATAAAGCATCAAGAACCTCAACAATATCTCCTCTTTCACAGGCATGTTTATACTCCTCAAGTTCTTCGAGGATGAAATCATAAACAAACTGCCATTCTTTCTTTTCGGGAATTGTAGGTTCATAATTATTTGGTTTACCCATAGTGGAATTAAATTCCTCTACTTCATTTACAAATGGTACATTAAAATCTTTTTCTCTACTCATAACTATTATTTATTTAAATATTATGTCCTCCGTTATTAATCTTCAGACTATCAAAAAATTCTACTCTTGCTAAATTATCATTATCTCTAAATACTCCTGATGCTTTAGTTGTTACCATAGCTGCTCCTTCATGTTTTACACCTCTACAGCTTACACAATTATGAGTTCCAACAATAGTAACAATTACACCTCTATTACCTTCAGTAATTTTACATACTGCATTATGTATTGCTGATGTTAATTGCTCTTGGATAGCTCCTCTACGACCAAATAATTCAACAATTCTATTTAATTTAGATAATCCAATTACTTGACCCTCTTCTCCTGCAACATAACCAATATGAACTACTCCTCCAATTGTTTGGTGGTGATGTGAACACATTGATGTTAATGGAATATTTCTTTCAATTATAATACCATCATAACCATCGGAAGGAAATGAAGTAATAGGGGACATTGCTGTGTATCTACCAGCCCATAAATCATTTACATATGCTTTAGCTACACGACGTGGTGTTTCCATTGAATTGGGATCATTTCTCCAATCGCATTTTAAAGCATCTAAAAACTTACCATAAGCTTCTTCTGCTTCGTCTATCATTTTATCTTTATCTACTTGTTCTAGGGGGAATCCTTCAGCAACTCCATTTGCATAACCTGTTTGTACTACTTCTAATTCTTTGTGAATTTTTCTTCGTTTATTTTCCATTTATTATAACTTTTTATTTGATTCAATATACTAATTAATTTGGATAACTCCAAACTAAATTTAAATTTATGCATGAGGATCTGGATCAGTCCACTCTGGTGTAGCCATTATTGTTAATATTTCTGAATGTGTATAAGGCCCATCGTATGAACTTAAATTAGCAACAAATGAAGGTTCACTACCATCCCATTTAATAACGGTTTGGGTTTCATCAAGTGACAATCTTAGTGTTTCTTCGGATGTTTCTAAAACTTCATTGAAGTCAACTAATCCTACTTCTGCTATGTTTATAATAATATATGTTTTCATAATCCAAATCTTGTTTTTTGTGCGTTGTAGTTTTGGAGGACTTCTGAATCGGATAATGTTTTATTATAGGCCTTAACATTAGCTATTTTCCCAGGAAAGTATTGTGAATTAGCATCCCTACCTATATAAACCTTTGTGTTATTACTTGCTGGGTTGGTGGTTTGGGATTTTGTGTTTACTTGGACCCCATTTTCATAAAGCTTCATTGTACTTCCATCTAAAGTTGCAACTATATGTAAGTATTCATCTGTAGCTCTATTGGCAATATAAACAGTTCTGACTGTTGAACCATTTCTTATACCAAATCCCCAGCTTTTATTTCCAGCAGAAGGCCAGTCTCTAAAACCAAACAGTGCCCAACCATCCGAATCCCAGCCTGCTGTAGCACCCTTACTTACTAGGTTAGGGTACTTGGACCCTCCGGTCCAACTACTTGGGAAGTATACCCAACATTCTATGGAGAATACCCCATTTGTAAAATCTAAAGATGATTGGTCTCCTAAATCTATATGATCATCACTACCATCAAAATCCCAAATACCACCATAGTTACTATTAAACCCAACCCCATTATTTAAAGCTCCCTCTAAAGATCCTGTCATTGAATAAGTAGTAGTAGAACCACTTTCATATGATACTAAATTACCAGGATCAAAAGCTCCAACTAAACCATCTGTTACAATATTACTACCATAGTAATTTTGATTAACATTTTCTTGAGAATATTCCCCATAAGAAAGTCTAGCTAAAGCTATACTACCTGAAAAGAAATCATTGGGGTTATTACTTTTATAATCAAACCCTAAACTAAAAGGTTGATCATTCATACCATTTCCAGTATTAGCATTATTTTCTCCTATAAATTGACCATTAACATAAAACTGTAAATAAGTTTGATCTGTTGAAGATTTATTTTCCCCCGGTTGGACATTTAATACTGCATAATACCATCTTCCTACTTCTATATTACTTGTTTGTACACTAGTATATGCTGCTCCTCTTAAAGTATTATCACTATAAATCCATATACCATATTCAGGACCCCAATTATCTGAAAATATGGCTTGTTGGCGACTACCAAGATCCATAGGTTTAAATAAAACTTCCATTACATTAGGGGCACTATCAGGATTAAAACTACTAACAGTATCTTGCATATATGAAGTAGTCCCATTAAATTCAAAGGATTGTCCATTAAAGGTTACATCAGTAAGAGGAGTCCAATTATTATTATAACCACTTAAATCATAAAAAGTATTTCCTGTTGTTGGGTATGAACTTACCACCCCGGCGTTTAATACAAGTCTTAAACCCTCTGTAATCCTATTCCTGGGGGTATTATGTAATATCCAAGTACTAGTACGACCCGCTAAATAATTTAAAGCATCACTTTTAGTTGAAACACTTCCTCCTAAAGTATTGGCTGCTCTAATTACTTCATCATCAGTAGTAACAATCATAGCAATTGGTCTATTATTTAATCCTAAGGAATAAATAGCATATCCACCTGCTGGGGGTTTAATAGTATTATAATATCCAGTTTCAGATGTAGGTCCTAGATTTTCAGTAGGATTTACAGCAAGTGCTAAATCACCTCTTCTTAAAGCATCTTTAGTAGGTTGTGAAGTTTTATAAGCGTAGGGCATTTTTTGATTATAAATATTAGAGGGAATAGATAGCAGGCAAATTTCTACAATAGCCTTTATCATTATCCATTCCAAACCCAACTAACCACTCATCCCCAATTTCAAAAGCATTAAAAAATGGTGCTTTTGGTTTTGGGCTTGTTTTTCTAGTAATTAAACTTACAATTGAAATTGACTTTGGATGTTTTACCTCTAAATATTCTATAACAGCCGCCATAGTATTTCCTGTGTCGTAAATATCATCTACAATATAAACATGCTTACCTTTTATTGGGGTTTCTAAATCTTTAGTGATTTGGATATCACCCTGTTTATTCTTGCTTAAATACGATTTAACGCGCATAAAATCACACTCCACATCAATTGGCATAGCCCGCACTAAATCGCTGTAAAATGCAAAACAACCATTAAGTAAGCCAACCATTACCACGGGGGTACGGTCATCTCTATGCTCAGCTGATATTTGTTTTGCTACTATTTTTGTTTGGATATCTATATCCCTAGATCCTATTAACTCTATCATATTTAAACACATCTTTCTGTATTAAAAGCCATAATGTGGCTTCTACCTGTAAATCTCCATCCTTTATCTCTTACAAAATTCATTACTACCGGATAAGATTCCATTAAACTTTCTCTATCATCCCCAGCAGGCATAGCCCATATTTTAGTTGGAAGATAATTCATTAATTCTTCTTTTGTAGGTTGGTCTAAACCATAAAAATTACAAAAACCCTTTTCAAGTAATTTATCTGCGAGTTGGTCAATAAATTCTTCTACTTCTTCTACCATAGATAATTTATTATCTAATACAGGTTTAAGATGAAAATCAGAGTGATGTATAATTGAATCTGCAATAGCTTCAACATTTAACCTTAAACGATTATGAGTTTTAACCATTTTTTCATCTGTTACCTTTCCCGAAGGAGTGAGAGCACCCACAACGGGGACACTATTACTAAACTTAGGACTAATGCTAAGCAAATTAATAGGATAATCGGTAGGAAGAAAATGAGATCCCTCAGTTTCAATAGTAATAAAGATATTGTTTTCATAGGCAAAGTGTGTTAACTCATTAACTAATTTAGGATGCATTGTTGGTGATCCCCCAGTTAACATCATTTCCTTAATATGAGGATTTTCCTCATACATTTTGACAATATCATTAAAATTAAATATTCCCTTTTCTGGGTGGATACTAGTGTACCAACTATCGCACCATCCTCCCTCACCAAAATAACATCTATGGGTGCAACCTGTTGTTCTAACTACAATAGTAGGGTAACCTTGACGGCTACCCTCACTTTGTACTGCAGTATAAATTTCTAATACTGGTAGTCTTTTACTATAATCTTCTATTCTTTTTAACATATAATTTTTTTAAGTGGTTTTTTATTCACTATAATACGCAGCATTTTCCAATGCTCCATATTATTCTTCGTATATTGATGAATTTTTGTCAGCTTCCCAACATTCTACTTTTACACATTTACATCTACCTCCATCGGTAAGTGCTAAACGTTCATTAAATTTATCATAGACTAATTTAGCACATGATTCTGCTCCCATTTTATCCATAATTCTTAAAGCACAAAGTCCTTCCATAGCAGCTCCCTCGAAAAAATCTAAATATGGATCATCTTTTTCAATTAATAATGTATGATCCCACATAAAATCCATCCATGTTTTTAAACCATTACCAGGTGTAGGTTCTGCATTTATTGCTTTAAATCCTCCATAATCAACAATCCAATTCATATCATCCAAACCATCATTGTCATCTAAAGGAGTGTTTGATTCAAACCATACTTTAAATTTTAGAGCATATCCATGTAAAAGTTTACAATGTGAGTGTTGTGCTTTGTGCTGTCTAAGAGCTACCGAGTAGTTATCGAATACTTTTGTTGATTTATATTTACCCATTGTACCAATCTAAAATTTGTTGTTCTGAAAGTTGTCCTACTTTTCTTGAAATTTCCTTACCATCTAAATCTGTTAAGACCATAGTAGGAACACTTTTAATATTATACTGTTGAGGTAGTTGAGCATCATAATCAACATTTACTTTTCTAACATTAATTCTACCTTGTTTCCCCATTTGCTCAATTAGGGGAGTCATTACTTTACAAGGCCCACACCAAGGAGCGCTGAAATATAAAATTCCTTTATTCATATTTTATTATTTTTAATTTATACTAATTCTTCGATTATACCTATTACTTCACTCAATATAAGTAAAATAGTTGCAAAAACCAAATTAAAGGGAAGGAAGATGTATCCTAATATCCTAACCCCAGATTTGATAAAACTTATTTTTTGATGTAAGTAAGCATCAGGTAATTCTTTAATATTAGCCCCTGCTAATTGACTAACTATCTTATTTACTTCTTTTTCCACTTTTGGATCATTTAATGGTACAGAAGTGTTAATTGTGGATCTTTTAGCGTCCATTATTTCTCTATCACTCATAATTATTTAATATTTAATTGTTCCTTCTCATATTCTGAAAGAACTTGTTCGACATATATTTTAGCTGTTTCAAAATCAACAGGACCTGTTTCATCAGCATATTGTACTGGGTCAGGTCTACCCAATTTTATAAAGGCTTCAACACGTTCTACAGATGATGCTGATTTATAATCAGACCACCCTTCAGGTGTTGGTTTATATGAAGTATTTGTTCTAGCATAAACTTCGTCAAAATCTATTTTTAATTTTTCACATAATTTTTCCCCATCTTGTAAAATAGTAAATTTATCACCTTTAAGATAAGGTGTATAGTACCCTACTCTTTCAGCATCCCAATTACCCTCTCTAAAAGCATGATCATCGGCATCTCTAAATTCTTGCCTACAATCAGGATAGATATCATGATCACCTGCATGAATCCCTAAAGCAATTGATGTTGATTCTTCTGTTCTATTTGCTACGGATAATGCTACTGCTTGAGTAATTGATGAGAATATTTTATTTCTATTAGGCACTACTGTGGCTTTCATATTTTCAGCAGCATAATGTCCTTCTGGGACTTCATCTCCCCCTTCAACTAAAGCTGAGTCGAGAAGTTCTACTAGACCATATAATGTAATTACTTGAAAAGTTACATTATGACCATTTCTTTTTAAATAATCTACTAATGCTCTTGCTCTTTTGAGTTCAACCTTATGTTTTTGGCCATAATCAAAAGACAAAGCTGTTACAGTTTGAAATTTATCAAGACATTTAAGTAATAATGTACTTGAATCCATACCACCTGAAAGTGATACTACTGCATGTTTTGGACGTTGTGAGTCTTTAAAATTTAATTCCAATTGTGTCATTTTTATTTATTTATATTTGCCAGGTATTTTAAGCGTATAGGCTAACGCTATTACATATCAATTAATCTATGTTGTTTTTGTTCAGTAACCACATCAAAATGAGTACCTTGTATTTTTACACTTCCTCCCTGTTTGAGAATTTTTCTAAATAATCCTTCTTCTCTATCAGTCCAAAATTCACTAAGGGCAATAACTTCATCTTTACTTGCAGGTCTTTTATTTTTATTAATAAATATTTTTTGGTTAGACCTTATTGATTGTTTTTTTAACATATCTTTATTCTTCTACAAATTCAACATCACCATAATCATCAATTGGTTTATCTCTTACTAATTCCCAATCGGCATCATCTATAATTTCTTGTTGGATATCTTCATCGCCTGTTTTCCATTGTGCTAGTTGTTCATCTGTTAACACATACTCTTCCCATCTGTAGTTTGCGTAATTTACTGTTCTTGTTAATTTTGCCATATTACATGAATTTTGGTATTCTAAATTTTAAAATTGGAGTACCATTAATGGTGGGTTGACCCATTTCATCAATTCCAATTTCTTTTACTTTTACTGGTTTGTTCCTAAATCTTCCAGTCATTATAGTATCACCTATTTTTATGGGGATTTTGAAATAATCTTCTATATATGTTGCTTTCATATGCAATTAATTTTTCTAAATTTATCAATATTATATTCTAATAGATCATAATCAACCTGGCTATCTAACATATAGAAATAATCATTCATATTTGCTTTTGGTTTTTTAAATAAACCTGAGTGAGTATATTGAATGTTTTCTAAAGTTGCCATTACGGGGTTTGATGTGTCAATTGATTCAATACAATTTATATCTTTATACCACCCAAATTCTTGGGGAACCGCACAACCTAATAAATGAACTCTATCATCTTGTTTTAATTCTCCAGTTTTAAGTAAAGTAGATATTACAAATAATCTTCCTAAAGCTTTTCCTAAATCTTTGTTGGGGTGAGTACAAATATCATTATAATAATTAGCTCCATAAGAAAAACATATTTTACCATACCCCAAATTTTTATAAGCTTTAACACATTGAGCTGCTTCATGTAGTGTTTTTGCTTGAACTACTGCTACTTTTTCTGTATTTTTGGGGAAATCATATAAATTCCAAATTTCAGCATTTTGAATTGACTCTATACAGTTTTCCCAAACATCAGGTACTATAAATTCATTAGGTTCTAATTCATTAACCCAATGTATAAGACGTTCATGTGTATAAGCTTCACCCAATTCATGAAGTGAATTATCCATTATAATATAACGACCCTGTCTTTTAGATTCTAAAAAATATTCTAAATAACCAGGTTCTTCATCCAATAAATGAGGAAGACAGTAGTCATAATCATTAAAACGTCTACTATCGTTTAGGAGGCATAAGGGTGTTTCATGACTTATTTTTATTACCATAACTGTTTAATTTGTATTTAATATATGAAAGGGGAGCTGATAATCCAAGCCCACCTAAAAACCATTTTAAAAATTAATTACTTCCGAGTGTTTTTTTGTTGGCCAATAATCATCCCCATAGTTGGTGCATATTTCTTCTCCAACTCTAATATCTTTTAAAGCAATAAAATCAAAATGATATGGAATATCTTCTGTATTATACCAAGTTGCATTATCATTTCTATCGTGATTGTATATACATCCAAAACCTAAAGGTAATACATGCTCTGCCCCATCTTCCATTGAAACTCCTCTAGGATAATTAAATACATAATCCTGTAATTCAAAACTAACATGATTTTTTGGGCTACCGGTTTTTATACAATAACACCTTTCAATAAGTTCTCCCTTTTTAATAGGTTTATCTGTGAAAACCCCATAACCTTTTTCACCAGTCCACTTTACATATAAATTATTTGGAACTTTCATATTAAAATGGTAGACCGTCTTCTTCTTCTTCTTCAGAGATAATAATACCTGGGTTTTCTAATAATTCTTCTTGTAATTCAGCAAGTAATTCTTGCTCTAATTCCCACTGATCTGCTAATACTTCAATGTCTATAAACATATCTTTATTTATTTTGATTAATAATTTCTATTTCCTTATAATTAATTTTACCTACTGATTTTTTACCTAACATATTAAATGTATATAATGTAACACAGGTAGGACCCCATTTTTTAACATTCATCCCTCCATACTCAGCATTAATAGCTCCAGCATCTGTACTTACTTTAAATATTTTAGGATAATCACCCCAAACACCTTTTTCATTATAACTGTAGGTTGTTAGACCTTTAACTGTGAATTTAACATCACCTTTTTGTAATTGTTCTTTAATATTCATATAACCTTTATTTGTTTTTAACCTCATTTACGTCGTAAATATACGAACCCTCTTTCGCTTCTCCAAATTTTTTTACATAGAAATAAAAAAGACGCCGATTAAGGCGCCTTTCTCACTTATATAGCTTGAGCTTATTTCTTATTAATAAAGAATTGAGCTAAAATAACCAGTGCTACTAAACCAACAAATCCACCCTCACCAAAGCTTGAGATTAAACTTGTTAAGTTACCAACTACATCCATTCCGAATATAGTTTGACCAGTTAAAACATTCCATAGGATCGCTACTGGAAGTACTGCCATCATAATTGATAACAAACCTCCAAAAAATCCAGTTACATACTTAATTGCATTTTCCATTTTTAAATAATTTTTAGTTAAACAATAATTAAAACTTCAGCCCAAACCCTAACTGTAAGTTAGTTGTTTTAGCTTCTGTATCGTATACAACTTTTGGATCAAGGAACATTCCTCCTTTATGAAAGGAAAACATTCTACCAACTCCTAATTTCATACCATCTGTGTTTAGTCCGTTTGTAGCTACATATGCGAAATATCCATTATAGAAATATCTTGCATGTAGATCAAAACTTAAGTCCTCAGAAGAATCTGCTTGAGAAACATTTGTCCCTATCATAAGGTCATCTGTTACAGCATACCCTACTGTTGGGCTTAAAGACCATTCAGTCCATGATACATTTGCAATGTTACCAGTACCTACGTACCAGTCACCTTTTGCGTTTTGCACTTCTTGTGCGTTAGCTCCAACCGTAATAAACAGTCCCAAAGCTAGTGTTAAAATCACTTTTTTCATTTTTTTGATTTTGGTTAATAAATAATTTAATTTGAAAACGTAGTGGCCAGCTACTTTGGATAACTTATCGTGACCATTCCTACATTTTGCAAATGTCGAACCGGAACGATAATAAAATTGACCAGTATATCCAACCTAAAGTAAATATTTGGATATTTTTTAATAACGAATAACTAAATCGTCATCATTATTATTTTTTCCTTTTAGTTCTTTCAACTTTTTATTTAAAGCTACTAAACCTCTAGGACCTCTTTTGTTTGCTTTTGAGGTATTTTTTATTCTTTCTTCTATTTCTCTAACCTCAGATGAGTACCCTTCAGGTAACCCGCGTTCTTCTTTGATAGGAGATTTATAAGCGTGTTCATACATATTAGATGATTCTTCCTCATCGATAATAGATTTGTCCCAAGATTCTGGTTTATCCCAAAGATTTTCCTCTATTTCTTCTTTAATGCTATCCCCCGCATCTTCTTCAATTTTTACTTTTTCCCCGTAAAGGTTTTTTTTTGTATTTGGTCTTATTTTTTCAAAAGCATAATTAGCGGCTATTACAAGTGCTATTGCTAGAGGATCAAATACAAATATAATAGTTAATAATAAATAGTTAATAATTCTATCCATTGGGATTCCTGTTAATCCTGATAGATATTTTAAGGGTCCTAATTCACTTGTTATAGCATCACTTGTTTTTATTTCTACTATTTCCGTTTCATATTTAAATAAATCTTCATTTAAATCATCTACTTTAGAATTTATCTCAGTTTGTCTTCCAATAGCTTGATCTAATTGTTTTTCTAAAGCTCTACGTGTTGATGAAGATGTTGTTGTAATTACATTACCTAATGTGTCTGTATATTGTATTTTATTCGTAGATAAACCATTTCGCAAACTAGCCACAGCCTCATTAATAGATGATTTCTCTTCATTATATATAAGTAATTGACCTTTAACATTATCTCTTTTTACTTCTACTAATGCAATTTGGGCATCAATTGTTCCTGCTTTAGCTGCTGTTTCCTGGTATGCTGCTGATAAAAAACCATAAATCCCCATTGACGTTATTAATATTAAAATAACACAAGCTATAGATAAATAATATTTTAGAAATTTTGGTAATCCTTTTCGGTATTGATATAGAAGAGATGCTATTACTAACTTTGCAATCTCTAATGAAGCAGCCATTATAATAACTGCAAAGGCAGCTCCTGCAAATAGTTTACTAAGGCCACTTATTGAATAAAAAGCAGCAGAGGCACTTACTGACAAAGCAGAAAATGCAATTAATAATGGAAATAATTTTTGTTGGAAGTTCTTGAACATATTTTGGGGTTTAGTTTCTAAATCCCTTGTGCTTATCTATTCGGTCTAATATTTTATTTAAGAGTTCGTTGTGAATCAAACCCGCCATAGATGCATTTTTAAGGGCACTTATCAACTGCATTATCATAAACGGTACAATAATTACCTCTGATAGCCAACCTGATCCTGTAAATCCTTTTTCTATCATTAGGATAACAGTAAGAATTGCTAACCACACGAATGTGTTTCTTGTTATTCTTAACGCTTTATAAGTTTTAAATCCTTCTCTTTTTACTCCGGCCCAAATGCCGAAAATCCCGTCTAACCATAATACAGCTACAACCGCTAAGTATTGTTCTGCATTGTCCATTGATAGATTTAGAAAATATGTACATAGGTATGTACAAAATGATGTTATTCCCACTATTGTAATTTTTGTTTGCATTTATTTATAAATTTATCAACATTTCTAATAATTCTGGTTGAGGGGACATATCAAATTTATCTTTTCTAGTATTTGTGTGTGTCCATAAACCTTTTACCCTACCATAATAAGCATCAGAATTAAATTCAAAAGCCTTTGCGCCATATTGTTTAATTAATGATGGTAGACCTGCTCTAACATCAATATTATCTCTATTGGCAATATATATGATGAGTTTTCGTAAAGATTCAATTTGTTCACTTGAGTACTTATGCCACGTTTTATATCCTCTAAACTCTTCATCTAACTCAATAATTTGAGACTCATCAGCTATTGTTCCCGCATAAGTTTTACCATCTTTTAAATAACCAAAATTGTTAACTTCAATACCTACAGAATTTACATGCATAGATCTTGAACCATTTTTACCTAAATGCCAACCAAAATTTCCTTCAGGAAAAGCTTGAACTACTTCACCATCATATTGGTTGTCATTACCTTTAATTGATTGTCCACCTACTACAAATTCTGTAGCTACACAACCCCTATTATCTCGTCCCCAATGTTCAATTGTTCTATAAGGATTATTCCATCCTGCAGTGTGATGTAAAAATAAATATTCTGGGTGGACTGGGCCTTCTTTATACTCTCCTTTTGGTAAATAGAATTTATTAATTGTTAAGTCAGATTCACTATATATTGTTTCTGAATTATCGGTACTAATTAGACCTATAAATTCTAAAGTGATAGGACCTACTACCCCATCAATAACTAACTTATTTTCTTTTTGAAATTTTTTAACTGCTTTTTCTGTTCCTTTACCAAAAATACCATCAGCTCCAATTTTTAAAAATTCTTGTAAATCTTTAACATCTCTTCCTTTTGAACCTAGCCTTAATACCATCCTATTTTGTTTCAGTTTTTTTGAAAATTTTAGTGGCCCCATCAATTCCAAAACTTCCTAAAGTCATTATTAAAAAGGAATTGAAGATTGTATCACTAATAATTAATTCTTTACCCCACACACCTGTTATAATATCTACAATCGCAAAAACTGTCATTACTGCGAATGAAGAAAAACCTACAATTGTTTTTTCATTGTAAGTATTATCATCTTTAAATATTTTTGTAAAAGACATAATCTGATTTTTTAATTTTTGCACCATTTTGCAACATTTTAGGGAAACTATTCGTGTATAAATATAGAGGGATACATTAATATGCACCCCTCTTTTAATTGTTTTTATTGTAAAAATTACACTACTTAATTAATTTTAAAATTGATGATTTAGCTAGATCCCAATTTCGTGTAGCAAATACACCAAACGCGAATCCTGCGTATACTTTGTATCCAAAAGACCAAAGTAATAATCCTAAAACTAATCCTAAGATTCCTTCAATTCCATTTCCAACAATCCAATCTTTAATTACATTGAATGTTCTTTTTAACCAACTTGGAGAGGGTTTTGCTGTTTTTGTTTTTTTTGCCATTTTTTATTTAATTTTTATGGGTTTTGTTATAAATATGTATTAAAATTCTCTATTTAATGAGCTTGGGTTAAAATATCAAATTCTTCCTCTTCTAGGTCTTTATTATTCATTTTTAATTTTTCTTCCCATGCATATAACATCATTATATTACGTTGTTTATGAATATGCTCTAATGCTATACTAAATCCATTTGTTGAAAATTTATCCATTATATAAAGTAATTTGCTGGTATTATGATGATGAAAATCTGGGCCATGTTCCCAAATCTTACCATCCCTTAACCAATTTAAATGGATTTCTATAGCCCATTTTTTAACTTTATTTAATGTTGAATCTTTCATGTTCATTAAAACAGGATACTCCGCCCATTCTATATCCATTTTAACAAAATCAACATATTTAAGATTATTATCTTCTATAATTCCTTCTACACTATATAAATTTTTGCCATTATGTCTATCAGATACTTCCCCTAAAAACGTTTTAATTTCTGGGGTTGTATTAGTATTTTCTACTAAGCACTTATAATGTTCAGGATTAATTTCTACACTGTATATTTTAGATGCTCCTCTTGTTAAAGCAAAATGTGAAAACATCCCAACAAAAGCACCTAAATCTATACAAATATCACCAGCTTGAACTTTAGCACCATGTCTATTGTATTCATTATCATAAAAAATCTCTTTATAGAAATCATCGATAACTCCCTCTTCAACTTTTGGGTATTTAAATAATTCTTTTTTCATTTTTTATCCTTCACAACTTACACACTCAGCCATTCTACTTCCTAAATCACCTTTAATTACTGAGTCAGTTCTTAGGTAATAAAATGTTTTGATTCCTAATTTCCATCCTTCTAAATGTACTTGATTAATCCATTTTGGAGAATCATTCACATCAAAAGATAAATTCAATGATTGGGTTTGATCTATGTATCTTTGTCTAATAGCTGCTTGTCTAACTAATTCTAATTGGTTTACCTCAGGAAATGTTAAAAATAATTCTTTTTCATCTGGGTTTAAAACACTATCAGGTAAGCCTTGTACTGATCCATCATCTTGAAGCATTTGCTCCCACCATTTATCTTTATCTTCACCTTTTTCTTTTAATATAGTTTGTAGTGATTTATTTTTTCTAATAAATGTACCTTTTGCCCCATTAAAAGTGTAAATATTTGCTGGTAAGGGTTCAATACCTGCACTAATACCACCTACAATAACTGAATTTGATACTGTTGGTGCTACTGCTAATAAATGGGTATTTCTCATTCCTGTTCCTTTACACCAAAGTGGCTCTCCATATTCTTTAGCTAAATCCATAGAAGCTTTTTCAGCTTTTCCTCTAATATTACTAAAAATTGTATGTGTCCAAGCTGTTGAAGCAATTGAGTTAAATGGTAATCCTTTTTGTTGTAAAAAAGTATGCCAACCCATTACACCTAAACCTAATGCTCTACCTTTTTTAGCATGGAAGTGAGTTCTTCTTAATGAATCTTTACCATTTGATTTATCAATAAATTCTTGCATTACACCATCTAAAAACCAAGTTGCTAATTCAACAGCATCTGTGTCTTTCCATTCATCATATTTTGCTAAATTCATTGATGATAAACAACAAATAAATGAATGTTCTTCATCTGTAAATAATGTAATTTCAGAGCAAATGTTTGTCATACTTACATCTAAATTATTTAATCTATAGGCAATAGGATTATCTTTATTAACATTATCCTTATACATTATATAAGGTTCTCCAGTTTCCATTCTTGCTTTTAAAACTGTAGCCCACCTATTCATTGCATCTGAATCTCTAGCTTCTAATTTTCTCATAAATGAATCTCCTACAACTACACATTGGTGTAAGTTTAAACATTGTCTGTTTGGATCACCTTTAGGTCTACGAATTTGTAAAAATTCATCTATATCTCCATGTTCAATATCTAAGTTAACGGATGCTGCTCCTCTTCTAACATTTCCTTGATTAGTAGCAATAATTGATGAATCATAAATTTTAGCCCAAGGAACTACACCTTCAGATTTACCATTTCCTGCTATTTCTTCACCACGTTGTCTAATGCGATTTAATGAAATCCCTACACCTCCACCGGATGCTGTTAACTTCATTAGTTCTGCGTTTGTTAGACCTATACCACGTATAGAATCCGGTGTATCTATACCAAAGCATGATATAGGTAAGCCTCTATCAGTACCCATATTTGATATTACAGGTGAAGCTAAACCTAACCAACCATTCCACATAAGTCTCATGAATTTAGGTCCTAATTCTGGCTTTTTTAATCTTATAGCAGATGCATTTGCAACTCTTCTATAAGCTGATTTAACTGTTTCTCCAGGAAGTAAATATCCTTTAGAGATTGTTGCTAATGAAATTTCATCCATCCATTCTGGGTATTGTTTACCAGCTTCCCAATTGCTGTAGTCTACTTGTAATGCGTTATTTTCCATATTAAAATAATTCTGCAGCATCCCAATTTTGAACGCCTTTGCTATAATTAGTAACTCTATTTGCGAAGAAGTCTGTATGTTGTTTACCTGCTGATAAACTATCAAACCATTTCATTCTTTGAACTGCATCTTCATCAATACCATTCACTATTGGGTCATAACCTAAATCACTCATTTTAGTATTAACCCTATTTTTAATAAATGATACTAAATCATATTTGTTGCATGTATCTAAATCACCTAACTCATATACTTTATCAATAAAATCTAATTCTAATTTTAATGAAAGTAAAGCTGCTTTCTTAACATCTTCTTCTAACTCCGGTGTATTAATTTCAGGATTTTCGGCTACTAAAGTTCTAAATAACCAACATCCAGCATCTGAGTGCATTGATTCGTCTCTAATACTCCATTCAACAATTTGACCTACTCCTTTTAATTTATTTTCTAATTTAAAAGATAATAAAATAGCAAATGATGAGAATAAATTAACACCTTCTGTAAATGCAGAGAAAATAGCTAATGATCTTGCTATTTCATGGAGTGAATGGTCTCCAGTTTGCATGTCAGCATTTACTTCCATTAGACCTCCAATTTTAGCCATTGTAGTTTCATCTTCTAGAAACTCACTAAAATCATCTAAACCTAATTCTTCATTAAGTAAAGAATAAGCTTCAGCATGAATTGTTTCATTAGCACCAAAACCAATAGCCATCATTTTTACTTCTGGTTTTGGAAACCATTTTGTTACTAATGTCGACCAATATTCCTCTACTACAGTTTCAGTTTGGGCAAATCCTTTCAGGATAGATCCAATTATATTTTTTTCTGTTTCTGATAAGTTTTGCTTCCAATCATTAACATCAGACATCATTGGTACTTCTGTATGTAACCAATGAGCTTGTTGTTGTGCTAACCAAAAGTCAAATGCTGTTTGGTATTCGAAAGGTTTGTAAACTATCCTTTCTTCAAGGAGGGAGGTCTTTTTTGCCATATTATTTTTTTATTATTAATTAAGAATTTAGTTCGAAAAATTTATTTTTCAACATTTTTTTATCAAATGTATCAAAATCACTATAACCTTGATTTTGTTGAGGTTGTGAATCATCCTCATAATCCTCAGCATTATAATCATGTACCTCAAAATGACCTGTTGCGGTATCTGCTTTTACCCCAAATGTTAAACCATCCATCCCGTATCTATTTTTCATAATGTGAAATCTACCTGTACCATTAACTTTATCTTTTGCTTTTCTTGAAAGAGATAGACAAAAATCTGTAATCATAATTTTATCATATGATCCAGCAGCTTTGTCTCCTTCAATTACATTATCTTTTGCACCTGCACGATTTACTTGAGAAACTGACCAAATAGGTACATTTAATTCACGAGCAAGTCCTTTAGTGCTTGTATAAATATCATCAATTTCTCCCTTGCGATCAGCTGTTCGTTTTTTTGTTGAAAGAAGATCTACATAATCAATTATAATTAAATCTGCTTTAATCCCTAAATCTTCTACTTTACGGATATGTGATTCTACTGTTGAGATTGTAGCTCTTCCTGTAGGAAATTCTTTAATAATTAATTCACCAGGTAATTCCGGAATAATATCTTCAATTTTATCTCTATTTTTTAATATTTTATCAACTGGTATCTTACTAAAGAAAGCATCATATCTTCTCCCTACATACTGTTCACCTAATTCTAATGTATAATGTAAAACATTATAACCCATTCTTACAGCATAACCCCCCAAAGCAACTAAACTCCATGATTTACCACCTCCTGGATTACCAAATATAAGACCAAAATCTCCATTTCCGAGGCCTCCTTGCAGTATATCATTAACTCTCTCCCAAGGAGTAGCAATAGTTGATCTTGCATCTTCTCTAAACCTTGATTCAATATCTTTATTATATTCATGCCCTACATTTTTATCATTTCCTGCTTTTAATGCTGATTCTACCAAATGTTTAATACCATCAAAATCACCAGCTTTAAGTAAGTCTACACTATTGAGTAGTGCTCTTTTAAGTTGTTGATTTTTACAAAATGTTGAAAACTCTTCTTGAACATACTCTAAATCTTCATCTGATGATTCATATGCTGATTTTAATTGTTCTCTTACTGAAAGTTTTAGTACTTCATTTTCTATTTTTTGGAGTTCTACTTTAAGAGTATCCATTGAAGGTGTAGTATGATATTTGTCATAGTACCTAAGAATTTCTTTGATAATCCATTGGTGGGCTTGGTTATCAAAATATTCATCACTTAAAATATCATGGATATTAGTTAAAAACTCTTTATGTGTTAAAAGAGATGATAATATTTTAATTTGGAAATGGTTTCCATATTGGTTTAAACTTGTTAACGTCATATAACTTTTTATTTATAACTTGAATTTTTCAAAAATATCTTTTACCCAAAAATTTACATTGCGTATCATTCCTCCTAATTTATCTTCATTATAGAATGCCACGAATTGATCAGGAAGATAATTATAATCATTAGTATTAACAACCTGAGTTAGATATTTTTTATCATTTTCATCTAGCATAGGATTAGATAAATCCATTATTTTGTAATTTTTTTCTAAATCATCTATATGTTGGATTACTCTGGCATATATAACATTCTCTTTGAATTTAGATTCACAAATACTATAGATATCATCTAATGACATATCTTTCTTACTTAATTCTGGGAATAGTTTATATAATTTTTTCTCTCCTAATCCTTTTATACCCTTAACACTATCCGAGTTATCACCCATTAATGTTTTATAAAGGATGAAATTGTGAGGTGACATTTTAAATTTTTCAGCTACCGTTTCTTTAGTATAAAATTCTTTTTCCATAGGACGATATACAATAACATTGTCATTTATTAGTTGTAAAAAATCTTTATCAGAAGAAACAATAAATACTTTATCTTTGGGGGATTGTGGAATAATATCTGATAGGTACGCAATAACATCATCTGCTTCAACTTTAGGGATCCCTATAGTTTTTACAGGCAATGTTTTTAAATATTGAATAATTCTTACTATTTGATCAACTTTAGCATCATCTTCATCTTCCTTATTATCGAAAGCATCCCAATTAGTGATTCGTTGTAGATCTCTCCCTGATTTATATTCTGGTAGGAGATTTTTTCTAGCATTAGCTGATCCGGCTCCATCAAATACTATATAAACTTGAGTAGGATCAACCCTACGAATCTCAGCACCTAAAGAACGAAAAAAACCACCTAAACCCCCAATATGAACCCCATCTGGATTTACCATATTCATCATTGCGAAGTTTCTAAAAAATAGATTTAAACCATCTATTACTAGTATTCTTTCTCCTTCTACAGTCTCTTCTCCATGCTCATCAAGATTATTGAGGAGACTTAATAATTCCTTTTGTTTCATCTTGTTTGGTTTTATACCCGGAATATACGAAAGATACTTCGGGTATCAAAATTTATTGTGGCTCGTCTGTATGGGTTGTGATGTCTGTATATGCTTGATCTTCCTCAGCAATTATAAAATCACCACCACCTAGAATTTTTTTCCATTCATCCTTCATTTCTTCTTTATAAGATTTTAATGATTTATCATTATCAAGTATAAAGCCATGAGGAGTCATTACAATTTTACCTCTAGTGGTAACACCATTAATATGGTTTTTATCAACTTGTAAATTTACTCTTTTAGCAAATTCAACTTGTTTACCATCCTTAATTGCCTTAATTTTTGAAGTTCCAGCTGACATAATATTACCAAATGTTACTACAAATGTAGAATCAAACCACATAGCATATCCTCCTTTATTCATTAATTTAGGTTTACCCATTGGTGATTCTGCTTTTAAAGTCCAAACTTTATTAATACACACAAGTGTATTAGTATATGGGCTGCTTTCTTTACGTGATAATACTATGCGTTGGTTTACATTATTACCAAATTGGGTGGCCATAGCACCTGCATTCCATTCGTTATTATTTTTATTGGATTTAAGAGACATTTCACAAGGTATTGACCCTATTGAATCCCATAGGAATAATAAATCATAAGGTAAATTACCTCCTTTTTGCTCATCAACCAAATCTAAAATAAATCCAGCTACATCTTCAATTGAATTAATTGATTCTCTATCAACATAAATAAAATTACCCTTATAATCTAGAACTTCACCTGTTTCTTCATCAATAACTTCCTCAACTTCTAATCCCATTTGAATAGCATGCTCCCAATTCCATTTCATCTCTGTAATAATAAATACAGGAAGTACTTTACGTTTTTGGGCTTCAACTGCTGCTTCTAATAGGGCTGTTGTTTTACCTGTATCTGAGTGGCCTCTAAGTAAAACAATATGTCCCATTGGAATTCCTGGCACTGATGTAATCTCTTGATAAGCTTTAGAAAGGGGTATCCATTCTTGTTCTTTAAATTTAGCTTTGGATGTTAAACCTTTTTTCTGTTTAAAACCATCTAAATTAAATTTTGATTTTATTTCTGAGGAGACTGCCTCCGATAGTGATTTTTTCTTTCTGGCCATATAATTTTAATTAAAATGGTAAATCATCATCTGATTTTTTATCATCAGAAAATAAATCATCAAATTGAGCTGCTTTTGTCTTTTTTACATTAGTTGATGTTGTATCTAATGAATAATTAGACTTTTTTTCATCACTATCAAATGCAACCGCAGGCTCTGAAGAAATAGATCCTTCTTCACCTTCACCCTCTGGTGTTAGAAATTCTTGAAGAGCTTCCTTCATTTCATCATAAGAAAGTGGTTTAAATACCTTCATTGGGTCAGCTTGATCATTTATTAGTTTTTCAACTAATGCTGCATCTTTATGAATTGGAGATGTTTTAAGTGATGGACCAATTGATGTTTTATTATATGGTGTTCCAGTTGTTTCTGGTCCTACCGTAGATAATTTAATATCTCTACCACCAGCAATGTCTGTAAAATCACCAATTTCATCATCAGCAGCCATATTTAAAAATTCTTGATAAACTTCTTTACCAAACTGCCATAATTTAACTCCTTCATCTTCTTGACCACGAACTACTACAGGTGCAAAAATACGAGTTTTTGGGTCTAATTTCTTAGCTAATCTCCAATTTTCTCTATCATTAGTACCACGAAGTTGTTTAGCAAATTCCATAATTGGATCTTTCTCACCCCAATTTGAAGGAGAAGCCATTACTCGTTTACTACCAATTCCATAATAGAATCTCATTTCTGTAAATGGGAAGTCTTTGTTGTATTTGTTAGGTACAACTCTAATTAGTTGTTTACCTACTGAGGGTTTCCAGAATAGTTGTCTTTGACCACTTCCTGAATTGTTGGCCTGTTTTTGAAAATCATTCAGGCGCTTTTTAATTGCGTTTAAATCCATGTTTTATAACTTTTAATTTTAATTTAATAACTGTGTTAATATAAGAACTAATTTTCAGATTACCAACCTAAAGTTCAATAATCTTGAAAATCTTTGTTTTGAGTTGCTTTAACTCATCATGTTGTGTCAACAAAACTGTATTTTTGTAATGCTGCCAATCAATAGGAAATTTAGTATCAACTACTCCCCCATTTAATTTTTTAATTAATTCATTTAAGGCATTAATAGTATATAAAGTATTAGTATCTTTTTTCCTATGTACCATTATAGTATTAGTAGGTAAAGTATCTCTATCTAAGTATGCTGTGTTGCCTTGATCTATGTTGTATGTACAAACATACTCATCATTACTTTTAATATGTAAAACAAATATTTTGTTATACATTATAGAGTAGCTAGATGTTATGTGGTCTAAAAGGCCATCTAATTCTGCTAAAGTTGTAAATGTGCAAAATAATTTATTGTTCAAATCGCTTATCTTTAAGTTATTCAACTCCTGGAAGTCGTCTATCTTATACATATTAGCAGATTTATTTAAAATTGTATGTGTTGCCATAATTGAATTTTATGTTTAATTTATAATCTTTAAATATATTTAATATCTCCTCAATTTTTCCCCTTTCACTTCTATCTAAATCAAACAAAAAAGAATCATAAGTATATAGTATTAGTTTAGTTTTTGCATTATTTAATATCTTAAATATTTCCCACAATATACAAATATTATATGAGGTCTCCAAGTTTTGGAGTAAATAATTCAATAGCTTTTGGGGTTTCATATCTTCCAACTCACCCCTATAAAATATTTTTTTAGAAATAGGACATTCGATGTAACCTTCACTTTGGAAGCGAGCCCACAAGTCATCAGTATATATTTGGACTTTTTTAAAGAACTCTAAATCTTTATACTTATCAAATACTCCTCCATATAGTTGTTTAAATGTCAGCTCCTTAGCTTTTTGGTAATCCACACCATACATTTCTGCAAAGGCAGTATGAATATCTTCATCACCAAAATCATAGTCGACCAACTTAGCCAAAAGAGTAGGATGATAAGCACCAATGTCAAGCTCAAGCAAGCAATCATTACTTGCGATAAAACTTTCTCTACTGCCGTTGTCTTTAGGTATTGCGGCATAATTTACTCCTTTGAATTTATTACTTGGTCTTCCTGTGAGGGTTTTGAAGTTGAATTGGGTGTAGACGTAATCTCCATCGACATCGTGAAAGTGCGATTGGAATTTTTCTCTATCAATTCGTAAACCACTTCGCTCCACGGCGTTGAATACCACTGAGGCTTTTGTGTTGTAAAAGTCGTTGATTGGCTCATTTATTTTTAATTTTAAGTTATTAAATAGATTTTCACAATACTCATAATGTTTAACTATAGGTATTATTCTGTTTATATCTTTTTTATCACCCATCTTGCTGTAGAAGTAAGAGTGGGTTTGTGTTGTCTCGCGTATATACGTATGAGAATTAAGTGTTATGTCATAAAGAGTTTTTAGTGGAAAATAATGTAAGAATTCTTTCTTATCACGCACATACAACGCATCATAATTTGATAATATGTGTTTTATATTGTCAATACTAGCATTAATCGTTTCACTATGCGAAATGGGCAACATAAATCCTTTCGTTGATACTAACGGACGAATATAAATAGCACAAACTTTATTTTGGGTAGGGTGAATAGTATCATTATATGGAATTACTTCTACAAATGCTTCCTTATAACCACTTTGCCAAAACCTTTTTATTTGATCCTCAGATTCTACTAACCAAAACATAACTTTATTTTTGATTAATATACAAACTAAAAATCAAACAACCAAATTGTAATTTAAACTTCTTTGTAAAACTTTAACCAATTGCCTCTTAGAAATTTATTTAGGCCTACTACTTTATTTCTTTTTTCAGCTAATAATATAATATTTCTATTTGTATTAGCTACATATTTTTTTTCTCCTACTAAAACCCACTGTAAAGTTACTAGTTGGTAAGGTTGCCACAACCACTCACCACTTCTACTATCTAATTTCATAAAAGTTTCAGGTGAAATTTCAAGCCAAATTGGTTGGTTGATTTTAACACAAAAATATCTAGTAAAACTACCAATAGCATACTCCTCTTCCCCTGGATTAGGGTGAAATTGGGTCGGCATATTAATTAATGTGGATTGGGTTAAATCTACTTCTTGTAAAGTAGCATATTTTACTACCATTCTTTCTGAATATCCTGGAGTGTTTATGTCATCAAAAATAGTTGGTGCATCACTATAGGCTATTGAGTTTTGGGGAGTTTCAGTTGATGGAAGAGAATTTATATCTTCTACTTCTATTAATTCTTCATTTGGGGGATCATTTTGGGTTTTACCTGTAAAATATTTACCTTCAAAAGTTTTATAGTAAAAACCGGTATAACTTTCCTCATTGCTTTTATACACTAATTTATTATCGTTAGTATATTGGTTTGTTAGTATTCTACTTTTTGGAATATACATAATTATGATGTTGAGGGTGCTGTAAATATTAAATACGTCCAATTATCTCCCACCCTTGATCTATAAGGGAAATCAGTATTATAGTTGGTTTGGGTTGATGTTGTCCATTTAGTAGAATTAATATCCCCTACATAAACTTGTGTGTGGCCATATTTTACATGACTCATATTTGTAGGACCATCATTACAATAATAAGCTACTATATCTCCATAACCCCAAGTACGAGTAGCTAATGAATTTAATAATTGTGATTTAGTTACAACTGATTGAGTTTTAGTATATCCTAAAGCTGTTAAATTATTATAATATTCTTGATTATTATTAGCATTACCACCAGCTGCTAGTTGTCTTTTTTCAGGGTTGTAACCTTTTAAATATTTTACATAGTTTAAAGCTAAATTATAAGACCATCTAGCACACATCGATTTAACTTCACCATCTCTACTAAATACCCAATTATATGATGACTGCATTGCATTAAATCTTGTAATTGATTCCGGATCTTGGGAAGCTGGGGCTTCTGTGTTTGATAAAGGTAAAGAATTAGATAGGTTAGATGATTGTTGGGTTGTAGCAGTTGATACCAATTCAGCTGGTCTTGCTACGGTTGTCATAGTTTCAGCTGCTACACTTTGTGTGGTTAATTCTGTAATCCAAGCATCTTTATCTATCTTATGGTTTATACCTGTAATTTGTAAATCAACCCCATCATTAGCATATGTTGTGGGTAAAATATCATTAGTCATTAAAAACTTTTGATATAATTTCATACCTGAAAGTCCATCCATTTCTAATGAAAAGTTAAAAGGTAAAAAGAATGGGGATTGGATCTGGTTTTCTTTAGTTAATTTTCCTACAATTAAACTAGCATGAGTTTTATTGTGGTTTATTAAAGAATCTATATTTTCTGAAAGGAATCTTTTCTTTCCGTAAATTGTTATAAATAAACTATTTTCTTTACTTGTATTTATATTATCTTCAAAATTGGTTTTAATTGTTATTTCTTCTTCTTCTTCTACCCCGTTCGCATTTGGTTTTGGGTAAACACTTTCTTTTACTTCAATAATTCTATCTTTTAACCCCATATTATAATTTGAAAAGGAAGTTGCGTTTTCAGAAATTTGATTTGCGTTATTTTGGGCTCCAATAGATATCATAGAGGCAAAATTTGATGGAATTGAAGCATTTAAATTTACACTCCTAATAAAACTACCCTCAATCCCAGGTTTTACCCCATATACATTAAACCTAGTATATTCAGATATAGAAAACACCTTTTCTCTTCTTTGGGGGATATTTTCATTAAATATCATTTTAGTACCATCATCGGATAGCTTAATTGTAAATTCATTTATATCACCTAAGGCTTTTATTATTCCTGAGTTGATAATTTTAAGGTAATTAATAATGTTAATATTACCTTTATCATCTTCCCCATCTATTAAACAAGTAGCTAAATAATTAATATTAACCATAATGTTACCTATTCTACCTAAATATGTTTCATAATCCCACTTAGTTCTAGATAAAACTTTATTAAGACCTGTGTTAGGAAGTTTTACATTTTCGTCAGATAAACCACTAAGGGTATTGTGGTCTTTAAAATTAGTATTTGTATAAGGGATTAAACAAACTCTAGGATCAGAAGAAAATTGTCCCGGGACCTTTAATATGACATTTTCATCTTCGTCAAGATTGAAAAAATCCATATCAAAAACAACATAGGGAGTTGATTTTTTATTATTATATAGTAAAACTTTTGATTGTAAATAAGCTAAAAAGGCTCCGTATTTTATATAAACTTGAGGTGATTCATTTTCCTTTAAATCTGTTACAGTTGAAGGAATAGCAAGTAATCCTTTTTTAAACATTAGATATCCTGGTTTGGTTGGTTTTCCTGTTTTTTTATTTACTCCCATAAAATCTAAAAGTTTATAATCTATAAGAGTGGGTATTTCAAGTTCTGTAGGATGCCCTTTGCAACAAAATTGAGCTGTTTGGTAGATACCATATAACTCTCTATTTATTACTGTTTTATTTGCATTTGCTACTAATGGGGGTTGTTGGGCAGGGTCTGGATCTGTTGTCCATAATTTTTGCCACCATCCTCTGTCATCTGTTTTAATATCAACTAAACTAGGATCAGTAATATTACATTTTAAAGATGAAATAACATCACCTATAGAAGTTAATTGAACTTGACAATCATAACTACCATCACTATTGAATTGCCAATTAAAATTACTTATTTTACCATAAACAGCTTCATAATTATAATCATATTCTTTTCTTGCTTCTTCAATGGCTTTATATATCTGATATTGATTTGCTCCATTAGGATTAAGGAATTTAGACATGGGTTCTGTTAGAAAGTTATCCATAGATTGGAGCTTCTCCTCATTATCTAACCATACAGAATGTCCAAATTCTAATAATAAAGTATAACCTGGTCTTAAGTAAAGTATATCTATTAATTGGAATTGAGCTTTATTATAACATTTTATATTTATAGTAGTTTTTGATAAAGCCCCATTATTATAATAAGTTACATCAGCATTTGTAATACCCGGCATAGGAACATATCCTCTTTCTGATGTTCCTCCCCACCCATAAGCGCCATTAAATATACTACTACCATTATTTAAACCAGCTTGTAAACCAAAACTATCATTTTCACTGACTACTCCTCCTTGTAAAATAACATTTTTTGCTAAATAATCTCCATCCCATGTTCCAACATCATATCCTAAATTTTTTAATTGTTTAGGGACTCCTTTTAATGGGTTATAAAATTCTAAATCAACTGAGCTTGCTAATCTTAAGAATGGGGTTTTAGTAGTGTAGTATTGAAGATCTTTAGAAGGAATATTAGTATACTTTCCTAATGAATTTTGTCTTACTTCTACTTGTTTTTTTACCTCTGGATCAAAGGGAGTTCCTAAAAAATTACTCATAACTTTACCTATTTAATACATTATAACTATCTACTATTTGAACTATGTTTGTTGGGATTCTTATTTGAGTGCCTGGGTTTAAGTATAAAGAGCCCATATTTATTTTATTTGGATTTGCAATAGATATTACCCAATATAAAGTAACATCATTATAAAATTGAAATGCTAATGAATCTAACCTATCCCCAAATTCAGTTTCAACCCAAATATCATTTTCATTTGGTAGAACTTCAGGATAAGTGTTGTTAGTATAATATAGAGTACCAATAGTACCCACAAACTCATTTGTATTTCTTATTTCTTTTACGTTAGAATATCTATTCATTAGGTTTGATTATTGTTATCTCCACCACTTCCTTTTGTTGGTTGATATGTTAAATACTCATCATTGTAATTATTATTTACACCATTACTTAATGCAATAAATTTACTATTTGGATTATTTGATTTGTTTGGCTTTTCAGGTAGGAATGTATGAATAGGAGTAAACTGAAACCCGCTTACTTTAATAACATGCGGAAGTTCTTTAACACTACCATCTGATCCTCCTTCTGCATCAATAGCTATTTCCCAAGGAGTATCTTCACCAATATCATATGTTAAGGATGTTATAAAACCTGGTTGTTCATATAAATAACCTCCTATAGTTAGTCTTACTAAATTACCTCGCATAAATCCAGCTGCTGTATAATCTGGTGCTAGGGTTGAAGCTAGATAATTTAATTTCTTATACATAGGAATAAGTTCTGCTTTTGATTGGGCAGCAACTGTGAATCCCAAACTAATAGTTCTATCAAACCCTCCATAATTATGTAATGTATCTCCTCTTCCTACATAATTAACAGCATTCCAAGTAGCGCTATAATTATCTGTTATATTATCTAAAAAAGCTCTAAAATGCATATAAACAGCTTCACCATTGGTTTTATCATTATTTATAGCTGCTATTCTAAATTTAACTAAATCATTAATGGGTTGGTTTGTATCTGGCCCTGTACCATCGTACATAGGCATTGATGTTATTTTATCTAATGCTTGTAATTTATTTGCTGGTAAGCCATAATTCCATATATTTTTCTTCCCTAAGTAATTTTCTCTTAATTCTCCTCCTTCTTTTCCAGGCATCCCCATATTAAGTCTTTCGTCTCTGTTTTTATCTCTATAATTAGGAGATAAACTTATTACTGATGATTGTTTTGTTTGTTCTAAATTAGTACCATTAACATCATATAATTCTTTTCTAAAATCTGTGGGGTATAAACCTGTTTGTTGTCCCTCAATTATATTATCTTTACCTATTATTTGTGGTAGTGTAAATGTTCTTGAATTATTTTTATATAATACATTACTATTTACAATAAATTTTTGGGAAACCCATGTTGTTACTTTTCCAGTTTCATCATCAGTAAATGAATTTATTTCATCTATTAACCCATCTACTTTATAATTAAAAGTTTGATAAGGACCATTTATTCCCTTTTCAATAGCTTTGGGTGCTGTTGAGAATGGATCCTCAAATAAAAATTCTCTATCCCTTTGATATTTGAATTTTTCGGGGGAGGATGTTAAGTATAATTGACCATATTTAGAGGTTGCATTATTTTGTATTGATAGTTGGTATTGGAATTTGGATGAATCATCAGTTTGGTATGCTCTATTACTAATACCTCCTAAATAAAATTGTCCTGGGTTTGAAACAGATTGGGCATTCGCAACTCCTGTTCTTTGATCTGCAAATCTAATATTTGTTGAACCTATTCCTAATACAGCTCCAGGACCCCCACTATAAGAAAATATGTTTTGATCTTCATTAGTTCCTACCTCTGTAGCTCTATTATAGAAATTAACTAATCTATTACCATCAGAAGTTTCATTAAATACTTTAGTAGCAGCTTCATAAGTATTTAAACCTAAATCACCCCCAAATAACGATCCTTCTACTACACCACTCATAGGTGAAAAAGGATCTAAACCTAATAAATTAGCATGTAATCCTAAACCATTACCTAAAGCTGTTGCTAAAGTTCCTATAGGTGTATAAACTCCCTGATTAATATTTCCACCCCCAGCCGCTTTCAATCCTCCTGGTCCTTCTTCCCATTTATAAGGTGTTGCCCCTGCATATCCTAAACCAAATGAAGCTGGGGTTTTAACTGATGTTCTAGATAATATATTTTGTTTAGCTATAAATCCTAAACCTGCTGATGGATTTTTAGTATCGATAAACATTTGTGTTAATCGACTTACATCATCTAAAGCATTTGAAACTGATTTTAATCCTCCTCTAACAATAAAATCAGGGCCTGATCTTACAGGAAGGTCATCAGATTCTAACCCTGATGGAATTTCAGAAGTAATGTAGGGTTGATTGCTATCAGCCCCATCACGTCTATCTCTTCCCCAAGGCAGATTAGTTAAATCTGTTTGGAAATTTATTAGAGGCATAGTTTATTTTTAGATTCCTGCTGCTCCGTCAGGTAATTTATTTGCGTATCTGTTTACTGGTTCTTGGTATGCTTGAGTTTGTTCACCTAATTGTGATGTTGATGGGTTTGTGTACCCCATAGCTCCTGCTCCAAAATTATCATACGCCGGGTTAGTTAGAGTAGGATCACCTAAATTAGAATATTGATTGTGGAGTAATGAATTACCTACAACACTAACAGCATCTGGTGCTTGTGGACTCGCTGGTGATACTGGAACTCCTAAAGCCGAACCGTCTGTTTTAAACATTTTTTCAATTGAATTTGCCATAATTTTTAAATTTTTAAGTTGTTGTTTTATTATAAATATTATTAAATATTGGAAGTCGCCATAACCATAGATTTACCTGCCTTAGCTCCATCAATATAAACGTCCCCACCACTTTTAACGGCTGTTATTAATTCTTTTAATAGAGTTACTACTTGAGTATTATCACCACCTCCTGTAAGGTTAGTTCCTCCCATTATAATATCATCAGCTCTAAACTTTTGAATAGGTTGTCCTGGTCTTGA